>Ga0257158_1000002_pt1 | contig 17816 bp, 18 predicted proteins | sample NL03A_FD_185992 | JGI IMG/M metagenome (GOLD analysis project Ga0257158, IMG submission 185992) | Soil microbial communities from H.J. Andrews Experimental Forest, Oregon, United States - NL-03-A | ecosystem: Environmental > Terrestrial > Soil > Temperate forest > Bulk soil | place: USA: Oregon...
AGCGGCGCCAGTGCCCGGATACAGTCGCCGCGCCGGAAATCCGGCGACAAGCCGACCTTCACGTAATTCGCGCCGGCCTGCGTCAGGTCCGCCGCAATGCCGCCGATCCGCTCAGGGGCCGTCGTCTCCCCAACGACAGCGCTGACGGGCCGTCGACGCGCAACCGCCGCGACCGTTGCCCGCACGACCTCGGTCGCGACCGTGCCGAACCCCACTCCGACGTCCTTCAAGTCGACGATATCGGCGCCTTGCAGCACCGCGACTTCGGCCTCTTCCGGGCCGGTGACGCTGGCCAGCATGAGAGTCATCCCAGGCCCCCCGGACCGAGCAGACGGTTGACCACCAGGTAATTGAGCGCGCGCGACCAGGATTCCTGAGTATTGCCGCGCATGTCCACGCTCATGACGGCAACGAGATTGCCGGTGTCGGCGTCACGCACGGCGATGTTCATGTTTAGAATTAAGTTCGAGACTTTTTGCACCCAACCGGTGATCGCGAGCTTCGCCCCGAGCTCACGGGCCAATTGCGCATCGCAGCCGCAGCTTCGCAGGTTGGTGGCATGTGCCTCAGCGGCGACGGGCGCAATATCCACGATCTCGAACCGTCCCGTTTGCGTCAGACGCTTACGCAGTTCTTCACCCACGGAGGCGAGACGTTCCTGCTCTTCCCCGCTTGGACCAAAGGTCGCACCTTGGAGGCTTGTATCGACCAGCTCGAAGTCGAACACCGCAACCGTGCGTTCGGCAGCCTGCGCCGACGGATCACACCACAGGGCCGCGGCCAGCGCGATAACAACTGCCGTACTACGCATCACGGCTTTTTGGACCTCTTTTGATCAGGTTGATGGCGGTCAAATTCACGCCGTCAGAGTACTTCAGACAAGCTGTCTTTCAAGTTGGATTTTCCCATAGTATGACCATATGGGCCGCAAGAAATACAATGTTGTTGGAAATGCGGGGGGCAAAGACGTGGAGCAAAGCCTTGATCAGGGCAGTCATTCCCGGGGCGCTGGTTTTGGTCCTGACGGCGATGCTCGCGGGCGCGGAGCCCCTCACCATCAAGATCGGATATGTGGGCCGCGCCGAGAAGAAGGCAACGATATCGCTCGTCGACGTTCCACCTGACAATGACGGCATCGCCGGTGCGCGCCTTGCGCTCGAAGACAACAATACGACCGGCAAATTTCTCAACCAGCATTTTTTGCTTGAGGAGGTGCGCGTCAAGGAGGAAACCGATCCGACCGACATCGTTCTGCAACTCGCCGGTCACGGCATTTCGTTTTTCATTGTCGATCTTCCGGCCGATAGGCTGCTCAAAGCCGCCGAGGCCGGACGCGGTTTCGTGTTCTTCAATGCGGGGGCGATTGACGACCGGCTGCGCGAGGAAGATTGCCGTGCCGACGTGATCCATACGGCACCGACGCGTTCCATGCTGGCCGACGGTCTCGCCCAATATCTGGTGTTCAAGCGATGGCTGCGATGGCTGCTGGTGGTCGGCTCCCACGAGCCGGACAAGCTTTTCGCCGGTGCGCTGCGCCGCGCGGCCGGGCGGTTTGGCGCCAAGATCGTGGAGGAGCGCGTCTTCGAGGACACCGGCGGCGCGCGTCGCACCGACAGCGGCCTCGTGCAAATTCAACGCCAAATCCCGTTGTTCACGCAAGGGGCTTCCGCCTATGACGTGCTGGTGGCGGCCGACGAGAGCGAGGTGTTCGCCTCTTACCTGCCGTATCGAACGCGCGATCCGCGGCCGGTTGCCGGATCGGCCGGCCTGGTTCCCAAGAGTTGGGACCCCGCCCACGACCAGTGGGGCGCGAACCAGCTTCAGAACCGTTTCATGCAATTGTTTTCACGGCGAATGACCGCGCTCGACATGCAGGCGTGGTCGGCAGCCCGGATGATCGGCGAGGCCGCCGCACGGGTCGCGTCGGGCGATCCACAGACCATACTCGCGTATCTCAAAGGACCGGAATTTGGGCTCGCCGCTTTCAAGGGCCAAAAGCTCACGCTACGCGACTGGAACCTGCAGCTCCGGCAACCTATTCTTCTCGCCGACGGCCGCACCATCGTCTCGGTGTCGCCGCAGGAAGGGTTTTTACATCAGTTCTCCGAACTCGATACCCTGGGCATCGATCGTCCCGAAACGAAATGTCGGCTCAAATAGCGATCGAAATGAGCAAAACGATGCGGCGATGCGTCATTATCGGGATTTGCATTCCTTTCCTGCTTGCCGGCGAGGCAAAAGCCTACAAGGCTTACGTCTCGAACGAGAAGAGCAATACGGTCTCCATTATCGATACCGCTGAACGGAAGCTGGTCGGTACCATCAAGGTCGGCCAGCGACCGCGTGGCATCGCTGTCACCAAGGACCAAAAATACGTATTGGTGGCGGTGGGCGACGACGACACCATCCAGATGATCGATACCGCCAGCAACAAGATTGTCGATACACTGCCGTCCGGACCGGACCCGGAGCTGTTCACCGATGACCCGGCCGGTAGGATCCTCTACGTGGCGAATGAAAACGACAACACGGTGACGATCATCGATATCGAGCGGCGGGCGCGGATTGGCGATGTGGAGGTCGGAGTCGAACCTGAAGGCATGGGGTTGAGCCCGGATGGAAAGATTCTCGTGAACACGTCCGAAACCACCAACATGGCACATTTCATCGACACCGCCACGCGCCAGATCGTTGCCAATGTCCTGGTCGATGCGCGGCCACGCTTCGCGCAATTCAAGGATGACGGCTCGGAATTGTGGGTGTCGTCGGAGATCGGCGGTACCGTGAGCGTCATCGATCCGGTCAAGCATGTGGTGAAGCACAAGATCAATTTCATGGTCGCCGGTATGCGTCAGGAAGCCATCCAGCCGGTCGGCATCGCCATCACGCGCGACGGCAAGACGGGCTTCGTCGCACTCGGTCCGGCCAACCGCATTGCCGTGATCGATGCGACTACCCACCAGGTTCAAAAATTGCTGCTGGTCGGCCAGCGCGTGTGGCACATGGCCTTCACGCCGGACGAAAAATATCTTCTGACCACCAATGGGGTATCGAACGACGTGTCGATCATCGATGTTGCGGCGCTCAAAGTCATCGATACGATCCAGGTCGGCGAACTGCCGTGGGGCATCGCCATCTCGCAACGCTGACGCGCCTGATGATCGTGGCGCGCAACGCCGGAAGTACACCGATGAAGCGTTTTAGATTTGTGTTTTCCGCAACGGTTGTGCTGGGCATCGGGTGGTCCGCGTCCTACGCCGCGGACCCGCGCTATCCCGACTGGCCGTGCGTTCAAGCCAAGGTGCCGGACATTTCAATCGCCGCCGTGTGGGACGGCCCGTCGATCGAACAGGCCCAGAATGCCTGGCAGAATGATCCGACCATAAAGAGCCTCGTCACGCGTCTGGCGGCGCGACGCATCCCCATTGAGGAGGCGCAAAGGATCATCGCGGAATTCCTCGCCGGTACCGGTGCCGCGAAGGCCGACAAGGGCGCGCAGTTGTTCGCAGGACTGTTCGAAACGCTCAACCGCCAACGCACCGAGGTCATGGACGGTCTTGAAAGATTGCAACGCAGCCAGAGGGAGCTTGCGGACCGCATCAAATCGGATACTGCGGCGCTGCACGAACTGCAGGACAAATCTCAGCCGGATCAAGTCAAGCTCGACGAGCTTGGCAGTCGGATCGAATGGAGCATGCGCATTTTCGAGGACCGGCGGAAATCGGTCAGGTATGCTTGCGAAGTGCCGGTCATCATCGAACGCAGGCTGTTTGCGCTCGGCCGCACGATCCAGCAGGAGGCGGAGTGAAGTTTAGTCGCCGACCGCCGGCGCCGGCTGCGCATCGACCACAGGCAATAGCGCGTCGGCCCAGCCGTCGCTGCCCTCGGGGTACCAGGCGACGTTGGCATAACCCATGGCCAGGATACGCTTGGCGGCGTTCCACGACATCCAGCACTGCTTGAGACAATAAATCACCAGGAGTTTCGTGCGGTCGCCGCCGGTGACGTGCTCGAGATTATTGCGCAGGTAATCCTCGGTGGCGGGCGCGAGTTCGCCGTATCCGGTATCGGGGAGCCATATGCTTCCCGGAATATTCGATCTCGGCCGGTCGCGCCAGATCGTCCCCGGAGGCAGATTGGGCGGTCGCGCTGCGCGCGGCATCACATCGACAAAAATGGCGGCCTTATCCCGCCAAAGCGCTTCCGCCTGAGGTGTCGTGACGACGCGCGCACCGGAAAGTCCTGCCGGAGTGGGTGCACGATAATCATGGGTGCGATAGCCGGAGGGTTCAGGCGCAGCGTCCTCGCCGCGAACACCGACGCAAGCAAGCGCCGTCAGTCCAAAGATCAGGCCCACGACAACGTGGAATCTTGTCATTTCGCCGGCGGGTCGCCGGTGATCGGGCGATCCTGTTCGTCAAGCAAAGGCACGCCGAATCCGATCAGCAGCCTGTCAATCTCGGCCCGATTCTCAGCGATCAGGCGATTGAGCAGCCGCTTCCAATTCTGATCTGTCGGGCGAACCCCCATGGCGATACGATAGGCCAGTTGCGGGCCGCCCGCGTCTTTCGTCAGCAGCGTGACGCGCATCCGCGGATCGGCCGACCTGGCGTAGTACCCGGCCATCGGTCCCCACATGATTGCGACATCAATTTCACGCGATGCGAGGTCCCCTATCATCGCTACGGCAGAGGACTCGACACGGGTGTCGACGACCAGCGGATAGGGCTTGGCTTTCTCCATCAGGCCATTGACCGCGAGATAGGTGGCCGGCGGCGTACCGGCAACAATGCCGATACGTTTTGTCTTGAGGCGCGGGTCGGCGAGGGTATCAAGATCGTCAAGGCCGTCGCCCGGCCTGACCACAAACGCGTAGGCTGTCCGATAGTATGGATTGGTGCTCTGCACCAGTTCGTCGCCTTGCGGAAAACCGGGGATGACGTCGCAGCGATGCGCACCAAGCGTATTGCGCACGAAGCCGACCGATTGCGGATAGAAAGCGTAAGCGAGCTTCCTGTCGAGTTTTTGCGCCAGCAGCTCGGCGAATTTGTTCTCGAACCCTTCGCCTTTGTCATTGGAGAACGGCAGGTTGTGAGGATCGGCGCAGACTCGCAACACCTTCGGGTCGACGAGATCGAGACCGGAGTCGACGCCCGCGCCTTGTGCGTGCGACGAGCGCACAGAACCGACAACCGACGCCACGCTGGCCAGTACAGAGACCAACAACAAGCGGCTGACGATTCGCGCTAAAGCGCGTTTCGATGAGGTAAAATCATCGCGCCGTGCAGCCGGCTGCTCCCTCTCCCCGCTTGCCATCAGGGCGTTTACGCCCGTCTTCGACGGGCTATGGAGAGGGTTGGGGTGAGGGGGCCTTTCCACAAGCTCAGACTCGCGGAGAGGCCCCCTCACCCGGATCGCGCAAGCGCGCGACCCGACCTCTCCCCGCAAGCGGGGAGAGGTTAGCCGCTGCGATCTTACCAGAACGCGCTCTAGGTCCGTCAGATTCTGCGCATCCATGTCAGCGTTTCTCGCCGAAGCAGGCGTCCTCCGCCTTGGTGAACGCCTCGGGTTTTGGCTCGCGCTTTTCCGGCCGCACCCGTCCGATGGCCTCGTTGGCGCGAGCACGCAAATAGACGTAGATGTCGTCCATATAACACATGACATTCGGATTGGTGCCGAATGCCGGCATGACGTTCTCCTGGGCCGTGCTCACGTTCTTGCGCCCGCCCGCCACAATGCCGAGGAAATCGTTGTAGCTGAGACGCTTGAGCGAATTCTTTAACGCCGGCGCATAGCTCGATCCTTCGCCGTCGGGGCCGTGACACACGTGACAGTCCGAGTGATAGCGGCGATAGCCGGAATAGGTGTACCAGTCGACGGTGCCATCCACCTGTATCTTGTATGTTGGGTTACCATCCTTATCGAAGTATTTGCCGTCCATGGACTTGACCGCGGTCGGATCTCCGGGCCCGTCAGCGATGGCAGCCCCGCCGGCGAGCGCCGACAGGGTGAAGGCAATCGCGAAAAGGCGATTTTTCAAAGGCGTTTCCTTTGCGGCACGGCCGCAGCCAGTTTCTTCACCGGCGCGCCGGTGCGTCCCGTTCGGGAACGCACCGGCCGCCGTTGTCGTTGCCGTCTCTGCGGCTCAGTTGGGAAGCGCGAACACCGTGAGCTGGCCGCCGAGCGAGGTATAGTTGCGCAAGGCGGCATAACCGCCCACTGCGCCCAACCCCGCGGTCGGATCGGTCAACCCGGCCGCAAGGCCGATGCCGGCCCAGCCGCCAACGCCGGATAGGATGGCGACATACTGTTTGCCGCCCTGTTCGTAGGTCATCGGGTTGCCGATGATGCCCGAGGGGGTCTTGAACTTGTAGAGCTCCTTGCCGGTCTTGGCGTCGACAGCCTTCAGATAGCCTTCGAGCGTCCCGTAGAACACCACGCCGCCCGCGGTCGACAGAACGCCCGACCAAACCGAGAACTGCTCCTTGTCCGACCATACGATTTTGCCGGTCTTGGCGTCCCAGGCGATGAAATTGCCCATGTTGGTTTCGCCCTGCGGCGGATACATGGACAGCGTTGCCCCGACATAGGGCTGGCCCGCCGTATAGCGTATACGGAACGGCTCGTAATCCATGCACACATGGTTGGTCGGCACATAGAACAGACCGGTATCCGGCGAGAAGGCCGCCGGTTGCTCGTCCTTCGTACCCAGCGCCGCCGGGCAGATACCCTTGGAATTCACGTCCTCGCCATTGTGCTCGGTCGAGTACTGCGGCACGACCGCCGGACGACCATAGGTCGGCGAAGCCTTGTTCATGTCGACGCCGGTGGTCCAGTTGACCTTGGGATCGAACTTGTTGGCGACGAGAAGTTCGCCGTTCGTCCGATCGAGCGTGTAGCCCAGACCGTTGCGGTCGAAATGGACCAGAGTCTTGCGGGGCTGGCCTCCGATCTGCTGGTCGGCCAGGATCATTTCGTTGACGCCGTCGTAGTCCCACTCGTCGTGGGGCGTCATCTGATAGACCCATTTCGTCATGCCGGTGTCGACGTCACGCGCGAACACGGTCATCGACCAGCGATTGTCACCTGGCCGCTGCTTCGGGTTCCAGGTCGATGGGTTGCCCGACCCGTAATACATCAGGTTCAATTCAGGATCGTACGAGTACCAGCCCCATGTGGTGCCTCCGCCGATCTTCCACTGTTCGCCTTGCCACGTATTGGTGCCTGAATCCGGACCAACGGGCTTGCCGAGATGCGTGGTCTTCACCGGGTCGATCAGGGTATCGCTGTCGGGACCCATCGAGTAGCCGCGCCACACCCGTTGGCCGGTCTTCAGATCGTAGGCCGTCACCGACCCGCGAACGCCGAATTCGCCGCCCGAAATGCCGACGAGGACCTTGTCCTTCACCACCATCGGTGCGCCGGTGGACGTCTCACCCTTGCCGGGGTCGCCATTCTTCACCGACCACACGACCTTGCCGCTCTTGGAATCGAGCGCCACCAGGGTGGTGTCGGCTTGGCTCAGGAAGATTTTGCCGTCCGCATAGGACAGGCCGCGGTTGACCGTATCGCAACACATCACCGGAATGACATTGGGATCCTGCGTCTGTTCATATTTCCAGACGATCTTGTTCTCGTCCTTCAGGTTCAAGGCGAAGACCGGATTGGGGAACGGACCATGAAGATACATCATGTCGCCGATCACCAGCGGGGCGCCCTCATGACCGCGTAAGACGCCAGTCGAAAACGTCCACGCCACCTGCAACTTACCGACATTATCTGCAGTGATCTGCTTGAGCGTCGAATGCCGCGTGTTGGCGTAATTGCCTGCCGGCATGACCCATTGCTTGGCGTCCTGCGACAGCTTGATCAGTTCATCGTTTGCATACGCCGAACCTGCGACAATCAGCGCAGCCGTGCTCAGCATCGTACCCGTCAGAAATTTTCGCATCCCACTCCTCCCTGTGACGTTACCGTCCGGGTGCTTCGATGCGGACAAGCCCAAGCGTGCCCGGTCTCGGCACCAACCCTTGCCTGGGGAAGCATTTCCGGCAGCGTGTCACGGCATCAGTAAGGTGCGAGGACCATTTTTCTCTCGAACCTGACATAGCCTACGAAGAAACGCCGACACTCCCTAACAGCCGACGTCCTTGAAGCCGGAAACTATTACCGATACTATGCTCGCAGTTTTAGTGGCGCAATAGAAAATGACGCCGCAATTGACGCGGTTGCGTCATAGTTGATGCACAAATCTTGTCATGATGCCGCCTCAATGTGCCTGTGGTCAGCTTTTGGAACTGCGGTGTCAGACCGTTTCGCGAGCCGAACAGGCGCGCCGGGGGCGGCGAGGGGGAGACACTTGTTCTCGCGGCGCCCTGGGCCGGTTTGCCGCAGCGATCCTCATTGTGGTCGGATCGAGTTCTTTGGCGCGTCCGCAGGCGCTGGACCCGGTATTTGAAATCACCGAAGTGGCGGCCGGCGTATTCGTTCACTTCGGCGTGAATGACTTGATGACCGCCGAGAACGAAGGCGGGATTGCGAATGTCGGGTTCGTGGTTGGCGATGACGCAGTCGCCGTGATCGACACCGGCGGCAGCGTGCGCGAGGGACGCCGGTTGCTCGCTGCGATCCGCGCCATCACCGCAAAGCCGATCCGCTACGTGATCAATACCCATGCGCATCCGGATCACGTGTTCGGCAATGCCGCCCTCGCCCGAGAGAGCACGGTATTCGTCGGTCATCGCAATCTGCCGCGCGCGCTCTCGGTGCGCGGACCATTCTACCTCAACGCATTCCGACGCATCATGGGCGACGTGCTGGCCGACGTCGAGCTTGTTGCGCCGCAGCAGCAGGTCGACGATGAGGCCAAGCTCGATCTCGGCAACCGCACCCTCACGCTTCGTGCGTGGCGCACCGCCCATACGGACAACGACCTCACGCTTCTGGACGACACCACCCAAACGCTGTTTACCGGCGATCTCGTCTTTTTGCGGCACATCCCGGTCGTCGACGGCAGCCTGCGCGGTTGGCTGGCGGCGCTCGGACCTCTCGCCAGCGTTACGGCTAAGCGCGCCATCCCGGGGCACGGGCCGGCAGCGGAGTGGCCGGGCGCGCTTGACGACGAACGCCGCTATCTCGAACGTTTGGCGCAAGACTGCCGCGCATCGATTGCCCGTGGGGCGCCTCTCATCGAGGCGGCGGCAACCGCCGGCGTGTCGGAAAAATCGCACTGGGAGCTGTTCGAGGCGTATAATGCCCGCAATGCGACGGCAGCTTTCGCCGAATTGGAATGGGAGACTCAATGATGTTCGATCCGACGGACAGGTACGAACTGCGGTCGATGGTCCGGCAAAGCATGCAGGTTCTGTGGCTGGCGGCTTTCGCGTTAGTGCTCGGCGGCGGCTTGACGCAGCCCTCGCTCGCGGCAGAGCCGGAGAATCCGTGGCCAAGCCTGGCACGCGATATCTTCAACGGACGTGATCTTGCGGACGGCGCCGGCCTGATCGCGATCGAGATGCCTTATCGCGCCGAGGATGCCGCCATTGTTCCGGTCACTATGCGCGCGACGCTGCCGCCCGGCGATACCCGTGCGCTCAAGGCAATCACACTCGTGATCGACCAAAACCCGGCGCCGGTCGCCGCTACCTTCCAGATCGGCGCCGGGGTCACCATGATCTCCACGCGCGTGCGCATCGATTCATATACGAACGTGCATGCAGTGGCCGAGCTGAGCGACGGCCAGCTCTACGCTTCTACAGTGTTCGTGAAGGCTTCGGGCGGCTGCTCGGCGCCCACTGCAAAGAACGCCGAGGAAGCCAAGGCGAATTTGGGGCAGATGCGGTTTCGGCAGTTTTCCAGACCGACCGATGGGCCGGTGAGCAGCCCGCGCGAAGCGCAGATCATGATCCGCCATCCCAACAATTCAGGCCTGCAGCGCGATCAGGTCACGCTGCTGTACGTCCCGGCGTTTTTCGTGAGGGAGTTGCGCGTCTGGCAGGGCGAGCAGCTGGTGCTGGCGATGGACGGTGGTATTTCGATCTCGGAAGATCCCAATATTCGCTTCAACTACCTGCCGAACGGCGCGACGCGCTTCCGGGTCGAAGCGGTCGATACCGACGGCCATGTATTTACCGGCGAATGGCCGGTCGACGTGGCGATGTGACAATCAGAAACAGCGCACTTCGGCTTCCGCCTGAGCGCGGCGCAGCTCGTCGACCGCCGCCTTGGCGGACTCGGTCGAGCGGAACTGATTGCCCAGCGTACCGGGCACCTGGGCCATGCTGAGCACCGTTTCGGCAGTAACGTAGCGCTCATAGGGCAAGATGGTCGCAATCACGTCGACCGAGCACGCGCATTGCTCCAGCGCCCGCCGCGTCTCGCCATTCGCCCTCATGCAACCGAATACATAATCGGCGCGCGCCGCGGTCGGGTAATCATTGAGATCGTCGGCGCGCATGGACGAAATCGGGCCAGCGGCACATATCGCTGCCCCAAGGCCGAATATCGTCGCGACGGTTCGCATGTCAGGCACTCCGTTTCGGGACTTGATCGCCGCTCGGTTTGATATGGCAGGTTACGATTTTTACGGCTCTGACGAAACCGGTCCGATGCCGGCCCATGCCGGCCGTCGCTGAGCGGATATCGGCTCGATGGGGCATCAAGCCTTGTCGCGGGCGCCCGGATACTCGCAACGATAATTCTTCACGGTCCACTGGGGATGTTCGCCGATCCATTGTGCAATATAGAGCTGCGCCGTCATCGCACACTGTTTCAGCGAACCCCGCCAAGCGAATTGGAGGTGTTGTTCCTCGCAAAGATCAGGTTGCCCCAACCTGCAAACCATCACGACGATCTGGATCATTGTCATGCGGCCTCGCCAGAAGACGCCATTCCGCCAGCCAATTATGCCACATTCGCGGCCCGTAGGCCCGTAGGCCCGTAGGCCCGTAGGCCCGTAGGGCGGGTTCTCTTTGAACCCGCCGTTCCATGCGAGAAGGCGGGTTAAAGTGAACCCGCCCTACGCAGGCATCTTGGAATCGATCTTCTAGGGTCGGGCAAAAATTTCGCCCTTGCCGAGTGCGGCCATGTCGCCGGCGAACCGCCGCAGCGGCCGATTGAGGATCTCCGCCGCACGCGCGCTGTGTTTGCCAATAAAGCCCGCCATCAGACGGGCGGCAACGAGATCGTGCACGCCGCAATCGATGAATGTCGGAGATAAGCAGTCGCTTCCCTCACCCAACATGATGGTTCCTCGCCTCATCAGGTAGCCCGGAAGCGGCCCGGTACGGCCCACCACGACCAACGTACCGGCAATCATGCGGCTGCCCGCATAGGCACCGGCTATACCTTCCACGACAATGGTGCCACGCCGCATGCGATCGCCCGCGCGCTCGCCGACGCGGCCACGAACCAGGACCACGCCGCCGCGCATTCCGGCGATCTCGCCCGGGCTCGGTCCGCCCAGGTGGTCTCCCGCGTCGCCGAAGATCTCGACCGTCCCCCCTTTCATGCCGGACGCGGCCCATGGACCGACGTTGCCGTGGACAGTCAGGCGTCCGTCGGTCATCAGGCGGCCTGCCCGCATGCCGATATCGCCCTCGACCACGATCTCGCCGCCCGCCATTTCGTATCCGACCCGATCGAGGCGATCACAGGACGCCTCGATCCGGACATGCGTGGCATCGCCCATGCGCAGACGGAAAATGTCGGCGAGCGCCAAGCGACTTCGTGTCGTCTGCAGCTCGATTCGTTCGATCTCCGCCGCCGCCATGCCGGCCAGCCGGTGTGGCACCAGCGGCGCAAGATCGAGCCTCTGGTCGGGACGCTCGCGTAGAGTCAGGACCAGCGGCTTCACGGCAGCAGTTCCCGCAGATGGTAGTGATGCGGCCCGAGCTTGCCGCCGTAGTTGCCGGCGCCGATGCGCACCGCGCCACGGTCGGGGCCAAGCTCGGTGACGGCGGCGATGCCGGCGCCCATGGCGGCGGCCACCGCCTCGGAGGTCAATCCGTCGATCACGATCTCGAGCACGCAAGCCGCGTCGGGATCGAGCGCCGTCGCCACCGCGCCGCGCAGTGTCGGACAATAGGCGTGGTTGGTCGACGCCGGTACGCCCTTGTATTTCGAGCCGACCTTGGAGCCTGATCGCACGATGCCGCCCGGGAACGGCGTGATGACGTCCGGCATCTTCGCAATCGCCGCGGTCGCCGCTTCCGCTGCGGCCAGCGTCGTTTGCGCCGTGCGCCCCATGATCAAAAGATTCCCCCCGCCCACCGCCTGCTTGGTGAGCCCGGTCGTCGCTTCGCAGACGAATTCGCCGTCCATTACCGGAATGCGCCAATAATGTTTGCCGCCGAAGCGTTTGGAGATCTGCCAGCCATCTCCGAAATAGCGTAGCGCATTGCCGAGTCGCAGCGTCTCCTCGCCCTCAAGCCCGGCATAGCACGCTGAACCAAGGCTCGTGAGTACGCATTGGGCAACGCGCGTCTGCAATTGCTTTTGCAACTCGGCGGTCGAGACCGCGAACAGCAGCACCCGCACGCCCGGGCGGCGGTCCGGGGTTTGCGTCACCGTCAACTCGCCATCGATGCCGGCCTCGCAGCCGCAACCGATGACGGAGGTGGCAAAGCCCGTCATCGTCAGCGCGGCCTGGCGCGCCCAGCGGAGGCTGTCGGCGGTGATGATCACCGCGGTCGCCCGCATGCCGAACGCTTCCGCGAAGGTGTCGTCGATGCGCACGTCCTTGACCGTCAGCGTGTGCATGGAACCAACTCGAACGGCTCCGGTCTCCCGATCGCATGGTCGGGAACCTTGATAAGATCGTCGGATAGTCCGTAACGACTATCGTAATAGGCCTTCATGCGTCGATCGATCGCCTGGTCGCGCCCCGGCTGGACCACAAGCGCACGGCCGAAGCCCTGCTGGGTCAGTATTCCGTCGCGCACCACCAGCGCGCCGTGCTTGAAGACCAAAGCGGCAGAACGGAACATCTTGGCGCGGTCAGGTTCGTTGTCGTAAACCGCAACGTCTGCGATGGCGCCTGCCCCCAGATGCCCCCGGTCCCGCAATCCAAGCAGCCGAGCCGGTGCCGCACGGGTCATGGTGGCAACCTCGACCAGCGAATATTCGCGGCTTATCGAAGGCAGCGCCGTAACCGCCATGGCATCGGCGGGCAGGCTCGCGATCCACTGCGCACGCAGGTCGCGACTCATGAGCAATGCCAGAATCTCCGGGTAAGCGGTGAACGGCGCGCCGTTCGGATGGTCGGTCGTGAAGAACACCCGCCAGGGATCGTCGATCAGCAGGAACAGTTCCAGCCCGACCGCCCATTGCACGGCATTGTAGAAATCTGCGGAGCGGTAGTTGTACGGAACAACGCCGGCGCCGTTGGCATCGCCGTCCAGGATCGCCCACTTTCTCGGCCGTGCTTGGTTACGCGCCTTGAACTGCCGCAAAACGTCGAGCGACACCGTCACGGTCTGGCCGAACATGACCTGCCCGACATCGATGGTGACGCTCTTTGTGGCGTTCACGGCCTCGGAAATGCGAGTCGCCGCGGACGAGAAGCCGCGCTCGCCTTCCTTGCCATAACCATAAAATTGCAGGTGAGCGAGATGGAGCGGCAATCCATCCGCCGCCGCGATGGTGGTGAGCGCGGTGTCCGCGCTGCCCGCAATTCCGAGATTGTTGCAGTGAACATGGAGCGGATGCGGCACGTCGAGATCGGTGACGGCGCGTTGCAGTGCCTTGACGATCTCGCGCGAGGATACGCCATAGGACGGCACCACGTCGTCGAAGGAAAACTCCCGCACGTTTTCCTTGAACGCCGCAGCGCCTCCGGCATTGATGACCTTGATGCCGAGCGAGCGCGTCGCCGCGAGCGTCCAGGCCACATAGTCGCGCACCGCGGCGGCGCTCTCCTTACCGCGGATCAGGCCGAGCAGAAAATCGTCGTTGCCGAGCACCGCCAAGGTCGCCTTGTCGATGATTGGAATATCGGCAAGCTCAAGGTGGGCGTGCAGCGCATAGTGCGGGGATACCGCGGGCTCGACCACCATGGTGAAACCCATGGCAGCATAGAGGCATCCGATCTCGAAGGCTGGCCACCCGGCGCTCGACAATGGGGTGGTTCCGGGGCGCGCCGCGGATCCGAGGCGGAATTCCGGCAGCAATAGACGTGCGGTGTTTACGCTCCAGCCCGCGATGTGGGAGTGGATGTCGATGGCGCCAGCCATGACGATCTTGCCGCTCGCATCGTAGGTTGCATCCGCGCGGGCTCCGGGTGGCGCTTCGATGATGCGCCCGTCCCTCATCCAGATGTCGCCGATTTCGTCGCGACCATTGGCGGGGTCGATGATGCGGCCGCCCTCGATCCGGGTCAACATGACACCGGCTCGACGGAGAGGTGCGCCGCGATGGACGTGATCGCGTCGGCGACCGAGAGGGTCTCACTCCGGTGCGTCGCTGCGATCGCCGCAAGGGTGCCGATCATCGCGCAATACTCGACGCCGTCGTGGTCGCGGCCGGGGGGCCCAACCGCGATATGAACGTGCGGCGATCTCGGGAACTTGGCGTCGGCTGGCGCGAGCGCAATGATTGGCGGATCGCCGCGCCATTGCGGTGCCGCAGCCCGATAGGAGGAGATCCACAGCACGCAGTCGGCTTCACCGCTGTCGACCAACCTAGCGGCTTGGTATTGCCATGGGTCATGGACCGGATAGGAGCGGCCGAACCCCGTACGCATCGGAAAGCCTGTCATCCAGCCGCACACCTGCAGCACGCCGACGGCGTTGTCAGCGGGGGCCAGCGGCAGCCCCGAAAACCGCGTTGTAGCGTTCAGGTCGTTGACGATGCCACAAAGCATTTCGATCGCGAGCGCGTCGAGTTCTGCCGCTGACCACACCGCGACCCCAAACCGCGCAGTCTTGAGGGCACCAGCAAGTTCGTCAAGCACCCGTACGGAAATGCGAGCCTTCCCGGCGGGTCGGTCATTGACACGAGCGCGCAAGGCGGCGAGCAGCGCTGGTAACTCGCCGGCGTCGCGGCCGAAGATTGCGACGTTGTCGGGGACGCCCGCATGGCGTCCGGGACACAACCAAAATATGCGTCGGTCCGTCCCGCCGTCGTCATCGGGCACGCCCGTCTCGCCAAACAAATGCCGTGGAAGCTCGCTCCAAGCCTCGATCAGGCCAGGTCCGACCAGCAGCAGCGTATCGGCTCGCAGCCGTGTCTCATTCGGGGTCGTGAGCATCACGCCCGCTTCACGCATGACGTCGAGATCGCGCAACAGCGCGTCTGCGTTCATGTGATCGACGGCCGCTCCGATGCGCCGCGCCAGTGAAATCGCCGCACGGGCGCCCGCAATATCGGTGCCGAGGCCGGCGACGAGAGGCTGACGGCTTTCATCGAGCAGGCGCGCTGCGGCGGCAATCGCTGTCGAAAGCGCAGTTGGCGTGCCATCGATCCAGGCGTAGACCATTGCGATTCCCCGGCAGTTGGCGCGGCAGCGGCGCCGTATTCAGCTGTCATATTTGATGTAGGCAAAGCGCTGATCGCCGGCGGGCGTTCCTTCAAGTGCTCCACCGGCCTTTGCGGGCTGCCAATGGACGACTTCCTCGATCTTTTTTGCCAGATCGAAGTCCTTGTCGGTTATGCCTTTGGCCGCATGATTTTGCAGGCGGACTTCAACCCATGCGTAGGACGCCGTGATATCCGGATGATGCCACGCCGCCTCGGCAAGGTGCCCCACCGTGTTGATCACCATGAGGGTACCCTTCCAGCTGTTGGTGCGGTATTTGCGGCGAATCCAGCCGTTCTCGAGGTACCAGTGCGGCAACTCGCTCTTGAGGCGGGCTTCGATCTCGGCATCCGTGTAGGTGCGTTCTTTGCTACGTTCCATCATAGGGACCACCTTTGGAGTGTCTCGCCTGAGCTGTGATTGCCAACCCAGCCGAGGTGGCACATTGTAGGCTGGTATTTGTTTTCGAAAAGCCCGCTGAAGTGAAAGCGAAAAAGCAGGGGAGCGAAACCTTTGTGGAGTACGGCGAGCCCGATGTCAGCGAGCATAACAGTCACAATCCCGGCGCGCCTGCATCTAGGTTTCCTCGACCTCAATGGCGGTCTCGGCCGTCGTTTCGGCAGCATTGGCCTTGCCATCAGCAATCTGCGTACGAAAATCGGGCTCCGCCGCGGGTCGAAAAATCAGGTATCGGGGCCGGAGCGCGAGCGCGTCATGCGTCACGTCGATAAGATGGTGCAACACCTCGCGCTCAACGATGCCCATGCGGTGAATGTACTGGAGGTCGTTCCGGCCCATGCCGGCCTCGGCTCCGGCACACAACTCGCGCTGGCGGTAGCGGCGGGCATTCGTCGCCTGCATGACCTGCCTCTCGATATTGAAGGGGACGCGATTCATCTCGGCCGCGGCGCGCGCTCGGGTGTCGGCATCGGACTGTTCCACCGCGGCGGGCTTGTTGTAGACGGCGGCTGCGGTCGGAAGGAGGTTCCGGCGCCCATCGTGAGCCACATCGGCTTCCCGGAACGCTGGCGAATCATTGTGGTGCTCGATCCGGCACGCTGCGGGATTCATGGCGCTGACGAGGTTGCGGCATTCGGCAAGCTACCGCCTTTCCCTGATGACGATGCCGCCCAGCTATGCCGGCTGGTCATCATGAAGGCCCTGCCTGCCGTCGCCGACCACGACATTGTGAACTTCGGGTCGGCGATCAAGGAACTTCAGGCGCGTCTCGGCGACTATTTCGCTGCCGCGCAAGGCGGGACACGCTTTACAAGTCCCGATGTCGCCGCCGTGCTCGCCGCGCTGGACCGCGAAGGAGCGTTCGGAATCGGCCAGAGCTCGTGGGGCCCCACGGGATTCGCGTTTGCGGCGGCGCCGGAGGAGGCCGACCGCTTGGCGCGCATCGCGCAACGGCATCCGAGCGGCCAGGGCCTGGACATCCGCGTGTGCGCGGGCTTCAATCGTGCCGCCGAGATCGCCGTTCATTCTGTTGGCGCCGGTGTTGAATAAAAAGGCTGCAAGGAGCGGGTCGTGGCGGACAAGAACATCCTTCACATGCTCACCCCCCTCAAGCACATGAGTCCGTTCGACGTGAATATGGCACTCGACGCCGGCTACGACGCGGTTGTCACCTATACCAATGTGACGCTCGACGAGGTGACAGGTCTCGTGCAGGACGCGATTTTCTCGCGCCCCCCCAAGATGGGCGCGCGCACTGGCATGTTCTTCGGCGGCAAGAACGCGAGCCTTGCTCTCGATATGCTGGCGAAAGCCAAGGCGGCGTTGGTGCCGCCGTTCGGCATCTCGTTCTTTGCCGATCCGGGTGGCTCGTTCACCACTGCTGCCGCAATGATGGCGTGCGTCGAGAAAACCTTGCGGGACAAGAAACAGCGCGACTTGAAGGGTGCGAAAGTCGCGGTGTTCGGTGCGACCGGTGTTGTCGGATTCGCAGCCGCGGCGATCGCCGCGCTCGAAGGCGCCGATGTCACGATGGTGGGTTATGACGGCATCAAACGCGTGAGTGAAAGTGCCGGCGAAATCAAGACGCGCTTCGGTGTCGAGGTAAGGGCGGCCGACGGCAGTAACGATGAGAAAAAGACCGCGATCCTCGCGGCTACAGAGGTAGCGGTTTGTTGCGGACGGGCCGGCGTCCGCATCCTGACCCGGGCACAACTTGAGGCCGCGCGGGGTCTTTTGGTCGTGGCCGACGCCAACGCGGTGCCGCCATCCGGCATTGAGGGCCTCGAGGCGATGGCGAACGGCGTTGAGCTGACGGCGCACGGAGCGCTGGGGATCGGTCCGT
>Ga0257158_1000003_pt1 | contig 15718 bp, 13 predicted proteins | sample NL03A_FD_185992 | JGI IMG/M metagenome (GOLD analysis project Ga0257158, IMG submission 185992) | Soil microbial communities from H.J. Andrews Experimental Forest, Oregon, United States - NL-03-A | ecosystem: Environmental > Terrestrial > Soil > Temperate forest > Bulk soil | place: USA: Oregon...
ATGGATCGAGTATCGCTGAAGTTTCGCGTCAGCAATCCCTCTTTGATGCACTCGCTCACGCCAGATGAAACGGAAGCACAGCAGTTGCGTGAAGCCCGGCAGCGCACGCATGCCGGATACCGTGCGGAACGGGGCACGCTCGAATTCTACCTGTTAAAAGCCTTCGCCCACAGTGTCCTAAGGTTTTATGACGCTACGCATTGAACAATTGAGCGGACCAGAGGCGCTCGAAGCGCTCTCGACCGAGTGGGACTCATTGGACGCGGAGCTCCATCCACGCACTCCATTCACCTCTCCGCTCTGGATCGGTCTTTGGTGGAAACACTTTCAGCAAAACCGGACGATCGTGCGGGACGAGTTCTTCTGTCACACGCTGCGGGATCAAGACGGTCGGCTCGTTGCGGTGGCTCCGCTGATGGTGACGCATTGGCCCGCCGTTGGACCTGTTCACATCCGCTTGTTGCAATTCTTTGGTGCGGATCCGAGCATTACCGAAATCCGCGGCGTTATTTGTCGCGCTGACAGGCAAGATGAGGTCATAAAGGCTTTAGCGAACTACCTCTTGAGCCGGAAAGATCGCTGGGATGTGTTTTGGTGGACGGGAATTCGGCGCGAGAGTTCTGCTTACGATGCGCTCGTTGATCGAGGAGAATTGATAGTAGATTGCGAATTACCTGACTATATCCTCTCCTTGCCGGAGACCTGGGACAAGGTGCGGGCGAACGTTTCGGCCAATATGAGAAAGAACATTCGCAAGGCCTACGAGTTTCTCGAGCGAGATGGACACGTCTTTACGTTTCGCGCCGTTGCCCGGCCCGAGGTTGTGCCGGCGGCTCTTGAGCGATTTTTCGTGCTGCATGCCGCACGCGCTGACGTTGTCGACATGACCCCGCATCCAAATAAGTTCGCAAGCCCGCAACATCGAAGCTTCTTTATAGAGTACGCTCAACGCATGGCTGAACGCGGTCTGTTGCGGCTTTTTGAGCTCGAAATCGGCGGGAATGTGATCGCAAGTCGTGTTGCCTTTGGGTTTGATTCTGAGCTGTATTTGTACTTCGCCGGCTACAGTCCGGAATGGAGGAAGTACAGCGTGATGACGACCTTAATGAGCGAAACTATCAAGTGGGCTATCGATAACGGCATTCGGTTAGTCAACCTATCGACCGGCAAGGACCTCTCTAAGGTGCGATGGAGACCTGCCGAGATCGTATACCAAAACGCCATGCAAATCGCGCCGACCTTTCGCGGCCGGCTCGCCTTTCTGGCGTACGATGCGTTGGTGCGGCGCCCGCGGCTACGCGGTCTGCAGCGTCAGGTCGCTGACCGGAAATTGGATGAGCTTTGAGCGCCTGACCTGCGCGACGGAAACAGGCTGCAGTCGTTGATTGCACGGCACCGCCGGTGTCCGGCAGATTTGGTGGAAATGCTCAGGAAGGTTGGTTGAATAGGGTAACATGCGCGAGGGTCCGATAGAATTGACAAGTATTGGCAGCGCCGTGCCGCTCGCGGCTGGCTGTTTGGAGCGCCGGCGAGCACGGCAAAAAATTGCAATTTTCCTGGTTCTTGTGGCCGCATTTTCCGCGTCTCTCGACCTTCTTCGCTTGCTCGTCCCGTTTGGAACAAATCTGATCATATTGACCTGGACTCCGCGTTTGGGCGATGCGCTCGCGATGTGGTCGGTAGGATTGGCAGGGTTGATCGCGCTCGCGGCGACCGACCGGTCATTGCGGGACATCGGGTTTGCGTTCGCGCCGCCGAAGTACTTGATCCTCGCCTCGGCGGTCCCGCTAGCCTATTGCACCGCGATCTACGTGCCGGTATGGGCTCTCGACCCAGGCGCGTTTGGCGGGACCTCGGTACTGTTTGCAGGCACACAATCCGCGCTGATCAACTTTCCGTTGAGGCTGTTTGTTGCCGCAGGCGAGGAATTCGGATGGCGGGGAGTTCTCGTGCCGAACCTCGCACGTGCCGCAGACTTCAAACACGTTGCGCTTCTGCCCGGCGCCATCTGGGCGCTTTGGCATTACCCCGACATATTGTTTTTTGACTATAACGTAGGCACGCCGCCCATATTTGCCCTGACCTGCTTTTCGATTTCCCTTATCGGCCTTGGTGTATTCTTTTCGTGGCTCAGATTGGCGTCGAACAGCGTCTGGCCAGCCGTCGTCTTCCATGGCGTCCATAATTCGGTCATTTTCAGCATCTTTGACCGTGCCACCGGGCGCGACGCTGTCACCGTCTATATCACAACCGAATTTGGCGTGGGATTGGCCGTCGCAGGCGTTGTGATCGGTTATCTTTTTTGGACCAGGCTCCGGACATCGCACGGCTCAATCCAGCAACCGGCGTATATGAGCAAGCAGCCAGGGAGCACTTAGCACCCCCCGCTTTGTCGCCTCTTCGGCGGTGCAACGCGTCTTGTTTGCGCCAAGCCGCGATAGACCAAACCTGAACGACGTCTTTTCGCGGCGACACTCATGAACCGGTCTTGATCATGTTCGTCCGCCGGCTCGCCCTCGCTGCCTCCACCGACTGCAGGAATCGCGTGCACAGCGATTTTCTGTACTCCGCCTCAAACAACGAGAGGTGGCCTCCGCGGATGGGCAGCACTACGAGCTGCGTGCATAGCTTTCCCCAGCCGTAATCGGGCGCGTCGCCGCACCGTTCGTCTGATCGGAACAATGTCGCAGAAACGTCGAGCGGTTCGATCGTTTGCCGCTGAAGCGCGTGAGACCTCAACCTCACTATCAGCTCCAATTGGAACGTGATGGCGGCTGAGCCTGGCAGCGACTTGGCTAAACAATCGATTTTGCGAAGCAACGACCAAGGGCAATTGCGCGCGAGCGCCTCGAATAGCCACCACAGAATATCCTGATAGGCCGCCGCGCACGCGTCCCAGAACGAAACGCCAAACCTCAGTATGGTTGTATGGATCGCGGGCCTCGATACCTTGCTCCCTTTTGATTTCAGACGCAGCCATGTCCGCCGAACATAATCTCTCGCTTTCGTAAAAATACTCCTGCGCTCTTGTCGGGGCGCGATCAAACGCGTATCGATGAGTCCGAGAAAACCTATTTCGTGTCCAGACTCAAGCATCCGTCTCGCCGTTTCCCATGCGACAAATCCACCGAACGAGTAGCCGGCCAGATAGTACGGTTCATGGGGACCCTTCGCGAGAATCTGCGCAACGGCGGCATCCACCATCACATTGAACTTCGCTCCACCGTCGATGAATTCGTTCAACTTTGGATATCGGATGACCTCGAAACGGACCCGCCCCTCGAAAGCCGCACGGAACTGTGCCAGCGATGGAGTATCACCATGTGCGGGCGGCAGCAAAAATATCAACGGTCGCTGCTGGCGCAGAGGGACGACGACGGATTGTCGATCGGGACTCTCCAGCAATTTCTCAATGGTGCATATGAGCTTCTTCGGTGTGGCGTTGAATTCTAAATGATCCAGCGGCAATGGCACCGCCAATTGTTGTTCAATTTGCAACCACAGGCGCATGGCACCGATGGAATCGCCGCCGGCCAAGTCCCACTGCGTGTTTGCCCGAAAAGATCGTCGGTCAAGGACACTTGTCCAAGCTCGCTCCACGGCAACGCCAACGCGGTCCGCAGCGGTCGCTTGGGAGGCGTTCTTCACCGGGCCGGCATTGTTCCACGTTCTCTCGGTTAGCGAAGGAGTGGTGCGGGTCCGTCGAGTATCGATATTGGATTTCGGCGTATCGATTGTCGCGACAAGTTTTTGACGAACTGCGTCACGATTGACTTTTCCGCGTACATTGCGCGGAATCGAGTCGACAATGAACCAGTGTTCGGGAACGGCGCCGCGGCGTAGCCGCTCGCGGCACCAAGCTTGGAGGCTGCGGGCGTCGGCAGCAGAATGCTGCACGAGACGAACTGCAGCGCCGATAGCCTCGCCGCTAATCGAGTCCGGGATACCGAATACGCACGCCTCAGCAACCTCCGGATGGGTCTCGATCAGCATATCTATTTCGGCCGGCTGCACTTTGAACCCGGCACGATTGATTTCATCCTTGATCCGACCGGTCAGCCGAATTCGGCCGAGTTCATCGATGATGCCGCGATCTCCGGTGCGAAACCAGCCATTGGTCATAACGTTTGCGGTAAGGTCGGGACGATTGAAATAACCGGACGTCAAACATGGCGATTGTACGATGATCTCCCCCTCGCCAGTCCGTTGGAATGCGCCGCGGTCATCGATGACGGCGGCCATACCACCCCACGTTTTTCCTACTAGGCCGTCCGCGATGCCATCATGCCGAGATGAGGCGCCAGCGATCCAATTGGCCGTCTCGGTCATGCCGTAGCAATTGACTACGTCGGCGCGGGACCATGCCACAATTTGCGACCACAACTTGGCGGAAAGTGGTGCCGAGCCGACGTGAACGCGAACAAGCGAATCTCCGGCCGGCGGATCGCTTGACCTCCGGACAAGATTCCAAAACGCTGGCACTGAGCTGAGAAAGCTGACGGAGTGTTTGTCGATGATGCGACCTAATTGATCTCCAACCAGGGCGCCGGGTGGATAGAGTATGATATCGCCGCCGGACAGGAGTGCCGTAAGGGCATTTCCAATCAGGCCGTGCCCGAAATGCGTCGGAAGCGTTACCAGCGTTCGTTTGAGGGCCGTAGCGCCGATGGCGGCGATGTTGAGTTTTATGCGCGCCTGCAAAGCGCGATACGTCAGAACAACGCCTTTCGGACTTCCGGTCGTGCCGGAAGTGAAAAGGATGAGAGCCGGCCGGTCGGGATCAAGGTCCGTAACTCGCTGCGAACCCGCCCATGGCTCCGTCGGACGGTTGCTCGCAAGTTCCAGAACGGGAACCGCAGGCGTATTCGAGATTTTCGTTTGATTGACCAGAAGCGCGGCAGGCTTGATGAAGCCTATCACGGTCTGAAGCTCAAGGTCCGTCAACGTGCTGTCGAGGCACGCTGCTGCCGCGCCAACGGTCCAAACGGCAAACAAATCGGCAAAAAAATGGGCGCTTCCACTGTGCGAAATCGCAACCACGGAGCCCGGGCCGATGCGGCGCTGCGCCAGAATGGCGGCGCGGCGCGCAGCCTCATGCGCAAGCATGCCAGTTTCCCAGCGCATGCCGAACCCGACATCATCGATGCTGCCGCACCGTCCAAAATCAGAAAACATATGTGTCCTAACCCCGCCGAACTCGAAAGATGCAGTCTACCTCCAGAAGTGACATAGAATCGGTCCGATCGTAGTTGACCGGCGCGATGTTGCTGATCTCGAATCCTCGCTCATCCATGTAAGCGACGGCCTCTTGGAACCGCCAAGTCCCTTCATAAAGGTGGATGATAGGAAGCTCCATCTGGACGCCGAGGAATTCGGAGATGCAGCCGGAAGCGCCCATGAGCACCTGTTGCTCATACCCTTGAGTGTCGATCTTTAGAAATGCCCGCCCCTTGGGGAACTCAGCGAAAACCTCATCCAATCGCGCAATCCTGATGGTCTCCCGGCGGATCACCCTAGATTCAGGATTGAAAGCAGCGGCCACGGGCAATTGCGGCTGAATCGAGCTGAACACCGACGCTTCGCTGACATTGATCTCGGCTACCCCTTCCCTCTCTCCGAAGGCGAGATTTAAGGCTTTCCAGCGTGCGTCGGCGGCAGCGCGAGCTGCCAGCACATCATAAATGGTCCTGACAGGCTCTGCCGACACGATCCATCCCGCGTAACCCTCGTGCCGCAAGTGCATGGCATATTGACCGATATTTGCCCCGATATCTACGACGACATCGATGTTGCGGGACCGAATGAAGTCGATTGGCCGCTTGTGAAAATGTGAATCGATCCTGCGAATGTCATATCCGAGTGTTCGCACCAAGGATTTCAGGCGATCACGGACGCTGTAGGCGACGCGCGCAGATTGCGGCGCTCCGTATCCCGAACGCAACGATATCGACCATCGTACCCCGTACGCCATGGATGGCACGCCCTCACATAACCTCGTCCCCACCTAGGTAGACATACCAGTTTCACGCGAAGGCTAACATAAAATTTTTTTAATATTGCTAACATTGCGCGAAACTTAAGATTTTTAACGCAACGGACGCTGGCTCATGAAGCAGCGCAGGTGCTCGGCGCGGTCGTGCCTTCGGCGCATGGCGCCGCCGCTGAGGATATTGGCGCTCATGGGCCCTCGGCCGCGAACACCGGCCGTGATACGGGCTCCGAAGGCGCCCGTCGGCCCGTCGGAGTCACCGTCTTGGATCTGCCGAACAGGTCATTGATGGCTGCGCTATCGAGCCATCCGGGGTTCCCGCTCGATCATCCGCGGGTTGAGCAACAAATTTTGCGCGGGAGGTCCTAGGTTGCAATTCGGCTCGACCCGCTTGCCGCCACGGTAACACGTCACGACTTGTCCCTTTCACCTGACAATTTTTCTTTAGGCCGGGACGGCTTCACGCATATCATATCTCAGATTGAGCTGTTTAGCATAAAGTGTTAAGTTCGCGCGATATCAGATGGACGGCAATCAGCTTTCGAGGCAAAACCCATCACGAAAGCCGTCCCCGAAATGAACGGCATGGATCAGACACGGAAGAAAGAGAAGGTCCTGCGCGTTTTCTTGGCCACTCCATTCGGGTCGCAAGGGCGTGGCGGAATCGACCGCCTCACCGACCTGATGGTTGCCGGTATCCATGAACGCGTCGAACTCGGGATTGATCCCGTCAGGCTTGTAACCAGAGGACAGCGCAGCTTATTCCAGGCTTCATTCGTGTTCGTCCGAGCGCTGGCGCAATTCTGGCTTGCCGCGAGACGGGGTCAGGTCGATCTTGTTCATATCAATCTAGCTTCGCGCGGCAGTGCTTATCGGAAAATGACGTTGGCTGCGTTGGCGCGTTGGCTGGGCGTTCCCTACGTGGTTCACCTGCACAGTGGTCGGTTCGACCAGTTCTGGCGGGCCGCGAGACCAAGGCTGGCCGCAGCGATCGATCGCCTTTTTGCACACAGTTCTGCCGTCATCGTGCTCGGCGAATATTGGGCTGGCGTTGTTTCCGAGCGCGTAGTAACGGCTCGCCGCAAGACCAGCGTTCTCGCCAACGCAACGTTGCCGAGTCCGTGCGATTGCGAGCCTGCGAGCGACGGGCGCGTACGTATCACGTTTCTCGGAAAAATCGGCCCAAACAAGGGAACGCCGCAACTCATTGAGGCACTTGCGACTTTGGCGGACCGAAGCGATTGGGTCGCTACGATCTGCGGAAACGGCGCTGTCGATGAGAGCCGCAATCTTGCGAACAGGCTTGGGATCGCGGACCGAACTATTTTTCCCGGCTGGCTGGACGCAGACGCCACGACTGCCCAGCTCCGTCGAACCGACATCTTCGTGTTGCCCTCCTTCTCGGAAGGGCTTCCCATGGCCATACTTGAGGCGTTTGCGTGGGGAATTGCAGTCGTGGCTACACCTGTCGGCTCCATACCGGAAGTGATAAAGCACGAGCGCAACGGGCTCATCGTGCCCGTCGGGGACGTCCCGGCGCTGGCGCTGGCGTTACGGAGACTTGTTCAAGATGCCGGCCTTCGCCGGACGCTAGGCAAGACCGCCCGGCTGGATCATGCCGCGCGTTTCGACATCAATGTTTACCTGCCGCGCCTCGCGGGTATCTGGCGCGATGCCGCAACTTCCGGCGCCGGCAAGCAGGCATTCCGGGTATCGGCTGATGACAATGAATGTAAGATTGTGTTATGATGTGCGATCAAATTATCATTTGTGTAACAAACGAGCGGGACGACCGAGTCGCCTTCGTGAAGAAGTTCATACGACCTAGTTGACCAACTCGGGATATCGTAATTGCTCGGCGCATATGCATGTAAGGTTCGATCGATGCGTCCGCTTTTCGAAACAGACCACGCGCCCTCTAAAGTCGGTCAAGCAAGAAAATGGCTGAAGGCGCTCGATGATCTCGGAGCAGAGAATATCCGGATTCGGTTGGCGCGAAGTGACGGCGAGCCGAATGGCGTCTTTTGCCATCTGGGATCTGATGTCGTTGTCTCGAGAGGTTTCGCGGAAGATTGGCTCAGATTCCGCGATCGGCGCTCACGCGCGGTTGAGCGGAGATGGCGTTGGGCAATTTTTGTTCCTGCGTGCATAAGCGCAATCGCGGCTTGCGGCGCTGCACTGGCGATCTTAACTCCCCATCTTCGTGGCACATTCAGTCACCTCCGCGCCTTGGACGTGCAGCAAATTTTGCCGGCCGCCGCCCCCGTTGCTCTAGGCAGCACATGGCGCGCTGTCGCCGTCGATGAATACATCACCATCAACGGCAACATCTTCCAGGCCGAATGCGGGCCAAAACCAGAATCAATTCAGCGCGTCGAAACGCCGGACGTCGTTCGATTCCAGATGATTGCAGGCAATCGGTGGTACAATGACGCCGCGAGCGGCGACGAACGCACCGAACTCGATGGGTACAAGCAATCTTTCCAAGTCGGCATCCCTTACTGGGCGGCGTATGCGCTCCATATCGAACCTGGGTCCCGAATGACGGCAGATTGGATTGTCCTGGGCCAGATTCCCGGCTTGATGGGGCATTTCATCAAGAACACGATCATGACATGGTCAGCCGCTGGTAAGACCTTCCACAGCGAACGCATTTCCCAAGGGTTAAACTATCAATTTGTGGAGAAATTCGTCGTCGATCCGGTCAACGGGTATTACGGCAGCTGGTTCAACGGCAAGCAGGTCGTTGACTACCATGGGCCCTTCGGTGGTGTTGGAAAAACCTACTATCCCAAATTCGGGATCTACCGCGGGGCGGCACCAGAAACCATGACTGTTCGCTACGCCAATTACAAATTCGGAACCACCGACCTTTCGGGGCTTATTGCCAACCCTGACCCGGTACCCGCGATGCTTCCCTGGCCCTGATCGTTTAGATCCCGAACAATGCCGCTTCCGTATAGGCGAGATCTCCGAGACGAGGCTGCGCCGGCCCCTTATAATATCTGGGCAAAATACCGTTGACATAGACGCCGACGAGGCCAGGAATTCGACCATTCGAGTCTACCATGATAAAGGGTTTTCCGCGTCGAGCCAAAAACCGTCCTATTGGCTTTGAAAATCGAACGAACTCTTCCATACTTCGGCAATAAATGAGTTGGGCACAAGGCACAACGCCCCTGACCATGCGGGAGCGAAACACAAAAGGATAAGCCTGATCCGGCGTCGTGCACCACAGGCTTATGCACCCGTATCGAGCGTGTGCTTGCAGGAGGTCATGCTCGAATGCGTCAAAATGCGACTCAAGGTTTCCCCCCGCCGGGACCACTTTCACCCGCGCGTCGCCGCCGAAAAAATTGAAGGGAGCTGCGACCGCAAAGAACTGCCCGTTGCTGTATCTAGAGAATCCTTGCGCTTGAATGATAGGTAAAGTGCAAGGGGCCGCGCTGATGTTCACAAATGTGATATCCTTGCTCTTCAATAATCGTGAGATAAATAAATGTGCATAGCTCCTGTAGGCCGGCGAAACGTACCAACTCGACAGGTTGCATCTAATCGTGCTCGCATTACTGGTACGCAACGTTGAGGAAATGATAAGTATCGCTCCAACCGGCGCTCCCTCGCTCTCCATAAGGTATCCGTACTTGGGCAAGCCTGCCGGCGTCTGGTGTTCTGCAAGCCGGCCGAAAATTTCCAACCAATTTTCGATGGTGCTGCGACGGAAACCCTGCGCCAGAAGCTGTGCCACGGCAGCAATGTCCGAATCGAAAATTTGGCGAGTACGAATTCGGGCAGGAGGCGGGGAGGGCAACACCAAGGGTCCTCTATTTTGGAGCGAACACGGTGAGTCTTTTGGAACTTGTCTACGGCCATCAATATACTGTCACGCCTCCGCTCGGTGCGCCTGCGGATATCAACCATTCCGTGCACGCTGGACCACTCCAAAGAACTGATCGACATGCAAAAACTCGACAGCATCGTGGCGTCGTAAGAAATCCAGAACGTCGTTGCAGATTTCCCAGACTTTAGCATCATGATCCAGATGGTGTGTGACAAGGCCAACCGGCGTGTCGGAGGCGAGAAATCCCATTCGCCTCAAACGCAAACATCGCACAATAGCTTCGCATATCGTATCCGCAGAATGCGCCGTCCGTTGTTGCCAGTCTATTGGATCAATTTGCACGTCGAGTCGCGGTATGACGGACCAACTCGCGATGTTCACTCTCGGAATGCGAACCGTGCATGATGATAAACGCAGCTTCTTGCGCTCAAACCATCCCGGACCGGCCGACAGGCCTGCGAAACCTATGCCGGGCAAAGCCTTGATCATTGCCCGCGAGATCTGACCAAAGGGCGGAACAAACACGACGTCGGGGTTTGGAAAAAATTTGCGAAATGTGCTAAGTGCCCATTGCGCATCCTGAATCAGCAAGGACATAGGACGTTCGTTGCCGAATTCCGATGGCTTGTGCCCCGCCGGGGCGTAATTGATATGCTGCCATCCATGACACATGGGATGGAACCGCCGACCTTCGTCTTTCATGAATTGCGGAAGGCTCGGATGAATCTTACTCGGGATCGCCGCAAGCCCGATCGTGATGTCATGGCGGGTGGCGAACTCATGTAAGTGAGCCAGTGAGGAAGACATTTCGCACGCATCGTCATCTCGGACCCAAAACCTTACCTTTAGACCGCGCTCAATCCAGCAATCAAGCTCGCAACGTACATCGTCCCAGGTTCGCGTCATTATTCCTCTTGATTGTTGATCATTCTGCGGCTTCCACGTGCACCTCACGCCGGTACTCTGTTCGGGTCAGTCCGCGACGTGGCGGCGTCTGCCGCGGTACGCAGGATTCGACTTTTGACCAACGCGGCCGGCGGCTTGCGAGCGCGAAACACACCAAGCAAAAGGTTGATGGCGGTGAGATGCCACACCGCCACTGAATACGCGCCCGCCTTCAACGAACCGCTGCGAGCCGTCATCGCGGCCGTGGGTAGCGCCGCCGCAAATATCAAAAGCCCAATCATCCCGCCGGTGCTCGGCATCACCAAAGCCAGCAGACCGGCGATTGGCCAATATAGCAACGTGCCAATGGCAAAGCGAATTGGGCGAAGCTCGACAAGCGCGTTCTTAAGGTATTTGCCCTCAATGGCGGCACGCAGAATCTCCCCAAGTGCAAGAAGACGCCCGGCCCGTATCCGATACCACAACAGGCGGTAAGTACTGAGCCCATAGCTGTAGTGATCAACGGCGCGGTTCTCCAATCGAACCAGCCGCCAACCCCTCGCACGTAATCGCGCTCCAAGATCGTATTCCTCAAAGCCATGAAGGTTTCGATCGGAAAGGTACGACACTTCCTCGATCGCCGCGCGCCGATACAACCCACCTCCGGTGAGACAATCGACGTCGGAGCCGTTCTTGACCTGACGCCGCAGGAAATGCCGCGCCCTGTTTTCGAATTCGAGATTTTCCAATCTCATTTCGCGAACGATTCCTCCGACCCCTCCGATGGAGGGCTCACGCTCAAGTAGCTCAATTGCTTCCTGGAGGAATCCCGCATCTAATTCCATGTCGCCATCAAGGACGTAGATGTATTCACCGTTACTGTGCTGGAATCCGAGTTGCGGCCCTATACCGCAACACCGCTGCTCGGGATCGCTGAGTTGAACGACCAGGACCGGATACCGAACGGCCGTCTCGACGGTGCGATCGGTCGAACCGCTGTCGGCGACGATGACCTCGCCACCGTGCGGTGCCACGGCTCGGAGTGCGCTTTCGATCGCGCGGGATACGTTGCCCTCCTCGTTCAATGTCTTGATAACAATACTCACCTTGGTCATTGCGGCTTAACCTGATCGATACACATTCACTCGTGAATCTGGATTTGCATGTGACACTTGCAGGTCAAATCGCCATCGACCACATCTGCGGACTTTCCGTTCATTCGCACATCTTCCCACTGTCGTGCTAGAACTGAGGAGAGCGGCCGAAGAAACTGCCACGCCACAGGTATCGGAAATATGCCGGAAGCAATGATATCTGGACGGCAAACCAGGCACACGAGCTATCATCTGAAACCGGCACCGCCTTCAGACGGAACGGATCAGCATCGGCGTCGTTCCAGCCAATGTCCAATGTCCGCGCCGTTTGATAGCCTGCCGACTTCAGAATGGCAATCTCGCGCTCACCATAATTTCCGTTGGGAAAAGCAAAATGTATGCAATCATGGCCGACAAGTCTCTCGATCTCCATCCGTGATTGGACGATTTCGACCTCACATTCCTTTTCGTCACAGCATGTAAGAATCGGATGGAAGCGCCCATGCGATTGAAAATCGACGGACGCGTTCATTCGTTCGATGTCGTTCGCCGATAAGGCTGAAGCTTGATCAATTTCGACATGCTGTTGAAACCCAAGTGCCAAAAGCTTCGACAACCTCTCGGTATTCCGTAACCGCTTGAGTTTCTCGACGTGTTTCCCCACAGCATTCGGATGCCGCCACCAAAATTGGCGACGAGTGCCGACAATGCAGCTGCACAGAAAGATCGTGGGACGAATTCCATGCGCCTTGAAGACCTCGAGCAATCGACCATTGCCAACATGCCCGTCGTCGATCGTGATGATCACTCGCGGACTGCCGTTGGGGTTTCGGTAGAGGTCGGACAGCCTGATAGGCTCTGCTATCTTCCGCAAGTACGCGAGATGTAAATCCAAAATTTCAGGTTTAGGATCGTGATACACTAGGATCAGAATGCGATCTCGCCAAAGCAGCCATCGAAGGGCGCGAACGATGCCGCTCCACAGCAGACATCGGGCAATGATCTCTTTTGTTAGTTGCCGATAGGACATCCTTAACCTTTGTCCCGTCACGATCTGATCCTCGTCGCATTAACGTTATGCCTCGGACTTAGGCCGTCTCGTAATTTTAGAATTGCCGCAAAATACAACCTTTTGGCGAGCGGAGCAGCTCGCGCGCGAGCCAATCAGTAACTTGGTGCGCGCAAGATTGCGTCGCATCAGCGGCTTCTTTCACGCCAATCCCGGCCCATCGGGCGCCGCAGATCCCGTAGGCGCGCGCGTATTGCGGTTGCGTCCAACGTGCCGTCAAGTGAATCTGACACACACCAAAGTTATCGACTCGGTGAGCACGGTGCGTTACATTTAACAACTCTATCGCGCTTATTCGCACATCGCAAGGCTGTAGGATGGAGGCCGTTGAACTCTACAGCGGGCGGAAGATATGCAATGCCGTAATTCATTCTTAGGTTAAAGAAAGTTGTCGGTATTTTTCTCTAACGCTGCACCCGGAGTCAGACCTGCCAAGCGTCGGTCTGGGAGCGATCTTTTGGTGCAGTGCTTCTTCACCTTCGGATTGGTCTTCCTTTTCCCGGCCTTCACCGTTCAACTAGCATTCGACCCCGTCACGGCAACATTTACCGGCTCGGTCGTCCTGAAGGTCATTAACCTGGGCTGCGAGGTCTTCGCGCTTGCCCTCATCCTGAGATCCCGCCCGGCGATTGACTTGGTCCTTCAATGCCGCCCTATTCTCGTGCTTGTCGGCATGGCTTTCGGCTGGGCCGTATTTTCCTATAATCCTATGGGGACAATTCAGGCGGCCAATGTGCTTTTCACCACGTCTCTATTCGGTCTCGCCATGGTGGCGCGATTGGGACCACGTGAAAGTTTGCGGCTCGTCATACGCGCCATGGCGCTCGGCTGTGCGCTGAGCTTCTATTGGGTTATGGCCTATCCGCAAGAAGCCGTGCATCAAGCTTCCGACGTGTTCCAGTTTCAGCATGCCGGCTTGTGGCGCGGTATCTTCAGCCACAAGCAAGGACTTGGAGTGTTCGCCGGACTTACCTTCGGATTGCTGCTGTTTTACGGGTCGATTGTCTTTCCATCGCTGATTATCCGTCTGGCAGCCATCGGTTGCGCCCTGCGATGCCTGATCGGGACCAAATCGACAACCGGGGAGCTGGTGGCGATCATTACACCGCTCATGCTCTATACGATGTATTGGATCACTTCCTCCTCCCCCGACGTGCGGAAGGGCAAGGTCGCGTTTTTGCCTGCGGCTGCCACGGCCGTGCTCGCTTGTTTTCTTTTTGGTGCCTTCGACTGGATCCCGGAAATGTTCGGCAAATCTAGCGACATGACCGGTCGAGCCGACATATGGCCCCTTGTCATCGACAATTTCAATCACACGAGCGCGGCTTTTTTCGGAGGCGGCTTCGGCACCGGCTTTGCCGCCACGCTCTCAGATTACAGTGTGGACAACGGGTACATAGACAAGATTATCGAATTCGGATACATCGGAGCAATAGTCATATTTGCCATGTTTATTTGGATATTTATGTCCAGTGCATCGCTACTCATTACTACCGCGAAGGAGGACGCTGCGGTTAACGTGTTTCCGGTATCTATTTGGTTCGTTATACTGTTTATTAACATTAGCGAAAGCAACTTCATGTATAAGCACCTCAGCACTGTACTTACGGCGGTTGCAATTGCCCTCATCGCGCACGCACGCATGGCGCGTGGTGTGCCGACAGCACGTGCCGCGGCGAGGAGCCGCATAGGTAGGAACCTTCAGCGTACCCCAGCGGAATAAACAGGGACCTCTGACGCCACCACACCGTCGTCGGCAGGGCCTTATGCGTGCGAAGCCGCCGTACGACGGGACCGGGGCCGCGCTGATTTTTAAACCGACCTACAATTGGTTTACCAAACGGATTCCCGCCCGGCCCGGACATGCATTCGCAACGATACAATCTTGCAAAATTACCAAGATAGGCATGACGATCTAACAGTTAATGTTACACGCGCCTTTGACAGACATCATGGGTCATGCGATATGGAAAGCATCGTGTTTCAACACGGTAGCCGGTGTGGAGGACCCGGCTGCTTCGAAGAGGATGATCCTGTTTCAAAGGCTCTGCCGGAGGTATGTTAAGCGATCATCCGCGCGAGTTAAACGAACAGGACAACGCTGACGCGATACCAAGCGATTTGACGGAGGCGATCGCCGGCTGGCGAAGTCGGAGCGATCATGGTCTTCAGTGATCCAATCTTCGTGGCAGGCTTTCTGCCTGCGAGCGTTTTCCTGGGCGCTGTCCGACGTACCCATGCGTCGTGACCGGACCGATGAACTGGCGCTTGCCGTGTTGAGCGATCCAACGAATTACCAAATCGTCCTGTTGGCCGATAGCATCACGCGAAATGCGACCGCACGATTTTCGCTGGGGGAGCCCGGCGAGGTGGCGAATCTGGCAACTCACGCCAATTTTGGAATGGCCGGAGAACTCTTACTTTTACAGAGGTATTTGAGCGCGCATCCGGCCCCAAAATATGTCGTCGTCGCGTTGGCGCCCGCAATGTATGGTTGGGTCAGTGATATTCGCCTCGTTCGATATAATCTTTGGCCTTCCAACATCAGGGCGAACGAAGCTTCCTGAAGGCCTATTTGCCGGACATCGACCGTCGCGATTGGTTGCCTGCAATCGCGGATGTGCAGGAGCGCATTGTCGAGCCGTTCTTTTCATTATTAAAGCTCCAGTATTTGGTATTTCGAGGACGAGAGGCGGCTCGTATTGGATTTGGATCACTGGATCCAGATCCGGATGCCGCGACGGACGTCGCCATGGTCGATCCGAATGCCTTGAATGAAGCAATTTCGGAGGGACTTCGGACCGTTCCGGCTCCTATAAACACGGCGGCATTGCGTCAAC
>Ga0257158_1000004_pt1 | contig 15383 bp, 16 predicted proteins | sample NL03A_FD_185992 | JGI IMG/M metagenome (GOLD analysis project Ga0257158, IMG submission 185992) | Soil microbial communities from H.J. Andrews Experimental Forest, Oregon, United States - NL-03-A | ecosystem: Environmental > Terrestrial > Soil > Temperate forest > Bulk soil | place: USA: Oregon...
CGGCGACCTTCCAGGTCGTTTATGCGCTCGCCAACGGGACCCAAACGACGAGGGCGCCCGCTTATGATTCGGGTTGGGAAGTGGAGCAATCCCTCGACGTGCAGTGGGCGCATGCAATGGCCCCGAATGCGAAGATCTTTTTGGTGGAAGCGGCTTCGAATTCACTTGCGGATTTGTTGGGCGCGGAGCTGCTGGCCGGCAAACTGGTGGCCGCTACCGGTGGCGGACAGGTGTCCAACAGCTGGGGCGCCAACGAGTTCTCGCAGGAGGCCTTGTACGACACCTATTTCTCGACGACCGGTGTCGTGTACTTTGCGTCGACCGGCGACAGCCCCGGCACCGAATGGCCGTCCGTCTCCGCAAACGTGGTCGCGGTGGGCGGCACCAGCGTGTCGCGTAATCCGGCCACTGGCGCGTTCATGGGCGAGGCCGCGTGGAATAACGGAGGCGGGGGTCCTAGCCTCTACGTGGCGAGGCCCGCTTATCAGAACTCCGTCAAATCAATCATCGGCGGCACGACGCGCGGCGTTCCGGATCTGGCCGCCGTCGCCAATCCGACGACCGGCGTTTGGGTCTTTGACACCAATGCCGGCGGATGGATTATCGTCGGCGGCACCAGCGTCGCTTCGCCGGTGGTCGCCGCGATAACGAACAATGCCGGCCGCTTCAATTTGTCCTCAAACGCCGAGTTGACCCGGATATACGCAAATCCCTCGATATTTTTCGACGTCACGCATGGAATCTGTGGTCCCTATGCGGGCTATTGGGCAGCACCTGGCTGGGATTTTTGTGCAGGAATCGGCTCGCCTGCGGGCAGGGGCATTTTGTAGGCAATCATCAACTTCCATGGGTCGATTCGCCTCGTAATCTGTTCACTCCGCAAAAATACGCACTTCCGCACGCTGTCTAAATCGGCCAAAGTCGAGGTGATGGCTGCTTGTTCCAAATTAATGACATATTGCAATAGTAGGCATATGAGTTATTAGGGTTGTTGTTGTGACACAGGCATTCGCGAATCACGAAGGAAAGGACACCTCTCATTAACCGAAACACTTCCGTTGGCCGAAATTGTGGCGCCCAACACCCAATCGCATAACGCAAAAAATCGAGGTAATTTGATCAAAATGGCAAATTCAAAACAACTAGCAGGATTGATCGGCCCTACTCTTGTCGTGATCGCTATATCTAAAGCGCTGAACTTTCGTTTCTGGGTAACCAGCGTTGCACCTGTCACTTATCTCGTTGGCGTATTATTGTTCGTTGCCGGCCTTTCAATCGTCCGGGTACACAATCTTTGGGTCCGCGGTTGGCCGGTCTTGATAACTCTCTTGGGTTGGGTTATCATTTTTGGTGGTCTATTTCGGATGTTCGCTCCGGAGACTCAACAGACCCTTCAAAATACCCCCTTCTTCGGAGTGTATATAATCGACATAGTTGCTCTCGCGATTGGACTTTATTTGACCTTCGAGGCCTATTGGATGAGGAACTAGCGAGACTGCTGGCAGTTTAAGTTGAATGGTCAGGATGCCAGCTAGAGCTCTCCCAAAAAGGCGACAAAGGGCACGGCTGCCCGACGAATTGCAGTTCAATTCCTGAGCGGACACGGCAGGCGACCTGCACTACGCTCGGCGCTATCATCTCCAGGTTCGGATCGTGCAGGTTTCGCCTCTCATAAGCGCATGCGTCCGCGGATCCGGACGAAGCTGACCAGGCATTCCGAATTCGCGCCGGCCAGCGAAGAAGCCAGATAGCGGCTGGCGCAGTCAAAATGGTCGTGTCCCACCACGGGCCTCGGCCATCTTGCTCTTGAGGCCCCGAAGAAGCGCAGGCAGGAGACGTCATCTCGTTCCTCCGAGCGCCGACCAGCCATAGTCGCGCGCCAAGGAAACGGGACGATGTAAGCATTCTTCGGGTTTTCCCCGCAATCCCGTGTACAACTAAGGCGATTCAAGGTGTTCAATGCCATATTTCTGCCGCTTTGTGCTTTTTACCGTAGTAATCGTAGTACTTTTGATTCGATTAGAGGGGGCCGTGCACTCTGATCGGCTTGGGATATTGAATCACGATAGTGGGATTCGACTGTGTAGGACTGCCCTTGATCGACAGATGCTGGGCGAACTTGGAGGCAGTCAAAACGACGGAGTAACAGAATGAGTAACGTCGATTGGCAGAATGGAGTGAGCGACCTTAACCGGAACCCGTTGCCGGATTACTACAGGCCGAAGCCCTTGCGGCTCGATCCTGTCGAAGACGATGACGTGGCGCCTAGCCAGATGAACGCGGCGGTCGTCGATTTAGGCAAGCTGGAGCAAGAACTTGGTCGCCGGCGCCTGGACGAAATCGCGGACGTGGTGCGGGCTCTCACCTACGGGGAAATGATGGAGCTCGCTGAATCGATGTGGAACGTCAAGCCGGATGGCTCCAGCCTCACCGAACACAATTTGCCGGCCGTGCTGTATCGCTGGTCGACGTCGCGCCAATCCTAAGAAACGAGGATCGGTTCGCCGCACAGAACCGCCGACCTTCTGCCGTCGCGTCAGACATATCAGGCAGCGCGATTGTCGGGCGCGACGCTGCAGGTGGGGCATGTCCTATTGAGTTTTGCCGATTCGCTTAGTTCAGCGTCCTGGGGTGGCGCCGCAACAGGCGCATGAGGACGTTGTCCATCGCACCCGGAAAATGGCCGGCAATGCGATCGATGAATCCCTGCTCCAGCCCACCGGCACATCGATCCGTTTCGCGCAACTTAATTCCGATGAACATCAAGACGCATTCTATAAATACCGGCTGCCCGGTGGCCCGGACGTGCCAGATGGCCTCGTCGGCGTAGCGCTGGCCGCGCACATAGTCGGCCTCGACGCTGCTGCACGGCTCGACTGCCCAAAAATCGATCCAGGTAACAACGGACGGATTCTTGTCCTGGTAGGCGAGCGCGCAAAATGTCGGAAGATCGCCAGTTCGATTGACGACGAGTACGTCGGCAGATTCGGTGGTCATGATCGATGACCTATGTGCCGGGGGGCATCCGCACGACGCGCGTCAACGGCTACTGAGGGAGACGACTGCTCCCCGACCGCATGGGGTCGGGGAGCAGGACCAATCGCCGGACTATACGCAACGCGTCCGAGACAACATACTACGATCTGATCGTTACGAATTCGTTGCTTGAGGCCGCGCATTGAATTTACATCGGGTTTCGAGTAGCAGCGGAAACTCGTCTTTCGATGCGGGGGCTGCATGCGGAGGCCGGACCGGTACGTAATGAAGGAGTCAACAGAATTCGCATCAGACCTGTCCATAGGCGGGCAACGCGCCAACGTCGGCCAGTAACGGAGCGTTGGCGTCACGCGCGGATAGGGATGGCGAATCAATTCCCCAAGCGATCCCGATTGCGGGATCATTCCAGCGCACGACGATTTCGTCGGACGGGCTGTACATCTCGTCGCATTTGTAGAAGAAATCCGCCGTCTCCGATAGCACCAGGAATCCATGTGCGAATCCGCGCGGCACCCAGAATTGAAGCCGATTCTCTTCGCTCAATTCGACCGCAACGTGCTGCCCAAACGTCGGGCTGCCTCGCCGGACATCCACGGCGACGTCAAGAACGCGCCCGCGAAGAACGGTGACGAGCTTGCCTTGCGCCCTGGGATTTTGCAGATGGAGGCCACGCAGCACCCCATAGGCCGAGCGTGACAGGTTGTCCTGCACAAAGCGCCCCGCGATGCCGAGAGCCGCGTACCGATCCGCCCTGAAGGTCTCCATAAAGAAGCCGCGCTGATCGCCGTGTACCTTGGGCTCGAGGATCAGTACCCCCGGGATCGCAGTCTTGGTGACATTCATGAATGATCCGCCAGCGAATCTATTTTGTGCGCATTGGCCTTATCACACTTGTATATCGAGTGCCTCTCGGTATTAGAGACTGAAATTTTGGGGGCAGGGCGATCAATAAAGGTGTCATCGTTGCCCAGGTGGAGCGGCGCACTCCTTTATCCCATTGCATCGCCCCGTTTATCCCATTGCATCGCCCCGATCCTTGGAGATAACTTGACTACGTGCTCTACAATTACCATTAGGTCCTGAATCGACTTAGCCCGGCAGGCAAATCGGCATGCGTTTCAAAGGAGCCACGATCTTTGTCACCGGGGGTGCCGGCTTCATCGGGTCGGCTGTGGTACGGCATCTTCTTGACCATACGGATGCCAACGTGGTCAACATCGACAAGCTCACTTACGCGGCGAATCTCGCATCAATCCCGCAGGCGGTCCGTCATCCGCATTATGCCTTCGCCCAAACCGATATCTGCAACGGAGCGGAACTGCGCGCGCTGTTCGATCGCCACCGGCCGGACGCGGTGATGAACCTCGCAGCTGAAAGCCATGTGGATCGCTCGATCGAGGGGCCCGCCGAATTCATCCAAACCAATATCGTTGGAACATTCACACTGTTGCAGGAGACGCTGCGTTATTGGGGCGCACTCCCGCACTCCCGGCGTACTGCGTTTCGCCTGGTCCATATCTCAACCGACGAGGTCTATGGGACGCTCGGAACAGATGGTTTATTTACGGAAGAGACCGCCTACGCGCCCAATTCGCCTTACGCTGCCAGCAAAGCCTCCTCGGATCATCTGGTGCGGGCCTGGCGGGAAACCTATGGGCTTCCGACCATCATCACCAATTGCTCAAATAATTATGGCCCGTATCATTTTCCGGAAAAGCTTATCCCGCATATGATCATCAAGGCGCTGGCTGACGAGGAATTACCGGTCTACGGCAATGGCATGAATGTTCGCGATTGGCTGTTCGTCGAGGATCATGCGCGGGCGCTCGTCCTCGTTCTGGCCCGCGGACGTGTGGGCGAGACTTACAATGTGGGGGGGCGGAATGAGCGCACCAATATTCACGTGGTACGCACGATCTGCGATCTCCTCGATCGCATGGAACCGGCGCGCGGCGGCACGCGCCATCGACTGATAAAGTTCGTTGACGATCGGCCAGGCCACGACCACAGATACGCCATCGATGCCACCAAGCTGGAGCTGGAGCTTGACTGGCGTGCGCAGGAAACCTTCGAGACCGGCCTTGAGAAAACTGTCAGATGGTTCCTCAGCAACCGTCCATGGTGGCAGGGCATTCTCGACCGCGGCTATCGAGCGAAGCGCATTGGGATGCTGCAAGGGTGATTGCGGCCCGATCCCGGTCCCGGAGCCCGTAACGGACAGCTTCCACGTAATATTTTGCTGAATCGAACCGGTCAAACACCTTCAATCGCTGTTTCGAGCCCCGCGTTTGACAAGATTCATAATAATTAACGTTAAATCAATGGCTTGTACGCGTTCGAAAAGTACGCCGGCCGGTGGTTCCCGCATAGCTTATTCGGGCTCCCGTTCCTTGTGCCCGGGGCGGCTTATGGTTACTCTAAGGCGCGCGGCGGCAATTCCCGCCGGCTGCCTGGGATTCCCGGGAAATCGATGGTTTGCGCGGCAAGCCGGGACTGCGGCGGGCAGTCTGGCGTGACCGCATTTACTCGGCTGATTTAAGGACGGTGTGTGCGCTACATTTCGACCCGAGGCGAGGCTCCGGCGCTTGGCTTCATCGACGTCACGCTTGTGGGCTTGGCGCGCGATGGCGGGCTCTATGTACCGGAGACGTGGCCCACCATCGATGCCGCCACCGTCGCGGGATTTGCCGGCCGTTCCTATGCGGATGTTGCCTGCGATGTGATCTCGCGGTTTGCGGCCGACGGTATCGCGGAACTCGCCCGCATGACGCGGGAAGCCTATGACGGGTTCCGCCATCCGGCGGTGACGCCGCTGGTGCAGCTCGGCCCGAACACGTTCGTGCTGGAGCTGTTTCATGGGCCTACGCTAGCCTTCAAGGATTTGGCGATGCAGCTGCTCGCCCGCCTGATGGATCATGCGCTGCAGGCGCGCCACGAGCGCACTACCATCGTGGTGGCGACCTCCGGCGACACCGGCGGCGCGGCCGTCGAAGCGTTCGGCGGCTGCTCGCAGATGGACGTCGTCGTGCTGTTCCCCTACGGCCGAGTATCCGAGGTGCAGCGCCGCATGATGACCACGTCAAACCGCGACAACGTTCACGCCATCGCGGTCGAAGGCACCTTCGACGACTGCCAGGCGCTGGTGAAGTCGATGTTCAATCATCAGACCTTCCGCGATCAAGTGCGGCTATCCGGTGTCAATTCCATCAACTTCGCCCGCATCGCGGCCCAAGTGGTCTATTATTTTGTCGCTGCCGTTGCGCTCGGGGCGCCTCATCGTAGAGTTGCCTTCACGGTGCCGACCGGAAACTTCGGCGATGTGTTCGCCGGCTATGCGGCGGCTCGCATGGGCTTGCCGATCGAAAGGCTCACCATCGCAACCAATGTCAACGACATCCTGGCGCGCACGCTGGCGACCGGCATCTACGAGCCGCGCGAAGTGACACCGACCACTTCGCCCTCGATGGACATACAGGTGTCATCGAACTTCGAGCGGCTGATGTTCGATGCCTATGGGCGCGATCCACAGCCGATCCGCGGTGCCATGGCGGCGCTGGCACAGTCGCGCCGGTTTCGGGTCGCCGAGCACGCCCTGACGCAGATGCGTGCGCTCTTCACTGCCGACCGTGCGCTCGAGGATGAAACTGCGGCGGCAATCCGCACCACGCGGCGTGAAACCGGCTATCTGATCGACCCCCACACCGCGGTTGCGGTCGCGGTCGCTGAAAAAGAAAGCCGCGATCCCGCCACCCCCACGGTGGTGTTGTCGACCGCCCATCCGGCGAAATTTCCCGATGCGGTGGAGCAAGCCTGCGGAGTTCGCCCCGGTCTGCCCGACTGGCTCGCCGACCTTGGTTCCAGGCGCGAGCGCGTCACGGTGCTGCCGCCCCACCAGTCCGCCGTTGAACACCATATTCTTGTCCACAGCCGCGCCGCGCGCGAAGGAGCCCCTGCATGAGCGTCGAAGTTACCCGTCTTCCCAGCGGACTGGTCGTGGTCACCGACGCGATGCCGCATCTTCAGACTGCGTCGCTCGGCTGCTGGGTGGTCTGCGGCAGCCGCAACGAGCATCCGGATGAGCACGGCATCTCGCATTTTCTCGAGCATATGGCATTCAAGGGTACGGCCCGCCGCACTGCTCGCCAGATCGCCGAGGAGATTGAGGCGGTCGGCGGTGATCTCAATGCCGGCACCGGTGTTGAGACGACGGCCTATTATGCGCGCGTCCTCAAGGCCGATATCGGCCTCGGGCTCGACGTCCTGTCCGACATTCTGGGGCATCCGAGCTTCGATCCTGACGAGATCACACGGGAAAAGAACGTCATCGTCCAGGAGATCGGCGCTGTCGACGACACGCCCGATGATCTCGTGTTCGAGTACCTGCAGGCGACCGCATTCGCCGGCCAGCCGGTCGGCCGTTCCATCCTCGGCACCAGGGCGACGGTGCGCTCGTTCGATGCCAAGCGCCTGCGTTCCTATCTGGCTCGCAACTATCGGGCGCCCGGAATGGTGGTGGCTGCCGCCGGGGCGGTTCATCACGACGAGGTGGTCGCCGAGGCGGAGCGACGGTTCTGCGGCTTCGTAGGGCCGACCGCGCCTGCGCCCGAACCGGCGCGGTTCTGCGGCGGCGCGCTCACCGAAGAGCGGGATCTCGAGCAGGTTCACATCGCACTTGCGCTTGAGGGTGTCGCACAGCGCGATCCCGCAATCTACAGCCTGCAGGTGTTTACCAACGTGCTGGGGGGCGGGATGTCGTCGCGCCTGTTCCAGGAGGTCCGCGAATTACGAGGGCTGTGCTACTCGATCTACGCGTTTCACGCGCCCTATGCGGACACCGGAATGTTCGGACTCTATGCGGGTACCGACGCGATCGACGCGCCGGAACTGATGCGGGTCGTGGTCGACGAGATCGCGAGCGCAGCCGACACCATCACGGAGACCGAAATTGCCCGTGCCAAGGCGCAGATGAAGGCTGGACTCCTGATGGCCCTCGAAAGCTCGGGGGCGCGTGCCGAGCAACTGGCGCGGCAAATTATCGTCCACGGCAGGCCGATCCCGATCGACGAGATCGTCGGCAAGGTGGACGCCGTCACGGTCGAAAGCACGCGCGCGGCGGGTCGCGCGCTGATCGCCCGCTCACGACCTGCGGTGGCGGCGCTCGGACCATCCGGACTTGATAGCGCCGCGGCAATTGCCGAGAGCCTCACCCAGAAGGCCGCTTAAGCCGCAGGTTGGCTGCGCCATGGTGTTCTTCCGCACCACAGCATTCGCCGAGACGTTGCCCGCGATCGAGGGCGAACGGGTTATCCTGCGCCAGCCGCAAATGTCGGATCATCCCGAATGGGCGACGCTGCGCCAGAAGAGCCGCGAATTCCTCGAGCCATGGGAGCCGGTCTGGCCGGCAGATGACCTCACCCGTGCGGCGTTCCGCCGCCGCCTCAAACGCTATGCGGAAGATCAGCGCTCCGACCTGGCCTACTCGTTCTTCATCTTCCGCAAGATCGACGGCGTGCTGGTCGGTGGTATAACGCTCTCCAATGTGCGCCGCGGCGTCGCACAGGCGGGCAGCATTGGCTATTGGATGGGGGAGCCCTATGCGCGCCAGGGCCTGATGTCGACGGCGCTGCACGCCTTGATCCCTTTCGGCTTCGCGACCTTGCGCCTGCACCGGCTCGAAGCGGCTTGCATCACCACCAACGTGGCATCGATTCGGCTCCTGGAAAAATCCGGTTTCCAACGCGAAGGTTACGCACGGCAATACCTCTGCATCAATGGTATGTGGCAGGATCATCTGCTTTATGCGCGAATCAAGGGCGATCCGCCGCATCTGCGTGGATGATATGTCAGCCTACCCTCGCAGCTTCCCCGACGGTCCGGGCTGAGTGGCTTTGGTTCCGCCACGATTCCACTGCTATAAGGGCGCCCCTCGGGACACAAGATTCGCATGATCAACGTTGACAGCCGTAACCTGCACACGAGCCCCGCGAACGCCCCGCGCGAGGGGGGGCGACGTGGTTGGTGGCACGCCGTCGGTGCCGTTGCGGTTGTGGCGACGCTGACGGCGTGCTCCTCATTTGGCAGCCTGACCGGAGACAGCGCGCCGCCATCCGCTCCGGCGTCTACGGCATCGACGACCCCGGCGCCGGTGTCATCCAACGCTTCGTTTACCAGCAGGATAAAGTCGTTGTTCTCGGGCGACTCAGGAAATCTCAATTCACCGGCACCGCAAACCGCGGCCGCGGATATCAACTGCCCGAGTGTCGAGTATCGCCAGGGCGCGGCCACCATGGCGGTCAACGGCCCAGGATCCGAGAACACTGCGCTCAACTTGCGCTATCAGGCGAGCTTCACGCAGACCGCACGTGAATGCATGCTGCGCGGCAGCAACCTGACCATCAAGGTCGGTGTCCAGGGTCGGATCGTGGTCGGTCCGGCCGGCGGACCGGGACCGATCAGCATTCCGCTTCGCTACGCGCTGGTTCGCGAAGGCCCGGAGCCGAAAACCTTGTGGACCAAGCTATTCATGGTTCCGGTCACGATCCCGGAAAATCAGCTCAATCTGCCGTGGCTCCATATCGAGGAAGAGATGACGGTGCCGAATCCATCCGGAGCCGAGATCGAAGCCTATGTGATTTATATCGGCTTTGATCCGGAGGGCGCGGCGCCAGCCAAGCCGAAGCCCGCGGCCAAACCGAAGTCGGCGCGCACGCGATAGATACGCATTTGTTGGTCATTCCGGGGCGCGGGCTTTGGAACGTTTTTTGATTAAGTTGAATCTACCAGTGTCATTGCCCGGCTTGGCCAGGCAATCCAGTATCCACGGTCGGTGGTTACTGGATCGCCCGGTCAAGCCGGGCGACGACAGCACAGTGGGTGTCAACGCAATCGGGAAATACTCTGAGGCCGCGAGCCCGGAATGATGGCCAAGACGACGCCCCAACGCAATCAGTTCAGCTTGGCCTTGAGATCGCTGATGCCCTGGGCGACAAGCGCCTCGGCCGCAGGGCCGCGCGTTGTTTTAACCAATATCGTCTCGGCAGCCGCGATGGCCGCGTCGGCCGCGGCGGAACGCACGTCGGCGAGCGCCTGCGCCTCCGCCTGAGCGATCCTGGTCTCCGCCATCTTGGTGCGGCGGGCAATGAATTCCTCGACCCTGGCCTTGGCTTCTTCGGCCATGCGCTCGGCTTCACCGCGGGCATTGAGGATGATCAACTCGGCCACCGTTTCGGCCTCGCTTTGCTTGCGCCGATATTCCGCCAATACCCCCTCGGCTTCCCGGCGCAGCCTGAGGGCGTCGTCGAGCTCGGCCTTGATGCGGGCGCTGCGATCGTCGAGCGCCTTGAACAGCAGGTTCGGTACTCCAAGCTTGACCAGGACGCCGACGAAGATCACGAAGGCGATCGCGACCCAGGTTTCCGATTCGTAAATGAGGTCTATCATCGCGGTCCCCTCAGCGCTTGATCGCGGCTTTGACGGCAGCGGCGGCGGTGGCCTTCGATGGCGCTTTCCCGGTCAGGCGTTCCACGATCGCGATGGCTAGCTCCTGCGCAATGCTCTGCACATTCGCCATTGCGGCCGTTCTGGTCGCCGCGATCGTCTGTTCGGCAGCGGTCAATTTGCCGTGGAGACTAGCCTCCACGGCCTTTCGGTTCGCTTCGGCTTCGGCGTTGACCTTGTCGCGGCTTTCCGCGGCCATCGCCTGCGCCCGTGCGCGGGCGTCGGCCAATGCCTTTTCGTAGGTCGCGATGGCGGCATCCGCTGCGTCCTTCATGCGTGCTGCTTCGGCGAGATCGCCCGAAATGCGCTTCCGCCGATCTGCGATGATCGACCCTACTCTGGGCAGGGCGAGCTTGGCTGCGATGAGATAGAGCGCGACGAAGAAGATCGCGAGCCACAGCAGCTGGGACCCGAAGGTGTCCTTCTGGAACGGCGGGAAACCGCCGCCGTGTTCGGAAGGCGGCGTTGCCTCGGTCCCTATCGCATGATTTTCCGCCATGGCGGGCTCCGCTCCGCGGTCCGTTCGCGCCGATTGCCGGCGCAAGGGTCACGCTTTGATCTTGCCACGCGTTGTCTCAGAGCGCGAACAAGAGCAGCAGCGCGATCAGCAGCGAGAAGATGCCGAGCGCCTCGGTAACGGCGAAACCGAAGATCAGGTTGGCGAACTGGCCTTGCGCGGCGGATGGATTGCGCAGCGCGGCGGCGAGATAGTTGCCGAAGATGGTGCCGACGCCGACGCCCGCCCCTCCCATGCCGATGCAAGCAATACCGGCGCCGATATATTTGGCGGCCATTGGATCCATGATGAAGCTCCTTTTCGAGTTCGGTTGGAAAGTGGGGCCGTCAGTGGCCAGGGTGGAGGGCATCGTTGAGGTAGATGCAGGTGAGGATGGTGAACACGTAAGCCTGCAGGAAGGCGACCAGGAGTTCGAGCGCGGTTAGCGCGACCGTGAGCGCCAGCGGCAGCGTTGCCCCGATCCAGCCCAAGAACCCGAACCCGCCCAGCATCGTGACGAATCCGGCGAATACCTTGAGCGTGATGTGCCCGGCCAGCATGTTGGCGAACAGACGCACGCTATGGGAGATCGGGCGCGACAGGAAGGACAGTACCTCAATGAACACGACCAATGGCAGGATGATGATCGGGATGCCCTTGGGCACGAACAGATCGAAGAAGTGGAGGCCGTTCTTCCAGAACCCGTAGACAAGGACGGTGAGGAACACGAGCAGCGCCAGCGCCGCAGTGATGATGATGTGGCTCGCCACCGTGAAATTGTACGGGATGAGCCCGACCACGTTGGAGATCAGGATGAACATGAACAGGGAGAACACCAGCGGGAAGAATTGCATCCCGCCCTCGCCAATGGTGTTGCGTATGGTGTCGGCGATGAATTCGTAGGCGAGTTCGGCGATTGATTGCATGCGTCCCGGCACGAGCTGCCGTCCGGCGGTGGCGCCGAGCATCAGGACGGCGGTAATCCCGACGGCGATACCCATGTAGAGGGCGGAATTCGTGAAAGCGATGTCAACCGGCCCGACTTTGCCGAGAGAAAAGTATTTGATGACCTGGAATTGATGGATCGGATCGGCCATGACCGCAGCGGTATCCTTCGGTTCTTCATCCCGACGCCGCCGGCCCACACGCCGTCAGGTCGTACCGTCTTTATTGCCCTTCGGGCGGAACGCCCGGATCGCCCCCGGGCGCAACGCCTGCCGCCCGCATCACATTCATCACGCCGGCCGCGAAGCCGAGCAACAAAAATACGATCAGCCCCCACGGCGAGATCCCGAGCATGCGATCGAGCGCCCAGCCGACGGCGGCACCGACCAAGACCCCGGCCACGAGCTCACTCGAGAGCCGGAACCCGCGCGCGTATCCCGATGCATCGGCAGCCGGTCGACCGCGGTGTTCTTCAGACGGTTCACCCGGCCGCCGGTGGCCAAGTTGATCGCCGAGACGCCGGAGCCTCGCGGAGAGAGCAGCCTCGCTGGTTTGGCGTTTGGCCGCATCGTTGCCGTTGTGCGCGTTATCGGCCATGTTGATGCCACTCGCGCGCCGCTGCCGATCCGGTTTCTCGCCCCCTCAAGGCCGCGCGGACCATACTTACTGGGTGGAGTATAGTCAAGAATCTGTGCGCACGCGGCAAGCATCTGATACGAAAGGATAATCATGCGGTTTTTCGACTCACCATCAAACCCTCCTGGGGGCGAATCCGAGGCTTTTGCGGTGCCGGCATGGCGAGCGCCGAAATATGGGTCGGGTGTGCGTTCGCGTCGCTGCCGCAATACCGCCACCGCGGCCAACTACGCCCGTGCATGCTCCATTGCGAAGCTTGTCGCGCAACGGGGATTATGATGAGACGCAATCTTTGCTTGGTCGCGATCCTGGCCACAGCCACGACGTTGGGTGCTGCCGTTCGCGCTCAGGAAAACGCCGCCCGCGAAACGCCGGCAGAGACGTCGCAACCGCTACCACAGGTGCCGCCGCAGCCGCCGGAATTTGGCGATCCGCGGTTCGCGTTTCACCGCATCGACAGCGGCTTCGTGCGGCTTGATCTGCACACCGGTGCGGTCGCCTCGTGCAGCCAGAATGCGGCCGGTTGGATCTGCGTCCCAGGCCGCGAAGAGGGTGCCGCCCTCGATCGTGAGCTCGCGCGGCTGCGGCGGGACAACGCCGTCTTGAAAAACGCCTTGCTGGAGCGCGGCCTGCCATTGCCGAACGACATGGTTGCGGACGCGCCCCTGGGAACGATCGGGCCGGTGCCAGCGGAATCCGTGCCGCGCCCTCCGCAATCGGTCCCGCCGGTCGCCTCGACGCCGCCCGCATCGCCGAAGTCGGCCGAACCGGATCACGCACCGCGCGACGAGGCGGAGTTTGAGCGCACCATGAATGTCATGGAAAGGGTCTGGCGACGTCTCGTCGAGATGATGATGAATATCCAGCGCGACATGCAGAAGAAAGGATGAGCCACCAACTTGGCGACGGGCGTCGCAAATAGGAACGCCAAATAGGAACGCCATGAATCGGCTCTCCGCAATTATGGTTACGGCTCCCGAATTAATCGCCGCCGCGATGCTTGCGGTTGAGACGCGCGGCGCCGGGTTCGTCGAGATCACGCGCGACGTTGAGGATTTCGTAGCTGCTGCCGGAGCGGGCGACGGTATTCTGCTTTTGTTTATCCGCCACACCTCGGCTTCGCTGGTGATCCAGGAGAACGCCGATCCGGACGTCCGCACTGATCTCGGCACCGCGCTGAATCGCCTCGTGCCGGTCGATGCCGGCTGGGTTCACGATGCCGAAGGGGCGGACGACATGCCAGCTCACGTGAAGACCATGTTGACCGGCGTTTCGCTTCACATTCCGGTCCGAGGTGGTGCCCTCGAACTTGGGAACTGGCAGGGCGTTTACGTGGCCGAGCACCGCGAGCGGTCGCACCGTCGCGAAGTGGTATTGCAGTTCTTGGGCAGTCGCCTCATTCTCGGTGCGCAGGTTCTGTTCGGTTTCCAATTCCAGGCGGTTTTTCAGGAGACGTTTGCCGACCTGTCAGCATCTGTCCGGAGCATCGATAACGTCGCCCTGGCGCTCATGGCGCTCGCAATCGGTCTGCTGATCGCGCCTTCCATGCAGCACCGCATCATCGAGGGCGGAGCCGATACTAATCGAATTCACCGGGTGGCGGGGCTTTTTGCCGGCGCTGCCCTCCTCCCTTTCGGAATCAGTCTCGGCCTCGATGTGTACATCGTCTTCGATCGGGTGCTGGGCTTATCGATAGCCCTCGCCGTAGGCGGTCTCTTCGGCGCCCTTGCAGGGCTGCTGTGGTTCGTCGTCGGTCTCGCCCTGCGCTGCAGCTTCAAGGGGTCGGCCATGTCGGAACAAGAAAAGCCCACGCCGTTGTCGACTCGGATCGACCAGATGCTCACGGAGGCCCGCGTAATCGTGCCGGGAGCGCAGGCCCTGCTCGGGTTTCAGCTTGCCGTTGCCTTCACCCGCGCCTTCGCCGAGCTTGGTGCCATCGAGAAGCTCGTCCACCTCGCGGCGCTTTGCTTTGTAGCCCTGGCCGTGGTGCTGCTGATGACGCCCGCAGCTTTGCACCGCATCGCGTTTCGCGGTGAAGACAGCAACCGCTTCCTGAGGCTGGGCTCAGCCTTCGTCCTGGCGGCGCCTCTCGCGCTAGCCTTTGGGCTTGCCGCCGATATGCAGGTGGCCGCCGCGAAGGCGACCCAGGCGGTGGGATCGGCCACGATCCTTGCCGTACTCAGCTTCGCGGTGCTGATCGCACTATGGTATGCGCTGCCGTTACTGCTGCGAGCGCGATTGGCCAAATATCGGGATCGGCTCGAACAGACTGATGATGGCCATCATCATCGCCGCCGCGCTCGTTGAGCCAATCCGCAGGTGATCCGCGGCGGCCCAGAAAGCAGCATGGCGGCCATCGAAGTATCTACAAATATCGACAAGCCACTATTGTCCACGCTTGCCAGTCGGAGAGGGCTTCGGGTTGACGTTTTGACTGCAGCCACGAACGACCGGAGGCCGAAAACAAGACCCCGGTCCCCTTAAAGTGCTTCACGATGGGGACCGAGGTCGTGTGCGGGGGTCATCGAGTGCGGCGGACCGCACGCGGAAGATACAACGCCGGTGCCATCAGGCATTCCGTGGGCCGAAAAGTGGCTGGCGATACGATATTGTGAAAGTGTTGCAGTCCGGACACTTTTGGATCCCGAAAAGGCTTGTCCGATTCAGCGGCAATCCGCTGGCGACTTAGCCCTTCTTATTCACCGCAAATGCGGATTTGAGCGACGGATGTAGCGGAAAGCCGCGATTCGATTCATGATTCTGGTTGCGAGACCGAATCATCGAGCGAATGAGGAGCGCCACATCCGTCATG
>Ga0257158_1000007_pt1 | contig 14510 bp, 24 predicted proteins | sample NL03A_FD_185992 | JGI IMG/M metagenome (GOLD analysis project Ga0257158, IMG submission 185992) | Soil microbial communities from H.J. Andrews Experimental Forest, Oregon, United States - NL-03-A | ecosystem: Environmental > Terrestrial > Soil > Temperate forest > Bulk soil | place: USA: Oregon...
TATAGGTAAACTAGGTTTACCTTAATATATATACTATCAGTATACTATTGTTCTATTGTTCTAGTGTTCATGGTGGTCTTGGAACTGGCGACGGAGCTGCAGCAGGCTTGTTCAAGTCCTCGATCAGCTTATTTATCATCCTGTGACCAAATGTCTCAGGATTTCCACGAATAGCTTCTTCGAGCTTTTTCAATGACTTGCCAATAGTAGACAACTCTACGCTTATCGAGGGGGACGGCTGTTTACACCCTATGTTCGGCTGCGGCTTCACGCACCGGTTGATCCACTTTCTCCATTGCTCGGATAGGATGCGTACGGTGTTCTTGCCGTTGGGGCGCTTGTCGTCTCTGTCCTCGATAACCTCGATCATCCCCATCTTTTGCAGAGCCCGGCTAGCGACATGCCACATGGACCTCGACAGCCCGGCCTTGGCCACGATGGTGTCTACGTACATAGAGACGGAGCCGCAGCGCTTCCACTCCAGTCCGATGACGGCCGCTACAGCCCTGACCCCTTCCGTGCACTTCCTGCCGATGTGGTCTGGAAGAACCCGCATACCGCCGAACAGGTGCTTGCGTTCCAGCGACGCCGCCTTGTCGGGAGACCTCTGGTAGACGCGCTCGGGAAAACGCGACCACCTCCCCTTGAGAGCGATGTCGCGCCGCCGGCACCGCTCGCAGTCGGGATGCGCCGGCGTCCTGTTCGCGGTCATCAGCAGGGCTCGCTTCGTAACCTGAGCCACCGCTTCGTTGTCCATCCTGCGGTTCTCGCAATCGGATACGTCGCGCTCGGTCAGAGGCTTCAACCATTCCTTGGTTCTGAGATTCTCCTGCAGTTCCTCGCTTGCCGTCAGGCAGCCGTCGCAGAATTTATCGACGGGAGCCCCGTCGATAATCCTGCGCCAAGCTAGCTCGGCACGCTGGTTGCCTATCCTGGCCATCGCCTCATCCGTCGACCATCCGCGATCGACGACGTTCTTCTCAAGCTCCGGAGTAGGCTTTATACCCTCCCAGAAACTCTCTGTGCCGGCTCCGGTACGAGGCTCCGGAGCCCCACCGAGCTTTTGCCACGCATCCTTGCGCCAGTCGGGTACCCGGCTCATCGCGCGGCCCTCAGCAAGGCGCGGCGGCGCTCGCGCTTGCGTTCCAACGGTTCCGCGCTGAAATTACCCAGCGCATCCTTGCGCCAGTCGTGCGGATGATTGTCGGTCTGATCAAATCCGCGGAAGCGCGCCGGGTCTTCGAAATACCCCCGGTCGGGCGTCCTGGCGTCACACGTCGCGGGAACGATCTTGTTCCACTCCGCCGCACCTTTCTTAGCCGCATCCTGGTACAGGCGCAGACGACGCAGGCATTCCTCTTCAGAAGCCAGCCAATGAGTCTTGACACCGGCGGCGCTCATGACACCACCGTCAAGTTTGGTGAACTGGATTTGTTAATTAAATCAAATATGTCTCCAAGGTTCTTAACCTCCTTGATCGAATAATAACTGATATCCTTTGGAGGAATTGTCCTTTCCGGGAAGTGAGTCTCGATCAACTTGACCAAGTGACGATCGGTCATAACGCTCGCAGCCCCCTTGAACCTGGCCTCGGCCTGCTCTCTCAATAGCTGCAAGGCCGCGTTGCATTGGTGCCGCAACGACCTCAGATACACGATCTTGTCGCATATCTCGCCGGCCTGCTTGTCGCCACGGAGATCGAGCGTCTCGACCGCCCGAGGCTTTGACTTTTTACCGCGACTGGGCTTGACTTTAGGTGAGTTATTAGCATGTGTACGCATGTGTCTATAAACCTCATCCTTTTGGGGTTTAGGTCTTTGTGGCGAAGGCCAGGATAAATTGAGCCCCGCGCATCCCATGCCGGGGCTCTCTTTTTGTCAATACAGATTCCAACGAGAGGTGGCGGGAGGTCCGGTCATAGCCTGTCGATCCTCCCGCCTAGGTCCAACGTGGGGCGCCAGACCTAATCCAAGTGGGCCGGTTCGCACGGCCCTCCGGGGATTACCATGCTCGTAGACATGGGGCTCGCCAACCCGGTGCGATCAAATCCAGGCGCCTCGCCGCCAGCACGGGGGCTAGACGGGGCAGGTGGACGTTGCACCGGCAACGAGGCTCGCAAACCCTACCACAAAAAAGAGCCCGCCGGGTTTCATGACGGCGAGCCCTCTAAAGTCGGGATGGAAGGAAAACACCACGGGAAAACCCGCAGCACACGCATCATACGACAAAACCAGACCGTCGGTCAGACCCGATACACAGATTTTTTCCGGGAAGAGGGCAGAGTGGGGGGCCGCCGAAAAAACCTCATGAGTCCCATCGGTTAGCAGTGGCACGCGCGCGTTTCCGGCCCCGTGGTGCGTTGGATCGTCGAGGGGGTGGGTAGGTGGCCTGATCGCAAGTTGGCTACCGGTGAAGCTCCTAAGTGGCCTGGCGAGGCTATTCATTTATGCATGTCAGGGTTGCGACTGCCGACGCATGGCAGGTATGCGGCATGTCTGTCATGCGGGATTGGTGGAACTGGCATCGCCGAACCGAGCACCCCGGAAAAAGGTCTAGTTGCGAATAAGAAGCATCTGGAACTCGGTTGTGGTGTACCGGTGGTTGCAGAGGAGGTGGCGTTAGGTATCTCGGTATAGCGTTATATACGGTGGGATACAGCGTGGGTCGATCACGGTTCGTTCCGTGGACGGAGAGGGAACGTCGATGTGGAGGCAACAGGAGCTGTTGCTGATGACGCAAGGATGCGGTCTGTGGCGTTAGGGTTTGAGAATGTGAGTCGAGGAATGGCGTTTGACGTGTGACAGAGGGCGTGGGATGGTGGGGAATCATTGCCTTCCGGCAAGCTGATGAGGCAAGTCACACTGTGGCGCCGGATAACGTGTGGCCTCAAGTGGGACGTGACAAGATTGCGTTAGAGCCGGGGCAACAGGAGCCCACGCCGGTACATTTTGGAAGAGACGGGGATGTCGCGGAAGAAAAGCAATGATGAGCCGCATGATGACGGCGGCGGGGCGGATTTGATCGACAGGAATGCCGGCGGTGGGCTGGAGACGGGAGACACTATAGAGCGCGCGGAGTTCTCAGAGGCGGCCTCGCCTCGACAGGGCGATGGCGTAGGCGTCGCAGATGATGCTGCGGAAGAGGCACAGTCTTCTGCAAACCTTGCCGGTCAGACCGATCGCGGTGCTGTGAAGCGTTCTAATTTCTCTCGTCTTGCGTCAAAACGAGTGTCCGGCGTGCTGGAACGGTTGTCCGTCCTGAAACAGCTTTCCAACACCAACACCTATGAATGGACGCAGGATCAGCACGACAAGATATTCAATGCTATCGACGAGCAGCTGAAGGAAGTCAGGAAGGCTTTCGAGGCGGCGAAAAAGCCAAAGGTTCGCGACAAGTCACAACTAAGATTCGAAGTGTGATGCTAATCAGAGGACTAACCGTACGGTTTCGGTGAGATACCTGTATCCTCTGATATTAAGCAGCGGCATGGTAATTATCCAAACCCTACCGCCGTTACCTGTCTTTTCTTTATACGCGAAACCTCTTATTTCGATTGCCGGATGACGCCGGTCTATCGAGCGCTTGTGACGGCCCTTGCTGAGGTGCTGGTTGCTCACTTGATTTATCCTCGAAATATTTGCAGGAATGTAACAAAGAATCGATCACCGCACCGTTGTTTCCTGTTAGCTCTTTGAACTTGGCGCACCCATTGTAATTATACGATTTCTCAACCCACTCGTTTAATTCGGCATCAAACTTAGGAGAACGTAATCGTCTATAACCACGATTGATGCAATCTCCGCACGTTTTACCGAATGGTCCAGTATCGGCAAAATATGCCATCCCTGGAGCTGATTGTTTTGCTTTATCGCTCATCGGTCCGCTGGTTAGATTAGGATTACCAATCGGCATTGCTCCACCTCGTTGACATTATCACCTTAATGTGTACCATAACTTCACTAAGAGGGCAAATGACATGCGTGCAAATCGTATTCTCAGGCAGATGGCCGGGCTTGACGCCTCGCCATATGACAAACTGATGAAGCGCCACAAGCGGCAGATTGACCGCCGGGCGCGAGTTCTCAACGAGGAAGCGATGTTGCTGGAGATGATCAGCCGGCGCCAGGCTGGGGCGGATGGAACCGCTCCTATGCCGTTCAAGACGATCCGAGCGGACCTCGAAAAAATGGCGAAGGGTGAACTGTGAGCGAAGCATTACCGGATGTCGAGCGCGGCGATTTTCTGCAAGATCGCGATCAATTCAATAAGATCGATGTGATTGCCGAACTCGGTTGGCAATCTCACATCGCGTGGGAACGCATCATCGGCGAGCAACCAAAGCCAGATTGGAGCGCTATTTCTCCTGGACAGAAGGTCGCCATCGTTGACTCGGTGCGGTGGCTGATCGAGCACCCGACCTCCAGCATTGCCGCACAGCACGACGCTTGGCGCGCGAGGATGGCGGCTGATGGTCGTGACCACGACAACATGATTCCTTTCGATGAGCTACCGTTTTCCCAGCAGATGAAAGCGCGCCTCTGGCGTCATATTATCTTCGCGGTCTTGGGATGATACGGCGCAAATGCAAAGAGTGCGGGCAACCTCTCCCAGAGATACGTCTAGGGCTGAGGCTGACTCCGCTACAGGCCCTTGTCTTCGACACCATAGCAAGCGGAGCTTCCGGACTTGACTCGTGCTTGGTGCTAGAGAGATTCCGCGCTGTCAAGCCGGATGCGTCAAGGAAAACGATACACGTTTACGTGTGCCAACTGAACGAACTTCTTGATGGCACCGGTTATCGTGTCAATAGATACTTCAACGACGGAGAACGATATTGCGTGTATTACTTGGAACGGCCGCGCGCCGCTGGCTTTGGACGCTCGCGGCAATCGGCTTCATCACGATAGTTGCAGCCGGCCGGTGCACTATCGCTGGAGAATGCCTGTCGTCTGCCGCACAGGTGAGGGCTGTTCACGGTGCCGCCGCATGGTCTACATGGCGAAACGTCGATGGTCGTAAGTGTTGGATGGTTGGTGCGCGACGCGGCCACGTAGCTCAACAGGTAGAGCAGCGCCCTTTGAAGGCGAAGGTTGTTGGTTCGATTCCAGCCGTGTCTGCCAACTCGCCGGCACCAAGAGAACCGGAAAACATAGAGGTTGCACGAAAAGCCGTCTTCACCTGCGATGACAACTGCATGAGACTATGGCAGTCATTCCAGGACCTGGAGACAATGGAGCGGCTTGTTCCATATCGCGTGAGGGCGGCAGCCAAGGATGAAGCATACACGGCATGGCTAAATCAGCACTGAGTTTCGCCCCGAAGGCAACCAAGGTTGCGCCGTTTCCGCTTGCTAAGTTCAAAAAGTATCTATCTCATATAAGGATTATGTCGAAAGACTATGGTCGTGTTCCATTCAATTTGCTTGGGTCTCAAAAATACATATTAGATGAGATTTGCAGAGGTTTGGACGAGGGTATAACAACTTTCATCATACTTAAGGGTCGTCAACAGGGTTCAACAACTCTGTTTATGGCGATCGACTTTTTCTATGCGCTGGAATACCCTGGTTTGCTTGGAACATTCATATTGCATGAAGAAAAAGCGCTCGGTAAGTGGCGCGCTTTGATTGAAATGATGCTGGAGTCAATGCCGCCGTCAATCAAGGTTAACGGTAAGCGTCGGAAGTTTCGACCTAACATAGTAAAGCACAATCGCGACCTTTTGCTTTTTAGCAATGGCTCAAGCTTCGCGTACCTGATCGGAGGTGTTGCCGAGAACAGCGGGGGAGGATTAGGTCGATCGGGCGCGTCTAACTATACTCACGGCACAGAGGTAGCGTTTTACGCTAACCCTGATGATCTAAAGGCATTCAGATCGTCTCTTTCCTCGATCTATCCGCACCGTCTACAAATCGAGGAAAGCACGGCCAACGCTTTCAACCACTTCTACGACAGGTGCCAAGATGCCAAACAGTCAAAGACCGTCAGATTCATCTTCTCTGGATGGTGGCGAGACGAGAGAAACGCGTTCCATGTGGAAGACCCCCGCTTTCAGGCGTTTGCTCCTAACAACCGCCTCAGCCCGCTGGAGCGAGAGAGAGTTAGAGCTGTTCGGTCTCAGTATGGATTCGAAATCAGTCTCCAGCAAATCGCTTGGTACCGATGGAAGCTAGAAGACGAGTTCGCCAACGACCAAACTATAATTGATCAAGAGTTTCCATTTACCGAGGAAGATGCGTTTCAATCAACCGGTTCAAAGTATTTTACCGCTCCTGTGCTAACTCAGATAACGCGTGACGCTCACCGTGAACGTTTTCAGACGTTCAAATATAAATTCACTCGCCGATGGGAGGATACCGATGTCTACAATGTTATCGATTTGCGGGCCGAACTGCGTGTGTGGGAGCATTCCTCTAAATTTGGATATTATGTGGTTTCTTGCGACCCTGCCTATGGTTCATCGGACCAGGCTGACAACAATTGTATCCAAGTATGGAGAGCATTTGCCGAGTGCATGGTACAGGTGGCGGAATATTGCACAAATGAGTTTTCTACATACCAAACAGCATGGGCACTCGCGCACTTGGCTGGCTTCTATGGGCAGAAGGATAGCAGGGTCATACTGGAGCTTAATGGCCCCGGCAAGGCGGTCTTTTCCGAACTTCAGCACGTGCGAGATCGCCTTAACCAAATGTCTCCTTCGAGCGACGAATTCGGAGTGAGGAACGTTCTCAAAAACATGAGAGATTTCTACTACCAGCGCATAGACACGATGTCCGGAGACCTCGCCTACCACATCGTCACCACGGACGATATCAAGCGTATGCTTATGGCGCGATTCAAGGATGGAGTAGAACTTGGTAGGGTGATTCCGCGTTCTCTGCCGTTGATAGAGGAAATGCGTCGTTTGGTGAATAACGAAGGGTCCATTTCGGCTGACGGAGGTGGAAATGATGACAGGCCAATGGCTGCAGCTATGGCTAACGAGTGCTGGCGAAAGTGGTTGCAACCGATGCTGACCGGGCTAAGAATGACGCGAGAGAAGGCGATGGCGATCGACGCGCGCGGCGGGGATCAGCCGATTGATAGGCTGGTCAGTAACTATCTCAAGCGCAGCAACATTACGGTGCCGTCGTGACGTGGGCCACTAAAGAGAGCAAAACACGATGTTTCAATAGAAGATATATCCGAGAAAGAGACAGGTGCGTAGCATATCTAGGTGGTAAATGCTCTAAGTGCGGAAGCGTTGAGAAATTGGAGATTCATCACAAGGATAAATCTCAAAAGTCATTCAATCCCACAAGCAAGAGTGACATGTCATGGAAACGGCGTGTTGAGGAACTTAACAAGTGCGAGATTCTTTGCATGTGGTGTCACAAAGCGGCTCACGGCAGAGTGGCGAGGCATGGTGCCGAAGGAATGTACGCTCTTGGGTGCAAGTGCGAATTGTGCCTGGAACATAGACGTGTGAAAAGTCGGCAATTCAGAGCGAACGGTGGGGATGAGCTGAGGAAAAAAGCGGCGGCGTACATGAGAGAGCGGCGCGCTCGAAAAAATGGATTATTCACATGTCCCTCTTAAGTAGAGATTGGATTTGTTTGAATTCGGCTTGCGGGCATGGGTTCCATAGTTACGACAAAGGTAATCCTCCTTGCCCGAAATGCGGCTGCGTTCGCGTAAGTTGGACTCCTGGCGGCGGCCACATCGGAGCGGTTGCTCCACGCATGGACGCACGCCTACGGGCGATCTCCGATCAGCATGGTGGCATGAACCTCAACTCCGCGTCCCCGTCGCGCCTTAACCGCGCCGCGCCTCGCCTGGACGTTCCACAGCCTTCCCCCGAGCTTGGCACGGTACACTTCGCCCCCGGATTTAGCGCTCCAGTGAGCGCTCACGGGCCGATTTGTGTCCCTAGTTCCTCGCAGGTTAACCTTCGTGGTAAGGTGGCGATCGGCGTGGCTCGCGATTCCTCGGCTTCGATACCGGGTCCGAACGCAAACGCTATCGTTGAGGCGCGGCACCGTCCGGATAGGCCGATAAAATAATGTATGAATCTTGTCCGGAGGCTCACAGAAAATGGCTAAAGGCGGAAGCCGGTAGAGAAATGTCTAATCGCGGTGAAGGTATAACGTACCTACCGTATGGGGTACGCGACTTCGGGATGGAGGCCGCCTCATTTTATGAGTCATGCGCGGCAACTTCTTGGAACGCTCACAATCAAGGTGTTTGCTCTTGCAGGTACAAAAAATGATGTTCCCGACCGACGAGGATGGGCTTGCAAATGACCGCAGCGGATAGGTTCACGCTGAGCGCACGAACGTTTGATGGCCTTATGTCTCAGGCTGTCAGGTGTTTGAAATGGCGTTACAGCGAGCTTGGTGGGAGATATCCGGCCGCGATTTATGTGGATCGCGTCACTTGGAGGGCTCTGCGTCGAGCAGCTTCTCGCATAGTTTGGCGGTTCGAACGAAATTCCGAAGGAAGCATCAACGAGTTTAAAATCATGGCGACTCCTGTAAGGATGTACGATGATTTTTCCCACCAATGAGGACGAACTTGAGAAGCGTGTGACGTACCTCGTCGAGCGCTGCCTTTCGACGCGGGAAGATCGCGAACAACTCTACAATTGGCGTGAGCAGAACTACCTGTTCGGCACAAGCGGCGGCGGGCGGGCTCCGATCAACGAGCTGGAAAGCCATATAGATTTAGTTTCATCGTTCCTTTACGCTCCGGACCATGCTTTTTTCCACATCAGTTCCGAATCCGATGAGGACTTGGAGGTGGCAAAATCCATCGCTTTGCAGGATGGATTTAACGAAGATTTTCAGTCTTCGGATATGTCTGACACCTTTATGGATGGCGTACCGTGGTCCATTGTTTACGATACTATAATTCCAAAGGTCGGCTGGAACCGTGACCGTGGTGAATTGTTTTTAGACTTGGTGCCGCCGCACAATTTCGGCGTCTACAACGAGCGGATAACCGACCTGGATTCGCAAGAGTGCTTTGTTCACACGTATTTCCTTGACTACCAGAAAGCCGCCGGAAAGTTGATGCTATCTGGTCATGGCGACAAGATCGCGCAAATCAAGGTGACTCATTCGGACTCTGTGTCGCCGTTCCCGGAAATGCTCCAACGAATGATTATCGCTGGAACGACAGGATCGAGCCTGTCTGGAACGCTGTTCGGTCAGGTCAATCCAGATTACACGCCGGAAGCGACGTATCAACCAAAGACTTCGGTACCACTAGTGAGGTTCAACGAGCTTTGGGCTTGGGACGACACTTACTTGGACTACAGGGTATTTCACCTGATCGAGCCAAACATCCTCGTTGGCGATAGCGTGAGATGGATCGCATCGTACAAAAAGGCCACGAAAAACGTCATCGACTTGTTCGGTCGACTGGAAAAGGTGACCAACAAAACATCCGACAGCAATCCTTTTTTTCCAGGAGAACATGCATTCTCGAAGATTCAGCCCTACAGCAAGTACAATTACTTTTGGGGCAAAGCTCACATAGATACGTTAATACCATTGCAGGAAAAGCTGTTAACTCGGCTAGACCAGATTGAGGATATCCTTGATCGTCAAGCCGATCCGGCCAAAGTGGCGTCAGGTTTTATGGGCGGGGCAGAGGATAAGCTTGCTGCCTTGGGTGGCGCTGGCACTTGGATCATGGAGCAGTTGCCACAAGCGCAAGTCAAGGAACTAAAGCCAGACATGCCGGCGGATGTGTTCCATGAATACGATAAGTTCAAGGCGATGTTTCTGGAGGCTAGCGGGTTGACCGACGTTACCTCCGGCAAGAGCGAGAAGGGTGTACGTTCGCATCAGCACGCTGCGGACCTCAAAAAGAGCGGTTCTGGTCGCATCAAAAAGGCGGCCCTGAGGATCGAAAAGCCGCTGAATAAGATCGGCGACGTGGCCCTTAAGCTAAAGATGGTTCACGATGACGACAAGCTGCGCACGGCGCCGGATGACGACGGCAAGAGCACCACTTTTTACCCATGCGATGTAGGCAGCGTTAAAATGCGGGTTGACGGTCATTCTCACAGCCCGTTGTTCGGTGATGAGGCGCGGGAACTTGCCTTTGTGTTCCGCAAGTTCAACACGGTGGACGACGAGGATTTCATCCGCATGACGAATCCTCCGTCTCGTGACACGCTGTTGCACTCGTTGCGCAAGCGCAAGCGTCAGCAAAAGAAGATGCTGGCTCAACACCCGGAGGCAGCGGCAAAGATGCTTGCCGGCGGTCAGCATGGGGGGAAGAAGAAATGATGGAAGTTTTAGCGGAATTTTTTCATGATATGTACGCCGGATGGATTGCTGTGAAGAAGGATCGAAGGGCTCGCCTCGCGCCTCGATTACCGGATGGTATCCTTAGTGGATCACTGCGATTGGCCGGAGGATCGTACATCAAAGATTTAGCACTGGAAGTGGCAGCGGTTACTCGCCCTTGTTACGCGCACCGTTTGACACTACAATTGTTCCGCTCAACCCCCGCCCGCGAGCACGGGCAGCAAGAGAAGTAAGGAGCACGAGACATGAACATCAAGGCAGAGATTGACCGGCGCGAGAACGCAGCGCACAGCCGGCGCGGCCGGCGGCATAAGCGGCGCGGCCGGCGTTAATACCAGCGCAGCAGCGCAACGGAGAGCCGGGCTCGAAAGAGCAGAAACGGCGAGGGGCGGCGTCCAAGTGGCGCCGCTCTTTTTTTGTGCTAGAACGAAAAAGGCACCGGGGATGAGCCCGGCGCCTAGAAGCTTGACCTAACCCCATTTGAGGCATACGTTTCAATCCACTCTGCTATGCAGCTATGCATAACAAAGACTGCTGGATTAAAGCTGAAAACCAGCTCCGACACAATGGTAGTGACCTATGGCGCTAATGCCCGGCGCGGCCCCTCCCGGTGCACCTCCCGGCGGTGCTGGCCCTCCCGGAATGATGAAATCCCCGATCGGAGGCCCTTCCGGCCCCGGCGCTTCTCCTATGGTCTCCCCCGGCACGGGTGCGGGGATGCAGGCTCAAGGCAAGCAGCGCGTTTCCAAGGTCATCGACCAGCTTTTGGAAATCGGCGCCGGCTTCCCGAAGGATGGGGGCGAGTGGAACGCGATCAGCCGGGCCATCAGCGCGCTTAACGGCGTGTACACAGCGGCGAAGAAGGAACCTGAGCCTAAACCCTTGCCCGTACCGCCGACGACGCCTGGAGGGGGCTTAGGCGGGCTTGGCGGCCCACCGTCCGGAATACCTCCCGCCGGGGGCGCGCCACTGGGCGCACTGCCTGGGGGCGGACCTCCACCGATCGCGCCGGAAATGTAGGAAAAAAGATGGACGGAGTGCAACCTGTAGAGCCGCTGATTCAGTTCTTTGCGTACGCACATTTGCCGGCGAACTTGCAGGCGATCAGCAAACCATTTGGCGACATGGCTGACTGGATTGTGAAAGCGTTGCCGCGCAATCCGGAGCGAACGACCGCGCTTCGCAAGTTGCTTGAAGCCAAAGATTGTGCCGTGCGCGCCCAGCTGTTCAAGTAGGAGTCGACAATGTCAGGCGATTTTTTGAAGCCGAAGGGTGTGGACACTGCGGACCTGGATCGCCGCAAGATGGAGGACGGCCAATTCCGTAATCCTCCGATGTATATGCAGTACGGCGGGTTTTCGTCGGCGTCGAAATCTCAGTTCGACAAGAACAAGATGACGATTCCGAAGCATCCGGAAGTTGGTAGGAATCCTATCTGATGAACCGAGTCACAACTCGCGAACGTGGCGTCATTCCGGGGTGTCGTCCGGCCGGGCCTGATAGCCACATGGCCGTCGATAGCAAATCGGGCAGGGCTTGGGTTGATATTGCGCGGGAAGAGGCGGCCAAAGACGAATTGGGAAAACATCAATGATCGACCGCCCGCTAGCAGAGCCGTCGCCAACGACCGACGAACGAATCTACCGCAACCACGCGGAAAAGATTCGATTCGTCAATCCGAAGGGGGCCGAGCACTATGCCTGCGTTCATCCGCACGGCAAGGAGCGCCGGCACAAAGACTATGAGGAAATCGGCAAGCGGTTTGACTTCGGAAAGGGGCTTGCTGTTTCGGGGAGGCCGGTAAAATGACAACGCCGCTGGTGCAACTCTCCCCCCAAGACATGGACCGGCTATCGAAACTGGCGCTCAACCTATCTCATAACCAAAAGACAAGGGCACAGTTTGCCGACTTGGTGAAAGAAGTAGACCCGAACGCTGCCAAAGCGTTCGGCGACGTCTTTCTTGAAAAGAAGTTTGACGAGCTCACAAAGAAATTCGAGAACGATCGCCTAGCCGAGCGGATGCAGTACGCGCAACGCAGTCGCGAGCATCAGAAAAACGAAGTCATCAAGAAGCGCGGTTTCAGCGAAACTCAGGTTGGCGAAGTCCAAAAACTGATGACGCATTACGGCGTCAACGACTGGGAAGCTGCCGCCGACATTTACGCACAGCGCAATCCGCAAGACGATCCGAACATGAAGCCGCCTCCGGAAATCGAGCACGGCGGCGCGACTTGGGAATTTCCGACCGTTCCGGGCAAGGATGGCAAGATGCTGTCGTTTGACGACTTCAAAAAGAATCCCGCCGGCGCGTCACGCAATGCGGCGATTCAGGTTATCACGGAATTCAAGCGCAACCGGTTGCCGGGCGCGTTTCACGCACGATAGGAGGCTACGATTCCAATCCTAGGGACCGGAATTATTCCGCAGGCGGGACCAGTAGCTTCCGAGCTATCGGCCGTCGTCCGCCGCGCCATCATGCCCCGCGTGTACGTGCAAATCTGGAAGGCCGCGCCGTTAATTTGCGCGCTGTTGTCGGCTGCACAGGTTGCGAGCGGCGGCCTTTCCGCGATCACCGCCCCGGTGCAAGGCGCGCCGATGGTGTCGGGACAGTGGACGGACTACAGCGGCACGTTCCAGCAACCCGGTGCTACGCCGGGGATACAAAATGCTGAGTTCAATTTGAAGGCTTTTGTTACTCCTATCCCATTTTTGGGTTTCGAGGGTCTTGTTCAGGTCGATTACAGCGTCGTGCCGCTGATCGATGCGAGGTTCAATGATGCAACAAACGTATCCATCGATGCCTTTGCTACGGCTCTTTTCAACAACATTGCCAACACACAACAGTTGGTGGGTCTGCCGGGTGCCGTGGACGATGGTACGTTCCTCAACTCCTACGGTGGTATTCCTCGCCTGACAAACACGTTTTGGAAATCGACGTTCGTCAACAACACCGGCAACGTCATTCCAACCCGCAATCTCATGATCCAGTACATCGCCCAGGTCACAAAGACCACGGGCGAAATGCCGACGATCGGCATCATGGGGGCTGGAACGTGGGCGCTGTTGGCGGAGGACTTCACTCCGCAGGAGCGGTACACGATCAACCCGAGCGACAAGCTGGACTCCGGCAACTTCGTCGGACATTCGTCGTTTCAATCTCTCGACATTGCTGGCATCCCGTTTTATGCCGATGTGTACTGCCCGGAGGGAACGATTTACCTGCTCAATACCAGTTACCTGAACCTGTTCCTACATGAGCGTGCGGCGTTTTCGTTCTCCGGATTCGAGAGCACGCTACCAAACAACCAATTCGGTTGGATCAGCGCCATTCTGTCGTTGATGGAACTCGTCAACGTCAAACCTAAGACCCACGGCAAGTTTGCCGGACTTCAGTTTTTGCCGATTTGAGGTTATGACATGGCACAGATGAGGGGTTTTTTCCCGCTTCCTTCCGGCTCCCCACAAAACACGCAAGGACCACAAATACTCACATTGGCATCTGGAGGTATATGGTATCCGCCTCCGGGCGAATATATGGTCACGACAGGTTCTCAGACCGTCATTGAATGGTGGGACCCTACCGACGCTATCTGGAGAAACTACGCCGGCCCCAACACATGGGAGCAAATCTCTGCGGATGGTGCAAACTATCGGCTTGTGAATCTCTCCGGCGTTGTTGTTGGCGGTAACATCACCAACGCAGGTTCCGGCGGCGTCAACGGCATCGGCCCGAATCAGACCGGGTCGACAGTTTCGTTTGCAGCTCCGGCGGCCGGCGGTGTCACTGCGACGGCGCAAGGGTACGTTGTCGTCGGCGGAACCGTGCCGGCCCCGACCGTGACGCAGGGCGGCTCTGGCTTCCTTGTTCCGCCAGTGGTGTGCTGCGATCCGCCACCTCCCGGCGGCGTGCAGGCCACGTTCACGTCAACCATCTCTGCGGCCGGCGTTATCACAGGCGTTACGCAGCTCAACCCCGGCGCCGGCTACACGTCGATTCCGCAGTTCTACATCATCCCGGAGCCAATGTTCTATCAGGGGGCGATTCGCTTCCCTGGCGACTTGCCGCAGACCGTACCGGCGCCCGGCCTGATCAATCCGGCGAACGTGTGGACTGGTTCACCGTTCCAGGGGAACATTCAGACCGGCACGACGGGCGCGCTGCTGACCGGTGTTGCGCTAACCGGTTCCGGCACGCTCACCGCGATCGT
>Ga0257158_1000008_pt1 | contig 14496 bp, 26 predicted proteins | sample NL03A_FD_185992 | JGI IMG/M metagenome (GOLD analysis project Ga0257158, IMG submission 185992) | Soil microbial communities from H.J. Andrews Experimental Forest, Oregon, United States - NL-03-A | ecosystem: Environmental > Terrestrial > Soil > Temperate forest > Bulk soil | place: USA: Oregon...
TGGACTTATCGGCCAGAAGCGGGAGAGCGAATAAGAGCACGATAAAAATAAGAGCACCCGGCCTCAAATTTCGCGCAGTCGCTCGCACGGTGCGCGCTAGGAGTGAAGCCGGGTGTGTGGGTGTGAACACTGGAATTATCCTATCACGAATGCGCTATGTCTGTCAACTTCGCAAGCTCTGCCTTGAGGTTTACGATCACGGTTTCTTGTGTGGCGATCTTCATCTCCGCTGCCGCGAGCACCTTACCTTGCTCTTCAAGGGCGATCTTCATCTGGCCGATCTTCTCAAGAGTTGAGAGCACAAGCTCATGCGCGGCGTCTCCTAAGGATTCCTCAGTCGTCTGAATATGCGGCATCGTTCCCGGTCTGGCCTGCACCAGGGGTAAAGTTTCCGATCCTTCCGTTGTTTCCACATGTGGTTCATTGCTCATTAAAATATCGCTCCCTTCGGGATGATAATTTTCGATGCGTCCGTTCCCAATGGCTGCATCGTTTTGCGATTCCTAAATTTGTAGTTCTCTCCAAACTCCGCGAACGTGTCACCAATCAGAGTATGGAGATCGTGCGCCTCGATTAAATCTTCCACGCCTGGTTCAGGCACGAAGATTAGCGTGGCGTGCTGCGTCAGGTAAACAGAAAAAAGTTTTTTCTCCATGAGGCTCCTAGTGTTGCTCGAATACTACAGTCACATCAAATGAGGATGCTGCCCCGGTCGTTTGGACACACGCTGCATCCGCCACAAAATTGGTTGACAAGGCTCCCGTATTCGTCATAGTGATAACCACAGGCGGGCTATCCGTAGTGACCGCTGTGGCTCCGGAAGTGAAGAGGTTCCCAGTAATTGTAGTCTGTCCAGTACCGCAATTCGCGCCTGTACCCTCAACCAATTTTAGAGTAGTCGCAACGCCTGTCACGTCATTACGCTCAATGATGATCGAGCATAAGCGTATTTTTTGCCCTGCCACGCCTGATATGATTTGCAACGTCGTAGCGACCACGTTTATAGCTGAAGCATTTTTGTTGCAATAGAATTGCCTGTCCCACGTGGCTCCATTGAAAAAATATCCGCCGACTACTGCAATAATGTTGGTTCCTCCTGAATTGGGTGTGAATGTTTCTATTGTTCCGACTGCATCCCCTGGAGGAGCGCCAGATGTAGTTACGGATGAGGCAGTAGTTCCCGTAGTACCTACCGTAATCGGAACGATTGCCCCCGCTGCCGTCACTCCCATACCTACAGTCGTGGGAGGTCCTCCCATTCCGAACGGAGTTACTGGCATATTACTTAACTGGCCCTGCATCTTTATGTTGTCTGATAGCGTGCCAGTAGGCGAGGATACTTGCATGGTCATTCTTGAACATCCCATCACCCATACAGTTATAGTGTCTGGAAATGTATTGCTGAGCGTAACCGTCGTTCCCCCCTTCGCCCCTGTAACTACACCTGCACCTAATTGAGTAGTTACAAATAGATAGGCGTAGGGATTCGTTGCACCGTTTGACGGACCTTGATCATTACTTGTGACATCCGCAGAGCACTGTGCTGCCACTAAAACCGTGTCTGCATTTGTAGTGGTTGGAATCGTAAAAATGGCAAACCCCGTATTCAGAGGCATGTTTATATTATAAGTGCGTCCACCGGCCCCAGAAAAAGCGGATAATGCCACAGGTCCAAAGACTGTGAAATTTGTTGGATCATAAATTATTGGGTTGAAACTTTGTGCTCGCGTTCCCATCGCGCATCCGAGCATCAATGCCAGTGCAAGAAGTACTCTCTTCATCGCGTCGCTCCCTGAGAAATCATGTCAGTGTAGTAAGACTTCCAATAGATTACTATGGCGTTAATGCGGAACACTCCCTCGCAATTCGCGTTGCATGGATTGTGCTTGACCGATGGTGCGGCTTGCGCTTTGTAATCGGCCAACAATGAATCGAGCGCATGTATTGCTTCTTGCGGAGATGCTTGACCAGAAGCGACCGCTCCACGAATCACCCGGAGATAATCGAACGCTGCCGGATTGATTGAGTAGAAGATGCCTTGTTCTTGCGCTACCGCTGCCGCATGATGCGCGTGAATCACTCCGAAAATTCCAACGATTCCAGCAATGCCGATTCCGATGAATGGGATTGCTGCCGATACCCCCGTTGCCAATCCTGTGGCTCCCGCTGCGACCGCGTGCGCCGCGACTAATCCGGTAACTCCTAGAGCAAGTCCGGCAGATGTGCTCACTAAAGTCATTTTTCCAAGCCCTTGCTGTGGAACAGGGCGCGTGCTTGATAACGGGTCCTTTCCGATCAATTGTGCCTGTGCTGGAGTCACATAACTCGGCACGGCATTGATTATGTTTGTCCATGTGGCAGGACCGCTCACAAACCATGCGTCACGCGAGTCTATATCATTCCCCTCCGTTCGCATCGCTTCCGCAATAGCTTCCGCTGGAGTCATGTGGGGAAATGTGAAGCGAATGGCAGGCATCACATCGGCGCTAACAGGCTGTGGAAATGAGACATTCGGAACCTTTGGCTGTGTGGTCGGATTTCCGGCAGAATCAATAGCTTTAACTTTGGGAATTGGATTCGATGCGTTCGTGGGGAGAATCGGAGTGGAAGGCACTTGTGGAGATGTCGCCGGAAGTTTATTCAATGCCTTCTTACCGAGAGCGTAGGCTCCGACCGCGACCGCTCCTAGAATCCATGCGCTCACGCCTGAATCACCCTATTGCCAACGTGAATTGGACCTGTAATAATATGCTGATTCCATGAATGAGAATTAATGGAATCTATCCCTGCAAGATGCCCATCTGACGTTCCATAGATAACTGTATCGGGTGGTGATCCTGGCGTGTAGGGCTGAATAATAGGAACGTTATCAGGAACAAGTGGGACTTGAACCATGTTCACCACGCTCATTGTCTTTGTCGAATCCGGGACAGCCGTACCCGCGACGGTGCTTGTCACAATCGCGGAGAGTTTGTCCCAAAACAAAATTGCCAGCAATACTAGGAGTACCAATGCTGTGGCAATCCCGGAATGATGTGAGGTTCGCATTACTTACCTGATTGGACTACCGGGCTAGGTAGAAGATGTCCTAGCACGGTCCAAACTGTTCCAAGGGCGATACTCCATATTGGAGAATGCCCAATGGCAGCTTGGATGGATGGAGTCACCGTTACCAATACTGCCATGCCGATACTTGCAAGTGTGTGCCACCAATTATTCATTTCATTTTCTCCTTTCTGAAAAACGCGGGTTCGTAACCCCTCGGGTATCGAATCCTCGCCACATCTTTTTCATCATGCACATGTGGTGGATATTCCCTAAACACAAAGAACATTCTAGCAAGTCCTGCCCACAAAGGCAAGCCCAAGACGATCATTTCCGCGACGTGGTACCATTTGTCACTCACTTGTTACTATACCCCAATGGACTGGAGGCCTGATCTTTGCCTACATACAGTCCATCGGGATTCGTCTGCGTGCGAATCGCCGTCGTACCCTTGCCGGGAATATCGTTCCAGTTGTAAATGTTTCCAGCCGCGATAGGATCAACTGGAAAGCCCAAAAACGGAGCGGGGGGAGGGGGAGGATTAAATCTTTGCTGGTATCCCGCCTGCCTTGCCGAGTGCGATGAAATGTCAGAATCGAGAACGATGCCTACAAATTCATGCCCATAAGAAATCACATCTTGCTGTGCTGCCGTAATAGCTTCCGATGAATTCGGCGTGGCTCCTACACCCGCCTTCGCCTTTTCAGATGCGGCAAGGCAACGCGCGAGAGCGCATCGATAATTTTCTTTCCATACCGGATCAATCGTGTTCTCTACAAGGTCCGCGAGGTCTCCAATCGTCTTATCGAGACGCATGACGTTGGTATTTTCCGCCGTATTAGTTGCAGCCTTCGGAATCAATTTTGTTTGATCGCTCAAAATTGCGCGGGCTTTTTGAACTATCGTCCCGAATTTGTCGGGATGCTCAAGCGCATTGATATTGTTCAGCGCTGGACCTTTCGGAACTGCCGACCCTTGTTGACGATTGATGCCGGAATTTATTTGTTGTCCCATGATTACCTCACTTTACCACAAAGTCATTTACTTCTACAGCTACTCCGATAACAGAACCCCTGGCCCACATATCGTCATTCCATTGCTGAAATTCGTAGGGACCGTTTGCCGACGTGAGAGAGAAGCCCGCCGTTGGGATTCCAGAACTGTCCGCGTTTTCAATCGTTGACCGCTCACGAGCGATCCATACCGTCCCCGCTCCCAATACTTGAACGACTGTGCCGCGCTTCTGATATTCCTTGACGAATCCTCTAGTATTCGGCAAGATTCGCGTTGCTGTATCGTTACGAAGAAAAAATCTCATGCGCTCACCTGTCCTATCGGAGTCTCCGTATCAACTCCCAAAGTGTCAGCAACATTTTGCGCCCAGTTAGGATCACCCCCAGAATAGACCTGCCCCACTTCGGCGATGGTCATTCCAGAATTGTAGTACTTACTTTTTCCATCGAGCATTGCTTGCACTTGAGCATAGAGGGCGTTCCAACCTTGCCCTGGTGAAGGAAACACGGTCTTGGAATCCAACAATCCATAACCTTTGTCCCCTTCCTTGAGGTCCCCCGGATTATTTGCACGTTGAGGAATTGAGCCTTGTACATAAAAACCCTCCGCTCGCGCTATCGCCTTTGCAATTGCCTGCACTTGCGTCGTAGGTACTATAGCCATACTTCCTCCAAAGATGAGGAAGGCTGCGATTCCGACGATTCCCAACACAAAAATAAAGGCCATGTCATATTCTCTCCGCTGCGTGTCCCGCAAAAGAATAAACTCCAATTGCCAATAGAAAAATTGCTACTACTACAACACCTATAGTACTCGGACTTGGCAAAGCCCTTGCGCCCTGATTGATGATTCCAGTTGTGGAATTTTCAGAGTCCGCACTTTCGTAATTCACTTGAACGGATTCAACAGCGTTGATAGTGTCTTGCATGGCATTGCCCAGTGTGGAATCATCTGCATCAGTTCCATTGTAAGTGAATGCCAAGTCCACTGTGCCATCCCCGTGGAGATTGATGTCTTGAGAGACTCCATCCCACACCCAAGAAACAGGAAATCCAGCGCTCATTAAATCGGATGCGAAGTGTGTACCGAGTGGCTCAACTCCCATCCCCGTGGAAAGCCATCCCCCCTTAACGGAAAAGTGAAATGTGTACTTCTGTCCATTCACAATCTGCATTACTGTTTCCCCGAAAATGACCAGAGCACTGCACCGATAAGCGCGGACATGACGCCAAGAACAAGAAACATGGTCGTGTTAGAAATAGGATTTGCAATTGCAGTTTTCGGAGCGGTCTTTACAGTTCCCGGAATCGTTCCCCTGGTATTTCCCGGAGCATTGGGACTTCCTGCCGTTCCTGATTTAGCAGCACCTAAAGCTACCGATGATCCAATCCCAAAAATCTTAGCCCATATGGATGATCCAAGTGGAACAGGATTTAAATTCGGAGTTGCCAATTGCACAGTGTTCGACATGTTTGGACTAGTCAACGGAAGGTTGCCATCCATTTCCAAAGATGCGCCGCTAGACACTCCTGGATCGGTCGCGGAACCTTTGCCAGTCCATGCAATCATCGAAGGATCAATTACCCCGTTTGTCGGATTCGATGGATTGACGTAAGGCAGTAGCGTGGGATTCACGGCATTGAGTCCCCCGCTTGCGTCCAAAGGTTGACCGCTAAGCAAGTCTGGAGGTACGGGTGCCCACGGAATCGAAGTGTCTTGGAATCCAGTAAACGGATCAACCCCCAAAGGGCTATCGAGCGACGGAGCATTGAGATTGCTTGCAACTGGAATTTGCGTATAGTCCTGCAATCCAATCAACTGCGAACCGTAATCGCTTGGCTGCGCCGTTGAGAAATCGGGCGGCATGTCAAAGGTTGTCGGAGTAGTCGCCATTACAGCCTCTTCCCAAGATGCCCAACAACTAGGATGACAACGATTGCCACAACGCCAAAGATGAGCCAATTCCCGCTCGTTGTATTTGTCAATGATGTCCAAGTAGAAACTGGAGATTGTCCCGCTCCTGCGACTACAACTTGAGTTCCCCCAGGCCCTGTAGAAACATTCGTTTTATAACTTCCCGTGGCAGGATCGAGCACCGTACTGAATCCCGCTCCATGAGAATTTTTTATGGTAAGCCCGCCACCAAAAACATTTGTCAACCATGATGCGCTTGCACTCATGTTTGGCTTTCTCCGCGTTATCAGGATGCGCGGCCCCCTACTTCCTAACACTGAGGAAGGATTTCTACTGAGCAACCAATTCGTGCTCGATCTGACAAAGGTCCATCACCGCGTTTGCAGCAAGAGAGAGGGCATCGCCGTTCAGTTCAAGGCGAGTGCCGACTGCCGCGTAACCGCGAGTATCAAGACCAGTGCCAGAAACAAAACCTCTTGCCGCGAAATCCAAGAGCGAATAACCTTGCGGCATGAGCGCATCAAAATCGAATTGCTGCCGAGAATCTTCTTGGAGGTCAGGCTGGAACATGCGGGCGATTTCATACCCATTAAGTTTCAACCTCCAACGATAAATTCCTGGATTGGAATTGTCTCCAATGAGAGCACCCGATGTAGCTGGCGCGGCACCCGTGGCGTCCATCTGCCCTGAGACGGCGGCATTCTCGTTATACTGCCGGAACATCAAAGCGCGGATAAATCGGCCCGGTTGGATGTCCGTTATTTTAGTATCGGCAAACGTCGCTCCGGGGGTAACTCCGACTGTGAGACGGCGCGAGGAGTGGAATACCCTCATGCGTCCAATCGGCAATTTCGAAGCAAGTGGATTGTAACGATAGAAGCGGACGGACGGTGTGCCAGTCGCGGACCCGAACGCGGAAAGCGCAGTCGTTCCCGCAAATGTGGAGTCCAAAAGATTCGCCTGTCCAGTTCCGAAAGATACGCTCAAGTCAGGCTGAGAATAAATCGACGGATCGGTTACGCTCGCAACCTCGTCCTGAATGCTGGCGAAGCGATACGATAGGGGCAGTTCATAGTAGCATCGGAAATCGAAAGAACCGTTTGCGCTTGCCTGAGTTAGGGGTGTCGGAAATGCAGTACCGCCTACTCCTGGCAGGGCAGCAAGAGAAACGCCAACGGGGATGTACGATTCGTAAAACTGAGTCAGACGGTGCGCCTCTTCTCCACGAATGTTAATCAGTGTGTCGGAACCACCACCTGTAGCTTTCGTTCCTGAAATCTGGAAACGTCGAATCAGCGTAGATGGTGCCTCTGGAAAAAATGCGCCCGAAGTGGCCTGCCCTGAAATCGTCAATCGCCCTTCAAGTACCGCCATAATGCGAGTGAGGGGAAGATTGCGGGGAAGTCCGTTCAGAAGTGGTACGGTATTGCCTGCCGAAAAAGCCATCGTTGTAGCTATTTCCTGCCGTTGCTCACGAATGGGCATAAGGTGTAGAGCCTCTCTGCCAAACTGGATGTCTTGACGGTCGAAACGTCAAGCATGTCACGCGCGTTTTTCGAGTCCGACTACGCTTAGAACCAAAGACGCTGCCCAGATGGACAGGAGAACGATAAAGCCCACAACGAATGCTTGAGCGATCTTGCCTTGAGGAAGTGACGCGGGAAGCTTGGCTTGAATGAGCGGGCTTACCCAAGAAAAAATTCCCCCTGCCAATCCTGCCAGCAAAACGATTGCGACTATGTGCATGGTTGCCTCGTTTCCTAGTGTGAAAGTGATTTCCTTTCCGCTATCTAGGATGCCAGATTTCAAGCAAGTGTCAACTATTATTTTCGTGTAAGTTATTGAGCCAACACGACATATTTCCCTAGGGGGCTCATACCACCAATGGCACTTGACAAAAAAAATGAGAAGTGTAATATACGGTTCATGCGCCCTAGGCAAATTGACGACGAAAAATTGGTGGGAATGGAAATCGTGGAAGAAATTATCAAATCCGTTTTACATACAGGATTCGTGGAAGGCTCATTACCATTGAGTCTTTTGATCGTTGCGGGGAGTGGGACAGGAAAATCCAAAACGATCAATCAATTCAAGAGCGACGGTATTCACATCCAAAATGACCTTACCACGTTTGACCTGCTTGGCTTGTTTTCAAAGGATGAAGCGGACGTAATTCATCATATTATCGTACCTGACCTGAACCTCCCATTATCACATCGGTCAACTGTATCGAAACTAATGATAGCAACCTTACTAGGCTCTACATCTGAAAGAATCAAGATATTCGTCACCAAAAAGGGTGGCGAGCGCGTAGAGCACAGGCATCGCGCAATTGGCCTAATCTCAGCAATCACCCCCACCGTCTTTGACAAAAATGCAAGGAAGTTTGCAGAATTGGGCTTCATTCGACGTATGCCCCCGATCTTCTATGAGCCAGGAGAGCGAACAGTTAACTTGATCCTTAAATTCATTGAAAGGGATAAGGTGTCATTCCTTCAACTGCCTGAGAAGGATGTGCAAGCTGAGCCTGACAAGCCCATTGCCGTAGAAATTCCAAGGAAGTTTAATGAAGCGATTCGCAAGACTGGATTGGTGTTCGCTGCACACCTAAATAACATAATTCAGCAACCTACGTGGCGTCACGACAAAATGACTAAATCAACCGAGACTCCGCTTACTCCGATTTCTCCAAATCTATATCTCAGAAGTCTCGTGCGCGGACATGCCTTGTTGTGCGGTCGCAAAGTCGTGCGCCCTACTGATATTCACTTCTTAGATGAGTTTGTATCCTTCACTGACAGAGCAAGGCCGAGATCAATATGAATTGGACCTTTTTCATGCTAGTATTCAAGGTATGGGTGAGTTATGAAACGTGCCGCTCCGTGGTGGTCGCTCTCATACGACGTGAAATCGCTCACGTTGTCGGAGATAAAATTACCTGTCGCCGTTGCCGATGGCGTCTATTCTGTACCAGGACGGCGTTTTGGCTGCATCCACATCTTACGCGTTTTGGACTTCCCATCAAAATTCGGATACTTGGGACGATTGTTGCCGTTGGGAATTTTGACTCCATCGGACTTGTGCTGCAAAAATTGCTTGAGGAGAGAAAGAAGGTGATCCTTGACAGACGAAAAGAAAAAAAGGCTATGCCCGGACCCAGACTGTAAAACGGAAACGGATTCCGATTTGCAGTTTTGTTCCAAATGCAATCTCGATATTGACGGATTCAATCTGATTGACCGTGCAATGGGATTGCGAGAGAAAATTGCTGCTGATAAAAAAGCGAAAGAGACTCCCGCGCCGCCACAAAGACGCGGACTCTCCGCTCTGGCAGGAAGGAAGAAATCGTGAGTGATACACGTCCGAAATGTCCAAAGTGCGATAAGGATTTCGCCACAGAGGGAAGTCTCAAGGTTCATCTATCCAACATGCACGGCGGATATAGCGTGGATGATCTTAAACAGGCAGGCATTAAGCCCACACGCCGCGACATCGCTCGCAACCTCGCGGGAAATGAATCGGCAAAGGATGTCACATCTAATGCCCCAGAGAGCGAGGGACCGGCAGGAGGAGCCAGTGAACCTCAACGCCGCACAAGAAAGTCGAAACAGGCAGTTGACCCAGATGTTGAGGCAGCAAAAGATCGCATCCTTCGTGCACGTTGCGAGCGTGTTGCTTCTTTGCCTTACTCTCTTCTTGCTTCACTCACTGGGGAAGAGGATATACGTCTTGACGCCACAGAGCGGGCCGATATTACAGAAGCGTATGTTACACTTTCCAAGTCCTACGGATGGGAAGCTACAGCGCGTTGGATTCTCTGGGGAGATGTGATGATCGCAACGGCAATGCCGTTTGCAAGCCCCAAGAGACGCGCTGCATTGGGGCGTGTGGCGGGATTGTCAAACAACCAGGATGAGAATGAAGAGAAGGGGGAAGTGATTCAATGACGTACTGGTATGCCAATTCATACTTTTGGTTTGGATGTTTCATTGGATCAACTCTACAATCTATCTGGTTAAGAGTGTGGGAATATCTCCGATGATTCCCGAACTAATCGACGGCGAGCTAACTTTCTTATGCGGCCCTGTCGCATCAGGAAAGACGTATCTCGCGCAGAAGTGGTACGAAATGCTTGATCGCGTAGTTGTGTTCGATACTAGCGCGGAATATGATGAACTTCCGGGAGAGCATTTCTGGCAAAGTCCGCGCAAGTTTGCCGAGCGCATTGAAAGAAGTATTGACAGTGACGAAGGTTATCATTTAATATACCATCCTGGCAACGACGCGAACGCGGGGTTTGAATGGGTGATACGCGCTCTCTGGCAACCTCTTGAACCCCGCGTACTGATTTGTGAAGAAGTCCACGAGTTTATGAATCCATCCTATGAGCATGACCACATGCGGATTGTGAGCAAATATGCTAGAAAAAGAAACTTGGGTTTTGTGGGAATCAGTCAACGAATCGCCGACACCCATCGGAATTTTACCTCCGCCTGCCGTCGTACAATCCTTTTCTACACCCAAGAGGCGAGAGATTTGGACGCTATTTCCGACCGATGGGGCGTGGAATCCGCGTCCCAAGTGTCTAACTTGCGACCATTGGTGCATCGCGACGGAACACATACGACTGAGCAAACTCCCGAAGCCTTATTCATCGAACGCGGACAACCTCCAATCGTGATTGAGGTCGGATGAAATGGAAAATAAAAGACTCTCAATTATCGCGCTTATTGCGGCGCAAAGATGCAATTGTATTACCTGCCGAGCGTTTCTTCACCGCTCATTGGGACGGAATAAGCCCTTGCTGCCCACATTGCTTCCAAACATTCGGGACGTGGAGTCGTGCAAAGATTCACGTAAAGTTTTGCCGTAAAGGTTCGAGTCCGCGACGGAGTATAGTGGACCGATACAAGCACATGAAAGGAAATGAAGATATGAGCATTAAAGATACATTCAAGGCGAAGGGTGTAGAGGGGCCGCCACTGCTACACGGTACGGACCTACCCGCAAAGGTTTCGAGCGTCACAGTAATTGTCAAGGAAATACGTTCCGCTCCTGACAATTTCAATTCCATTGCGATCATGGATTTCAAAACTCCTGTGTACGAGTGCGAATCCTGGGCGATCAACAAGACCAATATGAAGGCGCTCCTCGAAAAATTCAATCTGACAGATGAAGTGGAAATTGAGGAACTGTCCGAAAAGATGAAGGGAAAGAAAATTACGCTCACAAAGGTTATGGTCAATAATCCTCAAACAAAGAAACCAACACCATCGCTCTTCGTGGCCTAGCATGGCATCCAAGCGCAAGACGCGAGTCGTATATCGAGACAAGAAAACAGGACGGCTCGCGTCTAAGGCCACATGGAAACGAAGCAAGGCGCAAGGCGGGACGCGATATGTTCGGCAGGTTAAGAAGCTACGACGCAAAAAGAGGAAAAGTTCAAAAGGACCAGTTGAGTATCAAATCAATGTCAAGTACAAGCCTAATCAAGCAGTCAAGGCAGAACTGCAAATCTCCGCACGCGGGCCAGCAGGTAAGACGCGGAAGCAGGCTATACAGGCGGTCGAAACGCGGCGTCGTACTGGTAGCAATCCTCAAGGATGGGAAATTCGTATCACTGAATGGCGCAAGGCGGGGAAGAGATTCCCGGTCAACAATGAAGGATGGATGCAGCTTGGTTTTTTCGCAAACGAGGCAAAATTTAAGTGAATACTCAACAGTCGCAGAAATTGAAGAGTACTCTTCCCGAAGCACACTCCTACTCGATTTCGACGTGGCAAAGCCTGTGCCGCGTCTTACTCCATTTCTCGCTCGCCTCCGAGTTATCGGACTCCGAGCCCGATGGATCAGCTACCGTCGTACACGCCGAGGATGGCACCTGGCGATTGGAATTGACGTTGCGCTCACACCATCAGAGCAAGTCGCCTGTCAATTCGCACTCGGGTCCGATCCGCAAAGGGAAACGATGAATACCCGGAGAGCAATCAGCTTGCGCGTGCATAAGCATTCCGCGTTTTGGAAACGGCGTTGGAATATACTCTTTCGGAGAAAGCTATGAGATATTCTTATAAAACGCATCGTATCCCTAAAGGGACAATTGATTATTGCAGGCTGTGCCTTGAATCCTTTGCGACCGTCAAGGGCCGGGTGAATACCGCTCTATTGGAGTACGCGGAGAAATGTCTTGCACAAGACAAAAAAGGGATATCTGCGATACAAAACCAGGGACTTCAAGCGGGACAAGTTAGTACACAGGATGGAAGCAATGGAAGCTTGGGGACCGCGCCTGCCGTTTCCGACCGCGTTCGAAGTGCATCACATGAACGGGAAAAGGGCTTGCTTCTGCCGATGGAACCTGCTAATCTTGGACAGTCGATTGCATCACGGAGACGCAAGAACGGCAAGAAAACGAGGAATAGGAGCCTCAAAAAATGAACACCAAAAAAGATCGTGAAGTAATAATTGCTTGGATTGCCGCTATCATTGGAGTCCTGATAGGGCTTGCATTAAGCACGGCCATTCCATGCAGCGCACAAGACCTCTGCATTAAGGGGGCAGAATCGCAAGCGGGACATCTGGATTGGCAAGAAATTAAATCGCATCCCAACGGGCCGACCGTACACGTCAAGCTGTACGACGATCAGGAGAGAGCCTCCCTTTGGGTGTTGCCAGTTCCGCATCGCACAGCGGATAAAGCCTTCTGGATTACCACTGCAATCTCTGTCGCGTCCACTGTGGCTGATATGGAGAACACGCGCCTTGTTCTGAATACGGGAGGAAGAGAGCTAAACCCGCTATACGGGGCGCATCCTGACCGCTTGAGGCAATACTCGGTTTCTGGCGCTCTGTTCGCCCTGGCGACCTACGTGAGCTACAGAGCCAAGCGTAGGCAGGATGCCGAGATCGCTTTTGGAGTCCGTCCCGAACATCCCAAGTGGATAGTTAGTCAACTCGCCAACATAGGGACTCATGCTTTTGGAATCGCGTTCACGATTGGGAGCACTGGAAAATAACTTGAGATTTCTCTTGACAACGCCTAGCACATTTGAGATACTGTACATACCGGAATAGGAGCCGGAAACAATGTTCGCCATTCAATACTATGATTGCTTCGACGTAACTCCTGCTGGATATGCCCGTAAGGATGGCCAGCCAAAAGGAAAATTTGCAACGAAAGAAGAGGCATCCAATCACGCCGATATGCAAATTGAAAAGTACGGAGCAGATGATGCCGTGACCTACAAGATCGTGGAGGTGCAATCGTGAGCGCAACCGAAATAGGAGCCTGAACAATGGACAAAACAACAATACAAGTTGGCGCATCCGAGATTCTGAAAACTATCGAATTGAAAAATACGAAAGGGGATGTCAACCTTTTTCTCCTTAGCGGAGCAACTCACGAAATGACTCCCACACAACTTCACGCATTCGATTCCTTTATCGTCGGATGGTTCGCCGCGACCGCCAACGAAAAGGACTGGCAGGAAGCGATCAGCATGGGACGCAAGGCGGTGATGCGATGAGCCGACACGAAGGACACGCGCGATCCAGGCGCGATACTATCAATTCGGGACGTAAAATTTTCAAACCGTTCGATCCCAACAAAATGGTTGCAAAGGAATCGCGCACCTACAAAGACGCAAGAGCGGGCGACCACGTTTGGACCTGCAACGAATGCGGTCGCCCACGCTTATACGGAAACGGATGGAAAACTCCGCCACACTCAACCGAAGCGATGTTGATTTGCTTTGGAAAGCACTCGCAAAGTCCGAACCAACATTTCATGCACACCTACCAGGAAATTTTCCACGTCGAAAAAGTTTGGACTCACACATCTAAAATGAATGCGAGGACGCAATGAGGGGTGTAGTCAATCCCCCGGATGGGAAGAATTATCCTGCCCACAAATGCGAATGGGGATATCGTAATCCACGCAACCATCTGTCACGTCTAGCATTGGCAAGAATGATACAAGCGATGCTTGACAGGGGCGACCAGAAAATAATCTGTCCAGGATGTGAGCGAGAAATCTATCTCTCTCTCAAAATCGAAAGCCACAACAAGTCAGTCAAGCGCACAGACAAGAGAGTGGGCAGGGCTAGAAAATTTGTAGACACATGGGCAGAATCAGGAGAGTGAAAATGAGTGAAGAATTAGTAGTCACGAAAGCGGAGCTTGGCAAGGCGATCAGCTTGGAGTCCGTCAAGCGGGAACAGAAACTTCGTAGAGATGCGATAGTGCTCAAGGTCGGAATTATGCACAAGGAAGTGGAAGCATACGAAGAGTCTCTGAGAAATTGCATAGGCATTCTCGCGTATCACAAGGAAAGAATTCGCGCCGTTGAGAATGGCGAATTTGAAATCGACAAGCATGGCGTTCAATTTCACAATTCGTTTTTGCAGAGCGATAATTTAAGTTTGTGACCTTGCAAGGCGGGCTAGCTCGTAAGAGCGCATGTGCTGTCGTAGCGTCAATGCGATCCATTGACCAGAAGGCAGCCAGACTCGCAAAATGAAAAGC
>Ga0257158_1000009_pt1 | contig 14349 bp, 5 predicted proteins | sample NL03A_FD_185992 | JGI IMG/M metagenome (GOLD analysis project Ga0257158, IMG submission 185992) | Soil microbial communities from H.J. Andrews Experimental Forest, Oregon, United States - NL-03-A | ecosystem: Environmental > Terrestrial > Soil > Temperate forest > Bulk soil | place: USA: Oregon...
CTTCCCCTTCACCCCGCTTGCCGCGTGCGAGTCGCGACGCGCTATTAAATTGCCGATCGCCACACTTTGTATCGCGTTCTTCGTTCCGGGCACGCGCCCGGTTATATCCAAGCCCAGCCGCCATCGACGAACAACTCGATGCCGCTTAGGGCTGCTGTTGTCGGAGGCCAAGAACAAGACGGCCTTCGCGATTTCATCAGCGGTGCCGAGACGGCCATTGGTCCGGGCGTGTCGCTTTGCGCTAAGTCTTCTTAGCCTCTGGCTGATTGATCATGAAAGTAGACATCTCATTGAAGAATTTCCGTAGGACTTCTTCGGCTTTGCTTGGCAGCGAAGCTTTCCCCAACGCATTGTCCATCAACTGCATCCAGCGGTCGCGGATAGTCTGGTCGATGGGAAACGGCGAATGCCGCGCCCGAAGGCGGGGATGCCCTCTTTGTTCAATGTAAGTCTGGGGTCCCCCGAACCGGCCGATCAGGAAATCTCGGAGGCGTTGCTCGGCCCCTGGAAGATCACTCGCCGGGTACAGGGGCCCCAGAAGGTCGTCTTGCGGGACTTGTCGATAGAAGGCGGCGACTAACCTTGCGAAACCTTCTGCGCCAATCATAGAATAAACCTCGAGTTCCGACATTCCTATTAGCTTTCTTCATCGAAAAGTTTGGTAATCGGCTCTCGACGAAACTGGTCGCTATGCGTTCCGCACTTTGATCTCGCAGGGCGATGACGACCTCAGGAACCTCAAGAGAACGGACACGAAGTTTTTGGCAATGCGGGGAAATAGCAGGCACCGTGACAGGGCGAACAGATGTTAGTTGTACTAAGTTGCTGATTTCCTAATCGAGTACATCCTTGCGACGGTGAAAAAGGAGCGTTCTAACCAACTGAACTACGTCCCCACTTTTGTTTTCTTACCTTTATCGGAAACCCGCGTATTTACTGGCTTTCCTCAGGTTCAATCGTTTCGCCTGCGTCGCCCAGTTCAACCCCATAGAACCAAATTCCGAGGTTAATGGACACCATGGACACCAAACTAAACTGCCGTCCAAAACTGTTGTGCAGGCAAACACCAACCCAGAGCAGCTGTCCCTGCCCCGTCACTGAATTGTAGCAGAGGCATTTGGAGTTGGTACATGTTCCGAAGAAGTCGTGCTCTCGCAGCGAAACAGGTTTGTATCGAGGGGGATTCGTGGCGCGGGTGTCCGCGACGCTGCAATCGTGGGGCTTCTTTTTGGCTCGGGTTGCGGCGGTCCGAATTGGTTCGGCTGGATGCTGCGGATCTTCATTCCGGTGACGGTGTGCTTACGATTCAAGGCAAAGGCAACGAACTGCGAAACGAGGATCAGGGGCGCTACCGACTTCGTTTCGATCACCTTATAATTCCCGAGTGGCGGATCGTATTCTACGCTCGTACGCGAGGTGTCCCAGTTGGGGAACTATATCGTTGCTGTTCTTATTGTCTATTCCGGTCGGGGTCCAGGCCCAGGGCGGGGCGACCGGGGCGATGAGCGGAACCGTGCAGGATTCTTCGGGAGCGGTAGTTCAGGGCGCTACCGTAACCATCGTAAACACCGCGACCGGCGAGAGTATCCGTGCTGAGCGCACCAACGCAGCCGGCTTTTTTACCGTTACGCTCTTGCGCGCGGGAACGTATAACGTGCGTGTCGAGAGCCCAAATTTCGCCGTGGAGGAACTGCGCGACGTCACGGTGCGAGCGACCGAAACCACGCGGCTGACGGCCACCTTGAAGGTGAAGACAGTCACCGAAAGCGCGGAGGTGCAATCCGAGGCAGTTACGGTTAAGACCACTGATGCGACCACCGGGGAATCCATGGCGGGGCAGAGCATTCGCGAGCTTCCCCTGGCCACGCGGAACTTCCAGCAACTGCTGGCGACCAACGCCGGCGCTTCCTCTTCCTTAAACTCAGCCGCGCAGTTGGGCCGGGGAGATGTGCGCATCAACGTCAACGGCGGGCGCGAGGACAACAACAGCTACCAGATCGACGGGATTGGCGCCAATGATCCTACCAACGGTGGGGAGCTGGCCTACACGCCGCTCCCGAGTCCGGATTCGATACAGGAATTCAAGGTCAGCACCAGCTTGTACGACGCCACCCAGGGCCGCAACGGAGGCGGAAACATCAACGCCGTACTCAAGAGCGGCACTCTTAAGTATCACTTCGATGTGTTTGAATACTTCCGCAACACCGACTTGGACGCCAACGACTTTTTCCTGAAAAGCCACGGCTTGGCGCGGCCTGACATCAAGCAGAACATATTTGGAGGCAGCCTGGGCGGGCCCGTCGGCCCCAAGGCACAGTTGGGTTTCTTCTTCGTGAACTATCAGGGCACCCGCCAGCGCAGCGGAGATTCACCGGGAACGATTATCAGTACGCAGATTCCGTATGTTCCGGCTGCCGATCGTGTCGCAGGAAACGCAGCCGCCACGCAATTGGCTATCCAGAACGACGCGAATTGTTTGGCGGGAAGTGGCCTCGCGACCGCGGATCCAATGATGGCCGCGCTCATGGCGATTCAGAGCAATCAATTTGGTCCCAAGACCGTCAGCGGTGGCTACCTTTTCCCGGTGCCGCAGACGAACGTTCCTGCAGGGACCACGTGTGGCCAACTCGTGCCCTTCGCCATCTCGCTGCCGGGTAAGTTCAATGACGATCAATTCACCGCGAACTGGGACCGCGAATTTCGTGCCGGCAAAGATCATTTGTCGGAACGTTTTTTCTTCTCCGATGCCGCGACCAACGAGCCCTTCGGCGCCGATGGTTTTGCGCTCCTGACGGGGTATGTACCCACCTCGAACAACCTGAACTTCGCTATGAACATCCCCGTGCGGGATCGCTACGGCAGCTTGACCGAGACCCATATCTTCACCAATCGCCTGGTAAACGAGGCCCGCTTCGGAGCAAGCGTGATCAGTTGGAGCTTCCACAATATCCAGCCCATGGATCTCAGCACGGGCAAGCCGGTGAACGTGTGTGATCCGATTTTTGTGAATGCGTTTGCCTCTTCTTCCAATACCGGCTGCGCTGGGCTCACCGGAGCGGGAATCGTCCGTCTCAGTACCATCGGGGTTTCGACGGATATCCCCCGTCTGTTCATCAGCAATTCCGGAACCAATTTTGGCCCGCATCCTATGAGTCCGCTGAAGAATCTTGCTGACAATTTATCCTTCGTAGACACTTTGAGCTATGTGCGCGGAGCACACAGCATCCGTGTGGGAGCAGAAATAGACCATACTGGTGTCCGTAAGAATATTCCTATCGCCGACAACGGTTACTGGCTCTTCGGGAACATGCCAAGCATGCTGGCCGGCAATTTGGCGTTCGGCTTGACGGGCAGCGGCCTCTCTACTCATGACTATAAGTCCCCTGCTTTGGCTGGTTTCTTCCAAGACGACTACCGGGTGACCAAGAGCTTGACGCTGAACCTTGGATTCCGCGCCGAGTTTGACGGCGCGCCCACCGACGCTCTCTGCCACATCTCTAATATCGATTTCAACCTGGCCAATCCCAACAGTCCAAATTACACCGGCGAACCATTCGTCTATCCCAAATGCGCGGATAAGCTGGCTGCTCAATACGGTTTAACCGGGGTTACGGGCACAACCCTTGGTTCTGGATTGAGCAACAACTACGCGTTTGTGGCAGCGCCACGGATCGGTTTTGCCTATGACGTGCGGGGACGCAACACCACCTCCATTCGCGGTGGCTACGGCATTTACACCGTACGGGAAGACACCGGTGCGCTGGATAACCTGGCCTTGCTGCCGCCATTTGCTCCCAGCCTGGCTTCGTTCGGACCGCAAGTTGGCGGATTGGCAAATCTTTATAACACCGCCCAGAATCCCGGCAACAGCTTGCCAGTTGTTGGCCAGACCAACAACAACTACGTGCCTCAAGCCAGCTTCTTCCTTGCCCCGAACTGCAATCTAAACACGGCCGGATGCGCCCCTAGTTATTCCGGCAACATCCCCGATTTTGGCTCTTATTTGGTGCCCTCCCACTGGATCATTCCGACAACCCAGCAATGGAACCTTAGCGTGCAACGTTCTATCGCCGGGGACTGGGCGGTGGAAGTGGGTTATGTAGGCACCAAGGGCACACACCTGCGTGCGGTAAGCGAAACCGACCAGCCCGCCGTGGCCTCTCCCGCCAATCCAGTCGTGGTAGAAGTCTATAGCCCAAGTGGTACCCCAACTGGCCAGAAGGTCACCATCATGCAGAACACGGTGGCCAACGCTGCGGCGCGAGCGCCCTATCAGGGGATTTTCCCGGGAAACGTGGAGGATTTTGCTCCCAATGGTACCTCGAACTACAACAGCTTGCAGACCACGGTCACCCATCGTTTCGCCAATCGCTTGTATTTCCAAAGTGCCTACACCTTCTCCAAGTCGATTGACGATACTTCCACTGCGCAGGTCGCCTACATTTCACGTTTCAACGACCAATACAAATCCGGGGCTTCACGCGCTACGTCAGACTTTGATCGCAGGCAGCGCTGGATCAATACCTTTACTTATGCGTTGCCCTTCTTCGCTAAGGAGCCTGGCTTTGTCCACAAGGCGCTGAGCGACTGGGACGTGAGCGGTGTGTTTACCGTGCAGTCGGGGACGCCCTTTTCGGTCACCGATTCCAAGGGTGGCGCAGCCTTTCCCCAACCCTTTGGCCCCATCCTGGTCACGCCCACATTTGCCCGTGGCTTTAATTGCGGAAACGCCTTCACTCATGGAAGTGTTTCCAGCCGCTTGGGAGGTTACCTGAACCGCGCAGCTTTCCTGAACGATGCGCCGCTGGATCAACAGATCGGAAACCCGCTGGGCGTTGCCGATCCCACTGCCACGGGCTTCGGGGATGTGCCGCGCAACTGCTTCTATGGGCCCCGCCAATTCAACGTGGATTTTTCTCTGGGCAAGGTGTTTCCCGTCACGGAGCGGCAGAGCTTGAAGTTTTCGGTGGAGTTCTTTAACCTGACGAACACGACTTCGTTCGCCAACCCGACGCCCGCGAACAACATCATCGACATTAACAGCGTGTCTCCCACCAGCTCGACGTTCGGGCCTATCACATCGATTGTGGGCACACCCCGGTTGATTCAGTTCGCACTGCGTTATTCCTACTAACGAGGATGCGAATCAGTTGTGGCAAGAAAAGACCACGAGGGGGTAACGAGGTCTTGGGGACCACAAGAATGATCGAGCAAGGACAGCCGCGTCAGGAACTGCGCAAGGATGCGATCGGGCTATGGTCGATCGTGTTCTTCGTGGTCGCTGCTGCGTCACCGTTGATGGCCATGCTGGGCACGGTACCGATTGTTTTGCGCTCCGGGAACGGTGTAGGCGCGCCAGCGGCGTGGGCGATCGCAGGAGTGATTCTGCTGTTCTTCAGCGTAGGTTACAGCGCCATGAGCCGCCACATCACCAATGCCGGCGCGTTCTATGCCTACATCGCCAACGGTCTAGGGCGTCCTGTCGGAATTGGCGGTGCCATGGTCGCGATCCTGTCTTACAACGCCATCCAGATCTCTATCTACGCGCTGCTCGGTTTCTTCCTCCGGCTGGAAATGGCGGAGCACTTCAAAGTGGAGATAGCGTGGTGGGTCTATGCGGCATCGGCTGCCATCATCTGTTACCTGTGCGGCATCCGACACGTGGAGTTCAGCGGGAAGCTGCTGGGGATGTTCATGGTTTGCGAGGTGGGGATCCTCATCGTGCTGGACCTTGCGGTTATTCGGCGCGGCGGTGCGGAAGGACTCAGCCTGACGAGCTTTATGCCCCATCAAGTCTTCCGCTCCGGCATGGGGATTGCGCTCATGTTTGCCATCGCTTGCTATGTCGGTTTTGAGGCGACGGCCAACTTTTCGGAAGAAGTGCGAGACGCCAAGCGCACTGTTCCGATCGCGACCTATGTTGCGGTAACGATGATCATGGTGTTTTATACGCTTTCATCGTGGGCAGCGGTGACGGGTTATGGCCCCAGCCGCGTAGTGGCGGTAGCGGCCATGGATACGGGCGATTTTTGGTTCAACCTGAACACGCGTTATGTGGGTCGATTGTCCACGGACCTCATGCAGGTTCTGCTAATCAGCAGCATTTTCGCGGGAATTCTTTCGTTTCATAACACCATCACGCGCTATCTGTTTGCCATGGGACGGGAGGGGCTGCTGTGGCGTCCTCTGGCCAACACCCATCCTCGGCACCAGTCGCCGTATATCGCGGGAATGGTACAGACGGCAATTGCATTAGCGGTAGTTCTCGCTTTCGCAGTGACGAAACAGGATCCATATAGCGTTTTGTTTGCCTGGACGAGCGCGATTGCCACTCTGGGTATCCTGCTCAACCAGATTCTGGTTGCACTGGCGGTGATCGGTTTTTTCCGCCGTACGGGACTGGACCGCAGGCTTTGGCACACTCTCATATCGCCCATCCTGGCCGCGGTCGGTCTCACGACATGCTTCATCCTGGTGTGGAGTAATCTGGATCTGCTGAGCGGCTCCGACTCGCGCATCGTCGCCTCGTTTCCTTATTTAGTGTTGGGCACCGGGCTCTTCGGGATCGTGCTGGGCTACTATCTGCGGGCCAATAAGCCTCAGCTCTATGAACGTTTCGGTTCATTGATCAAGAGCGATTGACGGACTCCGTTATGGTGCGCGATCAGACCGGCGATGCAGCCGTTCGCCAGACCGGAGACCGTCTTTGCTTTTCGGGTCGGCCATGGCGCTCTTCCCTTTTCCATCCTGGAGGCTAGGAGCCCGCTATCTGGATCTATGCGTTGAACCCACTGAATCGGTGCGTTGTCGGCTCCAAGGTCATAGCTGTAGAATGGCCAATTCGGGTGCGACAGATGGCTGAGCCGCTTTCACATGAGCCACCTTGTCGTTGCATTGCGGCGATCACTCTCACTGGCAATGTAGGCTGAAAGCGGAGAAGACACCTCGTGGAGCTTGGAGAATACGCGCTTGAAGCCCTGCGCAAGGATGAGGAATTCATCCTGTATCGGGGTCAGCACAGAAGCCCGAGAGACGTGGGGCCTTTGTCCATTCTTTTGCTAGAACCGATCTCCACACTTCCCGCACCAGAAACCGTTAGGAAGATAGAGCACGAATATTCGTTCAGGAGCGACCTGGACGCGACATGGGCAGTTCGGCCCCTTGCATTATCTCGGCACAATGAGCGAACGGTGCTTGTGCTCGAAGACCCAGGTGGCGAACCTCTTAATCGCTTGATTCACGGACCGATGGAAATGAGGCAGTTCCTGCGCATCGCCAATGGTCTCGCGACGGCGAACAGCCATTTGCACATGCATGGTCTGATCCACAAGGACCTGAAGCCAACCAATGTGTTGGTGAATCCCGCCACCGGCAAGGTTTGGCTTATGGGATTTGGGATCGCATCGCGCCTTCCTCGCGAACGGCAGTCACCCAAACCTCCCGAATTCATCGCCGGAACTCTCGCCTATATGGCCCCAGAGCAAACCGGACGAATGAACCGCTCAATCGATTCGCGGAGCGACCTCTATGCCCTCGGCGTGACACTCTATGAGATGCTGACCGGGAGCCTCCCGTTCACTGCTTCTGATCCGATGGAGTGGGTGCACTGCCATGTCGCTCGGCAGCCCACTCCACCTTGCGAGCAGCTGAAGAGTGTTCCGGGCATGGTTTCGGCCATGATCATGAAGCTACTCGCCAAAACCGCAGAGGAGCGATACCAGACAGCAGTAGGTTTGGAGTGTGATCTTCGGCGCTGTCTTGAGGAGTGGGAAACGCAGCACCGCATCGGCGAATTCCCGCTTGGCGAGCACGACATACCCGACCGCTTGCTAATCCCCGAGAAGTTGTACGGGAGAGAATCGGAGATCAAGACGCTGCTCGCCGCCTTCGACCGTATCGTCATTGGCGGACGTCCTGAATTGGTGCTCGTTGCTGGGTATTCCGGTATTGGCAAGTCGTCCGTCGTCAATGAACTGCATAAACCCCTGGTGCCGCCGCGCGGCCTGTTCGCATCAGGAAAGTTCGATCAATACAAGCGCGACATCCCTTACGCGGCTTTGGCAAAAGCGTTTCAAGGTCTGATCCGCCCGCTATTGAGTAAAACCGAAGAAGAGTTGAGCAAGTGGCGCGATGCCCTTCATGAGGCGTTAGACCCGAACGGACAGCTGCTCGTGGAGTTAGTCCCAGAATTGAAACTCGTCATCGGAGAGCAGCCGGCCGTTCCCGAACTTTCCGCGCGGGACGCACAAAACCGGTTTCAACAGGTATTTCGGCGATTTATCGGTGTATTCGCGCGGTCGGAACATCCTCTTGCCCTGTTCCTCGACGATTTGCAATGGCTGGATGCGGCGACGCTGGACTTGATGGAGGATCTGCTGACGGAGCCCGACGTGAAGCACTTGCTGCTGATCGGCGCGTACCGGGACAACGAAGTTGGCCCCGCTCATCCCCTGATGAGCAAGCTCGGAGCGATGCGTCGAGCAGGAGTGATACTGCAGGAGATCGTGCTTACGCCTCTAACTCGGGAAGACATCCAGCAACTTATTGCGGATTCTGTTCATTGTGAACCGGATCAAACTCGCGCCCTCGCAGAATTGGTACATGAAAGGACGACAGGGAATCCATTTTTTGCAATCCAGTTCCTTTCCGAGCTCGGCGATGAAGGATTACTCGCTTTCAATCACGGTCAAGGACGTTGGACCTGGGATTTGAGCCGAATTCGTGAGAAGGATTACACGGATAATGTTGTAGACCTGTTGGTCGGCAAGTTCAGCCGCATGCCCGCCGATACCCAAGACGCATTGAAGCAACTGGCCTGCCTGGGTAACAGCGCGGACGTCACTATGCTGAAGACGATCTACCAGGACTCGAATGAGGAACTCGAGCATCAACTCTGGGAAGCCGTTCTAGCGGGCCTTGTCCTCCGCTCGGAAGATTCCTATCGCTTTCTCCACGACCGTGTGCAGGAAGCGGCGTATTCCTTGATCCCACAGCAATTGCGCGCCGAGACGCACCTTCGCATCGGAAGGCGGCTGCTAGAGAGAACTCCTTCAAGCGAGCGCGAAGAGAGGATCTTCGAGATCGTGAACCAGTTCAATCGCGCCGCCCACCTCATTATGAATGACGAGCGGAGGCGCGTCGCAGAATTGAACCTGATCGCGGCCAGGCGGGCGAAGTTCTCAATCGCCTATGCCTCGGCGCTTTCTTACCTGGAAACGGGTCGGGGGCTACTAACAGAAGAGAGTTGGAACACAGATTACGAGCTTGTCTTTTCCCTCGAACACTTGATAGCTGAGTGTGAACTGCTGACCGCCGATATGGAGTCTGCCGAAAAGCGACTTTCGATGCTCGCCGCGCGTGCCAAGAGCGCCCATGATTTGTCTCTTGTCACATGCTTGCAGTTAACGCTATACACGTCGTTGGATCGGCTTGATCGTGGCATAGAGATATGCCTTGAATATCTACGGCGTGACGGGACGAACTGGTCGGCTCATCCGACCGGCGACGAGGTGCAGCGTGAATACGATCGGATTTGGTCACTACTCGGGGACCGAAAGATAGAGGACCTCCTTGACGCGCCCCTGGTCACCATTCCCGATATCCTGGATGTTCTAGACGTCTTGGCGGTATTTCTTACGACTGCAATGTTCTTCGACCAGGACCTGTGCGCATTCGTAATTTGCCGCATGATGAATCTTAGTCTCGAGCACGGCAATAGTGACGCGTCGTGCTTTGCGTATGTGTGGTTTGGGATCATAGCCGGACCGCGCTTCGGCAACTACGAAGGTGCATTCAAATTTGGCCAACTCAGCTTCGACTTGATGGAAAGGCGCGGGTTGAAGCGTTATGAGGCTCGCAATTGTTTGTGTTTCGAACACGTTTCCACGTGGACGAAACATGCAAGGCGCGGCCGCGACTTGCTGCGTCGTGCCTTCGATGCCGCTTACCGGATGGGTGATTTTACATACGCGGCATATAGCTTTACGGAGTTGATCCCCAATTTTCTGTTTGTGGGAGATCTCCTTGCCGAGGCGCAGGCGGAGGCGGAAAAAGGAGTCGACTTTGCTAAAAGAGCGCGCGTCGGGCTCGCAGTCGATGTGCTTAGGTCGAACCTGCAGCTAATCCGGACCATCCGTGGATTGACGAACAATTTCGGTTCGTTCAACGACACAGAGTTCGATGAGGCGGAGTTTGAGCGGCATCTGGCAAGTAATCCCGCATTAGCGTGTGCTGGATTTGCATACTGGAGTCTTAAGGCGCAAGCACGGTTCTTCGCAGATGATTATGAATCCGCCGTCGACGCCTCATTGAAAGCGCAACAACTGCTTTGGGCTGAACCAACACTGCTTACACAAGCAACATTCCGATTCTATGGTGCGCTTTCGCATGCGGCTGCATGGGATTCCGCTACTACCGGTGACAGGCAGGAGCATCTCGAGGGTTTAACAGCTCACCACAAACAGCTCGAAATATGGGCGGAGCATTGCCCGGAAAATTTTGAAAACCGTGTCGCTCTGTCGGCTGCCGAAATCGCACGAATAGAAGGCCGCGTGGTCGACGCCGAAGGCCTTTACGAAAAGGCCATCCGCTCGGCGCACGCCAACGGATTCATCCACAATGAGGCGATTGCCTACGAGGTTGCTGCCCGCTTCTACGCGGCACGAGACTTCGGCAAGATTGCGGACGCGTATTTGCGGGAAGCCCGGTATTGCTATCTCCGTTGGGGGGCTGACGGCAAAGTAAGACAACTCGACGAGCTCTATCCCCAACTCAGGAAAGAGGAACCAACTCGCGGCACGTCGAGCACGATCGTGGCGCCGGGCGAACACCTGGATCTAGCGACCGTAATCAAAGTCTCGCAGGCCGTGTCGGCGGAGATGGTTCTGGAGAGGCTGATCGACACGCTCATGCGTACGGCGATTGAGCATGCGGGGGCTGAGCGAGGTTTGTTGATTCTTAGCCGAGATAATGAGCTGCGGACAGTCGCAGAAGCCAAAATCAGCGGCCACAATGTGACTGTGCACCGGAAAGAAGCGCCCCCGGGCGCGCTGCCGGAATCGATTATCCGCTATGTGTTACGCACTCGGGAAAGTGTGATCCTGGACGATGCCGCACTGAACAATCCATTTTCTGCAGATACGTACATTCGCCAACGTCACGCGCGTTCCATTTTCTGCCTGCCGTTAATTAATCAGGCCAAGCTCATCGGTATGCTGTACCTGGAAAATAACCTGACTCCGCACGTCTTCACTCCGACTCGGACTGCAGTGCTGAGACTGCTTGCCTCGCAGGCTGCAATCTCGCTGGAAAACACACATCTTTACGAGGCATTGTGCCGCAGCGAGAGCTACTTGACACAAGCGCAGAGACTGGCACATGTGGGGAGCTGGGCTTGGGAGGCACCTGCTAGGAATGCGCTATACATATCACAGGAGTGGTATCGGATATTTGGTTTCGATCCGAAGGATGGTATGCCTACTTGGGAACAACAGTTGGAAAATGTCCATCCCGACGACTCTGCCCGGTGGCAAGCGACGATCGACCGAGCAATCGCCGAAAAGTCGGATTATGACGTAGAGTTTCGAATTCTTCCTCCTGACGGGTCATTGAGATTCATTCATTCCGTGGGCCGACCTGTTTTGAGTCCCTCGGGAGAATTACTGCAATTTGTAGGCGTTTCGATGGACGTGACGGAGAGCAGGCGAGCAGAGAAAGAGCGAGAGAGATTACGGGAAGAACTAGCGCACCTCGCACACCTAAACCGAGTCAGCACCTTGGGGGAACTGACCGCGTCCCTGGCGCACGAAATCAAGCAGCCAATTGGGGCGGCGGTAACCAACGCGGACGCGTGTCTGCGATTACTCGACCGCGATCAACCGGATCTGCCCGAGGCACGAGAAGCGGCACGGGAAGTGGTGAGAGACGCCAGACGTGCAGCCGATATCATCGACCGCGTCCGCTTGCTCTACCAAAAGGGTTCTTCACAACTGGACATAGTTGACATAAACGAAGTCATTGGAGAGATGGTAATTCTGCTGCACAATGAGGCGAATCGCCATTCCGTTGCCATCCGTACCGATCTCGCCAAAGGGCTCCCCAAAGTTAAGGCAGATCGGTTGCAGTTGCAGCAGGCATTGATGAATCTCATGCTCAATGGTATTGAGGCGATGCGGGACATTAGCGGCGAACTCAGCATTAAGGCGCAGTTGGCCGGGGATAGTCAACTGCTGATCTCGGTCGCCGACACTGGCCTGGGACTGTGCGCTGACAATATCGACAAGATTTTTGATCCATTCTTCACCACAAAGGCTCAAGGTACAGGTCTAGGGTTGGCAATTACCCGTTCCATTATCACGTCGCATGGTGGCCGCATCTGGGCCACCCCGAACTCCGGACGGGGGGCAACGTTTAACTTTACGCTTCCCGGTGCAGTTGCAGTGGCCGCATGACCTCTCCCGATAACAGGAGATTTTCGGGCGCACTGGTTGGACCCCGCTCAGGCCCGGCTTGGAAATTTAACAGCTCGGTCAGTGTCCGTTATCAAATCTGTGCGATACCGCCGTCCGCGAAACCGGTCGATGCCGTTAACATAACTGCTGTCGTCTGATGCCAAGAAAAACACGGCTTCGGCAACTTCTCCAACTGTACGGTGCGGCTAAGAGGAATGCTCAAGGTGGACGCCTGAACGAGCTGGCCATAACATCCTCATTAATGACGTGGCTATCGGGCTACCGCTCGTAGAAGGAGCCCAACCAATCTGCGGACCTGTTCCTTACGCGACTCCTTCCTTCTGCGAAACCGATGTCGATGCAGGGGCTACTCCTTGGCCAAGAAGCTAACTAGCTCAGAATTTACTTCTTCTGCGTGCGTCCAGCCTACGGCGTGCGGCCCATCCTTTATTTTTATCAAACGAGCTCCCTTGACCAGCTTCGCTGTTCGCTGTCCCGATGCCGCAATCGGCACAATCCGATCTGCGTCCCCATGAATTACCAACGTTGGGACGTCTATACACGCGACATCCTTGCGGAAGTCTTCATGCCAGGTCGGAACGCAAGCGAGAGTGGCAGTCGCTGAGGCGCTTGCTGCGACGTTCCAGCTCGCTTGGGCCTGCTCGCTAATGCGTTTCCCAAGGAGGACATCGGTATTGTAGAAATCCTTGAAAAACTCGCTGAAAAACGTGTAACGATCTGTAGCAACAGCCCTCTTAATGCCTTCAAAGACGCTCCCATCGACACCTTCGGGGTTGTCCGTGGTCTTGAGGAGGAAAGGCGGAACCCCACCAATGATGACGGTCCGGGTTACACCTTTGGATCCGTACTTCCCGATATACCGCGCGACTTCGCCACCACCCATCGAAGAAGCCGACCAACGCAAATTTGTTCAATTTCAGATGCGTGATCAGCTTGCGCAGATCCTCGGCGAACGTGTCGTAGTTATAGCCCGCCGTCGGCTGGCTGGACTTACCGAAACCTCTGCGGTCATAAGTGATGACACGCTGGCCGGCATCCAGGAGTACTGGAACTTGCTTCTCCCAGGAAGCTCCGTTGAGTGGGTATCCGTGGATTAGGATTACTGGGTTTCCTATGCCATGGTCTTCATAGTAGAGGTCGATGTTGCTTGAGTTTTCCTTGCCGACAGTGATGTATGCCATGCGATTCTCCTTTTAGTTCTTCACACTTGCGGTCGTTTCACTTTGCCGACCGCAGCGCAGGCCCTGCAGGGTTAGTTCGCTCCCTCGCAGTGATACAGATTGAGGCGGCACGCGATCGCTGTCGACCGCACATTAAAGCTGGATTCCCAGACTGACCTCTTCGGGCATTGTCGACAATTCTGTGGATCGAGCACATACTCCTTCTTGTATCGACCCGGCTATCTGGCGACGGCTCGTAGAAGGAGCCCACCCAGTCCTCCTCCGATGAGCGGGCCCAGGATCGGCACAATGGCGTAGCCCCAGTCGGAAGGCCCCTTGCCCGCCACGGGCAACACAGCGTGCGCCAGTCGAGGTCCGAAGTCCCGAGCGGGATTGATCGCATAGCCGGTGGTGCCCCCAAGCGATAGTCCGATACCCCAGACGAGTGCTGCGACAAGGTATGGCCCCAAACCCGAAGCCGGTCCCGAATCGGCGACTGCTTTCGAGAAAATCGCACCGACCACCAAAACCAAGACCAGCGTTCCGAGGATCTCGCTGATCAGGTTCGCCCCAAATCTGCGGATCGCAGGCGCGGTGCAGAAGCAGGCGAGTTTCAGGCCTTGATCGGGAGTCTGCTCCCAATGCGGCAGGAAGTGAAGCCAGACGAGAATAGCTCCCGTGAAGGCGCCTGCCATCTGCGCAATGAGATATGGCGCGAA
>Ga0257158_1000011_pt1 | contig 13967 bp, 13 predicted proteins | sample NL03A_FD_185992 | JGI IMG/M metagenome (GOLD analysis project Ga0257158, IMG submission 185992) | Soil microbial communities from H.J. Andrews Experimental Forest, Oregon, United States - NL-03-A | ecosystem: Environmental > Terrestrial > Soil > Temperate forest > Bulk soil | place: USA: Oregon...
GGTCAATGTACCGCAATCAAAGGCCGGATACATGACCGCACCTGATCCGCTTGCCGATACACCAAAAAATGCCCTTGCCGAGAGGGGGCCGTCCATACATGACGGATACAAATGTCAGAGTCAGGCCACTAGCGCCTTCCCATGAAATGACTATGTGAGGGCCGGGCGGCACCAACTCAGCAATGAGGCGGTGCCGGCCAGCGACTGCGCCCAACCGGAATCCCCTTTCATCATTTCTCATCATCGCCATGCAATCCATTATCTGCGTCTCCCATCTCGCGAAGACCTACGCTTCGGGTTTCCATGCGCTCCACGACATCAATCTGGAGATTCGGCGTGGAGAGATTTTCGCCCTACTGGGCCCCAACGGCGCCGGCAAGACGACACTTATCAGCATCATCTGCGGGATCGTGAATCCGAGCGCCGGCGCCGTTTTGGTCGACGGCTATGACATCATCTCCGGCTATCGCAGAGCCCGGTCGTTGATCGGGCTGGTGCCACAGGAGCTGACCACCGATGCCTTCGAGACGGTGTGGGCAACCGTATGCTTCAGCCGCGGGCTGTTCGGCAAGCCGGCCAACCCGCGCTACATCGAAAAGGTGCTCAGGGAGCTGTCGCTCTGGGACCGCAAGGACAGCAAGATCATGACTCTGTCCGGCGGCATGAAGCGCCGTCTGCTGATCGCCAAGGCGCTGTCGCACGAACCGCAGATCCTCTTTCTCGACGAGCCGACCGCGGGCGTCGACGTCGAACTGCGCAAGGACATGTGGCAGACCGTGCGGTCGTTGCGCGCCTCCGGCGTCACCATCATCCTGACGACCCACTACATCGAGGAGGCCGAGCAAATGGCCGACCGGATCGGCGTGATCAACAAAGGCGAGATCATTCTGGTCGAGCACAAGGCCGAGCTGATGCGCAAGCTCGGCAAGAAGCAGTTGATTCTGCAACTGCACGCAAAGCTCGATGCCATTCCGCCGGGGCTCGCGGCTCATCATCTGACCCTGTCGCCCGACGGCAGCGAATTGATCTACACCTATGACACCCAGGGCGAGCACAATGACATCACGGCCTTGTTCGCCGATCTCGCCGCCGCGGGAGTCCGGTTCCGCGACTTGCACACGACCGAAAGCTCGCTCGAAGATATCTTCGTCGGGCTGGTGAGGCCGGGACAATGAATTTTCGGGCGGTTCAGGCGATCTATCTGTTCGAGATGTCGCGCACGGGGCGGACCCTGCTGCAAAGCATCGTATCCCCGGTGATTTCAACGTCGCTCTACTTCGTAGTATTTGGGGCTGCCATCGGCTCACGCATCACGGAGATCGACGGGGTCAGCTACGGCGCCTTCATCGTGCCGGGCCTCATGATGATGATGCTGCTGACCCAGAGCGTCGCCAACGCGTCGTTCGGTATCTATTTTCCGAAATTCACCGGTACGATCTACGAACTTCTGTCGGCGCCGGTGTCCTCCTTCGAAATCTTGCTCGGCTATGTCGGCGCCGCCGCAACCAAATCGACCGTTTTGGGATTGATCATCCTGGCGACGGCCGGCCTGTTTGTGCCGCTGCGGCTCGACCATCCGGTCTGGATGCTGGCGTTTCTCGTGCTGACCGCGGTGACGTTCAGCTTGCTCGGCTTCATCATCGGCATCTGGGCGGATGGATTCGAAAAGCTGCAGGTGGTGCCGCTCCTCGTCATCACCCCGCTGAGCTTCCTCGGCGGCAGCTTCTACTCCATCAAGGTTCTGCCACCCGGTTGGCAGACGGTCGCGCTCGTTAATCCGGTGGTTTATTTGATCAGCGGCTTCCGCTGGAGCTTCTACGGCATCGCGGACGTCGGCGTGAGCGTAAGCTTGGCCATGACGACGATGTTCCTCGCGATATGCCTTACGATCATATGGTGGATATTCAGAACGGGCTATCGGCTCAAGCGTTAGGCCCGCCGCCGTGCGTTCTGCAGTCCGCGGGCCTTCGACCGGCAAGGCGGCGGGTATCAGATGCAAGGAATTTCCCGAGCAAACACGCAGCCGCTCGTGATATAACTATAGTCATGAATGAACTCTTTGCCCCACCGCCGCAGCGCCCCACCACACAGGCAGCCGACGGGCTGCCGCGCTGGTGCTGGACCGTCGCCGAGATCGAGCGAATGGCGGCCGCGGGCTTTTTCAACGAATATGACCAATTTGAATTGCTGGGTGGGGAGATCGTGCCGATGATGTCACCGGCGGGACGTCGTCACGAGACTATTCGCTTAAAGCTCGCACGTCGGATGAATCAGCTAGCGCGGAAAGATGTGATGATAGCCTCGGAGCCTCAGTTCAACTTGAGCCTCGACACTTACGTAAAGCCCGACATATTGGTGCACCCAGACGCGATCAACACCTACGATCTGCAAGGCGCGGATGCGTGGCTGGTGGTCGAGGTCGCTGAGACAAGTCTCAGCTACGACCTCAAGACCAAGCTGCCGCTCTATGCAGCGCACGGCGTACCCGAATACTGGGTGGTCGACGCGGCCACGCTCATGACCACCGTGCATCGGCAACCCGCTGGAAACGCTTACGCGGTCATGGAGGAGGCTCCGCCCAATGCGCGACTGGTTCCTTCGCTGGCACCCGACCTTGCCGTATCGCTCGATGAACTCAATCTTGATTGAAACGGACGCATTGAATGAATGAGCTGTTCGCTCCACCGCACGACGCCCCACGACCCGGGCTGCCGATGGTATCATCGGCCTCGACACCGCCGGACATTTTCTCCACGCCGCAAACGAACTGGGCCACACCGTGGTCACGTTCCGGGTGGATGAGAGCTCTGGCAAGCTGGGCCGACCGGGCAAGTGACCAAGAACGCGAGCCCGGTTACGATCGTGTTTACCGGGAAGTGACCACAGCGAACGACCCGGCCTTCACAGTCGGTGATGGACCGTGGATGATGACGGCACACGTATTGCGTGCGCGTTCGGGGGGTGTGGCTGTTTGCGGTTGCTTAGCGCACGCCTGTTCAGAAAAATCTCCGTGTTGCCCATCGAATGGCCCCGAATAGCCGCAGCCTGGACTATTTGTACTGCTACCTTTAATAGAGAACCATTTGGGGCAGGGGCAATCCTCGTGGTTTCCGATTTTGGATTTTGGCGGTGCCCAACCCTTCGGTGCAGGCGGGTGTAATGGCGCTTGCGTTGACAATTATCAGCGTCCTAGTGGGCATTGCCCTCGGTCTGCGATACAAGGTTTTGATCCTTGTGCCCGCCGTTACCGTGGCCATGCTATTTGCGATAATAATCGGAATTGCGCACGCCGATCGCTTCTGGTCAATCATCCTGGCTATGGTGATATTCGGAACCGCCGTTCAATTCGGTTATCTGGCGGGAATCGTGATGCGCGCCGCGATCAGATCAATTTGCGCGCTCACGATCGGAGGCCGCAACCCCGAAATCAATTCTGAAATTAGGCGTATCTAGCAATCGAAAGTTTGTGATGGGTCGAAATCTATTGCGCGGCCTCACCGGCTTCCGCCTGTGCGAGCTTTGCGCGCCAGTCAGCATGCTTGCGGATGAGGGCGAGGAGCGACAGCGACAACAGCACCGCCGCGATGAGGAACAGCACAAGCGCAATCGGCCGAGTGAAGAAGATCGTCCAATAGCCGTTTGACATGATGAGCGATTGGCGCAGGCTCAATTCGAAGGTGGGTGAGATCACCAGGCCCAGCACCAGTGGCGCCGGGTCAAGGCCGAGTTTGCGAAGGAAATAGCCGAGCACACCCGTGATCAACATGATCCACACGTCGACGATCGAGTTGTTCACCGTGTAGACGCCGATCACGCAGAACATGATCACCAGCGGGTAGAGGTAGCTGTAGGGAATCCGCAGCACGTTCACGAACAGTCCGACCAGCGGCAAGTTGAGCAAGAGCAGCAGCACGTTGCCGACATACATGGAGGCGACAAAGCCCCAGAAGATGTCGGGATGCTCGTTGACGAGCTGCGGGCCCGGCTGCACGCCGTGAATGATGAGCGCCGCCATCAACACCGCCGTCACCGGCCCGGTCGGCAGGCCGAGCGCCAGCATCGGCACGAAGGCGCCGGTCGAGGCGGCATTGTTGGCAGATTCCGGCCCGGCGACGCCTGCCACCGCGCCCTTGCCGAATTCCTCCGGATGCTTCGCGAGCTTGCGCTCGACCGCGTAGGACAGGAAGCTCGAAATGATGTGCGCTGAGCCTGGCGTGAGGCCGATCAGGAAGCCGAGCACGCTGCCGCGCGCGATCGGCCACGCCGATTGCCGCCACTCCTCGCGACTAGGCAGGAGTTCGCGCAGCTTCGGGGCCATCACCTCGCCGACCACATTGGCGCTTGGGGTCGAGAGGATTTCCCCGAGCCCGAACAACCCGACCGCGACCGGCACGATGCCGATGCCGTCGCCTAGTTCGGCGATGTCGAACGAGTAGCGGAAGTGCCCGGTGAGATTGTCGATGCCGATGGTGCCGAGGAGGAGCCCGATCGCTGCCATGAGCAGCGTACGCGGCAGCGAGGTCGACGACATGTAGGCGAGGAAAATGAGGCCGAGCACCAAGAGCGCGGTGTATTCGGGCGGGCCGAAGCGCAGTGCGAAATTGGCGAGCGGTGGAGCAACCAGGGTCAGGACGATGACCCCGAAAGTGCCGGCGATCCATGAGCCGACCGCCGCGATGCACAGGGCCGCGCCGGCGCGGCCCTTCTTCGCCATTGCGTAGCCGTCGATGCAGGTCATCACCGAGGAGGCTTCGCCGGGAATCCGCATCAGGATCGAAGTGGTCGAGCCACCATATTGGGAGCCGTAATAGATGCCGGCCAGCATCACGATCGCCTTGGTGGCATCGAGCCCGAACGTGACCGGCAACAGGATGCTAATGCCCGACAAGGGCCCGATGCCCGGCAACACGCCGACCAAGGTGCCGACCAGACAGCCGAGAAAGCCGTACCACAGCACATCCGGTCGCAACGCGACCGAAAATCCGAGCATCAGGCTGTCGAGGGTTTCCAACGATCAGAATCCCAGAATGCCCTGCTCGAGCGGCGATTTGAGCACGACGGTGAAAAGCCCGTAAGTGACGAGGCTGATGCCGACACTGTACACCGCGGCGGCCACCAGGTTGCGGCCCTCGAATGCGATCAGGGCGAACAGCATCAGCGACATGGTGAGGATGAAGCCAAGCGTCGTGTAGAGCGCGACCGCCGCCGCCGTGATGGTGAGCACCCGGACCGCATGGGGCAGGTCGCCCCAATCGATGTCGGAAAACGGCGCGCTCGCGCCGCCGCGCGCCACCAGGATCGCGCCGAACAGGATCATCAGCGCGCAGACCAGCTTCGGCATCATGCCGGCACCCGGAAACGCAAGCGTACCGAACGGCAGATCGCCGCTCACCGCCAGCACGGCAAACGCCGCCGCAATAGCGGCTCCGCCGGCAACATGGTCAGCACGCAGGGTCATGGGTTCCAAGCCTTCTCCGTCGCGCGCGGTCTTTTCCCTCCCCGTCCAATCGAATTCGACTTTTGCCGAATTCGACATGTTTGGTGCCGAAATCGGGCAGGCCCGATTTCGGATGGAGGGCAGGGTGGGGTTCTGCTTTCACAAATACGGAGCCCGCGTCCCCCACCCCGCCCTCCCCGAAAACGGGGAGGGCGAAGAAGAGATCGCTCACCCCTCGACCCTTCCGATCGAGTGGATCGCATCCTCGACGCGCTTGGCATCGGCGTCCCAGAAGGCGCGGAATTCGGCTTGGTCGAGATAGTCGACATCCTGGCCGATGTTCGCCATCAGCTCCTTGAATTTGGGCGTCATCGCGGCCGCCCGCGTAAAGTCACGGATCTTGGTCACGATAGGTTCCGGCGTGCCTTTAGGGGCAAACAGGCCGACCCACAGATAGAACTCAAGGTCGTAGCCAAGCTCCTTCATGGTGGGCACGTCCGGCAGAGCGTGGGAGCGCTGGGCGCCAAAGGAAGCGAGCGCCCGCGCCTTGCCGCCCTTGATCTGGCCAAGGCAGGCAGCGATCGAAGACACCAGCACCTGAGAATTATTGCCGATCAGCGCGGTGAGCGCCGGGCCGCCCCCGTTGGTCGGCAGATGGCGCAGCTTGATGCCGGCTGCCCTGAGGTAAAGCGCCATCGGCACATGAAGAGCGCCATAAAGACCGGATGACGAGAAGATGATCTCGTTCGGCCGCTTCATGGCGTCGTCGGTGAATTCCTTCAAGGTCTTGTAGGGCGTCTGGTCGTTGACGATCAGCACGCACGGATCGGCGATGAAGCGCGCAATCGGGATGAAGTCCGCGCGGGAAAATTTCGGCTGGCGGCCGAACAGCTTGTCCACCTCCGGAAAGCCCGAGATCGAAACGATGTGCAGCAGCAACGTATAGCCGTCGGGCTTCGCATTGGCGGCGACCTGCGCGCCGACCGCACCGGCGGCGCCCGCCTTGGTATCGATTACGGCCGGCTGCTTGACGATCGGCTCCAGCACCGCAGCGAAGGGATGTCCCACCACGTCTGCGGCGCCGCCCGGCGGAAACGGGTTAATGAAAGTGATGGCGCGGGACGGATAGTTGGCGGCGTCCTGAGCAAAGCTCGTTGCCGGCAGGAGGGTCGCCGCGGTCGAGCCGATGACGAAGCTGCGTCTGTCCATGTCGGTGCTCCCGAAAGATACCGCGACACTAGCGACGGGGGGACGATCCGGCAACTCGGCGGGTTGCCGCGGCGCGGTCGGGATGCAAAGCCCTAATGGACTGACGGCATCGACGCGCCTGGATGGAACCTGACGGCCGCCCACACGGCGAGTACAACGAAGATCACGAGCGCGACGCCCTGAGCTGCCGCGAACGGCGGTTCCGAACTTGTCGGCGCCAGGGCGGTCAAGGCCGGGATCTTCATGAAAGCCTGTGCGATCGCAACGAATACATCAAAATAGAGGCTGACCACGACGCCGACCACATAGATCGGCCGCCAGACTCCCGACAGGCCGAAGACATAGTAGGCGAGGATGGTCAGCACCAGCACCACGAGCGCCACCGCCGCGACCCCGTGGGACGGCAGGAAACCCGTAAATGGAAAACCGAAGCCGGTGGCGCTCGTGGCAACCGCAGTCACAAGAAAAAGTGCGTTCCACATCGGCAAGGTTTTCGAGCCGATTAGCCCAATCACCACGATAATCCCTGATGCCAATGCCACGAGGCTCAACACGGTGTGTATCGTAGTGTAGGTCGCGAGGTCGATGATCATGATGTGGTCCCCCTTCCAAGGCCCCAAGCTCCTGCGCGACAATCAGGACGGGTCAAGGGCGGCAACGTGTCCAGGTTGTGCCGCTTTCTCCAATTGATCGCGGCATGAACCGCAAAGTTAATGCCGCTACGAATGCAGCGCCGTCGCCATCAGCTCCGGTTCGCGGTCCTTGGCTTCGGCGGCTTCGAAGTTGAGTTCGATCTTGACGCCATTCGGGTCGAGCAGGAACAGCTGATAGAGGCCCTGGTCGTTGACGCGGCGTTCCTTAAAATCGACGCCCTTCGTCCTGAGATGTTCGATCAAATCCAGCAGCCCTGTGGCGCGAAATGCCACGTGATCGACGACGCCCGAGCCGATGATGGCGGTCGACTGCTGGCCGAGATATTTCAAACGGTTCTCCGATACCTTGGCGCCACCCTGGGTGATATGGAGGACGTCGGTATCTCCGAGATAGAGCCAATAGACCGGAAACTTGAAATCCGGTGCCGGCCCGACTCGCATGCCGAGCACGTCAACATACCAATCCTTGGTCTTTTCCAGATCCTCGGTCTGAATCAGAAAATGCTGCAGATGATGAAGCGGCATGTCATGGCTCCATAGGGATTCTGGCGGCGTCGTTTTATCCGGCCCCTTGTTGACACAAATCCGGATTCGGATTTTTGCCGAACGGACCCGATCCGCTTAAGCTTCGTCCATCGCCGCCGCTAAGTCCAGTTGGCGCACGATTTGAACGCATGAGGAGGTTGCATGCCCGCCTATTGGGTGGCGCGTTCGCGCATCGTCGATCCGGCCGAGTACAAGAAGTATACCGATCGCATCCCGGCCATCTTCGCTAAATATGGCGGCCGCGTGCTCGCCCGTGGCGGGCGCTTCCAGATCATGGAGGGCCCCGACAAATTCCATCGCTTCGTGGTGGTGGAATTCGACACCTTGGAGCAGGGCGTCGCGTGCTTCCAATCGCGTGAGTACGAGGAAGCGGCTGCGTTCCGCCGCAATGGGGCCGGAGAAGTCGAGACCGTCGTGGTGGAAGGCGGCGATGCCACGCCCCCCTCCCTACCCTCCCCCGCAAGCGGGGGAGGGTAGGGAGGGGGGCATCGATTGGCCTTGGCCATCGCGCCTCTAGCGTACGGCTTTCGAATGGCCCTAATATGACGTCAACACGACGCCATTTGCGAACAAGTCCAACGGAGGAGACGACATGCTCTTTAAGCTCAAATCCGCTCTTGCGGCCACAGCCGTCGTAACGGCATTGGCGGGTCTCGCCAGCGGCGCGGCGGCACAATCCGGCGAGCCGATCAAGATCGGCTTCAGCATGGCGATGACAGGCGGCCTGGCGGCCAACGGCAAGTCCGCGCTGCTCGCCCAGAAGATCTGGGAAGAGGACGTCAATGCCAAGGGCGGGTTGCTGGGTCGGCCCGTGAAGCTCATCTACTACGACGATCAGAGCAATCCCTCGACGGTGCCGGGCATCTATACCAAGCTGCTCGACGTCGACAAGGTCGACCTCATCATCGGGGCCTATGCGACCGCACAGATCGCACCCGCGATGCCGATCGTGATGTCAAAAAACAAGGTGTTCGTGAGTCTGCTGGGGTTGGCGGTGAACACCGAGTTCAAATACCCGAATTACTTCGCCATGATCCCTTCGGGGCCCGATCCAAAACAGTCCTTCACCAAGGACTTCTTCGATCTCGCCGTGACGCAGACGCCGAAGCCGCAAACGGTCGCGATCGTGGCGGCCGACCAGGAGTTTTCCCGTAACGCTTCCGACGGCGCCCGCGACAATGCCAAGGCGATCGGCCTCAAGATCGTCTATGACAAGACCTATCCGCCGTCGACTACCGATTTCGCGCCGATCGTGCGCGCAATTGCAGCCACCAATCCGGACGTCGTCGTGATCTGCTCCTATCCGCCGGACTCGGTCGGCATGGTGAAGGCCGTGAATGAAATCGGCTTCAAGCCGAAGATGATCGGCGGCGCCATGGTCGGCCTGCAGGCCACGGCCCTCAAGGTGCAACTCGGTCCCATGCTCAATGGCTTCGTCAATTACGACTTCTGGCTGCCAGTGTCGAAGATGCAGTTCCCCGGCGTTACGGATCTGATCAAGAAGTATCAGTCGCGGGCAGCGGCCGAAGGCGTCGACGCCCTCGGCTACTACATGGCGCCGTGGGGCTACGCGCAGCTCCAGGTGCTGCAGCAGGCCATTGAGGGGACCAAGAGTATCGAGGACAAGAAGCTCGCCGACTACATCCGGCCCAACACGTTCAAGACTGTGTTGGGCGACGTCAAGTTCGGTAAGGACGGAGAATGGGCGCAATCGCGGGTGCTGCAAATCCAGTTTCACGACGTCAAGAGCAACGACGTCGAGCAGTTTCGCGCCATGAACACTCAAACCGTCGTGACGCCAGCCGAATACAAGTCCGGCAACGTGATCTATCCCTACGAAAAGGCGAAGAACTAAGAGCCTTGGTCGCCACGCCGCTTCGCCAGCGCCCGTCGCTCAGGCGGCCTGCTTCGCGAGGCGGCTCATTTCCCGCTGAATGAGGCGGCGGTATGTGCCTTCTTGGTGCATCAATTGGTCCGGCGGCCCGTCCTGAATGACTTGCCCGGCCTCCAGAACGATGATGCGGTCGAAGTTTCGCACCGTTGAGAGGCGATGCGCGATCGCGATTACGGTACGCCCGTGCATCAGCCTTGCGAGTGCCTCCTGAATGGCTTCCTCGGATTCGCCGTCGAGCGCCGATGTCGCCTCGTCCAACAAGAGCAGAGGAGCATCTTTCAGGAAGGCGCGGGCGATCGCGACGCGTTGGCGCTGCCCGCCCGACAGTTTCACACCCCGATCGCCGACGATGGTCCCAAAGCCGTGCGGCAGGGCTTCGATGAAATCGCGGCACCTCGCCAACACTGCGGCTTCGATGACCTCCGCGTCCGTCGCGTCGGGTCTGCCATACCGGATGTTCTCCATGGCCGAGCGATGAAACAGCGAGAGATCCTGAGGTACTACGGCGATCGCCGCCCGCAGGCTCTCCTGCGTGACCCGCGCAATGTCCTGCCCATCGATCAGGAGTCGACCGTCCCGCACGTCATAGAATCGTTGGATCAACGCGAAAAGGCTGGATTTGCCCCCGCCCGACGGGCCGACAAGACCAACGCGCTGACCGGGCTCCAGCCTCAGGCTCAGGCCTCTAAAAACAATGTGTCCATTCGGATAACAAAACGAAATGTTCTCCAGTTCAACAGACGCTCCCTGTCGGACCAGAGAGGCCGCCTCGGGATGGTCGCGCAATTGATGCGGGACAAGGAGCGTTGCAAGGGCCTCCGAGAGCCTTGCAATGTGTTGCGTGACGTCGACCAACGCGACTGCCAAGTCCCGCGTCGCGTGCAGAACAGCCAGTCCAAGCGTGCATGCCAGAACGACGTCGCCGGTGGTTACGGCGCCGCGTTCCCAAAGAACGATAGCCCACGCCAATAGCCCGATCGTCAAAACGATGGTGACGGAGGCATGCAGGATGCGCAGCCGTTCCAGGTAGATCAGACTATTTCGACGGGCCGTCATCTCGCGCGCGATGGTCGCTTCGAAGCGGTGGCGCTCGCGGCCGAGACCGCAGAATGACCAAACCAGCGGCATGTTACTGATGACGTCGACCATCTCGCCGTCCACCGCGGCTGCCTTGCTGGCGAAATCGTGGTGCAGGGGCTGGCCCGCGGCGGCCAGGCGGGACAGCGCGATGACCATTACGCCGGAAACCAGCATCAGAACGACCGCCATCGGCACGTTGACCGTCGCGACGAATGCAATCGCCACCAATGTTGCGGCGCATGGCGGCAGCACGTTCCAAACGAACATGTTCTCAACGGTAAAGACGGCGTTCGACGTCGCGGAGACGCGGCTCGCAAGCGTGCCCGGCAATCGATCCGCGAAATATCCCGGCGCATGACCGGTCAGATGGCGGAACAGGTCACGGCGCAGATCGCCGGTGACACCGACGAACGTAGAGTTTGCGACCCAACTGCCTATTCGCCACAGCAGGTTATCCGCCGCGATTAACACGACCAGCAGCCAAAAGGCTGACCACACATGGTTCGCCCCAACGGCTTGGTTCGCCAGAGTATCGACCAGAAGCTTGATGCCGAATTGCGTGCTCACTGAACAGCCAACTGCCGCCAGAACCGCCGCCAGAACAGCAGCGTGCGCAACGCACCGCCGACGGACGAACTGAAACGTGAAAGCGACGGGACGATTGGTGTATCCACTTACGTCATTCATGCGGTGGCATCTTTCTCCCGTTCGCAGCAACAGCATCAGTTGCCAAAAAAATGAGCGCTCATGTTTAATAAAAAAAAGAGAAGTCCTCATGTTTAATCGGTGATCGAACCTTGGCAGGACCCCCATCGAGTGCTGCCAACTTCCCCGTATCGGCGTTGACGCGCGGTCATCGAAAAAGTTCCAGGCTGCGGAAAAGATAAGTTTGTTGCTTGGTGCGCCCCAATTGTTCTCTATCTCATTTGATGGGTGGCGCGGGAGCAGTTGATAGGAGCTTGTTTAAAATGCACATCGCCCAGATTGCGCCGTTGACCGAAGCGGTCCCGCCGAAGCTTTATGGCGGCACCGAACGGGTCGTTCATTGGCTTACCGAGGAACTGGTCGCACTCGGACATGACGTCACATTGTTCGCCAGCGGCGACTCTTGCACTTCGGCAAAGCTCGAGGCGCAGTGGCCGCGGGCGCTACGCCTCGACGACTCGGTGCGCGATCCGAACGCGTTGCACACGTTGATGCTCGAGCGGGTGCGCCAGCAGGCGGACGAATTCGATTTCCTTCATTTCCATCTGGACTACTACCCGTTCTCGCTGTTTTCGCGTCAACTGGTCCCGTTCGTCACGACGTTGCATGGCCGGCTCGATCTGCCCGAACACCAGCCAGTGTTCACCACGTTCTCATCGGTTCCCGTCATTTCGATCTCGGATTCCCAGCGCCGACCGCTGCCGCAGGCCGGATGGGTGCGGACTGTCCACCATGGGGTACCGGCGCAACTGCTGACGCCCCTGCCGGTCAAGCCGGAATACTTCGCCTTTCTCGGCCGCATTGCCCCGGAGAAGGGGGTCGATCGCGCGATTTCGATTGCCCGGCATTGCGGGGTGCCGCTGCGGATCGCGGCGAAGGTTGACAAGGTGGACCGCGAATATTTTGACGAAAAAATTCGCCCGCGTCTGCACCGCTCGAACGTCGAGTATATCGGGGAGATCAACGACGCGGAGAAATCGGAATTTCTAAGCGGTGCGATTGCCTTGCTGGCTCCCATCGATTGGCCTGAACCGTTCGGCCTCGTCATGATCGAGTCGATGGCATGTGGCACGCCGGTCATCGCATTCAATCGCGGCTCGGTGCCGGAATTGATCGACGACGGATTGACCGGCTTCATCGTCGAGGACGAAAAAGGTGCCATCGGGGCGGTCGATCGATTGTCTCAGCTGAGCCGCGAAAAAATTCGCAAGCAGTTCGAGAAGCGCTTCACGGCGCGCCGCATGGCGCAGGAATACCTCGCCGCGTATCGAAGCTTGACCGAGCGTATTGCGCATCCGCTCCGACTGGTTGTCGACGGGGCGCCCGCGTTGTAGCCGCGACCAGAGGTCGTCGCGCGGGTCGGTTTGGCCCGCGCGGTCTTCGTGTCGTCGATCATCCGCGCGCCAGTTCAAAGGAATTGGCGCGTTATCCGATCTAACTTAAAACCATAGCGCTATCGCGTGCCGGCCGGGTTTCCGGCATCAAGGCCCACACGGCGACGAGGCCGAGCGTCGCTGCCGCCGTCAATCCCAAGAAAGCGATTGGACTGCCGAAATGGTCGCTTAAGTACCCGGCATAGGTCGTGCTCACCGAAGCGCCAATTCCGATGGTCGTGCCGACAATTCCCTGACCGAGATTGAAATGCCCGGTGCCGCGGGTGACATCGGCGATGACAAGCGGCACCATGACGGCGAACACCGCGGCGGCAATGCCGTCGAACAATTGCGCTGCAACCAGCAGATAGGGATTCGTCACCGTGGCGAAGAGAAGCCCGCGAATCGGTAGTGCCGCAAAGGCAACGATGAGCAGCGGCCTCCGCCCCCATGCTTGGGCCTTCCGCCCGACCCAGGGAGAAAAAATCGCGACGAGAAGTTGCGGCCCGACAATGCATGCCGCGATCATGACGGTTGCCCATTGACTGGAACGTGTCGTCAAAACGCTTCCCATAAGCGGAAGCATCGCCGCGTTCGCGAGATGGAACAGCATGACGCAGCCGGCGAAAATCACCAGCGGGCGTTTTCGCGCCAGCCCCATGAGTTCGGTCGCCCGCTTGCCGGTCCGACGCTCGCACGGTCCGCCGTGGGCCAGCTCGGGATTGATTTCCCGCGATGAGATCAGGCGAAGCGCCAGCAACGCCGGGACGAGCAACGCCGCGGTGATGAAGAAGACCGCACGAGCCGACAGAAAGTATCCGCATGCGCCCATGGCGGCGGCTGCAAGCCCGTTGCCGATGGCGGCAAAACGGGCATTGCGGCCGAGCCGCTCGCCCATGGCCGCATGGCCGACTAGGCCAAGGCTGATCGCCGCCATGGCAGGCCCAAGCACGCAACTCGCCATAGAGTGCAGCACCGCTGCCGCCAATATAACTGCGAATATGGGCGATGCCGCATAGGCGAGGGCGCTAATCGCTATCGCCGCAACCGCGAGGCCGGCGACCAGCCGC
>Ga0257158_1000012_pt1 | contig 13880 bp, 20 predicted proteins | sample NL03A_FD_185992 | JGI IMG/M metagenome (GOLD analysis project Ga0257158, IMG submission 185992) | Soil microbial communities from H.J. Andrews Experimental Forest, Oregon, United States - NL-03-A | ecosystem: Environmental > Terrestrial > Soil > Temperate forest > Bulk soil | place: USA: Oregon...
CTTTCCGACTTCGAAGGCAGACCGGCCGTCGGCGGCAGTGGGTCGTGATGGACGAACTTGGACCCGATGCGGGCCACGCAAAATCACGTTGCAACATTTTCCCACGCCATCTGAATGGCGCTGGCAGCCGTGCCTTCATCAATCCTTTCCAAATCGATCAGGGTGCTACCTCGCTTGCCCCAAGCCCCGTTCGCAGGGGTGAATATTTCGGGCTTCTCCGACACCAATAATTCCTGCTGCTCAGGATTCAGTTTCACCATTCCCGATTTCCCATCGGGATATCCGAGTGTCGCGAATATCTTCTTCCCGACGCGAAAATCGGGATGGTTCATATGAGCGTGTTCCACGGCGTGGGGCATGCTCAACGCCAAACGCCTGAATTCATCCGAGGTCATACAGACGCTCCACGACTTACAAATGCTGTCAGTTTATCAAAACCACAGGGGCTCCATCAAACGGCCGATAGGGCCGGAATTGGCCCACTGCTTCCGTCGTCGGCGACTGGCCGGCACGGAAGCTATCGAAGTATCAGCTGCCCACCGATGCCGTTTGTAGGCATCGCTGAGCATTGGCTTATCGGAGCCTGAGCCCCATTGCCAGCTCCCAACACGAGATAGACGCTCGCCCAGCCGATGCCGATCGGCCCACCGTTGTGGCCGGTCTCAAAAATCCAGCCGCTTTCTCGACGCGGCCAGATTATCGTCCCGTAGCGATCTGCCGTACCGTGCCATAACTCCTATTCTAGACGGCAAAACTGTCGGCACCATCATGGCCGATGGCCCTTAAGTGGGTCCAGCTAGCGGCGGTCAAAGGTGCGGCCCATCAACCCGAATTCTGCACGACAGGTGTGACCTCCGACACACAGCGCTGGCGTGGCAATCTGCTGATCCTCTCGTGTCAGTCGAATCTGGAGGTCTCGGCTACATTTTCCAGTGCATCGTTCGGGTGCCAGAGAGAATCATCGATGCCGATCTTTTTTTCAATCTCAAGACCGCAGAGGCGACGATCCGCGACCCCGATGGGATGGATTTGCGGGATGAGTTGTCGGCTCGGAAACATGCCCGGACCGTCGCCTGCGAGCTTATGCGCCATCGTGAGGCACTAACTCGGTCCTGGCGGCTTGATGTTCGCGACGGCGACGGGCGGCAATGCTTTGACTTGCTGTTCGCAACGGTCGACGAAGCGCCCCGCCGGGCGCGGGGGCATGCAATGGTTTGAGTCCGCGCGCTCATTCCACCGCCTCTGCAAACCTGATAATATGAGAGGCAAGCAAAAACGACGATAGGGAGAACTGCAATGCGTATGCCAATCCTCACGCTTTTTGTCATTGCCGCTGCGCTGCTCGGCGAAACGCAAATCAGCGATGCGCAATCGCCGTATTCATATCCATGGTGCGCGCTCGGTGGCGGCAAGGACTCGAATGCCCTGTCCTGCTATTACACGAGTTGGGAGCAGTGCAGGACAACAATGTCCGGCATCGGCGGCATCTGCGTCGAGAGCCCGTATTACCATGCGCAACCGAGGCCGCTGCCGCCAGTGGCGAAGCCACGCCATCGCCCACACGCCTGAAGGGGCCTTCGAGCGCTCGCCGCTGACGTCCGCTTATTGCGCGGCGGCTTGCTGGAATCGCACGCGAAATCGAATGCTCAACGTCGCATCTGCGCAACATCATCGCGCGGCGAAGGCGGCCCAGCATCGACCTCCTCGACCGCATCATTAATAAAACGAAGGGCCACGTCGACATCGCGGCGTTCGAGACGGAAGCTACCGAATGACGCGCCGCGCCTTAATGTGCTGTCGCGCCGCCAGGAATATGTCCCGGCCGCATGTCCGATCAGCTACGCCCCTGAAAGGAGGGACCGGACCGATCGGTTGTCGAATGCGCACGACTTGGGCTAATCAGGATGCGCCGCCCGCGATCCAGTCTTTGCCCTAGCCGTCACACCGGAACCATGCAGTTTCACGCCACGTATCCACTTCGGTCTTCGCAGAAGACTATTACCAGATCATGTTCGAAGCGGAGAAGGAAGCAGGGACCTCGTTCGGCATCGTCGTGGCCGAAGCGTTTAACCAGTTCTGCGAGCGCCATCGCTTGATCGTTGGGTGGCTCGAGCCCGTCACCCTATGACATCGCCTGAGGTACAATCAACAACGATACTCCGCCAAGGAATCGGCGCAAAGCGAGTTGCCCAATGCGATGCGGCTCCGTCAGCTATCGTACGATTGCCGAGGATGGCTAGCCGTCGATTTGACGCTGCACGATCTCCCTATTCTTGACTAGCTGCGGGTCAGCCGCCGAGACATTTGACGGGAACCTGTGCGACCCAAATCTAAGGACGAGCACAGCGCATGACAGCAGCAGAATTGCAATCGCAATGACCAGTATATCGACACCGGTCCGACGCTCGGCACCCACAATTTCGATCAGCACGCGGCCGAGCGCGGTGATTGCAATATAGATCAGGTATCGAACCGGAAGGCGTGTGGTTACGAAATAAATGCCGACCATCGATCCAATTTCAAGATACATAAACAGGAGGAGGATGTCTGCGAGGCTCGCGCGGCCTTGGGCGGCCATTTCGATGAAAGCTGCAGCCGCTGACCAAACGGTTGTCGCCCCAATTACGAACAGAGCCAAGAGGTGAAATGCGTCGACCAAGAACTTGCCAATCGTATCTGCCGTATCCTTCATATCGCGATGTAACTTATTCGTAGCAACACCGAGCCGGCGCAATGTTTCTGACATCGGAGCTTCCTGGTTCGCTAGGCGGCAGATCTACCCCCGCGCTGTCGCGCAATCCCCCATTGGCTTTGTTAGCCGCAATCGCAGCAACCGAATTTGCCCTGAATATCCACAGGAGGCTCGCTCGGAATTGCCCTTGTTAGTAAAATTTAGTCGCAAAGGACGCGCGGTTGTTAGATTGTTGCGGCTTGGGTGCCGCAGGCTCCATAAGCCATCAAGTTCCCGGCCGGTCCAGATCCGCTCAAACCGCCGCAGCGCGTGACCGCAAGCGCATGCTCCGTTTGCTGATCCGGGATATCACCGTCACCAACGGCCACGGGCCAAAAGCTGCTGCGATTGCATATTCGCTGGCAGGGCGGCGCCATCGAAACGGTCGAGCTACGCCTGTCGCCGAACCGCGCCGAAGCGGTTCGTTATCCCGATGCGTTCGTTGCTCACATCCGGGCCCTGGCAGCCACGAACGATGACGATGAGATCGTCGCGCTCCTCAACCGCGACGGCCTCAAAAGTTCGACTGGCAGGCGCTTCACGGTCGGCATGATCCGTTGGATCCGCCACAAGCATCACATTCCCAGCCCGCCGCTGCCCACCGGGAGGGTCGGGTCTGCACCTCTCGCTCGCCGGGCGCTACGCGAAGGTCAAGCGGAAGTGACGCGCTGCCAAATTGCAGCCTCCAGTTGTCGCTCATCGTGACCGATGTATTTTTTGGATCGGGTCGCGTTCGTTTCTGTCGATTTCCCTCGACGCCATTCGTCCTTATGAACAGAACCAAGGGAGAGGCAGAATGACAACGCAGGATACGACCCGCGGGGTTGTCGAGGGCTACTTTGCCGCCTGGACGGCCGAGAAGGTGGACGAAGCTTACGCGCTGCTTAAGGCCTCGCTTCCCTGGGCCGCGGCTCTCTCATTGAGCGCTGCGGCTTCGTTCGGGACAGCCACTTGGCTGCTTCTCGTCTACTCACACCTTCCTTTCTAGGAATTGGGGGGACGATAACGCAAGCAATGTAGCGCCGGCCGCGGCCACGCCGGAGGTGTCATCGTGTCCTCCTATCGTTCGGCTTATCCTCCCGGAACAGTTGAGTATGCCGGCTTGTTTCTTTAGGAACCCCGACCCCCGCGGGGATGGGAAGGGACGGGAGCCAGGGCCACGTGCGGCTGTGGTGGCAGCCGTACGCATGAATTCAAACTCTGCCCGTGTAAGCGCGTTGCCGATCCGGCGACCTGCGAACGAGTGGCTTCGTTCTTGGATTTTCTCGGGCGAGAGCAGCTCACAACGGCTTCACTTCCCCCAGCGCATCGGCACAAGCTCGGTGGTGCCACCATCTACGGGCTTCACGACCTCGACGGTATCGGTCGGGGCAACGTTGTAGTGAGCCTGGAGATTGCGAGCGGCGCCCGTGAGGTCGTACCGGTCGTCGATTTCTCGCCACGTGTAGCGCTGAGTAAATCGTCCGCACATATCGCCATCGCATATGGGAATGGTAGCCGCTGTTGTCGCTACCGCCGCACCGCAATGAGCTTCCGCGGGTCCGGAACTTTGAACTCTTTGGCGGCTTCCTTGATTGCCGCGTCCGGGTCGGTTGCCTCGACTGTACCGATCCATTTGGCCTTTGCGGCGGCGCGGTAGATATCCCAGCGGAACGTGGGCGGTGGCTTCTTCATCATGCGCGCTCGATCGCGTCCCTGCCCTCGATGATGGGTGGCGATGCGTGAAGCCTAAGGATCTTGGGCATCGGCGCCGAGCCACGGCACCACGTGCAGCGCAGAAAGAGTACAAGGGCGCCGACCGACGCGAGCGGGTGGCGGTCAAGGGTACGGATATCGACGGAGCGAGTCGTCTTGCAGCCGGGGCAATACACCTCAGCCCACGGCGTGCCGGCCACGGTCGCGGTCAGGATCGTCGGCGACCACCACCAAACATCTTTGTCGGCGGCGATGTGCCGATTCCAGCGCGCGACCACGCGCACCGCTTCGTCGTGCGCAGCCTTGTCGGCCGCGTCGGCGCGCATGCGGGCGGCGAGTTCTTGGCTGCGTGGCGGGTCGTGATCGGGCATGGCGGTAGGCAGTGTAGCGCCCGCCGTGGCGCCTCCCGAGGTGTCATCGTGTCGTCCTGTTGTGCGGCCCGGGCTCCCGGAATGGTAGATGTGACGCTGGCTGGCCGAATTGTTGGCGCACGGTCTGATCCGGGCGAGCTTCGTGCCGGACACCCAAACGCAGGACATGCGCAACCTGCTGCGCACGCGTAAGCAATTGGTTCATGAGCAGTCGAGCCATCAAAAGACACTCGAAGACGCCAACATCAAATTGGACTCGGTGCTCTCCGATTTGATGGGCAAGAGTGGCCGCGCCATGATCGAGGCGCTGATTGCCGGCGAGACCAACCCCGCCAAACTGGCCAGCCTTGCAGATCGGCGGGTAAAGGCGTCACCTGAGGAGTTCCGCGAAGCCCTTCGCGGCCGCGTGACGAAGCACCATCGCTTCCTGCTGCGCCTTCATCTCAATCAGATCGACGCTCTCGACGCCGCCATGGCTACGCTCGACGCACAAGTGGAGGCGAACCTTGGGCCCTTTCGCACCGCAGTCGACGTCGTAATGTCGATTCCAGGCATCAAGAACCTCGGCGCTTACGTCATTGTCTCCGAAATCGGGATCGACATGTGACGTAGAGGAACCCGTCTTCTGCGAGCGGCGTCGCCACTGAATATTCGTTACCGCTGCCGCCGCCGAGCGGGACCGCATAGGCGAGCTTGAGGTCCTTGACGTTGTCCCGGTTGATGCGGGCGAGCGGCGAGTAGCGCTGGCCATTATAGGTGCGATGGTTCATCAGCCAGTTCTGTGGCTCCTTGTCGGGATTGAGGAGTCGTTCCGGCGTCACGTCGGCGGCCATCGCCGGCCCTGACACGAGGAGCACGCTGCTCGCCAACAGCGCGTCACGGATCGAATGATTGCGTCTTGCCATGGTGTCCTCCCGTTTCAAATTTAGCCGTCGTCTCAAAGCGAGATTGTAACGGAAAATCGATAAGTCGCGAATTGAGAATTGTGCCGTATGAAGCTATTCTTCCGTCCCGGACGGCTGGATCGACATCTAGAATAATCGGCTCATCAGCGTTCAACACTGCGATCAATCAGCTTTGTGCGTCTCGACGACCGCGTCGAAAGTCTCTTCTTGCTTATGCGCTCGTAGTCTTATGTTGTCGCCGAACATCCAGACTTCATTGCAATCGAGCGACTTGCCGCCTGGATTCGACATACAGAGTTTGTTGTTCTGAGTTTTCCAAGTTCCGGACGACTTCCGACCCATTTCATCAGTAATAAGGAGTACGCCATCGGGCCGGAGAAACGACACCCAGTGGAAGCTATCAATGATGTCCTTGCCAACGACTCTTGCGCGGATTTCTTTCTCGTTAAGCAATTTGAAGCTGTTTTGCGCGTATGCAGCCGACCCGCAAACTAACGCAGGTAACGCGAGAGTCAGCATAAGAACACACAGCGTTCGACGAGGCGCGAAGGCGGGTACGCACATGCGATCGCGGTCAAATGGGCTCATCGAAAAATCCGGATTGATGCAAACCGGTCCCAAACAAGTCAACTGATCTATTTCGTTTCACCGTAGTTGATTTCGTCGAACAGAGTCACGCTATCGGCCTTGGTCCATAATCCCACCTTTCCAGCGTCGCTGAAGGTCGAATCTTCGACCTCGAACAGCTGTTTACCGTTGTAAAGCACCCTGAAGCGGTTACCTTTGAAATCGACACGGAGGGCAAGCCACTGGTTGGGTGGAACCGAAACGTCGACGCCGTAGCCACCCGGCCGACCGACAATGTCAAGCGGGCTGCGGACGCCGGCGACGGTCTTGTACAGCACCACGTTGTCCTCAAGTGCGTTGGCGCGGACCACGTAATAATTGTTCGCATCTCTGGCCCGCCAGACGAGGCCGGCCGCACGGTCCTCGGAACCGGCGATGGCCTTGAACTTTATATCGATGAAACCGTCCTTGACGTTGGCGTCGTCCTTGAGAAGCAGCGGATAAGCAGCCCGTCCCGACTGTTTGACTACCTTCAATTTCGAAGGCGCCGTCTGGTCCTGTTCGATCGTCCATTTCGGATTTCCCCCGCCGGTGCTGGTCGCTATCCAGCCCTTGGGCGTCGCGCCAACCGCATCTGTCTCGAAGCTGGCCGTGTCGTCTGCCATGGCAGTTGCCTCCATCAAACAAAGAAACGTAGCCGCGGTGATAATTCCCTTCATTTGGCTTCCCTTGTGTCTTGCCCCGGGCCCCATCAGCGACAGGGGCTTGCAGTCGATCGCTTGGCGCACCGGGGCTCTCTGTTAATCATTTCGGAGGGACAGGTATGCGAATTGGGGCGTCAGTGCGCAATCAAGCATCCAATCTCGACCAGCGGTCCGTATCCTGCCCGATCGCTATTTCTTCCCACAATACTTCATGCAGATGCTGTACTCATTGTTGCAGGCATCCCGCGTATGATTTTTCAGGCACGCCTGCTGATACTCACGGCATAATTTGCAGTCTTTCGTTTGCTGGGCTCGCGCTACGGTGTTTGCGCTGAAAGAGACAACCAGCACTAACGGAATGGCAATGGCTCGCATGACTATCTCCTCTCAGGATGCGATGCGACGCGTTCTTCGCGATCGCTGCCGCCGCAATTGTTGCGCCGTTTCATTGTACTTCCTGTCCATCGCTTACGGACCAGATGCGGCGCTGCCGCTGGATGACTGGCGAATCGCCCAACTTACCGGCGTATAGGAGGATGTTTAACACAGTTTTATGGAGGTACGGGCAAAATCCGCGGAGGGGCACACAGACGCTTGCCCACCTATACGGGGTCCAGCGAGCGGTGGTACGCCGTCGATCTTGTTGGAGAGATATATAGATCTTCACCCGATGTCATCGCGGCACCTCGGCTAACCGTAAGGCGCCCGTAGTTTCGGATCCTTGTTCGGAACTCTGGGCCGAAGATGGGCGATGCCGACAACCTCATCGGCGGTGTCTCGCAACGCCGTCGAGACTACCGGCAGCTACCCACAACGGGCCAGCTGCTAAATGCCAGCTGCCCAATTCTTAAGTTCCGGGCTCGCGAGTAAATTTGCGGCTCGGGTGTCAATTGAGAACTGTCCTGCATGGAGCTATCCTTCTTTCCAGCCCGGAAACTCTGATCAAGGAGTCAGGCCCATGATGCGGCGAATTCACCGAGTTGGCATCGGTGTGTGCATTTCATTAGCCATTTTCAGCTGTCTCAGTCGAAGCTGAGGTCAGGGCTGTTCAATGCTCTAGACTGAGTCCGTAATGCAACAGTGGCTGACGATTTGAAGCACGGGGTGGAAATGGGGATTCCTGTGGGAGAAAAGTTCTGAATCTATGACGGCCTACCTCGCGCTGGGAAAGGAAATCATTGCCGGCCGGCGGCATGTCCTTGCCCATTTCTTCGCGCGTGTATCCGTAGCAGCGCTTGTCGGTATATGCGAAGCGGTCGTGGTAGGGCATGCCGGTGCTCGGTCGACCGCATTTCACGACTTCGGTCAGCTGTTCGGGTGTGAGATGTGTTGCGCGAAGCGACACCGCATTACCGCCATAGCCTTGGTCACCTGACGCATCCCATTTATGGCAATACTGGCACACGGCCTTGCTCTTGAAGATTTCTTTGCCGAACTCCAGCATACGGGCTTCTTCCGCTGTGGGCGCCGTCTGAGCACCGGCTGACCACATGTCACCCGCGAACCACAGGACGCATGCTGCGGCGGCAATCAGCGTCCTACAGCCGCTCACGCGTTCTCTGCCCTCTTTCAAGACTGTTCTGATCATTCCAGCACTCCCGATCCGGCCCCCCCGCAAACTCTGCTTTCCAGGCGTGGCAACAGATCGCCAGCGAAACAATTAGTCCGGGCGCATCCGCCCGGACCTTCGCGGGCCGGCCTAAATCAACCCGCCCAACGTTTCTTCACAGCCCCGTCGCCGGCTCGCCGGTCATGAGGTCATAGAAGGTGGTCTTGGCTGAACCGCCTTGAGCGATGATAACTTCGAAAACGGGCTTTCCGTTCCGGACCTTCTCTTTCACGGAGAAGACAGTGCCCTGCGGTGATGCTTTCTGGATGATCGCCGGAATTGTCATCTTCGTCATCGAAAGCAGCGTGTGGTACTGCGCCGATCGAGCGATGTGCTGAAGGTCAGCGAACACCTCCTTGTCGGGAGTCCAGGCCGCTCCGGTTGCATCGCCGCCATATTCGTTGAAGGAGTTATTCTCGGCGGCTGTATCGAAGCCCTTCGCAGAGGTGTAGACCGTCAGGGCAAGCTTGCCCTTGTCCATTTCGTACTTGGCTTCGGTGGGCACCTCGGTTCCCTTGGCTACCTGGGCAATGCCTTGCAGGAGGGTGATCTTCGCACCTGGCAGGGCTTTAATGAGCGCTTCATCTGCGCTCTCGGCCGATTGAGCCGCGAAGGTACCCGCAAGAGTCACAAGCCCGACCATTATGGCCAACTTCCAATTTCCACTCATTTTGGTCTCCCTGGTGTGCGTAACTGTTTCGCTAACCTGTCGACGTTTACAGTCAAGTCGCAGTGGCGGGCCTGATCATCCGATTTGCGCAAGGCAAAACTGGTCGGATGTCTCGCTTCCGGCAAGTTGGCATCCAGCCCCGCCGAGAGCGCGCAGAGAAGCATGCCGCCTTTAAGGCAGGTTTAAGAGCGAATTGTATTGATCTCAGAACCGACCAAAGGTGGAACGGCCACGAGAGCGCGCAGATGCAGCACAGGCAACTTTGTGGGTCGAGATGAACTTATGCGTCGGTCGGCAGCGGCCTTACAATCGGAGCTCTGTGGCTTCGCCGACGGGCCGTAATCTTCGCTCGCAGAGATCGGTCAACTTAAAAGTGGCGACGCAGATGTTGTGTACTGCAGGATTCGCGGCCTGATCGTCCAAGGCGACGCATAGGTTGCCAGCATCGCCTGATGCCAACGCTGGACGAGTCGCCATCACACGTCCGCGGGAAGCGCTCGTACGATCGGCCTTGCGTTCCTTCCGCCCCGGCCTGACTTCGCGACCAGGAACTTTTTTCCGTTCTTGCAAATCGCTACTTCCGGACGAAGGCTGTCGAACGCTGGATCGGGATTGACTGTGACCTCGATGCTTTCGACCTCACGGCAGTCATAGCCGGCTTGACGAATAATTTGCGCAAGCTCTCGTTCATGAACACCGGGAGGGGAGGGTGTCTGGGCGACCGCGATTGGCGGACAAAGCACCAGAGGCAAAGCAAGAAGTGCCAGTTGAGGCCGTCTCGACATTTACTCCTCCTATTCCTCCGAAGAACTCTATGCGTGCTCTGGGTACGGCCCGCGACAAATCAGGCTTCATTCCGCGGCGCGCTCGCTGCGTTCCAGAATCTCAAGGCAAGGCTCATGAGCGCGGCACGACGGTGTGTTAGACCGCGTATTCGCGCAAGAGGCAAATTTCTTTGCATCCACAAAACCGCCACAACCCCATAAGACTGCGTTAAACAAGCTTCGGTAGCGTGGCACGTTACGCAGCTGCGGCGAACATTCTCCAGCACGACGGCGCCCCCTTTGACCTTGACAGCGCAAAGAGCATTGCCTTTATTGAGCGGCATGGGGAATGCGATCTCCCCACGAGGCGACATGCTGAAGAATCGCGTCCGGCGCCGATGCAAGGACGCACTATGTCGCGAGTTCATTTCTTTTCCGCCGAAGAGCTGATGCAGTCCGCTTTCGCGGGCAGCGGTCGCAGATCCCTCTATCTTGGTTCCGACGCGGATTTTTCGCCCGAATTTTGCAGCGTACGCGCGGCTATCCGTTCGCGACCGGGAGTCAGGTCTCTGACTCGCTCACCCAGCGAGGAGAAGAAATACTGCCTTAGAAATTCTGCGGTAATCAACGCAATCGCCTGTGATCAAGGATGCGACACATGAGCCAAAGAGTTTCGCTGTACGGCAAGAATATCCAGTGCTCCGCAATCATAGTAGCGGCAACGCTGCTGTTATCGCTTGATCTGGCATGTGCGCAGGACACCTCCTTCGGCCAGCGTTTGTTCCAGGACAAGGCAGACTGTCACTTCTGCCATGGCATCGATGGTGATGGTCGCGGCGATCCGCGCTCGCCGGGCCGAGCCGCCAACCTGCACGAGACCCATCTCAATCGCGATCAACTGATCGAGGTGATCGCCTGTGGGCGGCCGGGGACCGAAATGCCGCATTTCGACAAGTACGCCTATGACGACACGGACTGCTACGGGCTGAAGGGGAAGAACCTGGGCAACGACGCGGCACGCGATCCGCATTCTACCAGTTTGACGAAGCGCGAAATCGAGGCGGTCGTCGACTACATCCTGGCGAAATTCGTGGGTAAATAAATCGCTGCCGTGCAGTGATACGCAATCGCTCTAACGAGAGAATCGGGAGTTCCAAAGTGTTGAATAGATCAGACATCCTTTGAGCTCGAAACAGCGGGGTATCGCAGGCCCCCCGTTGGTTGCCGTCAGGCTCTGCGCAATACTGGACTCGATGAGGGCACTATCGATGGACGGAAATCTTGCTTCGGTATCCGCAGGTGAGCTCTACGCACATCTCGGCACCGCCTCGGCGCCGATGCTGGTGGACGTTCGTCGCCAGGACGCCTTCGACGCCGATGACAAGCTGATCATCGGCGCGATCCATCGTGCTCCGGGAGAAGTCGAACGCTGGTCGCGGGAGTTGCCCTTCGGCCGCACAGTCGTGGCCTATTGCAGCCACGGTGGTGACGCCAGCCAAGGCGTAGCGAAGGCGCTCCGCGCCGCCGGCGTCAAGACAACATATCTCGAAGGAGGTATTTCTGCGTGGCAGGAGATGAAGTTGCCCACGCGACGAAAACTCCGTGGGAGGGCGGACAATAAGTGGGTTACCCGTGAACATCCGAAGATCGATCGCATTGCTTGTCCGTGGCTGATCTCGCGCTTCATTAATCCCGGTGCCGAATTTGTTTATGTGCCACCGGACCAGGTCACTGCAGTCGCCGAGCAGACCGGCGGTATTCCATATGACATCAAGGGCGCCGAATTCGGGCACGTGGGTGATCGCTGTTCGTTCGACGCGATCGTCCGCATCTTCGATATCAAAGATCCGGCTTTGGATCGTGTCGCGACGGTCGTGCGCGGCGCCGACACGTCACGACGTGATCTCGCACCCGAATGCGAGGGACTTTACGCCATATCATTCGGACTTTCGGCGAATTTCCCCGACGACCACGAAATGTTGAGTCACGGCTTGGTGATCTACGACGCACTTTACACTTGGTGTCGCAAAGCGCTGGCTGCGGCCGCCGAGCAGCCTCTCAAGGCCCAAGCATGAACGAGTACCTCACTCCAGACACTCAACTTCCTTTGACCGTAGGAGAGCGGTGATGCCGTACAGCGTCAAGCCTCTTGGATGCGACCCGGCCCGAGTCAAAGGCATGTCGGAACGCTTGATCATCAGCCACTACGAGAACAACTACGGCGGTGCCGTAAAGCGACTGAATCTGATCGAAGAGAAGCTTGCCGAGTTGGATTATACGAGCGCCGCCGGCTTTTTGATCAACGGACTCAAACGTGAGGAACTCATCGCTATGAACTCGATGATTCTTCACGAACTGTTCTTTGACGGTTTAGGGGACGAAAGCGAGCCTGGGTCGCTTCTCAAAAGCGCGATCGCCCGAGATTTTGGCTCGTATGAGCGGTGGCGTTCCGAGTTCGTGGCCATGGGCAAGGCGCTCGGCGGCGGCTCGGGCTGGGTGTTGCTATCATGGTCTGCGCGAGATCGAAAGCTCGTCAATCAATGGGCATCGGACCACTGCCATACGCTGGCGGGCGGCACTCCCATCCTTGCGCTCGATATGTACGAGCATTCCTACCATATTGACTTCGGCGCCAAGGCGGCCAGCTACGTCGATACTTTCATGGGCGCGATTCGCTGGAGCAATGCGGATCGGCTTCTCTCCGAAGTAGTGCGGGATGCCGGAATATGAAGGTCGATACGCACCCGAATGGCGACCTCAAGACGTATTCGATGGGTCGCAAGGATGGCCTTATATGACCACGCAAGCGCCTCCCGCTCGCGGCAGCATCGGCGAACTCACAGTGTACTTTCTGCGCCTGGGCCTGCTTGGCTTTGGCGGACCGGTCGCTCTTGTGGGCCAGATGGAACGGGAGCTGGTCTCGGACCGTGGATGGCTGTCGAAGGAGCAGATGCGCGAAGCCATCGCCATCTGTCAGTCGCTGCCCGGGCCGCTTGCCATCCAGGTGGGCGTCTACGTCTCCTACCTGCGCTGCGGTTTCTGGGGAGCATGGGCCGGCGGGTGGGCGTTCATTCTCCCGAACTTCGTGATCGTTGCAGCATTGGGCGCGCTTTACGTCTATCTGGGTGACCTTCGCCCGGTGACGGCGATCTTTTACGGCGTGAGCCCGGCCGTGATCGCCTTGATCCTGCACTCCTGCTACCGGCTCGCCAAGCTCGGCATGGAGGACCCGGTGCAGTGGGCGATTGCGGCGGTCTGTTTGGCGGTCACCATCATTCTTCAGGCCGAGGTGGCGCTGTTGTTCATTGGCGCCGGCATCATCGGCATTCTCTACTATGGCAAGCTCTTTCGGCGTCAGCCGCCGATCGTGCTGCAGGTAAGCGCCGCCCCTGTGCTGGCACAACTTGTTCCGAGTGCATCCGGCTCGACATTGGGAAAACTGCTTCTGTTCTTCCTCAAAGCCGGATCGTTGACGTTCGGCAGCGGCCTGGTGATCGTGCCATTCCTCGAACAGGGACTGGTGCAGCAGTACGGCTGGCTGGATCAGAGGCAGTTCCTCATCGCTGTTGCGGTCGGGATGATCAGCCCGGGTCCGGTCGTCATCACCGCCACTTTCGTGGGTTATCTCGTCGCGGGCTTCTGGGGCTCCCTGGTTTCCACGGTCGGCATCTTCCTGCCGTCCTTCATTCTGGTGCTGGTCGCAGCGCCGCTGCTCGCCAAATATCGCGCCAACCCAAACGTCCAGGGCTTTGTAAAGGGCGCCTACGCGGCGGCGATCGGCACGATCCTCGGAGCCTGCATCCTGCTGGGCCGCATCGCGATCGGAGATTGGTTGACCGCCCTCATCGGTATCGCCTCTCTCGC
>Ga0257158_1000015_pt1 | contig 13597 bp, 12 predicted proteins | sample NL03A_FD_185992 | JGI IMG/M metagenome (GOLD analysis project Ga0257158, IMG submission 185992) | Soil microbial communities from H.J. Andrews Experimental Forest, Oregon, United States - NL-03-A | ecosystem: Environmental > Terrestrial > Soil > Temperate forest > Bulk soil | place: USA: Oregon...
GCTTGCCGAAAAACTCGGCCTCGATGCCCAACGTCTGTTCGACGTCGCGTCGAAATCGTCGGGGCAGTGCTGGTCGATGACGAGTTATTGCCCGGTGCCGGGCCCGGTGCCGACATCGCCGGCCAATCGCGATTATCAGGCGGGGTTCACCGCTGCCATGATGCTCAAGGATTTGAAACTTGCCCAGGACGCCGCCCGCGCCGCACAGGTGGTGACGCCGCTCGGCGCCGCGGCGGCGGAGCTTTACGGTTTGTTTGCCAGTCACGGCCATGCCGGCGAAGATTTTTCCGGCATCGTGCGATTTTTGCGCGGTGCATGAAGCGGTTGCGGCGCAATGGTTTATTGGAGTTTGAGCCACGTAGACAAGGCGCGCGCCGACCTGCGGTCGTTAACCCGGTGGCAAGCATTTTCTCGCGCCGATAAACTTTCTCTTCATCGTTTTATTTAAGTCGATTTTATATCATTGCTCGTAGGGTTTATCGATGAAACGGCGGGAAGCAGGGTCCGCGGTTCGATAAAAAAATCGAAAGGCGCAAACATGAAGGCAGTCATGAAGGCGGCTGAGCCCGCTGAACGCGACGAGCGATTCGAGCAAGTTCGCCCGCTTTATCTGGAGTCGTTGACGTTGGTCGAACGTCTCCATCGGCGGCTGCTCGATGTCATCAAGGATGAATTCGATCGCCGCGGCCGAGCCGATATCAATTCCGTCCAGGCGCTGCTGCTTTACAATGTCGGCGACAAGGAGCTGACCGCCGGCGAGCTGCGGACCCGGGGCTACTATCTCGGCTCCAACGTCTCGTACAATCTCAAAAAGCTCGTCGAAATGGGCTTTCTGGATCATCAACGTTCGCGTGTGGATCGCCGCTCGGTTCGCATCAAACTGACCGACAAGGGGCGTGAAATTCGCGCCGTCGTGGATGCGCTCTATCAAAAGCATGTGCGCACCGTCGAGCAGCTCGGCGGCATCAACTCCGAGGAGTTTGCGACCTTGAACAAGGCGCTGCATCGCCTCGAGCGGTTCTGGACCGACCAGATCCTCTACCGCCTCTGACTTACCGATCGTACGCGCGTTTGTGTGCCCGAAATGCGCGTTGAAACCCCGGCCCCCACGGCCGGGGTTTTGCATTCCGGATCGCGCGTGCTTGTCCAGCGAGTTGTTCGGCTCAGCGGCTGTGCAACATTAATAACCTCACCTGGTACTCAGGGCAAATTCATATCCGGCCGAGGTTTGGTGGACGGCCGGATCATACCCGATCAACCGCTGACGCTCTTCACCAACGGCCGGTTCAACCACGTGCCCCTGATGAACGGGAATACGGCGGATGAGACGAACTTCGGCTTGGCGATCACGGAGTACTTCTCCAACACGAACAACGCGCTTCGCACCCCGCCAACTGCGGAGCAATATCTGAACTACGTCAACACGACCCATGCCCCGCCAGCGTATCCTGACGGAACCGCAGCGAAAGTTGCTGCCGTCTATCCGCTCAGCGCCTTCAAGAGCCCGCAATTGGCCTGGGAACGGGTCGGAACCGACTCAGGGATTTGCAATCAGCGAAGACTCGACAAAATCCTCGCTCCGCAAATCCCAGTCTATACTTACGAGTTCGCCGATAAGACGGCGCCGTTCTTCTTCCCGGACATGCCCGGAATGGAGTCGCTCGCCTATCATACCGCCGATATCCAGTATCTGTTCCCGCTCTGGCATGGCGGACCCCTAGGCATTCCGCATCCGCTGAACCCCCAGCAAACGACACTGTCCGATCAACTTGTCTCCGCCTGGGCCAATTTTGCCCGGACGGGCAATCCGAACGGATCAGGCAACAATCCGTGGCCGCGCTACACGGCCAGCGCCGGAACGCCCGCTTGGCTGATCGAAGACCTGCCGGGTCTCTCAACCTTGACGGATGCACAATACTCAGCGCTTCGCCACTGCGACTTCTGGGACTCGGTGACCGCAACCCAGTAAAGCGAGAGCGATTTCGTCGCGCCAAAGCGCGCCAGCAATGTCGTGAAGGAAACTGCCTTGCCGGCGCCCAACGCAAGGCTGTGGCCGCGGCGCCGCGTCCGGAGCCCATCCAGTCGAGCCGGACGGTGCCGGCGGGCAAGGCGGAGATGCTTCCACAAGCCAGGGGAAACGGGACGAGTCCCGCTTAGGACCGAAGCCGGGACGACCAGCAGTGACGACGGCCGATCCCCTCGATCTCGATACGTTTTGCGCCTCAGGTCCGGCCCAGCGCGTAATCGAACTTGGCGGCTATTCAGATGACGGGGTAAGCGCCCTTGCTCAATCCCAGCTGGCATCCTTCACCGAAAACCGCGGCTGCGGCAGGAACGCTCGCCAACAGCTGCCGGCGGTGGGGTATCAATTTCCTGTGAAGGGTATGATGGCGTTGGGGCCGGGCGGAAGGTTCCAGCTTCCGCTCGGCCCGCTGTTTTGTTAAATAAATATCGAGGCAGGAAGTACGACATTTGTTGAACAAAAGCGGATGGGCCAGCCGATCACGGTCGAAGGGAAGAAGTCCGTTGGCATACGACTGCCGGGCAGGCTGTTCGACGCCGTCGATGCGCGGGCATCAGCCTATGAGGCTTCGCGTTCGGAGGCCATCCGCTGCCTGGTCGAGCGCTCGCTCGCGAGGGAGAAGAGACGGAGCGGCCCATGACACCTCTTACGATCGTCCTTGGATTATTTCTTCTGTACCTTTTTGGATTCCTCGCCTCGGTCGCCTTTTCCCAGTGGATGGTCCTCTGGACGGGCGACTTCACGATCGCCGCGGTTGTTGTCGCGGCAATCGCCGCGTTCCTCGCAGTGGCGGTAGCGCTCACTCGGCTGTCTAGCCTGCTGTGGGGATTTATCCTTGCGGCGTCGGTTATTTTGTTTTGGTCTTTCGTCGTATTCGAGGTGTCGGGCCAGACCCGCATGGTCGCCTTCGTCGTGGCCGGCGTGTTGCTGTTTGTCGGCGTCGTGGTCGCGATCGCGGATTACTTGACGATGCTTCGGCCGCCAGCTCCGCCGACTGCTCCGTCAGTCCAGCAGCCAGCGGCAGGACGATCAGTGGCCCGGCGCTGACCCTGTGGCTCCGCAGGGTGCACCGGATCGAAACCCCGCACCGGGCTATCAATCGAGCGTGACGTTCCCTTTGATTGCGCCGGCCTTGAGCAACGCCCGGATCAATCGGGCCGCGCTTCGCAGGTCCGCGCATTGCGCTGGCAGCTCGCTCAAGATGCTGTCGGCGCGCGCGGCAAGGCGATCGGCAAGCTTACCGATTTCGTTGGGACTAATAGTGGTGCTAGGCTTGGAATCAGCCATTGACGTGCTCCTACACGTTGATGGTTAGGGCTGGCGTCGGCGTGCAACCGCCGGCGTCGGCCCGCCTTGCGGGCGTGCGAGGCAACATCAGCATAGCAGCCCCGATTGTCCGTGTGCGGTTTTTTTTACGTGAGTCACCGCCACCACGGAGGGTCGCGCCAGAATGACCGCCTCGACGTCTGACGCGCATAGATTTCTTGTCTGCGCGGGGTGTCAGAGGTCGGCGGGCTTGGGGGCGACGAACTCCCGCTCGGCTTTGCAGGTGGGTCGCGGTCGGCGAGTCTTTGATTAAGTTTATCGACGACGGCCGTGAGTTTATTGATTGTGTCGTTCAGCTTTGCGACATCCATCGGTGCCACTGCCGGTGCCGCCGATGCTGTCGGTGATGCTGCTGCCGGTGCCGCCGACGCTGTCGGTGATGCTGGTGCCGGTATCGGGTTCGGTGGTCGGGGCGGCTCTTGCGGCGACGTCGGTGGGACGATCGACGCCGCAGATAGCGCCCACCACAGCACCAACGCGAGCATTGCGGCGGCGATCACTTTAATTAAGCCGAGCATGATGGCACTCCATCGTCCACCCCGCGCTCAACAACTGATGTAATTCGCAGGCTTGAAGTGTCAATGTGCGACGGGGCGAGCCGGGGGCGATGATTTGCGGGCGTATCGCGCCGCATCGAGCGTTCAGGTTTGCGAAAATTTCTTCCGAGCTCCTTTCGCGCCGCCGAGGCCAGCTGAGTTTTACCCGCACAAGGGCGGATTAGGGATTGGCCGGAGGGCCGGGCCTGCCTCTGCGCCAGCGCCTCGCTTACAGCATGGCGAGCGGCCTCGTTTAAAAATGGCAGCTTTTGCGCCCCGATGGTATATTCCCGCCCAAAGGGTTGGTCTAACCTGAGGGTGCCCGTTTCTTGATGCACGGGGTCGCTCCCCACATGTGCGGTCAAGCAACTCGCCCATTGTTGGACCAAGGGGCCGGGGGTCGCTCCCCCGGCTTTCCTCCAGCCGATTGCGCCGGCGCAGGGGACAAGATTTAGGCAAACTTCCACACGAAAGCCTATTTCAGCGTCAAAAAGTGTCTTTGCCATGGGATCGCCATGGCGGAATCCCTGACCGGGAATTCAGTCTAGCGTGGGAGGGCTTTTCATGAAGAACTTGGGTCGATTTGCTGCTCAGGTAAAAGTCGGCGCGGCCGCGATGACGGGCGCTTTGCTCATGTCGGCAATCGCTTCGCCGGCGGCGGCCGATACTGTGCGTTGGCGGACCATCATCGGCATTATCCAGGCAGGCAATGTCGTGGGCAATATCGGTGGCGGCGGACAACCGTGGTCAACGCTCGGCGGCCGCGCCAAGGTGGATTTGGCCACCGGCCGGGTCGACTTCGATGTGGATGGTTTGGTGTTGGCCGGCGGCAATACAATCGGAAACCCGGGCGCGATCAATCAGGTGAAGGGAACGGTGGTCTGCATTGTCGGCGCGACGACCGTGGCCATCGACACAGTGCTGGTGCCGCTGAGCGCACAGGGCGATGCCGAATTTTCCGGTTCGGTCGGACCGATCCCATCAACCTGCACGGCATCTAACGTGGCCTTCCTCGTCCGGATAGCGGCGAACCGGTGGATCGCGAACGGAGCCGTCAGGTCCTCCGGAAGAGATCAATAGCCGAATCGGCGGGGGTCATCGCCGGTCCCGGATCGAGGCCATGCGCGCCGCGGCCGGTGTGAGACTGCCGATTCCGAGATGCACACGAGCCGCCCGGTTCACAGCCGGGCGGCTACTATTTTCGACGAGGATCATTCCGCCAGACTTTCGTCAATGCCGAGGAAGTCTCGATGGCGACGCTCGCGAAGGCGCTTAATCTGACGCCGCAGTAGCCGGACCCCGCACGACGGGGCCGGCCAGATCGCCCAAGGCGTCAATGTTTCCAGTGCAGGTCGAGCGCGCCGTTCACCGGTAGATATTTCCATTTTGACAGCATGGCCCTGTAAGCCGCAAAGACCTCCGAGATATCAGTCTTGCTTATCTCACGCGGCCGTTGCCCGGGTGGTGCCATGCGTTCCTTGAGGCGGCAGTCAATCGCCGCCGAGTCCTCCTGATGGCCCTGCTCAATCGTGTCATTGAAAATGCGAACCAATACTTCAGCTTCATTGAGCTGCCGAGCATTTGCCTTCAACAACTCCTTCGATCGCTCCGCCGCCTTGGGCTTTCGGCGTCCCCCAGTATAGATCATGCTCGGGAAGACGGCCCCATCCGCAATGCTACCCCAGAACCCGTTCCGAATACGCAACGCTTTCTCCACCACAAGATGGGCGATGTCGTGGGGAATCGCGAAGTTGTGTCCAACGCCTTTGACATGGAAATTCACGCCGTCGTCGCGCGCAATCAATGTCTCGTATCGTCCATCACGGTCGAGGCGCTTCACCGTCAGCTTCATGGGCCGATCCAATTTCCGGAACGCGCCCACTCACTCGTCGCGATAGACCCGCTCGCGACGCTCGTGGCGCTCTTGCGCTTCGATCGACAACGTCGCAATCGGCCGCGCTTCGAGGCGCTTGATCGAGATCGGCTCGCCGGTCTCCTCGCAATAGCCGTAGGTGCCATCCTCGATGCGAGAGAGTGCCTCGTCGATCTTGGCGATCAGCTTGCGCTGGCGGTCACGGGCGCGCAGTTCAATCGCCCGGTCGGTCTCCGAGGAAGCCCGATCGGCGAAATCCGGGTGATTCTGATTCTCGTCCTGGAGGTGCTGGAGGGTCTCCTTTGCCTCCTTGAGAATATCCTCTCTCCAAGCAAGCAACTTTTGGCGGAAATACTCACGCTGGCGATCGTTCATGAACGGCTCTTTGTCGGTCGGCCGATAGGGCTTCCCCTTATCTCCACCCATCTGTCTTCCGGCTCCCACGCACAAATCTCATTGTTTTTGTTCGCGAACTTCGAGGCGCGGCCGGCGTTATATAGCGCCGCCCAGTCCGCTTCAACTGCGAAGGCGCAAGTATATGATTCGGACCATAAAAATGTGACAAAAAGCGTGATCGCGGCCAAGTTACGGCGTAATTCTTTCCGATTTGACGCCCGAATTGATAGAATGCCTACTGTTCTCGCACAGCTAGGGGGTGGGGGTGGTCTCAGGCTCCATCTTGGCGAGTTCCACCTCGACTCTGAGTTCGATTTCAGCAAGCACCTCATCAAGCAACGGATCGCCGGAGCCGTCCTTGAGGCCGGACACGGCGGACTTGAGCCGTGCCACCATTCCGGCATCAACTTCGCCGGACAACAGCCCGATTTTCAACGCGTCGAGGACATCAAGTGCGGTGCGGCCTCGGGCGACTGCCCGGCGGCGGTGCTCCGCAGGTGCCTCGACACCTTGCAAGGCGATCAGGGCATCGATTCCACCGATGGTGCGGACTCCAGCTTTGGCAATCGGCCCTGAGGCAGCCTCTCCTTCCGATAGGGTGAAGCCCCCGGAACCGCCGCGACGTACCGTTTTGCTCCCGCTCACCGCTTTGGGGCCGCTCGGTCGCTCTACCCGCATGGCGCTCCTTTTGGCGGCCGGACAGACTGGCGACAAAATCCCGCCGATGTCGTTAATTCCCGGTAAACACCCGGCACTTATTGCCGCCCGGCAGCAAACGATGCCCTTCCGGGACCAATGCCGGCCTCCGCTTATCGAAGAATTTCACCGTATTTCAATGCGATAACGAGTATTCTGAAGACGGCCCCTTATTGGCATTGTGGTTTGCGACCGCGCGTGCGGTGGAGAGCAATGCAATGAGTTGGAAAGGTTTCGATCGATCGGCCTTCCGAGGCGCCCTTGTCGGCGCCCTTGGAATCGGGTTGACGGCGGCCGTTGACGTGCCGGCCGCAACCGCCACCTCGCGCATCAAGGACCTCGCCAACGTCGAAGGGGTGCGGGAGAACCAGCTTATCGGTTACGGGCTCGTGGTCGGCCTCGCCGGCACCGGCGACACCATCAACAATTCGCCGTTCACGCGCCAATCCATCACCGCCATGCTGGAACGCCTCGGCGTCAATATCCGCGGCCAGAACCTCAACCTGAAAAATATTGCGGCCGTGATGGTGACCGCCAACTTACCGGCATTTTCGACTCAAGGCACCCGCATCGACGTCACCGTCTCGGCATTGGGCGATGCCAAGAACCTCCAGGGCGGGACGCTTCTCGTAACCCCCCTCCTTGGCGCCGACGGCAATGTCTATGCGGTCGCCCAAGGATCACTCGCGATCAGCGGGTTTCAGGCCGAAGGCGACGCTGCCCGCATCACCCGCGGCGTACCGACCGTCGGCCGCATCGCCAACGGGGCAATCATCGAGCGCGAGATCGATTTCGGCCTCAATCGCCTCACACAGATCCGGCTCGCTTTGCGCAACGCCGTCCCTCATGGGGCGCCGGCGCGCCTCAAGCCGGTCGCCGCCACCGGCGACAAGGTGCGCGCCCAAGCGCAGGACTTCGAGAGCATGTTTATTTCATCGATGATGCAGCACATGTTCACCGGCATCGGCAATGACGGACCGCTGGGCAACGGCCCCAGCACGGGTCCCTGGCGCTCGTTGCTGACCGACCAATACGCCAAGAGCATCGTCAAGGCCGGAGGCCTCGGCCTCGCCAAGCCAAATCGCAAATCCACGCGAGATCGAGGCCGATCTGTTGCTGGGCGCAGCGTCTCGTTTGCAGGCTGTCTAAGATGACTGGGAGGGCAACAAGCATCAATTCAACGACGCGCTCTTCCAGAATCGCAAACTCTGGGCCATTTTCTTGACCGACGTAGCCAGCGAAAATAGCCCGCTTCCGATAGAGCTTCGTCAGAATGTGGCCAATCTCGGCATGTTCGTAATAAATCATGCACTCCCGACATCATCCCAACCGCCTCCCGAGCAGTTGGGTGTTGTGATTAATATCAATCGCCAGATCGCTGCCGGGCTGCAGGGACGCCAGTAGTTTGAATGCAGTTCATCATCCGGGCGCCGAAGCAAAGTGGAGGCGCAATCCATGGACCTGGAACTGCGTTCATGAATTCCGGGCTCTCGGCTGGAGCCTATCATCGGCCGACCGAACGCCGCCCGATGGGCTAGCCCCGAACCTGCTCCCGCATGGATCCTGCGCAACATGCCACATCGGTCGAAGACGTTGGCGCGGAAATCACATGCCCCGGCGCCCCGCCGCGCTGGAATTGCACCACGCGGTCCATTAACATCCCCCGCTATTGCCGAAGCTGGACGGCGAAGTTGGATCGGTAACCGATCCGCCGGGGATGGAAATGGCGTCAGGCTCGTTAGCGACCACCAATCGTGTGTGTTCGGGTCCGGCGTGGCTTCTTGGCGTCGCAGTGGCCCTCGCCATTTGGACCGCGGGCTCGGCGGCGGCGCAGTCGGGCTATCCGAATCGTCCGGTGCGCATTATCGTGCCCTACGGACCGGGCGGTGTCGCCGACACCACCATGCGCATCATCGCCGACAAACTCACCCAGAAGCTCGGCCAGCAGTTCATTGTCGATAATCGGCCGGGCGCCGGCGGCATTGTCGCCGCCAAAGCGGCGGCCGGCGCCGCACCGGACGGTTATGTGCTGCATCTCACCGGCAACGGCACCGCCATCTCGACGGCGCTGTTCCGGCAACTTCCCTATGACGTGCTGCGGGACTTCACCCCCATAACCATCACGGCCTGGTTCGACCTCATCATCGCCACCAAGGCGGGCGGACCGCTCCGAACCGTTGCCGATATTCTCCAAGCGGCGCGCCAGAACCCGGGCAAGCTCAATTTCGGCACCATAGCGCCCGGCAGCACTCAGAACCTGTCGGCGGAATTGTTCAAGAGCGTGGCCGGCATCGACGTGGCCATGGTGACCTATCGCACGACGCCAGAACTCGTCACCGGCCTGATGCGGGGCGACGTGCAGGTCGGCTTCGAATATTATGCGGGGCTCAATGCTGCGGTCAGCGGCGGGCAGCTCAAGGCGGTAGCGACCACCGGCGGCAAGCGTACGCCGGCGCTGCCTGCCGTGCCGACCGTTGGGGAAAGCGGGCTACCGGCCTATGTGGTGGAGAGCTGGAACGCGCTCTCGGGCCCCGGCGGTATGCCGGACGACATCGTGAAGTTCCTCAACCGCGCCGTAAACGACGTCTTGAACCTTCCTGAAGTCAAAGAGAAAGCAATGTTCAACGGCATGGAGGCACGCGGCACAACTCCGGAGGAAATGCAGGCGCGCATGAAGGCCGACATCGCCAAATGGGCCTCCGTCATCGAGAAGGCTGGCATCGAACGACAGTGAACCGGCGGAGGTGAATTCGGCACGGCCCGTCTTGTCCCTCCCCGTTTTCGGGAAGGGTAGGGTGGGGTCTGCTCCACAAGCTCAGTGCCGGTGTCCCCCCACCCCGGCTCTCCCCGAAGACGGGGAGGGCCAAGGCACGCGCCTTAGTTCTTCAGTTCGTCATCCAGATTTGGACATTCGCGCATCTCGGCGCGCGCCTCGTATGTCTGAAAGTTAGCCTTGTCGTAGACCGCGGGCTTCAAGATCAGCTCTTTCGGCACCGGTTGCTTGCGCAGATTTCGCGCGGCGATTTCGGTTGCAAGGCAACCGATGAGGAAACCGTTGAATTCCCCGGTGGCAAGCATCTTGTCCGCCTTGATGAGATCGATCGCTTCCTTGCTGCCGTTGATCCCGACCACGACGGCCTTGCGGTTGCGCTTTTCCAAGGTCTCGACGGCGGCGGCCGCCATGGAATCATTTGCCGCCATCACGCCGTCGATCTGGGGAAACTGCCTGATCCAGGCTTCCATCTGGTCCTGGGCCGGCTTGCGCTGGTAGTTGCCGGGCTTCGATGCCAGCAACTTCACGGCCGGAACTTCCTTGAGCGCATCGTTGAAGCCTTTGACGCGCTCGATGCTGGTGGTGGTGGTGGGGATGCCTTCGAGAATAACCACATTGCCCTTGCCGTCCAGCGCCTTGAGCAGGCGGCGGGCGGTCTCGAGGCCGAGCTTGTAGTCGTCCGGCAGGACGGAGGAGACAAACTTGCCGCCCTCGGCGCGGTCGGTGATTTCGATCACCGGAATGTTGGCAGCGTTTATTTTGTCTATGGCGGGCACCATTTTCTGGGTTTCGACCGGATCGAATACGATCAGGTCCGGCTTCTTGGCGATGGCGTCGTCCACAAGCTTGGTCTGCTCGGCGACATTGTCCGCCGTGGTCGGCACATAATGCGAGATGTCGACCGACAGCTTTTTGCCCGCGATATCGCTGCCAAGCCGGATCGCCTTGGAGAACGGATTGGTGGTGTTCTTGGTAAAGACCGCAATTGATTCCGCGCTTGCGCCGTGTGGCTGAGCAATCGCCGTCATCGCCAATGCGATCAGTACCGGAATTGGACGTTTCATGGTTTCGCTCCCTTGGTACGGAACCCTGCTAGCATATTACTCGAACATCTGCATTGGGATGGGCCGCATTTCGTCGCAAGATACGCTAGGATGGCGCCCGACCGGAATAGGAAAATCCGGCCCAGGGAGAACGTCATGGTGGCACGCATCCTCGACGCATCGCTCGCGGCGGCATGTCTTTCCGCCGTTATTCTCGCGCCGCTCCCGTCCGCCCGCGCCGATGATCTGCTCAAGGTGGCGGTGGCGCAGCGCGGCCAATGGGACACCGCCATCACGGAGCTTGCCGAACGCTCCGGCATTTTCAAGAAACGCGGCATCGCGGTGGAGGTCCTCTACACCCAAGGCGGCCCCGAGGCGCACCAGGCGGTGATTTCCGGCAGCATGGACGTTGCCTGCGGGGGCGGCATCGAGTCCGCGATCGGCGGCTTTTCCAAGGGCGCGCCGGTGCGCATCATCGGCAGCGCCATGATCGGCTCGCCCGATACCTATTGGTTTGTGGTCGCGAATTCCCCGATCAAGTCGCTGGCCGATGCCTCCGGCAAGACCATCAGCTATTCCCAGAACGGCTCGTCGAGCCACACCGCGCTGCTTGCGCTCCTCGACCAGTACAAGGTCGACGCGCGCCCGGTTTCCACCGGCGGGCATCCCGCCACCTTGACGATGGCCATGACGGGCCAGATCGACATCGGCCGCGGCGCCGCGCCGTTCGGCCTCGATCTCGTCGATGAAGGCAAGATCCGGGTGATCGCCCGCGGCAGCGAAATCAAGGCGCGCTCGGACCAGACGGTGCGCATCTGCATGGCGAATGCACAGGTGCTGGCAAAGCGCGGCGACACCGTCGCGCGTTTCATGCAGGGCTACCGCGACGCCATCGATTGGATGTACACGGATCCGGCCGCGCTGAACCTGTACGAGGCGTTCTCCAACGTGCGCCACGAATTGATGGCGAAAGTCCGCGACCAGTATTTTCCCAAAGCGACGCTGTGGCCGGACGAGATTCGCGGACTCGACCTCGTGCTGTCGGATTCGCTCAAGAACAAGTTCATCGCGCGGCCACTCACGGCGGCGGAGGTCAAGGAGATGATCCAGATCCCGGCGTCGGTGAAGTAGGCCGACATTGAGGGGCTTGGTATCCCAATACGCTATAATCACAAGTGGCATCCACTGTCGTCAAGTGGTAATATTTATTGTCGTCACCCGACGTGACACCGGGCTCGTGAGCCAAGGAGTTCGATATGGCTCTCAGGAGCTACGTTCTCCAATAAAATAACCGCAGGGCCGGTTGCAGCAGTCCTGCTCATCTAATCGGAGGAGATGGCCATGAATAGAGGAATCAGCATATTAGCCGCCACTGCGCTTATCCCCTTTCTTGCGGCCACTGATACATCGTTCGCGGCAACCAAGAAGCACAAGGCAGCCGCCGCGCAGAACGAAAACTGTCTTGGTGGGGGATGCCAAGCTCAAAATCCAGACCGAGTAAGACCAGACTATTATTCTTCGTACTACAAAAGATCACATAAAGCGAAAAAGAATAGTGATAAGTAGTTAGAGTTCGTTTCTGCAATCGAGTGGTGCGTTGTATCGGACGCACCACATCGTATCGGTCCGTGCGAGTGCAATAATCCCCGGTTAAAAAAACTTCCGCAGCAACAGCGTGAGAACCTTGTGGAGTTTATCACCTTTTCCACCGTCATGGGGCATCACCTGCCCCATGACGGGCTCGCGGCCGCCTCCTCGGGCGGATACACATGGGTGTGCCATTCGATGATCACATCTATTGGCCGCCCGACAGCCGCTTGACCAGTCGATAAAGATACTCGCCGCCTTCAAAGAACGATTTGACCGCGACGCGCTCATCCTTCCCGTGGGCGCGAACGTCGTCCACGTCGCCGGCGAGCCCGGAATGGCCATAAGTAGGAATTCCGGCATTGCGCAGGAACATGCCGTCGGTCCCGCCGGCGCTCATGACCGGGACAACCGGCACGCCGGGCCAGAACTCGGCCGACGTCTTCTCTATGGTGCCCAAGAGCTTCTCGTCGAGAACGGACGGCGGGCTCAGCACCGGCTGCCCGATCGGCGTTATGGAAATCTGGTCATCGGCGAGCACCTGCTTGAGCGTCGTCGGGACGTCGTCCACACTCTCGCCCGGCATGATGCGGCAGTTGACGGTGGCGTGCGCTGCCTGGGGCAGGGCGTTGTAGGCGTGGCCGCCTTCCAGCATGGTGGCGACGCAAGTGGTGCGCAGCTGTGCATTGTAGGCAGGGTTCGCCGACAGGCGCATCAGCGCGGCCGGGTCCGGGTTGGCGGACAGCACCGAGCGGATATCGGCGGCGATCTGCGGGGTTTCGAGGTCGGCAGTGCGTTCGAACGATTGCCGTGTGGTCGCGTTCAAATTTATCGGGAAAATATATTTTCCGAGCCGCACGAGCCCTTCGGAGAGGTGATAGATCGCATTGTCCTGGGTCGGCACCGACGAATGGCCGCCCTTATTGGTAACTTCCAGCCGATAGGAGAAGGTGACCTTCTCGCTGGTCTGGACGCTGTTGCGGATTGGCTTGCCGCGCTTGAGGCCGACGCCGCCACCCTCATTGAGGGCGAATTCGGCATCGATCAGGTCGCGATGATTCTTCAACAGCCACTGGATACCGACGGCATCGCGGTCGATGGTTTCCTCGTCGGTCTCCAACGCCAAAATGATGTCGCGATCAGGCCGATATCCCTCCTGTTTGTAGCGGATGAGGTTTGCCACAAAGTTGGCTGCCATGAATTTGTCGTCGCCCGAGCCGCGGCCGTAAAAATAGCCGTCTTTCTCGGTGAGCTTGAAGGGGTCGACCGACCAGTCCTCACCTCGCGCCTCGACGACGTCGATGTGGGCGAGCAGCAGTATCGGCTTGCGGGCGCCGGCGCCGT
>Ga0257158_1000017_pt1 | contig 13412 bp, 14 predicted proteins | sample NL03A_FD_185992 | JGI IMG/M metagenome (GOLD analysis project Ga0257158, IMG submission 185992) | Soil microbial communities from H.J. Andrews Experimental Forest, Oregon, United States - NL-03-A | ecosystem: Environmental > Terrestrial > Soil > Temperate forest > Bulk soil | place: USA: Oregon...
GAGGACATCGAGGCGCTGGTCGACGAGGAGATCGCGACTGCCCAGGACCGCATCAAGCTGGTCTCGCTCTCAATCATCGCCGGCACCCACGGGCCCCAGCGCGCCACCATGAAGCTCGACATCGACGGCAGGATCGGGATCGAGGAACGCGAGGGTAACGGGCCGGTGGACGCGACCTTCAACTGCATCAAGGCTCTTGTGTCGCATGACGCGATGCTGGAACTCTACCAAGTACATGCGGTGACCGAAGGCACCGACGCGCAGGCCGAAGTGTCGGTTCGCCTGTCCGAAAACGGCAAGTCGGTGACTGCGAAAGGGGCCGATCCGGATACGCTCGTGGCCTCCGCCAAGGCCTATCTGGGCGCCCTCAACAAGCTCATGGTCAAGCGGCAGCGTGGCAAGCCGGAAGCGATGGTTGTATCGTAATCGGGGTTCCCCCTGCGATTTTTCCAAAATCGGCGTGGCCGGGTCTTCCGGCCATTCCGGCTTGGCGGTTCTACCGTCCTCCCACAGTGCCGGCCCGATTTGGGATTTGGATGTCGACCGCTAAGGTCGAGAAGCCATCGCCGCGGTCCACCGACACATGGATTTTTTCCGGGTCGATTGAAACATGCCGGCTCACGACGGCGAGAATCTCCTCTTTCAGTGTCGTGATCAGCGATGACTGGCTGACCATGCGGCGTTCATATTCGAGCAGAATTTGCAGCCGCTCGCGTGCTACCGGAGCAGAACTGACAGGCTTCAAAAAACGGAATAGCCTCATGCTGCTCTCCGTCCAAAGATCTTGGTGAACAATCCCCTTTTCTCGGTCGGGATCAACATCTCGATCTCCTCGCCGGCGAGCCGTCGCGCCGCATCCATGTAGGCGTGCGCCGGTGCGCTCTGTTGGCCGCAGATCGTGATCGGGGCCCCGAGATTGGAGGCGCGCAGCACCTCCTCGCTTTCCGGGATCACTCCGAGCAACGGGATCGAAAGGATTTCGAGCACGTCCTGGACGCTGAGCATTTCTCCACGCGCCGCCCGCCCCGGATCGAACCGCGCGATCAGGAGATGCTTGGCCATGCGTTCGCCGCGCTCGGCCTTTTCGGTCTTGGAATCCAGCAATCCGATGATGCGGTCGGAGTCGCGCACCGAGGAGACCTCAGGGTTGGCGATGATGACGGCTTCATCGGCAAAACGCATCGCCAGCGTCGCGCCGCGTTCAATGCCGGCCGGGCTGTCGCAGATCACCCAGTCGAATCGGGAACGCAAATCACCGATCACGCGCGCAATGCCTTCCTCCGTCAGCGCATCCTTGTCGCGAGTTTGCGAGGCCGGGAGCAGGTACAGTGTCTCGAGGCGTTTGTCGCGGATCAGCGCCTGCGGCAGCTTGGCGACGCCCTGGACCACGTTAATAAGATCAAATACCACGCGTCGTTCAGCACCCATTACGAGATCGAGGTTGCGCAGCCCGACGTCGAAATCCACAACCACGACGTTCTGTCCGGTCCGCGCCAGTGCGGCGCCCAGTGCTGCGGTTGACGTCGTCTTGCCGACACCACCCTTGCCGGATGTTACGACGATTACCTTGCCCATTTCGTCACCTCCAACGCCTATTCAGTCAATTTCGGAAATGATAAGTGTCTCGCCCGCTAGCCAAGCCTGTATTGGCTTGCTTCGCAGCTTCGCGTCGAGGTCTTCGGCGGTACGATAATAGCCGTCGATCGCCAGAAGTTCGGCCTCAAGGCGGGTGCAGAAGATACGCGCCTTGCGGTGGCCGGATGTACCAGCCATGGCACGGCCCCGCAGGGCGCCGTAGATGTGAATAGAGCCGCCGGCTACAACTTCGGCGCCTGATCCGACCGATCCAAGCACGGTCACGTCACCGTCCGGAAAGAAGATCGATTGGCCGGAGCGGACCGGGCTCTCCACCAAGAGCGATGTCGGCTCGCGATCCTGCGCAGCAGGCGGTGACGCTGGCTGCGACCTGGAGTTGACCGCTTCGACCGGCGCCGGCCGGCCCCCACTCACCAGCGGTGGCAAACCCGGGCCGAGTTTCTCGGCGGCCACGCCCTCCAGCCCCATGATGCGGATACCGCGCGTTCCGAGTTCGGAGATCAGATGCGCAATAGCGGAACTGGTGAGCGTCACGGCCGAAAGATCAAGCACCACCGGCCGCCCGGCGAAAAAGCCATTGGACCCACGCAGCCAAGCATCTAGTTCTCCCAGCCAATCGGCGATCGGTGGCTCCGGCGTCAGGGCGAACGCCATATAGGACCGACCTCGCAACGGCATGGTGCCGCGTTGGCGAGCGGAGCTGAGCACTGTGACCTCACTCACTTGACGGCTCCTGACCGGCGAATCAGGCCGATGCGATACGCAGCGATTGAGCACCCGCCGTGTCCCGGCAGCAATGGAAATCTGGCTGATTCGCCCTGAGTCTCCAAGCCACGGCATCACCGCGGCAACACCAAGGCGACAGTGAGGCGGGCGTGAGTCAGGCTGCGCCACGTACTTCACCACTGTTTGGCGGAGGCACTGGGATGCCGTCGGCGGCATATTCATTGAGCTTGTTCCGGAGCGTCCGGATCGAGATGCCCAGAATATTGGCGGCGTGGGTGCGGTTGCCGAGGCAGTGCTTGAGCGTCTCCAGAATAAGATCGCGTTCGACATCGGCAACGGTGCGGCCCACGAGGGCGCGCGTTATCGCCTCGGCGGCAAGGGCCGCGTGAGCGACCGCGGGCGGCTTCGTGGTATCGAGCCGCACGCCATCCGGCGCGATGATAGCTGCGACGCCGATCTCCTCGCCCGTGGCGAGCAGCACGGCGCGATGCATGGCGTTCTCAAGCTCGCGCACGTTGCCGGGCCAGCGGCCCAATGCAAGCTGGCGCAGGGCCTCCGCCGACAACGGACGCAATGCGATTGCGTTCGCCTCGGAATATTTGCGAACGAAGTGTTGGGCGAGCTCGATGATGTCGGAGAGCCGCTCCCGTAACGGCGGAATTTTCAGATTCACCACATTGAGGCGGAACAGCAGATCCTCGCGGAAGGCGCCGTCGCGCACCGCCTCGCCAAGATTGCGATTTGAAGTCGCAATGATGCGGATATCGACCGGTACCGGGCGGCTGCCGCCGACCCGGTCGATGACGCGCTCCTGCAGGGCGCGCAAGAGCTTCGCCTGCAGCCGTACGTCCATTTCGGAGATTTCATCGAGCAGCAGCGTGCCGCCATTCGCCTCTTCGAATTTGCCGACCCGCCGCGCGACGGCTCCCGTAAAGGCTCCCTTCTCGTGCCCGAACAGCTCGGACTCCAGAAGCTGCTCGGGAATTGCGGCGCAGTTGAAGCTAATGAAGGGGCCGTGCGCACGGGCGGAGTGCGAATGCACGTAGCGCGCCATCACTTCCTTGCCGGTTCCGGATTCGCCGGTGATCAGGATCGACGCGTCCGACGGCGCAATCTGCTGGGCGAGCTTGATGAGGTTGATCATGGCTTCGTCGCGATAGACGAACTCGCGAGTATCGTCGGCGACGGCCGCCAATATGGCGGCGATCATCTCGGGCTCTGGCGGCAGCGGGATGTATTCCTTGGCGCCCGCACGGATGGCCGCGACAGCGGCGTGGGCGTCGTTCTGGGTGCCGCAGGCCACGATAGGCACGTGAATGCGTTCGGCTTCAAGCCGCAGAATAAGATCGCGAATGTCGATCGCGACATCGACCATCAGAAGGTCGGCGCCTTTACCCGACCGCAACACCGCCATGGCGGTATCGATGCGATCCGCGTGGGTCACGGACGCACCTTTGTCCATGGCGATCTTCGTCGCTGTGGTGAGCTGCCCCCTGAGGGTTCCGACGATCAGCAGCCGCATGTCATGCCTCCAATGCCCTTATTGCCGCATCGCGCCGCGTCAGGAGCGATCCGCCTTGATGATTTCCGTCATGGTGACGCCGAGCTTCTCCTCGACCAGTACGACTTCGCCGCGCCCAATGGCGGCAAGTCTGGTCGGTCCCAGCGTCCTTACGAATTCGACTAGACCCTGCACCCCGCAACCTCCAACATGGGCCATTGCGACCCAAGAACCGGACGCCTAGGCAAGTTTTGCCGGGTAGATGGTTTCGATTTGGTTAATGGTGCGAAGAATAGAGGTTCCGCGGTCGCCTCCACATCTGCCAACCATCAGGCATGACGGCAGGTGCCGGCAGGATGCACGGCCCCGCAGCACGTTATTTTTGGGGGCATCACAGATCGAGCACTAAGGCTTATGAGGCGCAAAGACCGCAGTATCGCAGCCCCTGAAATCGGATGTGAACGGGTCAGGACTGGGTAGGGCGGTTGCGGGCCTATTGGCGGTATTGCTGGATGCGGGTCGTGCGTAGGCCCGCGAGGCCATGGCGGTCGATGGAGTACTGCCAAGCCAGGAATTCTTCGACCGTCAGCGTGTAGCGGCTGCAGGCCTCTTCAAGCGAAAGCAGGCCGCCGCGCACCGCAGCCACGACTTCTGCCTTGCGACGAATCACCCAGCGCTTCGTTCCCGGTGCAGGGAGATCTGCGATCGTAAGGGGGCTTCCATCAGGCCCGATGACGTACTTCACCCTCGGGCGGTGGGGCTCGTTCATGTTACTCTCACGCACTTCAAAATAGACGGTACATGACTAACTCTGGGTGAATTTACCTTAAGCGGCTTAAAATTTAACTAAGCCCGGGGCGTGCAAAAAATATCCGCATTGCTGCGGTAACGGCCGACAATGAATCGCCGCACGTTAACGAAAAAGTAAGACTGTTCAGGCTGCGCGACGGCCGACGGATCGGTCGGCTGCCGACGGGCGGCGCCTCAATTATTCGTCTGTGCGCTGAAAAAGCTGGCGAACTGTGACGGCCGCTCCAGGTCACGTTAGATCTGCCGTGCCACTTTGGGCAAACGAGCGCGGCGGGGGCGCGAGGGCGTTGATCGATACAGTCGGCACAGCGGACACTCGTCAAAAATGGCGCTATCCGGGCTCGCCGGTGCAAACCTCGGGCCATTCGCTCAAGCAAAAATAGTTATATAAAACAGGCCGTTATAAGATCATTCGACCCTGTTTCTGTGGTCATCAGGCAAGCCTTGCGGGTTCCTCGGCAGGAAGTGCCGGGCCGGCATTCTCATCGCCGCCTAGGCGCGTCGCCGACATTGCATGGAGCGGCCACGCACCTATAGTAATGGGGAGGATCGATGGAACGCCTGGGATCAGCCAGGAAACATACCGCATAGGAGCGGCCGGGTCGGCAGATGCGTAACAGTCTCGATATCGAAGGCCAGCCGGCGGATACGCGGGTCGTTGTCGCCATGTCGGGCGGCGTCGATTCCTCGGTGACGGCGGCGCTTCTCAAGGCCGAAGGTTACGATGTGGTCGGGGTTACGCTTCAGTTGTACGATCATGGCGCTGCAACGCACCGCAAGGGCGCTTGCTGCGCCGGTCAGGATATCCACGACGCCCGCGCGGTTGCGGGCAGCATCGGCATACCGCATTACGTTCTCGATTATGAGAGCCGCTTCAAGGAGGCGGTGATCGACCGTTTCGCCGACAGCTACGTAGCAGGCGAAACTCCGGTCCCCTGCGTGGATTGCAATCAGGCGATCAAGTTTCGGGATTTGCTGGTGACGGCCCGCGACCTCGGCGCCAAAGTGTTGGCGACCGGGCATTACGTTGCCTCCCGCGCGCTGCCGACCGGAGGCCGGGCGCTCTATCGCGCCCGCGAGGAGGAGCGTGACCAAAGCTACTTTCTGTTTGCGACGACCCGAGAGCAAATCGATTTCCTGCGTTTCCCTCTGGGCGACCTCACCAAGGCCCAAACCCGCGAGTTGGCGCGCCGTTTTGCATTACCGGTTGCCGAAAAGCCCGACAGCCAGGACATCTGCTTCGTGCCCACCGGCCGTTATGCCGACATGATCGAACGGCTGCGGCCGGGCGCCGCCGCGGCTGGCGACGTCGTCGATCTCTCTGGGCGGGTGCTGGGCCGTCACGCCGGCATAATTAATTTCACGGTCGGCCAGCGACGGGGTCTCGGTATTTCGGCCAGGGAGCCGCTCTATGTGGTGCGGCTCGACGCCGCCAACGGCCGGGTCGTCGTTGGCCCCCGTGAAGCACTGCGCACCACGCAGGTGCAGTTGCGCGACGTGAACTGGATTGGCGAAGGTTCGCTTGACGCAGTAACGGCGGAGGGGCGCATCGACGTCTTCGTGAAGGTGCGGTCGACGCGTCCGCCGCATCCGGCTTGGCTTACACGCGGTGCGGCCGGCATCGAGGTGGAACTTGCCGGCGGCGAGGAGGGCGTTGCGCCTGGCCAGGCGTGTGCGTTGTATGATGCGGGCGTTGGCCAAGCGCGCATGCTCGGCGGCGGTTTCATCCGGTCGGCGGCGCCGCGGAGCGAGATCGACGCCATTGCGTCAACGCGGTCTGCCCCCTCCCTACCCTCCCCCGCATGCGGGGGAGGGTAGGGAGGGGGGGCACGAGAGTAACCGGACGAGTGGGGCGATGAGCGGGATTGGGGTGGAAGCGTACACGTTCGATAAGGACGTGGTCGAAAAAGCTTATGCGGGCTGGGCGCCGATCTACGATGTAGTGTTCGGAGCCGTGTTCGCGCCGGGCCGCGCTGCGGCCGTGAGAGCGGCAGAGCGCGTCGGCGGGCGCGTCCTCGACGTTGGCGTCGGCACCGGGATTTCACTTGCCCAATATTCATCCCGAAATCGAATTGTCGGCATCGACCTCTCGGAACCGATGCTCCGCCGCGCCAAGGCCCGCATGCGCAGACACCCCCTCGCCAATGTAGAGACGCTTGCCGTGATGGACGCCGAGCGGCTCGGATTTGCGGATGCGTTCTTCGACGTGGTGGTGGCGCAATTCGTGATCACGGCGGTGCCTGATCCGGAGGCGGCCCTCGACGAGTTCGCTCGCGTGGTCAAGCCGGGCGGCGAGATCGTATTGGTAAATCACCTTGGCGCCGAGACCGGACTGCGACGGGTCTACGAGCGCGGTTTTGCTCCCTTGGTCCGCCATCTCGGCTGGCGAATGGAATTCCCGTTTGCAAGACTCGATGCTTGGGCCCGGCGCGCCGGATATCGCCTGCTGGAACGGCGGCCGGTGCAGCCCCTTGGCCATTTCACGCTGATGCGCTTCCGCAAAGCTGCGAACTAATGGATATGACCGCAAACCTCGGGCGGACCGCCATGGCCCGGCAGAGGCTGCCCGCCCGCTTGACACTCTTTCGGCTCGTTCCTTATATCCGACAACGACCCGACGCTTATGTGCTACGGTACGCGCGGGCGGAACAGTCGATTGTCATTGTGTGCCGTTTCACCGAAATGATCGCCAGAATCCCATGTTGGCGGCGCGCGGCGAGATGGTGCAAGCCTTGAGGTCAACGGCGGCGGAGTAGCTCAGCTGGTCAGAGCGGCGGAATCATAATCCGTGTGTCGGGGGTTCAAATCCCTCCTCCGCTACCAAAATAACACTATGAAATAACTTCTATTTCTGAAACGGCGCCCTACCTGGAGGCGCCTTTTTCATGTCGCGCTGTGTTGCAACGAGTATCGTTGATTTGCAACGATTTTCAGATAGTGTCGGCCAGTCGACGCGACATGGAACGCGAGTCGACGGTGGTCCGTGAGGGAGGTGGAAGTGGCCAAAGGGCGAATGCCCGAGAAAGAACCCGCAGAACGCCCACGTGCCAAACTCGCGCTTGACCGTTTCGCGTGGGAAGGTGGGGACCGGGACCGCTGGCTCAACGTTGAGGATACGCTCCATCTGATTATCGGCGTACGCGGCGTCGACGGGAGCCAAGCGCGAACACATCTAATCGAAGCCGCATCCGACACTGGGCGAACGTCGTCCGGCATTACGACCTACATGGCGAATGGGCGCCATCCCTTGGCCCGAAGCCGGGGCTGATGGGGCCGAATGTCCCTCACGCCGTTGCACACCGCTTTGGTCATGACGTCTTCAGGGCTGCCCCGGATAGAAACGGCGACCGCTGCCCCTAGAGCTACAGGAGGCACGCTATGTCACGGCGCGGCCTCGATTGTTCCCGATCTCGATAAGCGCAATCTGATCAAACGCCAGCGTCACATGCTCGCCATTGTTGAATGTGTTAGCGGCGAGCAGGAAAATTCGTCGCGCGGTGTCCTCGGTCACAAGCCAACCGTTCGACGCGGTTGCGTGCGGCAAATTATTCGATCGAGTGAACGATTTTAGACAGACTCACCTTCCGCGGTAGCGCTATCAGACGCACCATGACGTTCGGCCTCGCCTCCAAATTCAATGGGCTGCGCTTCGCGCCCTTGTTAGACCGCGGGGTCGCCCCAGGCACTGGCAACCCAGAGGAAGAGAGGCATAATGGTCAAGGCGGGACAGGTTTTGTACGACAATGATCCGCGCCATCGTGGTCGGAAGGTTGAAGTCCTTCGCATCGAAGGAATCCGCGCAGTCTGTATATCTGGGCTGAGGCAAGTCAAAGTTCGGCTCGACCGCATCTTTGGCGACGGCCAGCCGAGGCGCTCTGGCTACTCAACCGTCGTGGAAGACGACCCTCAATCCTTATTCGGCAAATCGTTTTCCCAATCGTAAGTATAGCCGAACTACGGCACGTCCTGCATCAGGGAATGACAATGACTCTTGCTGGTCCTTCGCCGGTTCGCTGCGGTGAGGCAGTTCGGGAGCGATCGGACGCTTACTTTCTCTTGCCAAATCGGCCGCGCGTCGGGGCCAATATTTCCGCGGCGCTTGCACATCAAGCCCTATGTTCCCTATCGCTGGCTGCGCCGTCCGGGCGAAGGCCGCGCTGTCGATGTCGCTTTGCCGTCCGGTCGAGCTTTGCTGCCGAGGAATAGCGTTCAGCTGTTAATTCAGCGCATTGAATCCATCTCGCTGCCAAGCGGTTCCATGTAGCCTTGCTCTCCGGTGACCGCACCAGCTTTGCCATAGCCCGGCATTCAGCGGCACACTTCCGGAATTTTTCTGAGGAGTTCATTGGGGCCTCATTTTGGCTAATCGGCGTTGCTTTGTTCCTTGAGTTGCATCAGAAGTGTGAGAATGCGGTGGGGTAGTTCTCGTGGCAGTTCATATTGTGCTCGAAGCTGCTCGCCGATCGCCGCTTGAAAGGCGCGCAGACGCAGAGCTTCGTTCCAGGCGTCATGTTCGCTGACTTCCGCGAGATCGATCCGCTTCTGCGCTATTTCAAGAAGAGCCGCCCGAACCTGCAAATCCGAAGTCTGCCGCGCCAAGGTCAAGCACTCGGCTGCAAAACGCCTTAGCTCACGCGACCGATCACCTGCCATTGCGCGCCCTCAACGCACACGGGGGGCAAGACGGTATCGCCTGGTCGCGGAGATAGCGGTCGCTCTGCATGGAGCATGCCTCCGGGGTCGGTTTTTGTAGTTTGGGTGAGCAAGCCGTTGCTCAACTGACCTTCTATGCCTCCCGTTGCAATGCAACAGCGTCCGCCGGCGTCGGCGGTACGGGTGCTGGTTAACGCCCAGCTCCTTAAGGCCAGTTCTCCAAAAAGAAACGAGCCATCTTCTGTCCGGTTCCCGACCGAACGAATTTTATTTTCGGTTTACGGTGTTTGTGGTGTCGCGGCGCGGCGCCGATGCCAGTCATCAATGGGCTGCATGCCCCCATTATCAGCCGGGGCGAATCGATCGGGTAGCCCTATGGCCAAGCCAAAACCACCAAGTTCTGAAAACCCCGCATACTGACATGCCGGCTTTGACAAGACTGCGGCCACCGCAGCCGGCACCACCCGACGCATTTATCATCGTCCTCCGCAACGACAACCAAGAAATCGATCGCCGGTAGATGGGCGCCAAGAGATCGCGCATTAAGCCCTGGCCTGAAGCACGGAGTTCATAGCGACGGTGAGCCACGAGCTACACACGCCGCTCACCTCGATCGCGGGCGCGCTCGGCCTTCTGGTCAACGATGCGGGCGGAACCTTGCCGGCGCGCGCGATGCGCCTGCTCACGATCGCGCGCGCGAACAGCCAGAGGCTGGTTTGGCTTGTCAACAGCATACTCGACATGGAGAAGATCGAGTCCGGCAAGTCGTCTTCGTTCTGAAACGCACCGGCAACTTGCCTCATCCTGCCAAGGCTGCGGGGCGAAGCTTCGGATAGTTCGAAGCGTCGTAGAAATCGCTGCCTGCCACATAGCCGCGGCCGGGCGACATGTCCGGCACTTTATCGCCCTCGACGCTGCCTTCGAAGGTGAGTTCGAGCTGCACGCCGCTCGGATCGTAGACAAATAGTTGCCACAGCGTCGTTCCCGGCACGATGAACTCGCGGAACGCAAGCCCAGCGGCCTCGAACCGTGCGACAAAGTCGCGATAGCCCGAGCACGACAGCGATACATGATCGATCGCCCCGGTCCCGCGTGGCGCGATCCCGGACGCGCCCAGCGCCGGGCCGCCGGCGTAGATATGAATGATGGCCTGGCCACCGGGCTGCGGACATCCGAGCCAGGCGCCTGGATAGCCGAAATCCGGGCGGGCGACCTCCCGCAAGCCGATGACGTCGCGCCAGAAGACGCGCGTCGATTCGAGATCGGACGTCTTGATGGCAATGTGGAAAAGGCCGTGCAGCACGGCGGACGGGAGGGTGCGGTTCATGCTCTTTGCTTGTCTCGTGGGTGCATCCGGCTAGCTTGACCGACTTCAACAGACTCCGTCGCCATCAAGCCGGCGCGAACACGTAGATAGCATGAACGTATCCGAGCGCCAGCGCGGTGTACCAGGCGACAACGGATGCAAGGGTCATGACGGAAACGGCGATGCCCATGGGGCCCATATGCGGCGCATCGACGAAGGTTCGCTGCGGATAGGCGCCGAAGGCACGACCCTCCATGGACATCACCATCATGGAGGCCCGCCGCAGGCTACCGACGAGGAGCGGCATGGCGTAGCGCTTCGTCTCGCCGATACGCCCGGCAATGGTGCGCTTGCGCGCGACGCCGCGCACCGCCTGGGCCGCCCGGATGATCTGGATCTCTTCTTCGATGGTGGGAACGATGCGCAACGCGATGAAGAATGCGTAGGCGATGCGATAGGGCAGGTGCATTTGCGTAACGAGCGCGATGGCGAGATCGCGCGGGTCGGTGGTCCTCACGAAGACCATTGAGGACAAGATGATCGTATAGATGCGCAGCGCCGAGGCGAGCGCATAGTCGGTGCTTTCGGCATAGATGGGCTTGGAGAGCACATGGAAGGCAATGGTGGTGCCCGGAAGCGTCAGGCTCTGGATGACGAAGAAGCTGGTACAGGCAATCATGAAGAGCCACGTGCCCCGCACAACCTCGAGCGGCGAGAGACGGGCCAGAAACAGCGCCGTCGCCAGAACGACAAGCGAGATGGTGATCTGGATCCAGGCGATGTAGGCGCCGAAGGCGAGGAGCGATACGCCGACCAGCCAGGCGAGCTTCGACAACGGGTCCAGGCGGTGGAACACGGAGCGTCCGGCGCGGAACTGGAAGACGTTGGACCGCTTCATTTCGAGGCCTTTCCGCGCGTGGCCACAAGGGCGTTGACGAGTTCCCGCGACGACAGCACCGGACGGATGCCGCGGTCGGGATTGCGGGCCGCGAACTGTCGGCTGACTTCGTGGATCGGGGGCGCGAGAAGCCCGGCGGAGCGCAGCAAATCCGCATCGGCGAAGAGTTCGATCGGCGCGCCGTCGAAGGCGATCTCGCCCGATCGCAGCACCAACGCCCGATCGGCCCATTGGGCCACGAGCCGGACGTCGTGGGTGATCATAAGGATCGTCGTGCCGTAGCGCTCGCGCAGCCTCGCCATGAGCCCCATGAGTTGCTGGGCGCGCTCGTGGTCCTGGCCAATGGTGGGCTCGTCGAGCACCAAGAGGTGCGGCTCCAACACCAGCATGGTCGCGACGCTCAAGCGGCGGCGTTCGCCGAGGCTCAAGCTGAAGGGCGAGCGATGACGATAGCGCTTGAGATCGACGATCCCGAGCACGTCGTCGACGCGCCGGGCGATTTCGTCCGCCGAATAGTTGCGGACCTTGAGGCCATAGGCGATCTCCTCGTCCACCTGGTCCGTCACGAACTGATGGTCGGGATTCTGGAACACGTAGCCAATGTCGGCCGCGATCTCGCGGGCGCCGAGCTTGGAGAGATCCTTGCCACCAAGGTCGATCGCGCCTGCCGGTGCTGCGTTGATCCCCACCAGCATGCGCGCCAGCGTGGTCTTGCCGGAACCGTTCTGGCCGAGCAGCGCCACGATCGCGCCGGACTCAAGTTCGAGATTGACCTTCTTCAGGATCGGCGAGTCGCGATGGTACCCGAAGCTCAGGGATTTGATCGACAGCAGCGGCTTCTTTGAGCGCTCGGCGGGCGGCGCATCGATCACCATGGCAAGCGCTTCAGCCGGAATGGTCCAGGCCGAGCAGAGGTCGACGGCCTCCTCGATGGAGAGGGGAACCTGGCCCGGCAAAAGCTCCTGCCGCGAGGCGGCGGCGAGATCCATGGCCAATTCCGAAACCTGGGGAAACCAGCTCGCCGTCGGGACCACGTCGGCTTCCTCCGAATGCACAACGCGCCGCGCCGAAAAGGCACCCCGAGGCGAACCGTCAAATACGATGGCGCCCTGGTCCATCATGACGACGCGCGAGACCTTGTCGGCGAGTTCGTCGACCCGGTGCTCCACCATCACGATCGTCGTGCCGTAGTCGCGATTAAGGCGGGCCAGCACGGCGAAGACCTCGGTCATCCCGGCCGGATCGAGATTGGCTGTCGGTTCGTCGAGAACGAGGAGGCGCGGCTGCGCCGCGAGCACGGCTGCGACGCTGACGCGCTGCTTCTGGCCGCCGGACAGCTCGAAGATCGAGCGGTCGGCGAAGCCTGGCAGGCCGACGTAGTCGAGGGCTTCCTTCTGGCGGATCAGGATCTCGTCCGCCGGCCGGCACAGATTTTCGAGGCCGAAGCAGACTTCGTCGCGAACGCGGGTGTTAATAATCTGTGCATCGGGATCCTGGAACACCATCCCGACGTCTGTCGCGAACTCGGCCACCTTCGTGTCGGCGACGACCTTGCCGCAGATGACGGCGGTCCCTTCCAGGGTGCCGTTTAGAATGTGCGGCACCGACCCATTGAGGAGATGGAGGAGTGTGCTCTTGCCGCAGCCGCTGGGTCCGAGAATGAGTACGAAGTCGCCACGCCTCACTGTCAGCGAAATGTCGCGGAGCACCGGGGTCGCTTCGCCGTCATACGTGTAGGTCACCCCCGAGAGATCGATCAGGATCTCGGCATCGCGGCTCCCCTGAAGGGCCTCGAGGTCCGAGTTCGCGCGGTCCACGACGTTCCCCTGAGTGAATCGGGGCGGACCGACGTGAAGGGTGCGCGTGAGCGCGCGCCCGTTTGCCGGGACCGCTTCCGCATCCACGGCCTCAGGCCGGCTTGG
>Ga0257158_1000018_pt1 | contig 13369 bp, 13 predicted proteins | sample NL03A_FD_185992 | JGI IMG/M metagenome (GOLD analysis project Ga0257158, IMG submission 185992) | Soil microbial communities from H.J. Andrews Experimental Forest, Oregon, United States - NL-03-A | ecosystem: Environmental > Terrestrial > Soil > Temperate forest > Bulk soil | place: USA: Oregon...
GCCCGCCAGCACGGCGTGACCGCGGCGAAACCTGATCTGCGACAGGCGCGACCCTTCGCGCACCAGCACCGGGAAGGTGCGTGGGCTGATTTCGGCATAAAGCGGACCATGGTAGCCGGCATTGATGCGGTCGAAGCCGCGGGTCTGGTCAGCGATCACCCGCGTGAAGACGTCGAGCCGGCCGGTCGAGCTTTTCGGATTGGCGGCGGCCGCGATGTCGGGCGGCAAGGACAAGCTTTCCATCAGAGGCACGATATAGACGCAGCCGGTCTCCAGCACGGCGCCGTCGCCGAGCGGGATCTCATGCAGCTTCAATTCGTCGATGCGTTCCCCGACCGTCGAGTCGGGACCTGGCAGGAAACTCGCCCGCACCCGATAGGCGATCTCGCCGAGGCGCAGGTCGATGCTGGCGGGTTGAATCTGGTCGTCGTCGAGCGCGCTGGCCGGGATGACGACGCCGGTCTCGACGAGCGCCGCGATCATACGGTCGGGCAAGATGCCCTTGTCGTCGGCACGCAAACTCAGCGACACGGCGGCGTCCTGGTTCTGACCGTAGCCCGGATAGAGCGCAGCGAAATCCGGGAACGGCGGTCCCGCGGCGAGGGCGTCCCCGCATTACGCTGCGCTCCATGCGGGCTACGGGCTAACCCGCTTTATCCGATCGCCCGCTTGACGGGAAGGCTCCGTCAGCCTATGAGCTTTGTTATCCCGTGGTCATTTGAGCCGGCCGGCTTGCAGCCACGTAAAATAAATTGCTAAAAGGCCGGGGACGCGTGCCCGGCCCTTGGGAAGATTCCCTCGGCCGGGTTTTTTGTTGGCCAAAGGAGGCCCAGATGTCCGTATCCCGCAACTTGCATCCCGAAACGCGACTCGTCCATGCCGGCACCCTGCGCTCGCAGTTCGGTGAAACGTCGGAGGCGCTCTTTCTCACCCAGGGCTTTGTCTATGACAGCGCCGAGCAGTGCGAGGCCCGTTTCGTCGGCACCGATCCGGGCTACCAGTATTCGCGGTTTTCGAATCCGACCGTGCACATGTTTGAGATGCGGATGGCGGCGTTCGAGGGCGCCGAGGCGGCACGTGCCACCGCGACCGGCATGGCGGCCGTCCACAACGCCGTCATCGGCCAGGTGAAAGCCGGTGACCACGTGATTGCCGCCAAGGCGCTGTTCGGATCCTGCCGCTGGATCGTGGAGGATTTCCTGCCGCGGTTCGGCGTCGCTTCGACGCTCGTCAACGGGCTGGATCTCGACGAATGGCGCCGTGCGGTGCGGCCGAACACCAAGGTGTTCTTCCTCGAAAGCCCGACCAATCCGACACTGGACGTGCTCGATATCACCGCCATTGCGGCGATCGCTCACGAGGCCGGGGCGCGTCTCGTAGTCGACAATGTGTTCGCCACCCCGATCTACCAATCGCCACTCGTGCTCGGCGCCGATTGCGTCGTGTATTCGGCCACGAAGCATATCGACGGTCAGGGCCGCTGCCTCGGCGGCATCATCCTGGGATCGGAGAAATTCATCCAAGACAACATCCACAACCTGCTGCGCCAGACCGGCCCGGCGATGTCGCCCTTCAATGCCTGGGTGCTGCTCAAGGGGCTGGAGACGCTGCCGCTGCGGGTCGCGCGCCAGACCGCGAGCGCCGCCGTCATCGCGGATCTGCTCGTCCGCCATCCCAAGATCACGCGGCTCATCTACCCCGGCCGGGCCGACCACCCGCAGGCGGCGACGATCAAGAAGCAGATGCGTGGCGGATCGAACCTAATCGCTTTCGAAGTGGCCGGCGGCAAACCGGCTGCGTTCCGGGTCCTCAATGCGTTGAAGCTCCTGCACATCACCAACAATCTTGGCGATGCCAAGAGCCTGGTCACCCATCCGGCAACCACCACGCATCAGCGCCTGACGCCTGCGGCGCGCGCCGAACTCGGCATCAGCGACGGGCTGATACGGCTCTCGGTCGGGCTCGAACACCCGGACGATATCGCGGCCGACCTGACAGCGGCACTGGAGAAGGTGTAAGGATTATCTGAAGTTAACCACGCCGGCGGCAGCGACCGGCCGCGTCGCGGCCTCCGCCATGGCGGCGCCGAGTAGCTTAGCTAAACATGCATAACCCCAGTCATTCATGTGGAGCAGGTCCGGCGACAGGAACGCTTCGAACGGAATGGCTTGCGCGTCGTGCCAATGTCGCATAACGGCGAAGCGCGGAAACAAATCGACCCCGCGTTTGGTCGCTTCTGCCGCGATCACGCCCACCATGTCTTCGGCATCGGGCTTCGCGATAACCTTTGGGGCGAACTGCGGATCAATCAGCACCACATCGGCGCCTAGCACCTTCATCCGCGCAAGGCCATCCTGGAGGCGCTCGTCGACCTGGCCGAGCGGATTGTCGCGCAGGACTGCGTTGGTGCCGACCTGCCATAGCACCACGTCGGGCTTATCGTCGGCCACCGCCTGATCGAAACGCGCCAGCATGTCGCCGACCTCCTCGCCGTTGACACCGCGGTTGATCACCCTGATAACGACGCCCGGGAAGCGGGCCCGCAACTCCACTTCAAGACGGCTCGGATAGGACGCTGAGGGAGCGCTCGCGCCGGCACCTGCCGTCGACGACGAACCGAGCGCCATGATGGTCACCGGCCGGCCGGCCGCGACCAGCCGATGCATGCGGGCCAACGGCGCGCCAAGCCGCGCCAGCCTGGCGTTTTCGCCGCATCCATATACCGGCGCATCCGCGTAGGCCAAAGTGGGTGCCCAAAGGACGACTGCCGTCAGCGTGGCGGCGGCGAAATATGCGAGGCAGCGTGATGTATCTCCCATGGCTATTGTGTGCCTTTATCTGCGGCCGGCGCCAATTTTGCGCCGGCTATCACCACATCGGCCAACAGGCGTCCAAGACAGTCATGGACCCGCTCGGCCACGTTCGTTGTGCGCGTTGCGCCATACAAGTCGAACACACCCGCCTCGTTCCACCGCTTCATAATGGTGAACCGGTCGAACAGAACCGCCTCCCGCTTCAACGCAACTATCCGCATAGCGTCGGCGTATGCCGTCACCGCCAGCATGGCCTCGGTGCGCGGGCTGTACTGCATGTTCATGAAAACCACATCGGTGTCGGCTGCGCGCAACTTGTCGACGCCGTCGTCGAGCGAGACGCGGAATTCGTCCGGATCGACGCCGCGAATGGCGTCTGCCGTACCGGTCTGCCAGACGAGTAACGCGGGCTTGGATTCGGAGATTATGCGCGGAAGCTTAGCTTCCATTTCCGATGCAGTTTCCCGCGGCCGCGCATAAGTGGCGACCTTGACGGTCACGCCGGGCAGAAGACCGCGTAACGCCTCCTCCAACCGAGTCGGATAGGCGATATTGGTTCCAGCCGGACCATTGAGTTCCGAGGACGCGCTGCCGACGATCGCAACATCAAGCTTCTTCTTGGCAATCGCGAGGGCTACGTGAGGCAGGCTAAAATCCGGTGCAATCGCGCCTGCTGCCGTGATGCATTCATTGCCTTCTTTGGCGACAGCCGCGCCCCCGATCAAAACGCACAGCAGTGCAACGACGATCGGTTTCATACCCCTCCTCCCACGAGGGTGGTGCCTGGTGGACCAGGTCTCGATTGAGGACTTCGTCCTTCTATGCGCTTATACCACGAAATTAGGGCGGCTGTCGCAATCATTAAGACAATGCCCAATAGGCTGGTAGCAATCTGCATACCCACGCCCTGGTTGATCTCCACCATGGCAAAATGAGCCGCAAAAGAAAGAAATACCCCCAGACAGAAGATTTCCAGGGAATGCTGGCCGCATAGAATCGCCGGTCGCAACCACAAGGACCGCAATCCAGGCCAGTCACGGGGTACCAACCGAACGGTCAGCACCGCTAAACTAAGGAAATGGACAATCCGAAGCACGCCTAGGTTGGTTTTGTCGATTGGATACATCCATTCTTCCAATCTCCGGGGTACCAGCGCGTCGAGGCCCGGTATGTACCAAGTCAACACTATAAAAAATGCGAAGACGAGGAAGAGGATTGCAAGCGCGGCGGTAACCGGGGAAAGGATCGCGGCTGATAGCTGCTTGGCGCCCCCGAGGGCGCACCAGGCGCCGAACACGAACAGCATCTGCCACGCGAACGGATTAAAAACCCAGTTGCCATTCGGATATGCCGGAATGTTCCATTCGAAGTACAACGTCAGTGCGTAAAGCAGCGCCGAAGCTCCGAGCGCGGCTGCGGGCACGCGTAGCAACAGCCACAACGTCGGTGGAAAGCCCGCCAACAGCACTATGTAAAGCGGCAGCACATCCATATTGGCAGGCTTGAATTTCAATAGCATCGCCTGAGCCAATGTGATGTCGGGCTGCTGAAGAAAGTCAAAGATACCCATTTCCTCGCCGTAAAGCGGATTCTCGAAACTGTGAGCGACGTAGGAGATTTCTGCCGTGTAGATCGCGAACAGGAAGATGTGGGCGACGTAAACTTGCCAAGCCCGCTTGAGGATGCGGGCGCCGGCCACCACGGCGCCGTGCTCGCGCATCGCGCGGCCGTACACGAATGCAGCCGTATAGCCAGAAATGAAAACAAAGATTTCGGTGGCGTCGGAAAATCCGTAATTCCGGATGGTGACCCAGTTGACGATATTCGAAGGGATGTGGTCGAGAAAAATGAGCCACAGCGCAAGTCCACGGAACAAGTCCAGCCGCAGGTCGCGCTCGGCGGGTTTCGGCAACAACATCATGCTTCCTTCAGTGGGCGCAACGAGACGGCTCATGGCCAGACAGATCGGTTCACACGTGAGGTCTTCAACCCATTCACGCAAGGGACGACATGGCTTGGCACAATACCACGATTGTATGAGATAGTATGATTCCGCCGCACGGCGGTTGTGTCAGGCCGATCGGCTTTGTTCGCTATCGGCAACCGCATGCCCGACCATTTCGACGTTTTGTGGACGAGGACGCCATGTATCAGGCAGTAACACACAATATTGCGGTAACCGTGTCACCGCGCTTCCTGCCCGAGCGCTCGTCGACCGAAGAGAGCCGTTACTTCTGGGCCTATACGATCGAAATCAGCAATCGTGGCGACACCACGGTTCAGCTCAAGACCCGCCACTGGCGTATCACCGATGGCGTCGGGCAAACGCACGAAGTGCGCGGCGCCGGCGTGGTCGGAGAGGAGCCCGTGCTCGAGCCGGGAGCATCGTTTGCATATACCAGCGGCGTCCCGCTGCCGACCCCGTCGGGATTCATGGCCGGTACCTACGGGATGGTCACATTGGATGGCAAGCACCTCGAAATTGAGATCCCGGCATTTTCTCTCGACAGCCCGGAAGCAAAGCGGACGATCAATTAGAGTGGATTCACAACTGGCCGATCCGCTTTGCCCGTGCCAGAGAAACCCAGAGCGTGGCAGTGACACTGACGTTGACCAGCGCCATCGTGGCAAGCACCGACAGCACTGTGTCGGAGCCAAAGCGATCCAGCATCACTGCGGCAACCGATGGTGACAAAGCCTGCGCCAGCAGGCCAAACAGGGCGAGGCGACCGATGAGGGTTGCGTAGCCCGACGCCCCGAACAAGGCGAGCGGCATGGTTCCCCGCGCGATCGACCAGACGCCGTTGCCGGCGCCGTAGGTGATGACCGCAAACCCAACAAGCGGGATCCGGGCAAGCAGCAACACCACCGCAAGCCCGATGAGGCTCTTGGCGGCCGCAAGTGTCCAGATCGGATGGTAGCGATTCCCGAAAGTCATCTCGACGACACGTGCCGCGACCTGTGCCGGACCAAACAGTGCGCCGAGCGCGACTGCAGCCGCGAGGTCGAGGCCGCGCATCTGTAGAAATGTGAGAAGGTGTACGGACATGATCGACGCAATCGCGCCGCCGAAAGTGGTCAGCACCGCGAACAGCGTGAACGCACGCCGTTGAGCAGGGGCGAGGGCATTTGCGATCCGAGTCTCGGGGACCCTGCTGGAACTTAAACGCGGCTGCTGCCGCGGCATCAACAGCAGGTGAATGGGTAGGGAAAATCCGAGTTGTACAGCGGCATAAACAAAACACGCGCCGCGCCACCCATACGTATGGAGCAGCCAAGCCGTAAGCGGCCAGCACACGGTGCTGGCCAACCCGCCCCACAAGGTGAGCGACACGATAGCACTGCGGGCTTCCACTCCAAAGGCGCGGCCAAGCGTCGCGAATGCCGCGTCGTAGAGCCCGCTGCCCATGCCGAGCCCAAGGACAAGCCAAGCCGCCGCGTAAACGGCGAGGTGGTGTGCACTTCCCAGCAAGGCAAGTCCAAGGCCCAACAGCAACGAGCTGACAGCGAGAACCGGCCGGCCGCCGTTCGCTTCGATCGTCCGCCCGATAGCGGGCGACGCGAGACCGCCGGCCAAGAGCCCGAGCGAAAGGCCGCCAACCACAATGGACAATGACCAACCAGTGTCGGCGGCAATCGGCGTACCCAGTACGGCGAGCAGGTAGTAGGACGAACCCCATGCCAAAATCTGCGTGACTCCAAGCGCCGTGATCACGACGCGCCGGACCGGACCGGTCGTGGAACCCAGAGTCGGTCCCGTGCTCACCTTTCTTCCGCGACTGCCACTTCGGCGGGCGCGAAGACATACTTGGAGTTGCAGAATTCGCAGGTGACCGAGATCACGCCATCCTGGATCATGTGGTCGCGGTCGTCCTTGGAAAAGCTTTTCAGCATGTTGGTCACGCTGTCGCGCGAGCACGAGCACTTTGCTTCGACATCCGACGACTTGAATACCCGCACGCCGTGCTCATGGAAAAGCCGATACAACAATCGCTCGCTCGATAGATCGGGATCGATCAACTCGACGTCTTTAACGGTGGCGACGAGGGTCTGACCTTCGATCCAGGCGTCGTCCGCCGGCACCACGTGGGGCGTCGTGCCTTCGGGCGCATCTCCGGGGTCGAGATCGGGTCCGCGCATGCGCTCGGCCTTCTTGGGCAGGAACTGCAGCAGCATGCCGCCGGCTCGCCAGCGATGACGAGGGCCGCTGATGCTGGCCCGCAACTCTTCGCCGACCGCAAGCCGCACCTTGGTGGGGATCTGCTCGGAGCGCAGGAAGTATTCGTGGGCAGCCTCCTCAAGGCTGCCGCCCGTAAGGGCAACGAGACCTTGGTAGCGGTTCATGTCCGCCCCCTGGTCGATCGTCATGGCAAGATGGCCGCGGCCCAACAGATGACCCGTAAGCGTGGCAGCTGATTTCGCCTGCATTTCACCGAGAGCCGACGGATCGAACTGGGCGCAGGCGCGCACCTTCCCGGGGCTACGATAATCCACCACAAGCATGCGTACCGGGCCGTCGGTCTTGGTCTGCAGGATGAAACGGCCATCGAATTTGAGCGCGGAACCGAGCAACACGGTCAAAACGATTGCTTCGCCGAGCAGCTTGGAAATCGGCGCCGGATAGTCGTGGCGGCTGAGAATATCGTCGAGCGCGGGCCCGAGCCGAACCACCCGGCCGCGCAGGTCAAGAGCGGCGACTTCAAACGGCAGGATCGTGTCGTCGGCCGCGTGATCGGTGGGCGCGCGCGAAGTGACCTCCAAGGGCGTCATTGTCGCCCCGAATTGAGGCACCAGACCAGGATACCCTTCTGGGCATGAAGGCGATTTTCGGCCTCGTCGAATACCACCGACTGCGGCCCGTCGATAACATCGTCGGTGACTTCGTCGCCCCGATGAGCCGGCAGGCAATGCATGAATATGGCCTCGGGCTTTGCTTTTTCCATCAGGCGGGCGTTGACTTGGTAGGGCTTGAGCAGATTGTGCCTGTGCTCTCCGCCACGATCCCCCATCGACACCCAGGTGTCGGTAACCACGCAGTCGGCGTCGGCGACGGCGCGTTCAGCTTCCTGCCCGATGCGAATGTCGGCACCCGAGGATTTGATCCAGTCGAGCAACGGCTTCTTGGGCGCGAGTTCCGCGGGAGTCGCAACCGCGAGTTCGAACTCGAATTGGCGTGCCGCATGCATCCACGATACGAGCACGTTGTTGGCGTCTCCAGTCCACGCCACTTTACGGCCCCGGATCGCGCCGCGGTGCTCCTCGAAGGTCATCACGTCTGCCATGATCTGGCACGGGTGGGAGCGCTGCGTAAGCCCATTGATCACCGGAACGGTAGCGTAACGCGCAAGCTCCACCAGTATCTCGTGATCCAGCGTGCGGATCATAATGGCATCGACATAACGCGACAGCACGCGCGCCGTGTCGGCGATCGTCTCACCGCGGCCGAGCTGCATTTCCTGGCCGGTCAATACCGTGGTCTGGCCGCCAAGCTGGCGCATTGCCACGTCGAACGATACCCGGGTACGGGTCGACGGCTTGTCGAAGATCATTGCCAGCACCTTGCCGGCGATTGCCTGGTCGGCCGGGCCACGCCCGCGCTGTTTCATGGCGCGGCTGTCCTCGATAATGGCACGAAGGTGGCTCGGCGCAATATCGATCAGATCGAGAAAATGGCGAGGCGTAGCGCTCACGAATTCACCTCGACGGCTTCCTTGCCGGCCTCCTGCTTCTCGCGCTGCGCCCGCTCGATCCGCTCTGCGGCGCGATCGATCCGGCTGATCGCATCGGCAATATCGGGCTCCTCGATGATCAGCGGCGGCAGCATCCGCACCACATTGTCTCCGGCCGCAACGGCGAGCAGCTTCTCGGCGCGCATCGCCTCGACCAATTCGCCGTTCGGGCACGCGGCCACAAGGCCGAGCAGCAGACCTTCGCCGCGCACATCGGTGATGACGCCCGGATGGCGGTCCTTGATCTCGGCGAGCCGTTGGCGGAACAGGATCGCGCTCCGACCAACCTTGTCGAGAAACCCCGGCGCCAGCACGACGTCGAGCACCGCGTTGCCGACGGCCATCGCCAACGGGTTGAACCCGAAGGTCGAACCATGGGTGCCGGCCGTCATCCCCTTGCCGGCTTCCGCAGTGGCGAGGCAGGCGCCGAGCGGAAACCCGCCCCCAATCGATTTGGCGATGCCCATGACGTCGGGCGCGACGCCGCAGCGCTGGTAGGCGAAGAAGCTGCCGGTTCGTCCAATGCCGGTTTGAACCTCATCGAATACCAATAGAAGGTTGTTCTCATCGCACAGTTCGCGCAGGCCGCGCAGAAACGGCGTCGGCGCCACCCGCACGCCGCCTTCGCCCTGGATGGGCTCAATCAGGATCGCGGCGGTTTCCGGCCCGATCGCCTTCTTGACGGCATCAAGGTCTGCGAATGGCAGTTGATCGAAGCCCTCCACGACCGGACCGAAGCCTTCCAGGTATTTCTTCTGCCCGCCGGCCGCGAGCGTCGCCAGGGTACGCCCGTGAAAAGCGCCTTCGAAGGTGATGAAGCGGTGCCGTTCCGGTCGCCCGGATACATATTGATATTTGCGCGCCAACTTGATGCAGCATTCCATAGCTTCAGCGCCGGAATTGCAGAAGAAAACGAGGTCCGCGAAGGTCGCGGCGCATAAACGCTCGGCCAACCGCTCAGCCTCCGGAATCCGGAATAGGTTCGACACATGCCAAACTCTTTGGGCCTGGGCATTCAACGCCGCAATCAGGTGCGGATGGGCATGGCCAAGTCCGTTGACTGCCACGCCGGCGGTGAAATCGAGGTAGCGCTCGCCGTTGGTCGCGAACAACCATGGGCCTTCGCCCCGCTCGAAGGCAAGATCGACGCGTGCATAGGTCGGCAATAGGTGCGAAGTCACGACGTGGCTCGTTCGTCAGGTCGTCGGTGATGACGACGCAATGGGCGCAAAATGAAATGTGCCGCCTCTCTGGGCGGCACGGAGGACATTGTATTGTGAGCGAGCCCTCTGTCAACCTGACCCCCGCACGTGCTCGATGCGGATTTTTGGAACGCCACGCTGCCACGCAACGCGTCCTCCTGCGGGACTTCAGATATCTGTTGTGGATGACTGGCCTGTTTCAGCCCAATTAACGATCGAACATGTGGACGAAACAGGGGGCGGACTCTTGCGCGCGAGTCACCCGATATAGTAGCCTCATGGCACGTTGATACGATATCTCGTGCGGCGGGCAGTTTTTCTTTGTTTTTCGGGCGAAGCGTTGCCGACGGCGGCCTTTTGGGTTGGCCAGCGGACGGGTTGGGATTCTGTCGCGCGGCTGCTTGGGCATCAAGGACGGTGAACCATGAACTGGACGGATGATCGTGTGGAACTCCTCAAGAAGCTATGGAGCGACGGATTGTCGGCGAGCCAAATCGCAGCTGAGCTCGGCGGCATTTCCCGCAACTCAGTGATCGGAAAGGTGCATCGGCTGAGCTTGTCCGGTCGCGCCAAGAGCCCATCGGCCTCGGCGCCGCGCCAACGCAAGCCGCGCGCCCATGGGCAGACGATGCGAATTGCCCGACCTGGCATTCGCGGCAATACGGCGCTCGCTCCGTTGCATTCTTATGAGACGGAGCTTGAGCCGGAACCCGAGCTGATCGAGAACATCATCCCACTGGGCCAGCGCTGCTCGATCCTTGAATTGACCGAAAGCAAGTGCCACTGGCCGATCGGCGATCCAAGCTCGCCGGATTTCTTCTTCTGTGGTGGCAAGGCCATCGATGGGTTGCCCTATTGTGGATACCATTCCCGCATCGCCTATCAGCCAGCCGCCGATCGCCGCCGTGACCGGCGCGCCGTGCGAGGGTGAATGTAGGGTAGGCATCGCGCCTGCCGGCAGCTTGCCGCAAAGGCATCGGATGGGTGCGCGATGCCCACCCTATCCCGACCGCGCGGTTCTACCGCGTGGGCAAAATCGCCGGAGAGGTCTTTCCAAACACCAGGGGCGGCGCGGGCGATATTGCCCACCCTACCTCTCACGCACTCTTGACGAAGCGATCATTTAGAGCGTAGCCGGCGCCGCGGACGGTTCGGATCGGATCGATCGCCCGCCCGCGGTTGAGCGCCTTGCGCAGGCGTCCAACGTGCACATCGACGGTGCGCTCGTCGATATAGACGTCGCGTCCCCAGACGCGATCGAGCAGCTGCTCACGCGAAAAAACCCGTCCCGGATTCTCCATCAGGAATTCGAGCAGGCGGAATTCAGTTGGCCCCAAAGGAACGTCGCGGCCGGCGCGGGCAACCCGCTTCTTCTCGCGGTCGAGCTCTATGTCCCCGGCCTCCAGCACGCCGGCGACCCGCTCCGGCTTGGTGCGGCGCAGAAGGGCGCGGATACGCGCCAGCAATTCCGGCACCGAAAACGGTTTGACGATATAGTCGTCGGCGCCGGTCGCAAGCCCGCGCACGCGCTCGGTCTCTTCACCGCGCGCCGTAAGCATGATGATGGGCAAGGCCTGGGTTTCCGGTCGGGCGCGCAGCCGCCTGATCAATTCAATTCCCGACAGGCCGGGCAGCATCCAGTCGATCACTGCGAGATCGGGAGCATTCTCTTTGAGCTTGAGATCAGCCTCGTCACCCCGGACGGCGGAATCGACAGCGTAGCCTTCCGCTTCGAGATTGTAGCGAAGCAGGAGCGTCAGTGGTTCCTCGTCCTCGATAATCAGGATACGGGCCGTCATGATGTCCTCTCGCGCCGATGCCGGATCATCGTTCGTTCCGGTAAGGAATATTGGTGGTGCTGGTGGTGTCTCCCTTGGGTCGTTCATCGGCCAGAACGTGGCCTTCGACCATGTAGTAGATGGTTTCCGCGATGTTGGTCGCGTGGTCGCCCATACGCTCGATGTTCTTGGCACAGAACAGCAGATGGATGCACACGCTTATGTTGCGCGGATCCTCCATCATGTAGGTGAGGAGCTCGCGGAACAGGGAGTTGTTTACTGCGTCGACCTCTTCGTCGCCGCGCCATACTTGCACCGCTTTGGCGAGATCGCGCCTCGCATAGGCGTCGAGCACGTCTTTGATCTGGGTCAGCACAAGCTCGGTCATGTGCTCAACCCCACGCATCACCTTTTGCAGGTTCAACTCGCTTTCCAAGACCTCCACGCGCTTGGCGATGTTCTTCGCGAGGTCGCCGATGCGTTCGAGATCATTGGAGACCCGCAGCGCGCCGACGACATCACGTAGGTCCACCGCCATCGGCTGACGCCGGGCGATCGTCAGAATGGCTTTTTCTTCGATCTCGCGCTGCAAAACGTCGATCCTCGCGTCGGCCGCGACGATGCTTCGGGCAAGCTCCGCGTCGCGCCGATTGAGCGCGTCCAACGCATCGCCGATCTGGCGCTCCGCAAGGCCGCCCATCTCGGCGATCATCCGCGCCAACTCCTGAAGGTCGGCATCGAACGCCTTGATCGTATGCTCCATCATGATCGCCATTTCCTGTGCGCCCCTTCGTGGTCAGCTCGCCCCCTCCCTACCCTCCCCCGCTTGCGGGGGAGGGTAGGGAGGGGGCGATCAAACTGTTCGCGAGTCAGCCAAAGCGGCCCGTAATGTAGTCCTGGGTGCGCCGATCACGAGGTGTTGTGAACATCTTGCTGGTGGTGTCGAATTCGACCAGCTCGCCAAGATACATGAATGCCGTGTAGTCGGACACGCGGGCTGCTTGCTGCATATTGTGAGTGACGATCGCAATCGTGTAGTCGTCCTTCAGTTCGTCGATCAATTCCTCGATCTTGGCGGTGGAGATCGGATCAAGCGCCGAACACGGCTCGTCCAGCAGGATAACTTCAGGCTTCAACGCGACGGTGCGGGCGATACACAACCGCTGCTGCTGGCCGCCCGAGAGGCTGAGCCCGTTCGCCTGCAGCTTGTCCTTGACCTCGTCCCAGATCGCGGCGCGTCGCAACGCAGATTGAACCCGCTCATCGATTTCCGCGCGCCCCAGTTTCTCGAACAGGCGAATCCCAAACGCGATGTTCTCGTAGATCGTCATCGGAAACGGAGTCGGTTTCTGGAACACCATGCCGACGCGAGCGCGCAGGAGATTGATATCCTGCCCGGGATCGAGGATATTCCGGCCATCAAGCAGCGCCTCGCCCTCCGCCCGCTGATGGGGATAAAGGCTATAGATGCGGTTGAGGATACGCAGCAGCGTGGACTTTCCGCAGCCCGACGGACCGATGAAGGCCGTGACCTTGCGATCGTAGAGGGGCACGTTGATGGATTTGAGTGCCTTGTTATCCCCATAATAGAAACTCAGATTCCGGATGAGGACCTTTTCGGCCAATTTACCGGCCGCATCGGTGGACCGGCCACCGACTGTCGGAACCGGAGATTGAGCTGCGTTGCTGATGCCAGCAATAGAATTCATGACGATTTCCCCGACGCTGAGAGGGCGCGCGCCGTGATGCTCAACGCAAGCACCGCAAAGGTGATGATCAGGGCACCGATCCAGGCGAGCTTCTGCCAGTCCGCGTATGGACTCAAGGCGAACTGGAAGATGACGACG
>Ga0257158_1000022_pt1 | contig 12957 bp, 14 predicted proteins | sample NL03A_FD_185992 | JGI IMG/M metagenome (GOLD analysis project Ga0257158, IMG submission 185992) | Soil microbial communities from H.J. Andrews Experimental Forest, Oregon, United States - NL-03-A | ecosystem: Environmental > Terrestrial > Soil > Temperate forest > Bulk soil | place: USA: Oregon...
GTCGCGCAACTGAGGACAGGCCCTAATCCCGCGGCGCAAGTCCATCGCGCACGGCACGAAAACGCGGGAACGCTGCGGGCCAATGGTCGGCGCGCGCCAAGCCTACCATACGGATGAAGATACCCGGACTGAACCGGACCCACTGAACAAGCTTCATCGGGGCGTTCGTAAAGGCCTCCTTCGCTTCAGCCTGCAATTCGTGGGTGGCGACGTTACCACCGCCGAGCCGCAGCATGTCGCCGCTAACGATGTGAATGTCTTTCAATTCGCCCAGTCCGGTAAAGAGATTGCGCGCAAAATTGGCGCGATCCGCGGCCTGCTCAGGTCCGCCCTGGCCGATCATCACGATGAAAACCGGCTGGTCGCCAGGCGTCGGGGTATCATTCGCACCGTCGGTCAGTATTACTGTGGTACCGCCAAGCGCACGGATCGGCCGCAACCCGGATAGATCGGTCAACTTGAACGGCATCAAGGCAATCTGTTCTTCCAAAGGAACAGACGGCCTGGCCGCCAGAGTTGCAAGGGAGGCCCGAATCACGTCGTCCGAATAGGTTTTCAGAGCGGACTCCGGCACCCGAACGGAGGCGAGCGCGACCCCCTCCGGGAGTTGCCCGAGGAACATCCACTTGCGGAACTTCTGACCGTTCTCTTGTTCGCTCCCTGTCACCAGCAGAGCTTTGCCGTTGGTGAGCGCCAGTGTTTGTCGTTTGTCTTCGGTGACGCCCTGTTTTTTGAGGGCGTCGGTGGTCATCGATGCCTCGATCTCGGCATAGGCCTGTGGTGGCAACGTCGCCAGCACGATTGACGACCGGGTCTCCGGACTTTCGAAGCCCGGAAATCGCTTGCTCACCTCAAAGCCCGGCGGCGGCACAAATCCCATCCGCGAACCGAGTGGAAATACCGGGTCTGCGGCGGATGCCGGGATGCTTCCGAACGATGTGGCAAGCAGAACGAAAAATGCAACCAGTCGCAGTATCATGAACCGGTTCCTCTGGGATTCAGATCAAGGCGTTATAGTCTCTTCGCGGCATCCCGTCTTGGGACTGCTCACCCGCCGCAATGTCAGGTTGATGCGGCCACCATCGGGCAAAAGCGTGGAAGTTCCAGCCATAATGCGATCGATGCCGTGGAACGCCAACCGTGATGCCCCACCTAGCACCAATACATCCCCCGATGCCAGCAGGAACGACTTGGTGGGTGCGCTCCGTACAGTTCCGCCAATGCGAAACCGGCACGTGGCGCCAAGGGAAATGGAAACCACTGGTGCCGCCAAATCCTCTTCGTCGCGGTCCTGGTGCATTCCCATGCGGGCCGCCGGTCCATAATAATTGATGAGGCAAGCCTGTGGTGGAACGGGATAATCGGTCAGCTCGGCCCATGCACGCGCAAGAATTTCCGGAATCGGCGGCCACGATTCTCCGGTCAGCGGGTGCGTGGACCGGTAGCGGTAGCCATGCTGGTCCGAAACCCAACCCAACGGCCCGCAATTGGTCATCCGAACCGAGAATGGCTTGCCGGTTCCGGGCATTACCGGGGTGAACAGCGGCGCGCGGCGCACGACCTCGCGCAATACAACGACCAGTTCTTCCTGTTGTTTGCGGTCGAAGAAACCGGGCACCAGGCGTAGGCCGGCCGCGGCGGAAATTGGCGTCGTTAGCATTGTCATAACGGAGCGGTGCCGTGCCGCGGCTGTCCGGGCGCGCCACGTCGGTAATTAAACTGCGGTACAGGGGCATTAACGGAAATACAAGCGAGCGGCCCTAATAGGATTACAGGCCCGGTTCCCATGACACCTCCTGCGTTGGCGCGGTTGCAATCACCCCATATTGTCCTCATGCTGGGACTCGCTTGGCTTGTGATTGTGGCGCAGCTTCTTGCCGAACACTGGAGCGAAACCGCCCAAACCCTGTACGATATGGACGATGCCATGCGCCTGGTGCAAGTGCGCGAGTTTCTGGCCGGGCGGGGCTGGTTCGACCTGCATGAAATGCGTCTTGGACCGCCTGATGGCTATGATACTCACTGGTCGCGATTGATCGATGCCGGCATAGCGGGGCTGCTGCTGGTATTCAACGGGTTCACCGACGCAGCATTCGCGGAGCGTCTCGTGCGCACGATCTGGCCAATGCTATGGCTCATTCCTGCCATGGCAGGTGCCTGCGCGATCGCGTGGCGCATCGCCGGACGCGCTGCGGTCCCGCTCGCCCTTCTTCTGACAGCGGTCGGCCTGCCGGCGTTCCAGCACTTCATTCCGGGCCGGATCGACCACCACAACGTCCAGATCGCGTTGTCGGTGCTGCTCGTTGCGGCCACCATATGGTCCGACCGTGTGGGATGGGCCGCCGCCGCCGCAGGCGCCCTAACTGGCGCCGCCATGGCAATCGGGTTCGAGGGCATACCTTATGTGGTCCTCGCCGGTGCCGCATTAGCGCTACGTTTTGTTTGCGACCCTCAAGGCGCCGGTGCCCTCGCGCGTTATGGTCTGTGGGCAGCCGCGAGCGTCGCGATGGCCTTCGGTGTCAGCATCGGCCCGGCACGCTGGGGAATCACGGCCTGCGATGCCATTGCGATCAATTCCGTCGCTGCCGTAATTGCGGCAACGCTCGGGCTCGCGATCTCGGCGGTGGCCGTTGTGGCATCGTCCTGGCAAGTCCGTGCTGCCAGCGTCTTGACATCGAGCGCCGTGGCCGCCGCTGTGTTTCTTGCAATAGAACCGGAATGTCTGTCCGGACCCTTCGCCATGATGGACCCAATGGTTCGTGCGATTTGGTTCAATCATGTTTCGGAGATGCGGTCGCTTTGGGCGGTGGCCACGACGTCGCCCCCAATGGGTGCGGCGGTTGCGGCATTTCCGGTAGTTGCGGTGCTGGGCACCTTCGCCCTTGCGTGCGATCGCTCCATGCGCCGCGATTTCGGCTTCGTGGTGGCTGCCGTGGCGCTGCTGATCGCGTGCGTCGTGATGATCGTCATGGTCAGGGCTTACAGCTATGCGATTTGGCTCGCGATCCCCCTGGTGGCGGTCGGTGCTCTGCACCTGTTTGCCGCCTTGCGATTGAGTACTCTGGTGGGTCGCGGGTTCTTGACGCTCATGTTGACGCCGACCGTTACCTCGGCCGTCGCGCTCGCCGCCGTGCAGGCAATGACTCACCAGCGCTTCGAAGCCGAGGACGCGCGGGTCGCGGCAGGATGTCTGCGCATCGAGAGCTATGCGCATCTGGCTAGTCTTCCGCCCGGGTTGGTCGTAACCGACGTCGATTACGGGCCATTTGTTCTGGCGCTGACGCCCCATTCCGTGATGTCAGCACCCTATCATCGCTTGGTTGCTCCGCTCATCGAAGCCCATCGGATATTTGCGCTGCCGCCCGCTGCCGCCCGGGAGGTGGTCGCCCGAGTCCGGCCGACCTATTTGGCGACATGCGGCCGGCACACCCTTGCGGGGATTGGGGATGCCGAACGGGCCGCAAGCTTATGGGCACGGTTGGCGGTCGGCGAAATTCCGGATTGGCTCGAACCGGTCCCCGAAACCCGCAATGAACCATTCGTCGTCTACCGCATGAAGCTCTGAATTTATTGCGTGGGACGGGCCTTGGTAGTGCGTGGTTTCAAGCTTGTTAATGCTTACGATTTCCACCAATCCTGCCTTGCGGCCCGATGGCGGCCTCCTATATGACGCTGTGAACCCCGCCGGGGGCCGGCGGGCGGTGATGAGGGGTCGGATCAGGGGCGGTCCAAGGCAGGTACGAGGCCTGCCCGACGCTTTGTCCGGGCGCCACACGGGCCCGGCCGACCTGCTGAAAAGAGAGGATTAATTGAGATGGGCAAGGTCATTGGCATCGACCTCGGCACGACGAATTCCTGCGTTGCCGTGATGGAAGGCAAAGCTCCGAGGGTTATCGAGAACTCGGAAGGGCGCAACACGACGCCTTCCATCGTGGCATTTACCGACGACGGCGAACGCCTCGTTGGCCAGCCCGCCAAGCGCCAGGCGGTCACCAACCCGGAGCGCACTTTCTTTGCCGTCAAGCGCTTGATCGGGCGCCGCTACGATGACCCGATGGTGGAGAAGGACAAGAAGCTCGTCCCCTATAAGATCATTCGTGCCAGCAACGGCGATGCCTGGGTCGAGGCGGACGGCAAGTCCTATTCGCCGTCGCAGATCTCCGCCTTTGTGCTGCAGAAGATGAAGGAGACAGCGGAAGCTAATTTGGGCCAGAAGGTTACCCAGGCCGTCATCACGGTCCCGGCCTACTTTAACGACGCCCAACGCCAAGCCACCAAGGATGCCGGCAAGATCGCCGGCCTCGAGGTGCTGCGCATCATTAATGAGCCGACCGCGGCAGCACTTGCCTATGGGCTCGACAAACAGAAGAGCGGCACCATCGCGGTCTATGACCTGGGGGGCGGCACCTTCGACGTATCGATCCTGGAAATCGGCGACGGTGTGTTCGAGGTTAAGTCGACCAACGGCGACACTTTCCTGGGCGGCGAAGACTTCGACATGCGCCTCGTCAACTATCTCGCCGACGAGTTCCAGAAGGAGCAAGGCATTGATCTGCGCCGCGACAAGCTCGCGCTGCAACGGCTCAAGGAAGCCGCGGAAGCCGCCAAGATCGAGCTGTCATCGACCACGCAGACCGAAATCAACCTACCCTACATCACGGCGGATCAGACCGGGCCGAAGCACCTCACGCTCAAGCTCACCCGCTCCAAGTTCGAGGCACTGGTCGACGATCTCATCCAGAAGACCGTCGAGCCGTGCCGGATCGCCCTCAAGGACGCTGGCCTGACGGCAGGTGAAATCAACGAGGTCGTCTTGGTCGGCGGCATGACGCGCGTGCCGAAGGTCCAGGAAGTCGTGAAGCAGTTCTTCGGCAAGGAGCCTCATAAGGGCGTTAATCCGGACGAAGTGGTGGCGGTCGGGGCTGCGATTCAAGCCGGCGTGTTGCAGGGCGACGTCAAGGATGTGCTCCTGCTCGACGTAACCCCGTTGTCGCTGGGCATCGAGACGCTCGGCGGCGTATTCACCCGCATCATCGATCGCAATACCACGATCCCGACAAAGAAGAGCCAAGTGTTCTCGACCGCTGAGGACAATCAGAACGCTGTGACGATCCGGGTGTTCCAAGGCGAACGCGAAATGGCGGCCGACAACAAGATGCTTGGGCAGTTCGATCTCGTCGGTATTCCGCCGTCGCCGCGTGGGGTGCCGCAGATCGAGGTATCATTCGACATCGACGCCAACGGCATTGTCAATGTCCAAGCCAAGGATAAGGCAACCGGCAAGGAGCAACAGATCCGTATCCAAGCATCCGGCGGTCTTACCGAGTCCGAGATCCAGAAGATGGTGAAGGACGCCGAAGCGCATGCCGAGGAAGACAAGAAGCGCAAAGCTGCGGTCGAAACCAAGAATCACGCCGAGGCGCTGGTCCACTCTACCGAGAAGGCGCTTTCCGAGCACGGTGCGAAGGTCGCTGATGGCGAGCGGCGTGCCATCGAGACTGCGTTGGCGGACCTCAAGGAGGCCCTGAAGGGTGACGACACTGACGCTGTTACGGCGAAGATGAACGCGCTTGCGCAGATCTCCATGAAGCTCGGCGAAGCAATGTATAAGCAGGCGGACGGCCCACCGGGTGCTTCGGGTGCCGAAGCTGGCGGATCGGGCGGCTCCAAGAAGGACGACGTGGTCGACGCGGAATTCACCGAGGTGGACGACGACAAGAAGAACAAAAAATCGGCCTAAGACTGGTTTCGTCTGGAGGAACGGCGGTCCTTTGCGACGCGAAGGACCCCGGGGGTCACAAATAATGCGCTGCGCCTGAAAGATGTCTCTACGGATCCGTTTCCTGGACCGCCTGTTCGCTCGTCGCCCTTTCCGGCATCCGGGAAGGGCGGTCGGCCTTGTGCCGTGGTGACGTCAGATGGCCAAGCGCGATTATTACGAGGTCCTTGGCGTCAACCGGAGCGCTAACGACACCGATCTCAAGACCGCTTATCGCAAGCTCGCCATGAAATTCCACCCGGATCGCAATCCGGGTGATGGTGACGCCGAGCATCGTTTCAAGGAACTCAACGAGGCCTATGAGGTTCTCAAGGACGGCGATAAGCGCGCAGCCTACGATCGCTTCGGTCACGCGGCGTTCGAGCAAAGCGGTGGGCCGGGCTTTGGGGCTGAATTCGCGTCATCTTTCGCTGATATATTCGATGATTTCTTTGGTATGGGTGGTGGTCGGCGCGGTCGCGGCTCAGGCCGCGAGCGCGGCGCCGATCTTCGCTACAATATGGAGCTGACCCTCGAAGAGGCCTTCAGTGGCAAGAGCGCTCAGATCCGCATACCTACTTCGGTCACATGCGAAACCTGTGCGGGGAGTGGCGCCAAGGCCGGCACCAAGCCCAAGGTCTGTGCGACCTGCGGGGGGCAGGGCAAAGTCCGACATGCCCAGGGGTTCTTCACCTTGGAGCGCACCTGCCCGAGCTGTCACGGCCGCGGCCAGGTAATCGATACGCCGTGCGGAACATGCGGCGGCCTTGGCCGCACCACGCGGGAGCGTGCGCTTTCGGTCAATATTCCGCAGGGTGTCGAGGATGGAACCCGTATTCGACTCTCGGGCGAGGGCGAGGCCGGTCTACGGGGCGGCCCTTCGGGAGATCTCTACATTTTCCTTTCGATCGCGGCTCATCCTTTCTTTCAACGCGACGGCGCGGATCTGCACTGCCGGGCGCCGATTTCCATGACGACGGCGGCGCTTGGTGGCGAGTTCGAGGTGCCGACGATTGATGGCGGCAAGACTCGCGTGAAAATTCCTGACGGTACGCAAACCGGACGACGCTTCCGCTTGCAGGCCAAGGGCATGCCGGTGCTGCGCTCGAAGCAGCTTGGGGATATGTATGTGCAGGTCGTGGTTGAGACGCCGCAGAACCTCACCAAGCGACAACGGGAGCTTCTCACCGAATTTCAAAAATTATCGTCGAACGAGACCAATCCGGAATCCGCGGGCTTCTTTGGTCGGGTCAAGGAGTTTTTTGGGACCCGCGCCGGATCGGCCTGACGGACTTGACCCTGGGCCCGTCACCCTATAGTGACAGCTGTGTGACGGTTCCCGGGGCGGGCAGCGGCAAAATCGATTCCTTAGATGTCGTTTCAATCCACGCTGAGTATCGCGAAGAGAACTCTGCGGCTCGATGACGAGGTGCACTTCATCCGCTCTTGGATGGAAAAGCCTCTCGCGACCGGCGCCGTCATGCCGTCTGGCAAACCGCTCGCTCGCGCAATGGCGAAATGCGTCGATCCAAAAACAGATGGCCCGGTCATCGAGCTCGGGCCCGGAACTGGGGCTGTGACGGCGGCGTTGGTGGAGCAGGGTATCGAGCCCTCCCGATTGGTGCTTGTGGAATTCAATCCGACTTTTTGTCGGCTGCTGCGTACGCGCTATCCTGAAGCCATCGTGGTGCAGGGCGATGCTTACGGAATCAAACGGTTGCTTGCGAGCCTGCTGCGTCAGCCTGCGGCCGCCGTGGTGTCCGGGCTGCCGTTGTTTACGAAGCCCCTTAAGTTTCGGCTGCGCCTCCTCGCCGATGCGTTTACATTGCTCACTCCTGGCGCACCGTTCGTTCAATTCACCTATGCGTTGGTGCCGCCAGTTCCGCGTACCTATTCGGGTGCCCACGCCCACGCCTCCGAACGCATTTGGCTTAATGTTCCGCCCGCCCGCGTGTGGGTCTATCGCAAGGCATAGCATTTTGTTGCCCAGCGCCGCAGAATGCTCCGATGCGCAGTCCGAAAATCCTGGTCTTTGCTGGATCGACCCGTATCGCGTCCTTCAATGCGCGCCTTGCGGCTCTCGCCGCCAAGGAGCTCGCATTACTGAACATCGACGTCACCCGGATATCGCTCCTCGATTATCCGTTGCCGCTGTATCATGGCGATCTCGAAGGCGAACAGGGCATCCCGGCGAATGCCCAAAAACTGAAAAGACTGTTCGGCATTCATCAGGGCATTTTCATCGCAAGCCCGGAATACAACGCATCGATCACGCCGCTCCTCAAGAACGCGCTCGACTGGATATCCCGGGTCCGCGAACCGCCGGAACCGCCGCTGGCAGCCTATCGGCAGCGCGTTTTCGCGCTTGGCGCTGCTTCCAACGGGAGCTTTGGCGGCTACCGTTCGCTGATCGCGCTGCGCCATGTGCTGGAACTCGGATGTGGTGCGATGGTGGTGCCGGAGCAGATCGCGGTGAACGACGCCGCGATCGCCTTCGACGACTTGGATCATCTGCGCGAGGAGCGCCACGCGGAGAAGCTGCGTTTCGTACTGGGGAAACTGGTGGAATCCGCGCGGCACTTTGCGTGACTAAGCAAGAGAGCCTCGATGCTGCAAGCACGTGACCGGCTGATCTTAGCTCTCGATGTGCCGTCCGTCGCGGACGCCAAGACGATGGTCGATCGCGTCGGCGATACGGTTGCTTTCTTCAAGATCGGATATCAGTTAGCCTTCGCGGGCGGCCTACCCTTCGCCGAAACCTTAATTCGCGCCGGCAAGTCCGTATTTCTCGACCTCAAGCTCCATGATATCGGCCACACGGTCGCGAAGGGCGTCGAGAGCATTGCGCGCATGGGCGCCACGTTTCTCACGATCCATGCCTATCCGCAAACCATGAGAGCGGCGGTGGAGGCGCGCGGCGACCGCGGCTTGCGGCTTCTTGCCGTCACGGTGTTGACATCCTACGACGATGCCGATTTGGCGGCGGCCGGCTACGACTTCACCGTGACCGAACTGGCGATGGAGCGCGCCGCGCAGGCTCACGACATCGGGGTCGATGGTCTCGTCTGCTCGGCCGAGGAAGCCGCCAAGCTGCGACCCATCGTGGGAGCAAGCATGGCGCTGGTGACCCCCGGCATCCGGCCGATCGGCGCCGATGCGGACGACCAGAAGCGGGTGATGACGCCGGCGCGGGCGATCGCGGCCGGCGCCGATTACCTGGTCGTCGGTCGGCCAATCCTAGGGGCGCCTGACCCAAAGGCTGCTGCCGCCGCCATCGTGGCGGAAATTGCGGCCGCCATGGGAAGTTGAGGAACATCCAATGGCAAAAGGATATTGGCTCGCGCAGGTCGAGGTGACGGATCCGGAACGCTACAAGGATTATGTGGCGGCAAACCAGATTGCGTTCCGCAAGTACGGTGCCCGTTATGTGGTCCGCGCCGGCCGCCATGAGGCCGTTGGAGGGCGCCTGCCGCCCCCGCCTCGTGGTGATCGAGTTTCCGGACTATGAAACGGCACTCGCCTGCTATCGCTCGCCCGAATATCAGCACGCCATAACGCTGCGGCAAGGCCATGCCGTAGCCGACATCACGGTCGTCGAGGGCTACGACGGCCCGCAGCCGTAGAGCGCTATCGTTTCAAGTTGAAACGATAGCGCTCTACGATCTTTGATTTTGCGTATGATCTTGTCCGAAAAGTCTTCCAACTTTTCGGGATCATGCGCCGGCTTTTCAAGCCGACGCCGCCCCGCTATATCGGCCCTCTCACGTGGAGGAAACCATGTCCGATATGCGGCTGGTCGTAGCAGGCGCGGGGGGGCGAATGGGCCGCACCGTGATCAAGGCCATCGCCGAAACCGGCGGCGTTGTGCTGGCAGGCGCAGTCGAAGCGCCGGGCGCGGGCGTGATCGGGCGCGATACCGGCGAATTGGCGGGCCTCGGTACCAACGGCATTATGGTAAGCGCCGATGCGCCGGCGCTGTTCGCCAAGGCGGATGGGCTGGTCGATTTTACGATTCCGGCCGCCACCATGGTCCTCGCCGAACAGAGCGCCGCCCATGGTCTCGTCCATGTCATCGGCACGACGGGGTTTGCCTCGGAGGATGAGAAAATCATTGCGTCCGCGGCGGGCCAGGCCCGCATCGTCAAGTCCGGCAATATGAGCCTCGGCGTCAATCTTTTGGCGGCGTTGGTGAAGCGAGTCGCCAAGACGCTCGACGACGAGTTCGACATCGAAATCCTTGAAATGCATCACGACAAAAAGATCGACGCGCCATCCGGCACGGCGCTGCTGCTCGGCGCGGCCGCCGCTGCGGGCCGCGGCATCGATCTCGCGAGGCGCTCGGTCCGCGTGCGCGACGGTCACACTGGCGCCCGCAAGGTTGGCGACATTGGTTTTGCGAGCCTGCGTGGCGGCACCGTGGTGGGCGAACACAGCGTGATCTTTGCCGGACCGCACGAACGCATCGAACTCGTCCACAAGGCGGAGGATCGCATGATCTTCGCACGCGGGGCCATCAGGGCTGCGCTGTGGGCGCGCAACCAAAAGCCCGGATTGTATTCGATGGCCGACGTACTCGGGCTGTCGGATATGTGACCGAAGCGAAAAGGAACGGATAATGGATCGTCTGCTGGTGCTCGTGCGTCACGGCCAGAGCGAGTGGAACCTGAAAAATCTCTTTACCGGCTGGAGGGATGTCGCACTGACCGACGTCGGGATCGCGGAGGCGCGTGCCGCAGGACGCAAGCTCCGGGCGCAGGGCATCGGCTTCGATATCGGGTTCACGTCGGCGCTCAAGCGGGCGCAAGATACCATGACCCTGATGCTGGAGGAGATGAGCCTGCCGGACATTCCGGTCTTCAAAGACTTGGCCCTCAATGAGCGCGATTACGGTGACCTCTCGGGCCTCAACAAGGACGATGCGCGAAAGCGCTGGGGCGAGGAGCAGGTGCACGTCTGGCGACGCTCCTACGACGTGGCGCCGCCCGGCGGCGAAAGCCTGCGCGACACCGCCGCGCGCGTGCTGCCGTACTACATCGAGGAAATCTTGCCCCGGGTGTTGCGCGGCGAGCGGACGTTGGTGACGGCGCACGGCAATTCGTTGCGCGCCCTCGTGATGGTGCTGGATCGGCTGGGGCCGACGGAGATCATCGCGCGCGAACTCGCCACCGGCGTGCCATTGATCTATCACCTCAACGCGGACGCCACCGTGGCGAACAGGATCGACTTGGCGGCGTGAACGACAAGGCCGACATTGTGGTGCTTGATGCGGCGGCCGTCATGGCCGCCGCGAATGACCTGGGTCGAGTGCTGGTCGATTGCGTTGAGGGAGGCGCATCGATCAATTTCGTGCATCCGTACTCCCATGAAGAGGCCGTCGCGTTTTTCCGCAAGGTCGCGAGCGACGTTGCCCGTGGCGAGACCATTCTACTCGCTGCTCGATTCGGCAGCAGCATTGTTGGCACGGTTCAGCTCGGCATCGTGATGCCGCCTAATCAAGCGCACCGCGCCGATGTGAAGAAGCTGCTTGTCCACCGCGACGCACGCCGCCGCGGTGTCGGTGCCGCGCTCATGGTGGCGGTCGAGCACGAGGCAGCACGTCACGGGCGCTCACTTCTGGTGCTCGATACCGCTGTAGGGGATGACGCCGAGCGGCTCTATGTCCGCAGTGGTTGGGTGAGGGCGGGCGTTATTCCGGGCTATGCGCTCTGGCCCGACGGCCGGCCCTGCGACGCGGTCATTTGCTGGAAACGGCTCTGACAACGTTTTTGTTTCGTCCTCGTCTACGCTACGCCCACTCTCCCCGCCTCCCATCCCAGCATGGCGCGCTTGCGGGTCAGTCCCCAGTGATACCCGGTGAGATCGCCGCTCTTGCCGATGACGCGATGGCACGGCACCACGAAGGCAACCGGGTTCTTGCCGACTGCGGCCCCAACTGCGCGGGCCGCCTTGGGGGCGTGGATTTTTGCAGCGATGTCGGAATAGGTAGTGGCGCGGCCCATCGGAATTTTCAGCAGGGTCTCCCACACGCGCACCTCGAAATCGGTGCCGATCATCACGACGCGCAGCGGCCGGTCTCTTTGCCACAGCTTGGGATCGAAGATGCGGTGCGCGAACGTCGCAGTACGCGGCCGGTCCTCGCGGAATTGCGCCTGCGGCCAGCGTCGCTGCATGTCGTCGAGCGCGCCTTTTTTCTCATCCGGATCCGCAAAGGCCAGGCCCGCGAGCCCTCGCTCCGTTGCCACCACAAGTGCGTCGCCAAACGGCGAGGGATGGAAGCCGTAGACCAGCGTGAGACCTTCGCCGCCGGCCTTCCATTCGCCCGGCGACATGGCCTCATGGGTGACGAAGAGATCGTGCAGGCGCCCGGGTCCGGACAGACCGACCGCATAGGTGGCATCGAGCACGCTTGCCGAGTCGCGTAACAGCTTTCGGGCATGATCGAGCGTGATCGCCGCGACAAACTCCTTGGGCGTCAGTCCGGCCCAACGGCGGAACAAATGGTGCAATTCGTCGGGAGTAACGCCGCAGGCATGGGCGATAGCCTCGATGTCCGGTTGGGTGCGCCAATGCTCCGATATGAACGCGACGGCGCGGCGAACCACCGCATAGTCGTCCGCGGCGCGATCCGCCGTTGGCTTCACGGGTTGCGGGTCGGGTGACATCATGGGTGCGTATGACATGCTCATGCGGGCGATTTAGCGAATGCGGGGCCTTGTCGCCACCCGATTTCCGTGCCGCGGCGCATGGCGCCGCGGGCCTACTCCGATACCGTCCGAGTCGGACCACGTTTGGCCTCGCCGATCGCTGCCCCAAGGGCATCCGCAAAGCTTTCCTTCTCGCGCGGACCGAGGAGGCTCGCGATCGGCAGCCGGCGACCCCGCGATACCAGGAATAGATGTTCGATGCCGAATTCTTCATGGCTCTCGCGGTCGAGCCGCACCCACAGTGGGTTGAACGACCATTCGGAGGCCTTGCCGCGATGGCTCACCTTGCGCACGCGCAACTCGGATGCTGTCACGGTTACTTCCTCGAAAGCGGCAGCGGCGCGATAATTGGCACGAAACGCCCAGTAGATCATCAAAACATCGAGCCCGAAGAAGCCGAACACCGGCCACGCTCCGAGCACCAGAAACACCATCCCGGAAATGAAGCTGATACCGCCCACTGCCGTCATGACGACCAGGAAGCCGGCGTGGCTG
>Ga0257158_1000023_pt1 | contig 12926 bp, 10 predicted proteins | sample NL03A_FD_185992 | JGI IMG/M metagenome (GOLD analysis project Ga0257158, IMG submission 185992) | Soil microbial communities from H.J. Andrews Experimental Forest, Oregon, United States - NL-03-A | ecosystem: Environmental > Terrestrial > Soil > Temperate forest > Bulk soil | place: USA: Oregon...
GCTTCCCGCGGAACACGAAGATGTGCCCGGAATACGGGCTCTGCTTCACCACGTCCTGCGCCAGCATGGCGAGGCCATCGAAGCCTTTCCTCATATCCGTCGCCCCGCAAGCCACCCAGATCCGCGTTCCCGCCGGCATCGGGATCATCGCGCGCATCCTTCCAGGGCATCGGCCAACAGCGCCGCGCGCCCCGGCGCAACACCTTCCGACAGGCGCAGCACCCGGCCGTTGCGCAGCATCACCTCGACCACCGTGCCAACGCCGGCTTCATCTGCGATCAGACCCGCCGCGCTGCTCTCGCCCGCAACCGAAACCGCGACGAAGTGAGCCTCCCCATCCGCCGCAACCGACAACTCACCCGTCTGCGCCTGCCGCCGCCACACGTGAACCTGGTTGGGGTGAACATCATGGCGGCGCGCAAACTCGGCAATGCTCAAGCCGGCCGATCGGCTCTCCGCAACAATCCGCAGCTTCTCGGCCGCAGTCCAACGCCGCCGATGTTCACGACCGGAAAGTAGCGTAACGCTCGTCATGTGTGCCCCTTAACTTGCCAGTTAACGAGCACACGATCTCATGCGTGAGGGGCGTGTGGAAGGCGGGGAGGGCCGGACGCTTACCAAAGTTAGAGGGGTACCAATTCAAACTTGTGAAGCCACATCAATTCCGGAAAGCGCGCAAGATCGGCAACTTTCACCAAGTCGGCTGTGTCGTGCTGGCGCATGAAAATCCAGCCAACGTGACTTTAGATAAACCCCATGTGTCGCGGTGAATGCACGTCTTCTTGACTATCTGAATGCAGATGATGGTGCCGGTGCTTGGCGGCCCACCACAACACGCTTTTTTGGGCGCTGCTCTGAGCCAGAAATGCAAGAACGAGCTGAAATGCTCTGCTGGTTGAGAACGCACGGTGCGAAAAATAGTGGTGGTAGCCGGCCCCAATCGCAAACATTCGGACCCAATAGAGCATCACTCCGACCGCAACTGCCTCCCATGTGACGCCCGACCAAATTGCGGCGAAACAGCCAAAGTGCACCAACAAGAACGGAATGGCGGAGGGTACATCGCGTCGTCATGTGGCGCAGTGAAATTGATAGCGGAAGACACTGAACAAGGACTCCATAGTTGGTGTGTTTGCGAATTCGCCCCTCACGGCCCAGCATAGTACGTGCGGCAGCCGAGCGACAACAGATCGCTCGGCCTATCCGTCACACGTCAGCGCCGGGCAGCAGGTGCGCGTTCGTCTTCAACGTCAACTTTTGTCGAGCGAACGGTGTCAGACACAGTCTCGATTCTCTGACCAGCTTCCTTCTTGACGACGACTTCGCCCGTTACGCGGGCGGTCTTGGAGACGATGGCCTCTTCCGAGTTGGCGTGCGCTTCAACTGTCCGCTCCCGAAACGCATCCTCCTCGGCGGCCACTGCGCGATCGGCTGGACGTCGATCGACATTCACGCTCTCGGTCCGTAAGTTGACTTGTTCCTGTACCGGAGTTTCCACCACGTAACTCCGTACTTTGACCCGACCACCCGTGACCTGGCGTCTGCCAACCTTAAGCTGTTCTTCGACGACAGGGATGATCCCACCCTCGTTGGAGGCAGGCGACCCAGGGAGCGGGGTGCTAGTAGTCTTCCCTGCGCCCGCGACTGCAGAACCAGCAGGGTATCCGTTCCACCCTTCCTTCCGCCAGGAGGCCTCGCGTTCGTCGATATTTACCGTCCCATGTTTCTCAAGGATGGCTTCCGCCTTATCGCCGTGAGCGGGGTCAACGGCGGCGCTCACCATAATGCTGCCGCGGTGCATCGCCTCGGCGTAGGTATGCCGATCGTTATCCGGGAGGAAGAAGTCACCAAGAGAAGCCCAGAAACCTTTGTCATCTCGGTTTCGATCGTAAGAACCGGTCGCCTTCGTCGCAGGCGTATCAGTCTCTGGAAGGAGGCGGACACTGGAGCGCGGTATGCCGGCCTTAACCAGTTCGTCGACCGCTCGGACCGCCTCTGGCCGGCTGTCAAAGAAAGCGCTAATCATCTGTTGCGTCATTTTGTAATGTCCTCAGTTTCAGTGATAGGTTCGCCCTCACTGCTTGGGCGTTCGATGACGGCGCGTTGTTTCCGCACCGTGATCGGGGTTTCGATAAGTTCAGTGGTTACGTGTTTGGTGATTCGCACCTCTTCCTTGAGGCGCAGCCGTTTCTCGACGACCACAACCTCTTCCAAGACAGGAAGGATCGTGACATTGCCTTCCGTTCGGGTGCGTGGCGGGTTGGCGCCTGGCTCGATCAACGTGTTGATCGAGACGTGTTCCACTTCAAGCCACTCGCCCTTCAGGTCCTGACGGATGATTTCTTCGCATGAATCAGTGACGGTTTGAACGCGCACTTGTCCCGTCATGATCCGTCTTTTGGCAACCTGCAGCTCTTCCTCGACGATGGGCAAAACTGTGTCAGCCATATTCATTCGCTTACCCGGGTGCGAAGGAATCTGGCGGTGATCGTCGGATGCACAGCTCCCATGCGGCCACCCAACCAGGCGGCCAACGCACCGAGAAGCAATGCCAAGCTTCCGAGCAGGGCTCCGCGCGAGACGGCTGTGGTTGCAGTGTTGGCAACCTTAGTTGCTTTTGCTTTTGCCCGGTCCACTGACTCGCGATACTGCTGCTCATAACCGGCGACCCGCGTGCGGGCCTCTTCGATGGAGATGTTCTGAGCTGAAGCGAGAGCCTGTGCGGCGCGCTCTCGTGCGTCGTTAGAAGCCGTCGTGTCCCCCGAGAGCAACGCCTTCATAGCAGCAGACGCCGCATCGCGGAGTGCGGCCGGATCGGTTCCGTTCGCCCGCACAGCTTGATCGATTGACGAAAATGGATCGGTGGCGTTGGCCAACGCTGGAGCGGCCGTCTGCGCAGCCGTCAATGCCGTCCGGCCGATGCCGCCCAGCGCACTGCTCACCGTGTTGAACGCCCCGCCCACAAGACCGCCAATCGCGGTGCTGAGCAGGTAAAAGATAACTAGCGTCGTTACGGCCCAGGAGGTCAGACCGTGCCACCCCCCGGTTGACGCGTTGGGCCGCCCTGACAATCTGCTGGCAATGTAGCCGCCGACGAAGGCCGCAATCACACCCGATGCAGCCCACCATACTCCGGCGCCGATTGAGAAGCTGGTAGGACTTGGATTGTCGCCCACTCCTGGATTGAGCGTGGATGCCCCGATCCCAATTCCAACCATGTTAAGGAGGACCTGGAAGACCAGGGCCGCGGCGACGCCCGCGAGGACCGCGCTCAGCGACACCTGGTTAATGAGAATCGTGCGAGCATCCTCAGAGGGCGTAGCTACGACTGCTTCGGTTGCATCATCATCGCCAGGTCGGCGCATATCAGGTCTTACTAGGGCATCCATCGTACTCTCCTCATCGTGAAACGAGCCTCCCGAAGGAGCGCCAGGCGTCTGGCGAAATAGCGAATTAGCGAGCGCGCAGCGCTCGACATGCAGAGCCAACGGTGCTCGGAGTTTTGAGTTGCAGCCTGAATTCGGCGAACCACTATGCGCGGATGCATGCAGCTTCTGGCGCTACGTCGAGAGGCTCTCATCCGTAGGATCCAAGACCCTGGAGAGCGCTCTGACGCACTTGGTGATAGCGGTCAGGGTCGCTCTGACCCGAGGCGTGTGCCGGCTGTCCTTATGAACGACGAGCCAAATGTCCATCGTCGGCGGGATGAAAGGTGTCGCGATGCGACGCAAGCCTGTTTCGACATCGGCGCGAAAACGGGCCAGACACGCCAGTCCCCCCCCACAACGCACAGTGGATAGCAGCGCTTCATGACTGCTGGTCTGCAGTCCGAGGCTGGCGCGCGAGGCGAGTTCCGTTACCCAGGTGGTTTGAGCATCCTGGTCCGTGCCGAGCAGGGTCATCAACCTGTGGCCGGCGCAACCTGCCTCGAAGTCGGGCTCACCGTAACGCTCCAGGTAGCTCGGCGAGGCGTAAAGCCCAAATGCGATCCGCCCCAATCGCCGCACAACAAGATCATGCTGGTTGGATGGTACGAGCCGAACTGCGACGTCGGCTTCCCGCATCGACAAGCTCAGCGACCGAACGCTGGGCACGAGTTCCAGGAGGATGCCGGGATGCTGGGCTTGCAGGGCCGCGAAGCAGGGGGCCAAGACATAGACCGCGAACGTTTCGGTACACGTCACTCGCACAAGCCCCTCAAGCCTCGCGTCATGCCCCCCAACGCTCCGCAGCACACCGACGATTTCGGCCTCCGCCCGCTCGGCCTGGGCGCGCACGCTTTCGCCGGCAAGTGTCAGCACATAGCCATCCGGCGTCCGATGCAGCAGTCGAACGCCCAGTCCGGCCTCAAGCGACGCAAGCCGGCGGCCGACCGTGGACTGCGCGACCCGGAGTTCACTCGCTGCCGCAGTCAGGCTGCCATTCCGGACTATTGAAAGGAAGAAGCGGAGGTCGTCCCAATCCAGCACATCAATGTCCGGTGCGTTTTCGCCTAGTTGAGAACCAAATTCATTGCTCCCTTGGGGGTTCCCAAAAGGCCTAGCTTAGGCCATGGTCGCTTTGAGCACGGACGCTATTGGGAGATCGCCCGACGGCATCCTGCAACAGCTTGCGGGCACCAGCTCTGAACCTGTGTCGCGCGCATTCCGCTGGGCTCAGCCTGTTGGAGGAGGGCGATCAAAAGAGGAATTTCCATTGGCGCGCCATCGCCGGTCAGTGGGCGCCTCACCGGGGGGGCGGGACCCCACGCGAGTTTGGCCCGTGCGGTACCGTCCTTGATCGCAACGCCGCGCAACTGCTTTCACACCCCGAACTCGATTTTCCCTACTTCGGCGAGGTCACGCCCTGTGTTGCAGACGGGCTGTTGATTCCCTTTTATATCGCTGGGGAAGCCGTCGGAACGATCTGGATCATAGCCCACGACGGGCGACGCCGTTTTGACGCCGAAGACCTTCGCTTGATGACCAACCTGGCAACTTTCGCCGGGACGGCTTATCAAATGGTACTGACCCTGAATGCGACAAACAAGGCCAACCAAGAATTGCAGAAAACCGCCGCAGCGCTGCAACGGTTCGCCTCGATCGTCGAATCGCCTGAGGAGGCCATTATCAGTAAGAACCTCGATGGCGTCATTACCAGTTGGAACAACGGAGCCGAGCGGATTTTTTGGTTACCCGCTCCTAAATTGGCAGATTTATCGGCGCCCTTTCCCAAACAGGACGCGAGATATCCGACTTGCCTATGTAGGAGGCGCGGGAGGCCGGTAACGCTACCGACAATAGTTCCGAGGTTCGGTGAACAACCACTGTTTCATATCTTTGACTGCGTCGGATGCGGCTTCATCGATTGGATACGCCAACCAACGGAAGCGCGGCGGATGTCTGAGCTATAATCCGTGGCCGGTTCGCCGTAAACAGCGCAACGGATGCCGTGCCGCCCGTTGAGAGTCCGATCAGCCTCGGCCCCGCTTCGGCTTGCGTCAACTGAATAGGGGTTTACGAAGGAATGAAGTATTCAGTCCGGCTGAAGGGTTAGCGTGCCGTGAGTTTGGCGGCGGCGCCATGCCCGGCGACCAGTCGCATCGGTCTTCCGCGGATCCACAGGCGCTCGATTTCGATTGAAGTCCAGCCGGAAGGCAGGACGACCGGATGTTTGCTCCAATTTTTGGGATCACCCGCATCGGGCTCCAAGCCCGTAAACCCAAAGAGTAGCCCGGTTAGGAAGCCCCCGATATTGGCAAAGAAGGGACCGGCCTGCGGTTGCTCCGGAAAGCGGTCGGCGCGATATTCTAGGGTCTGCAAGAATCGCCCGACGCAGAACTGTCCGTAGCCCTCATCGAGCAGCTTCAGTGCGAGCCGGCGATTCCCCGTGCGCGCGGCCCAGGCGCCGTAGAGCGCGGACAGCATGGGGCTTCCGATGTAGTCGTCGACGTCGCTTAGATAGAGTGCCAATGTCGCCTTCTCGCTTTCGGCGTCGAGCGCAAAGCCGAACGGGAAGATACCCATCAGGGGATCGGGTGTCGCGCCCTTCTCCTCGTTACTACGGTAGTCGTCATGGGAGACGATCGCCTTGCCGCGTCGCGGAATCTTGATTCCTTTAGCGAGCTTAAGCCAAGCGGGATTCGCTTGGTAACCAAGCCGCTCAGCTGCCATAATCGCTTTCTGCAATACCACGATCGCCCCCATGCAGGTGAACGCCGCGTTGCAGACGGGATGTTTTCGCTCGGCGATTCCCATGGAATCGACGATATCATAGCCTCCGCGGGTGCGCGTCACGCGCGAGGTAAGCCACTCCGACACTCCGGCCAAAACAGGCCAAGCTTTGGTACGCAGGAATTCCAGGTCGCCTGTTGCGTCCGCGTAAAAGCTAAAGGCCCGTGCAACGTCGAGGGAGATATGATCCTCATGCCAAGCGGCAGTTCCTGGGATGGGTGCCGCTTCTTCGCCGCTCTTAGGCGCACTTTCCCACGGAAACTGCAAGCCGCGGCGGCCTCGCAAGCGCGCGTTACGCTTCGCGCCCTCCATACTTTCTGAACGATAATCGAGGATCGCGGCGGCGGCGGCGGGTTGCAACAAACTCAACGGCGGCACCGCGAAGGCCTCGATGTCCCACATTACGTGACCATAGTAGTAGTGGTAGTCGTGCCACGTCGCCAAACCGAAAATCGAGGTTGAAGCTGGCGATCCCGCATGGACCGACGTATTCAAATAGAAATACGCAGCATCGGCTAGTGCCTGCCAGCGTTCATCCGCGCCCCCAACCAAGACGCGGCCCATCCACAAGTCTTTCCAATGCGCGCGATTCTGCACTCGAATCTTTGCGAAGCCGTCTCTCCGCGCCTTCGCGGCAAGTCGGGTCGCCTGCTGATCGGGCCTTTTATGCATAGCGTCCGGAATGACACAGGCGATCTGGCGCAGACGAATAGGCCGGCCGGCCCGCGCATCCAGGTTGTATTCACTGACGAGACGATCCCCGGCGAGGGGCGGCCTTGTCGGTTTCTGGTCTCCGGCGCCGAGCAATTCCGTGACCAACGCGATGCCGCACGTCGACAGGCCGCCGGAAGATTCCCACAAAAGGGAACCGTCAACCGCCGCCTCGGCCTCGCCCGGCGTCGCGCGCGCCTGCCTAAGCGCGCGACCGTCGACACCGCTGCCGTCGACAATGGCGCGAAGGCCAAGGTGATTGGCGCCGTCAACCTCAATAGCGATTTCTTGACAAACGATCGTCGGATCGACGCGGCTGCAGAATGTGATGACCTCGATGCGCGCCCGATATCCTTCCGCGGCAAAGGTGAAGCAACTCTCCAGTTCGCCGCAGGAAAAGTCGTAGGCCTGTTTCAGATCGGACGCCTGATGAGGACAGTCGGAGAGCCAGCTTCCTCCAAGCGAGATATCGGCCGCGATGGGATAGGGGGCGACCGCCGCGGCCTCTATCTGGCGCTCCGGATGCTCGCCCGTGTAACCGCTTAAAAGGGCAAGGCCGGCGGCGAGGGGCACCTCCCTGACTCGCAAGCCGATAAGGCCGTTTGCCACGTAGGCGGGAAGTTCACGCTTGCCTGACCCGGCAACCACAGGGGGATTGATCGGTGCGCTCACAGGTCCTCCAACGGCACAAACGTAAGCTGCCTTTACCAGCGGGGAAACGTGATCAAACGAAATACCGGCATTGATGTTCCGACACGGAGCTTCTCAACTGCACAAGCCGTCCGTTTGTTTCTGCCCATCTGCTTAAGGTGGAGAGTCATGGCGGCCCCTATCGCTGCTTCAACCGCCTAACGCCACGAGGCTTCGGGCGCTTCATAAGAGCCTCTGCGACCACTCGGGCCAGCCTCGTCCTACGGTGTCGCGCCACTCATGATAGTCCCATGCAAGCCGCGGACGATTGTCATTGGGCCCACAGCGCGGGCATTACTTGAGCCGACTTTTTCCATGACCCGGGGTCGAAGTCGCGCTCCAGCCGATCGCAAAGCTTGCTGATCCCGGAGTTCGCGCAACGACGAGCGCGCCGAGACATCGGCGGGCACCGCTTTTGGCCATCGGTTCGTTGACTCTGCTGGTCAGTCGGATGAGGGAAGAAGGATCAAGGGAGCTGGAAGCGGCTGAGCACATTGGGCGTTGTACTAAAAACGCTGCAAAGTCCCGGGACGGCCGATGCCGCCCCAATCCCACAGTTCAATTGTACGCATGTAAATGCGACCAACGATTGAAAGGTTCCACCTCGGGAAGGGGGCGGCCGCCGCCTTTCCGAGCGGCGGCCGCAGAATGCTAAGCAACACTTGCCGGCATCTTGGCGACGGACATTAACGGTTGAGCCAGCTGGTCGAGAAGCTGTTGCGCGTTTTGTTCTTCACCGAGCGACATCGTGAGCAAATTCGCGATGGCTGATTGATGGAGCTGCAGGGCTAGATTCCGGGCTGTGGTATAAGCTGCTATCTCGTAATGTTCGACACGTTGGGCGGCCCCGATGAGGGCCAAGTCAGCCGGGGCCTCCTGCTTTGCTTTCCAGTCATCCATCACCTCCTCACCCTCGGTGATGAGGCCGGCCATGCCTTTACATGGCTTCGCTCGGGCCTGCGCTCCTAGTAGTTTGAGGCTTTCATTCAGTCGGTCAACCTGAGCTTCGGTCTCCGCCAGATGCAGGGTCAGAAGGTTTTGTAGTTGAATGCTATGTGCCGCCTTGGCCATCTTCGGAAGGGCTTTGATGAGCTGCTTTTCCGCATGCAGGATATCGCGCAGCTGATCGACAAGTAGTTCCCGGATCGACCCGGAATCGGTAAGGTCCGAACTCTCGGCGTGGACGGTAGCTCCGCCGGCATCGAGGCTGTTGAGGTCCTGGAAAGCAGGCGCTTCGACGAATTCCCATGACCCGCCCTCGTTCCAAGGACCGCGGCCGTCAACCTCGCCGTGGTCGCCTTCGCCTGTCGAGTCGTTGAAGAACTGATCGACTAGTTTCGGCGTCGGAGCGATACGACCGATGCTGAACGGCGGCCTTCCCATGCTTTCCAGCGCCGCCGAAAAGGCCTTCATATGGGTTATTTCGCGGGTCATGAGGAACTGGAGAGCGTCCTTCGTCCCGCCATCGCGGCAAAAATTGATCAGCCGCTCGTAAACGATTTTGGCTCGGGCCTCGGCCGCTATGTTGCTGCGCAGATCAACGTCGAGTTCGCCGGTAATTTTGAGGTAATCGGCCGTCCAGGCGTTTCCCATCGAATTGAACAGATTGACGCCGCCGCCGCCGGCGATGGCGATGAGCGGATCCGCCTCCGCTTCTTCACGGACGGATTTGAGAGGCTTGAGGTGCAACCGGGCTAGACAGCCCACGATCTCCAGGTGGCTGAGTTCTTCGGTTCCGATATCCATGAGAAGATCCTTGCGGCTTGGATCGTCGCAATTGAGGCCCTGAACAGAATACTGCATTGCAGCAGCCAGTTCCCCGTTTGCGCCGCCGAACTGCTCGAGCAGCATGTTGCCAAAGTGGGGGTCCGGCTCGTCGACGCGGACGGTGTACATGAGCTTTTTTACGTGATGGTACATTTTGATCGCACCGTGAAGAAGGAGGTTGCCTCCGGGTGCAACGCCCTTAGTAAAACGCGGTTCCGGTCAATCTTCGTTCCGGCGGTAAGAAGCCGCTGCTGCAGGATGCGTGACTGAACTTGCCGCGGCGCGACGGAATCCGCTGCGCCACCGCAGATCATCGCGCCTTTACGGCCCTCTTGTGTGCAGCTGAGTTCGGTTTTCGCGGCCCTTCACGTTCAACGGCGGAACTCCATGCGCCCGCCTGGACCATCATCGACTGACGATTTTTGCGACCGCCGCGATCGCTCCATTCTCCGCCGATCACAGCTCGCTATCGCTATTTAATATCCGCGACCGGCAGGGCGATTTGATCGAACGTGCATTGTTCGGGTGACTTGTCGGGACGCCACCGCATCAGTTTGGTGCCGTGGCGAAAGCGATCGCCGGTAACGTGATCAAATCGAACCTCCACGACAAGTTGAGGCCGAAGCGATTCCCATTCCCCGCTGCGCTCGGTACTCCATCGACTTGGGCCACCCGGTGCCTTGCCGGTGAATCCCGGTGGGCCACGCAACTTTTCGAGCTTCCGCGTCAGCGCGGGCCGCTCCGCATCCCTGATTGTCGAGGTGAAACCGACGTGGTCGAGTTTGCCGGCAGAATCATAAAGCCCCAGCAGCAATGAGCCAACCTGCCGGGATTTGCTTTCATAGCGGAACCCACCGACGACGCAGTCCGCCGTGCGTAGTCGCTTGACCTTGATCATCGTGCGTTCGCCGGGCGCGTAGACATCGTTCAGACGCTTGGCAATCACGCCATCAGTCGCGCCGCTTCCTGCCGCGGTCAACCAACGCTCAGCTTTGTCGCGATCGGACGTGCACGGCGACAGAACTAGCTTCTTTGGCACAGCCGCTTTTTTCATGAACGTCTCGAGTGTCTTGCGGCGTTCCCGCAATGGCCATTCGATGAGGACGGTGCCAACGGGAGCGACCAGCATGTCGAACAGGATTAAGCGCGCGGGCGTGGCAGCGGCAAGCTTGCGGATCCGGGTGTCTGCGGGATGCAAACGCATCTGCAAGGCGTCGAACGCCAATCGATCATCGAGTTCGATCACCAATTCCCCGTCGACCACGAACTGCGGGGCGGCGACCTCGGCTAACAGCGCGATGACCTCGGGAAAATAGCGCCCCAACGGCTTGCCGGACTTTGCCCTCAGGTCGATCTTGTTGCCGGCCTTGAACGCGAGGCATCGAAAGCCATCCCATTTGGGTTCATATTGCCAGGGGCCATCCATGTCCGGAAGCTGTTCGGAGGAGTGGGCTTCCATTGGCGGCGTACCCAATGGAAGCGCGAACGAGAAGCCGGCTTCTGCTTGCGCACGTCGCGCGGGGGGACGACTGCGAGCTTTCTTCCGTGCTGCCGCTGCCGCGATTGCGGTCATGCCGTCAGCCGTGCCTTGCCGAGCCGCTTGATCGCCTGTTCAAGCGGCCGTTCGGCGTCACAATAATCCGCCCACGCCTTACTCTTGCGAAGCAACGGCGGGACGGTTCGAAGGGTAAATCGCCGCGGATCGATGTCGGCCTTCACCTGCGGCCAGGTCACCGGCATTGATACGGTCGCACTAGGACGCGCGCGCGTCGACAACGGCGCTACGGCGGTCGCCATACGGTCGTTGCGAAGATAGTCGAGGAAGATTCGTCCGCCGCGAAGCTTCTTGGCCATGTTAACGACGTAACGCTGCGGATCATCCTGCGCCATGCGCAAGCAGACTTCATGGGCGAAGGTTTTCGCCTCCGCCCAAGTCACGTTGCCCTTCTTCGAAGGTGCGAGCGGCGTGACGACGTGCAGACCCTTGCCGCCGGTCGTCTTGCAAAAGCTGATGAGGCCCAACGCGTCCAGTCGTTCGCGCATTTCGCGGGCGGCCTCCACCACCGTGGAGAAAGCTACATCCGGCCCCGGATCGAGATCGAATACCAGACGACCGGGGACTTCTGGTTGGCCGGGTTGACAGTTCCACGGGTGCAGTTCCAGGGCCGCAACCTGGGCAACTGCTGCCAAGCCCTCGACCCGATCGATCTGCAGATAGGGCTTACGGTCGCCAAACACCGTCACGAGTTCGAGCAGGCTGGACGTACCGGGCATGGCATGGCGTTGAAAGAATTGCTCGCCAGCAAATCCGTTCGGGGCTCGGATGATCGAGCACGGTCGTCCCTTGATATGCTCGATGAGCCATGGGCCGACCTGCCCGAAATAGGTGGCGAGATCAAGTTTCGTGACGGGCTCTCCATCGCCGGCGTCAGGCCAGAGCGGCTTATCGGGATTGGAAATCAGCACACCCATGACGACAGGTTTTCCGGAACGCTTGGCCCATCGCGCGGGCAACGTTGGCTTTGCCGGCATTGGAATGTCGACCCGGGACGCCTTGGCGGGCTTTTCTGCTTCGACCTCGTTGGCCGGCTTGTCCTCGCGCAGGCCTTTGAATGCGGCCTGGCGAACCATGCCATCTCCGGTCCAGCCGGCGAACTCGACCTCTGCGACGAGTTCGGGCCGCGTCCAGTTGACGCCTGGCTCCTTTCGCGGTGCGCCGATGCCGGTGAAGGGCGATGTTGGTGCGATGACGGTCTTGAGACGCAGGAGCAGGCTCTTGACCTTCGGCTGGCCATAGCCGGTGCCGACCCGGCCGACATAGACGAAATGGTCGCCGCGATTGACACCTACCAACAGCGATCGGAATCGACCGGCGGTCGTGCTCCATCCGCCGATCACAACTTCATGCCCTCCCCGGCATTTGGCCTTTGTCCAGGCGCCGCTGCGGCCGGCCCCATAGGGGGCGTCAAGCTTCTTTGACACGATCCCTTCCAGCGACAGCTTGCAGGCTGAGCGAAGCACTGCCTCGCCGCCGGTCTCGAAATGCTCGAGGAAACGAATGACATCCTGAACCTCCCGGTTCGCAAGGATCTGCCGGAGGCGCTCCTTGCGCAATGTCAGCGGACGTTTACGCAGGTCTTCGCTGCCTTCGAACAGGAAATCGAACGCAAAGAAAATCAGGTCCTTGGTCTTTCCCTCCGACAAGGCAGCCTGAAGTGCCGCAAAGTCGGGCGCACCGTGGGCGTCGAGGGCGACGATCTCGCCGTCGACGATGCCATTCGGAAGCTCCAATGCGGCATCCGCAATGGCGCCGAACTTCGCCGTCCAATCGAGGCCCTTGCGGGTTTTCAGCGTGACCTTTCCACCTTCCACACGCAACTGAATGCGATAACCGTCGAGCTTGATCTCATGTGCCCAGCCTGGACCGTCGGGTGGCCGCTCGACGCTTTCGCACAGCTGAGGCGGAATAAAATCAGGTAGCTTCAAGGACGCCTTTGTCTTCGCCTTTGCTGCAAGCGCCCTTCCGGTTCCCGCCGCAGACGTCTT
>Ga0257158_1000025_pt1 | contig 12689 bp, 7 predicted proteins | sample NL03A_FD_185992 | JGI IMG/M metagenome (GOLD analysis project Ga0257158, IMG submission 185992) | Soil microbial communities from H.J. Andrews Experimental Forest, Oregon, United States - NL-03-A | ecosystem: Environmental > Terrestrial > Soil > Temperate forest > Bulk soil | place: USA: Oregon...
GCGCGGGTTGGACAGCGAGATATTAGCCGCCTTGTAGTTGGAATTTCCGACCACCAGCGCCACGCGCCGTTCGGCCCACGCGGCATTGCTCCCCGCAATCACCACTATCGCGGCGGCGGCAACCCCTACCACCCATGAAAGCAGCCGGTTCATAATGGTCCGTTTCGAGGCGGCGAGAATACAATACTCTCTGGTGCCACCCCCACCGCGACACCTTACATATGCCAAAAAATATCCCGGAACCCTAATGAATGCAATAAAATTGCGGCGACTTCTTGAGCAGGCGCATGTACGTCCGCCCGACCCAGACACGATCGCAAAAGTCGCCGTCATGGCTGCTTCGCGCCCTTTGTGTTGCGGCTAATCCGATCGTCCGGTCGATATCCGCCCGGGAAACCGGGTCGAAGTGCAGGATCCCGGTCATGCGGATGCTGGCGTTCCTGTTGTTTGGTTCGTCCGACACGGTCGTTGGTTCAACGGCACACGCAGGTTCGCGCTATTGGGGTGCCGCGTCGGGAGCCAAGCCTACTTCTCCAGCATGAAATATTTCACGCCAACGTTGAGCGTTTGGCCGGTCCGCAACGCCTCCGCGAGTACTTGGGAAAAGACCTGTTCGGGGGTGGGCGACCCCTCCTTGGGCAATTTCAGTGCTTCCAGCGGTTTTGACGACGCGATCACAAGTAGGAGTTGCGGGCGGGGCGGTCCAGGATTTTTCTTTAGGAGCTTAAAGGAGAAGACCATCGTGTTGCCGCTCGGCTTAAGATACTCCGTCACGTTGCTGACATACCCGTCGTCGGAAACCAGCAGCAGCTCTACGTGGCGATCGCCAAGCTCGGCGATGGAGCCCGTCAGGGGGTCGCCGCCCCGTAGCCCCGCCGTGTTGATATCGAGCCGCGGCGCGGTGCCGCGTTGGTTCTTGGTGCGGGAGAGGAAGCTCACGGCGGGGCATTGCTCTGGCGTTACCTGGTGCACGCCCACAAAGGGTTCGAATTCAAGCTGGCGCCTGAATTCGTAGTCGAAAACGTCGAAAGGCGCGACCGAACTGCCCAAGCCCTCAAGGGTCGCCTTGCCGTCTTCAATCGTCTCGGGCAAGACGAAAAAACAATCACCGCCGTCATATGTATTGACGAAATCGATGATGCGCTCACGCGACGGGAGGGGCCCGGGCACGGAGGGGCGGTCCCGCCCGGGTTCCTCCCTCGGCTGATTGGGGACGCCGGGGCCGAGGCGAGGCGACTCGGGTAGTACCTTGATCGGAGATAAAATAAAATCTTTAGCGAAATAAAAGCTGACACCTCCTACCCCGAGCAGCAGTGCCACGGCGACAGCGACTTTTGCCAGCCGCGGGCCGAGCGTTGACTGCCGCGTCGGCCTGTCGGCAGCCACAAGCCGTGCAGCTTGGCTGCGATCACGGGTGGCGGCGGCGCGGTGCGGCGGGGGCCGGGTTTCCGGCTCAGGCCGCCAGGCCGCCACGGCGGCCATGGACTCGGGCCGATCGGCCGGGTTCGGCTGCAGCATCTTTTCGAGCAGCGGACGAAAACGCCGGTCGACCGCCCGAAGGTCAGGCACGACGCGTCGCTTTTCCAAAACTTCGAACTGGGTGCCGCCCATGTCGATTGGTTGTCCGGTCAGGCATTGCGCCAACACAAGACCGAGGCTGTAGATATCCGACTTCGCCGTGACATCGCCGCCGAACAGACCGAGTTGCTCGGGAGAAACGTAATTGTACTTTCCGGCAAATCCACTACCGATGATGGTGCTGTCGCCGACGCGGGTTGATCGCGCGATGCCAAAATCAATGATCTTGGCTTGAGCCAGATCGCCCCCGGGAATGAGCACATTGTCGGGCGACAGATCGCGATGGATGATGCCGTGTTGGTGGGCGGCATTCAGGCCTGCCGCGAGACGCTCCTGCAGCAGACGTACGGCCTCGAAGCCAAGCGGCCCCCGATGCAACAACTCGGCCAATGGCTGCCCGTCCACGAACTCCATGGCGAGATAATGTCGCCCCGTCCCGGGATCATTGGAGAACACGTAGTAGCGGACGATTGCCTCGTGATGGATGTAGTGCAACGCCGAGGCTTCCTTGCGAAACAGCGCCAGCGCCAGCATGTTGTCGGCAAGATCGGTGCGCATCACCTTGATGGCGACCGGATCGCCGGTTTCGATGGCGTGGCCGCGATAAATCTCGCCCATGCCGCCGGACGCGATGCGCTGGTCGATCTCGAAGATGCCGTTTAGTCGCGTGCCGGGGGCGAGGCGCGATGCTTCGACGGAATACATGTCCGACATCTGCGCTACTCCCAGCCCCCTCCCTTCCCTCCCCCGCGGGCGGGGGAGGGAAGGGAGGGGGACGTGACCGGCGATATTGTGGTGGGTGCAGCGGGATCGAATCGGACCGCTACGACAGTGACATTATCGACGGCGCCGCGATCGAGCGTCAGCGCGATCAGGAGATCGCAGGCCCGTTGGGGACGGTGTTCGCTCGCCAGCGCAAGTATCTCCTCGTCCTCCACGTGAGCCGTGAGGCCGTCGCTGCAGATGATGAAGACATCCCCCGGCTCTAACGTACCGCCTTTGATCTCAAGCTCCGGATTATCGTTTACGCCGATGGCCCGTGTTATGACATTTCGACGTGGCCAAGCGCGCGCCTCCTTTGCGGTGAGCTTGCCCTCCGAAATGAGTTCCTGCACTTCCGTATGATCGACCGATATTTGCTCGATCTGGCGCCCACGAATGCGGTAGATGCGGCTGTCTCCGGACCATACGCCGGCGTAATGGCCGTTGAAAACAAGCAAAACCGCAACCGTGGTGCCGATTAGCACGCCGCCACGCTTCTCGGCGAGTTTTTTGAGACGGCTGTTGGCGCTGATCATGTGAGATTCGCAGCTGGCCAACAATTCGGCCGCTGATGCAGGAGCCGCGATCGCGTCGAGTTCTTCGACAACGACGCGACTCGCGACATCGCCCGCTTCGTGGCCGCCCATGCCGTCGGCCACGGCCCACAAGCCGCGCTGCGTCGCGACAAGGTAGTTGTCCTCGTTCTGCCGCCTCACCTTGCCGACATGCGTCGCTGCGCCGGCCTCGATCCATGACATTGCATCGTGCATAGTGGCGCCGTGCCTCAAGCCGGAGTGTCCGCAAACTCGCCGGTCAACATTGCCGAAAACAGGAACGGGTCGGGCATGCCCTTACCCGACAGCGCGACCGGTGCGATGCCTTCGCCGCCGATGGTCCACCAAAATGTCGAACCGGCGTAAATCTTGGCATGATCGCGTAGGCGTATCGAACCGAAAAGTTCGCTGAAGCTCTGGCCGTGCACCGGCATCGTGTGGGGGCCCTTGCTGTGGCATCCGGTATCCTCCGACGAGGCTTTGGGAAGCTCCTGAAATGGCGGCGGCAATGCGCCAAGCTCGGCGGTCATCTCCTCGAATTTCGCGTCATGGTCGAGCGTCGACATCAGGAGCGCCTCCGCGGCGTTGAACCAGTCGTCTTGCGAACCAAACTCCGGCGGCGGGATGGCGGCATTGTCGTCGGCGCAGGCAAACAGCGTCAGCGGGAAGTAGCGGCCGACGCCGTCGAGCGAGGACATGAAGGCGCCGATCACGCTCCTGCTGCAGATGTCGGCGCCGAGCCAGAAACGCCAGATCGGAGCGGTCAGAAACGCCGATTGCCACTTTTCGCCGAGGTCGGTGCGCGAGGCCGAAATCGCCCCCTGCAGCCATGGCTCCCACGCATTGAGGAATTCGCGCGGCGCGCCGATGGCAATGAAGTCGCGCTTTGCCGGTACCTTACCGTAAAGGCTGCATTGCATGGCCCCTCACAGTGATGTCGGGCATTTGAACTCCGCCAGTACCGCCGGGTTCAGCGGGTTAACGACCGTTCCGGTTCCGATCTGGAACGACACGTCGCGGGCGGCGACGTTCCAAGTTGCGGTGATTCCATTCGGACGGAGGGACTTTTGTGCTCGATCAAGAAGACGGAACAGCGCCCATTGGCCTGTGCCACCGGATTGTTCTGAGGGCTGACTTCCTGCAACCGGCGGATCCTGCCCAAGCGACACCGCGGTTTTGCCGCCGGCGCCGGGCCACTGCACCGCTACCGGGGTAGGGGTGGGCTGATTGGACGACGCAATCGGAATGCCGTTGATCTCCAGTTTCGCGATCAGGCCGATGGCCGGAAGCGGCGGCGGCGTCACGGTCAGGTTGATCATTGGGACGTTTCCATTGGTCGGGAAGAACGCGTCCCTGATCTGCGCCGCGCGTTGGAATTGACGCAGCGTTTCGGGCGACATCAGCTTCGCAACCGGATTGTCCTGTCGCCATTTCCACTCGCGCTGCGACATATCCGCATATGGCTCCAGGTTTTTCTTGAAGAACCCGTCAAAATAACCATTCCCGCCGAACAGCCGACCGAAATCCGCGAGCCCGATTTCATCGCGAGCACCGCGATCCAGCGGATACCGGTTCTTCGTGAGGCTTTGGCATGGGCCGGGTATGAACTTCTGGAACTCATCGCGAAGTTGCCTGTAGGTGTCGTTGACGATGGTACTTTCAAACGAGTTGGCTGATTGGAGAAGCATGCTGTTGAACGGATTTGGCATGCGTAGCGCGTCGTTCTTGAACTGGGCGACCTGGCTCCGCAAGGCGGCGGTTGCCTGCTGTTCCTGAGCCGGATTGAGCACGATGGTCTGGAGGCTGTTATTGATTGCTGTCAGGTCGCCGAGGATGATGTCGATCAGGCGACGCGAGCCGTCGCCTTCCACCACCTGATGGAAGGGCTTGAACTGCGCCTCGATATAGGCGCCCGGCGAACCGCCCTGTGCGCCGAGGAACGTCGGTGTCGCCGCCTCTTTTTTTCCGTCGTTGCCGGCCTTGGCGTCCTTGCGCTCCCGGGTGAGGGCGGATTCGTCGCGGATCGATTCGATCAGCAGGCGGATTGGGGATGTCGAAGCGGCGGCCGCATTCAAGGCCTCGTATTTCGGTTTGCCGGCGTTGAGGGGGCGGATTCGTAATTTTTCAAGCGCCTGCTTCCACGCAGCGACGAAATCGAGCGAATAAAGATTGAGGAGATCGCGAACCAAGCTGTCGAATTGCGATTTGATGGCCTCTAACTTGCCGACATCGCCAAGCACCCAGTTATCGCGTTGGAGCTGCTCCGCAATGGTTGGCAGCTTCTCGATGAATGCACGTTGGAATCCCGCATAGGTGTAGAAGCCCGGGACGAAAATCATCTCGGCACCGTCGCCGGTGGCCGATTCGAACACGGTTGCGAAGTCTGGTCCGCCGTGGCGAGACGCGATCCAATCCGGGGCGATCGACCGCCGCGCCTGCGATTTGAGAAGCTGATAGGCGCGATCCGCGATGCTCAGTCGCGCCAGAATGCGCCGGCATTCCTCGATCAGGCCCCAGTTGGGTTCGACCAAGGGTTCATCGCCGCCTCCGAGATCCAGCATGGCGACAAGCTCTCCCTCAAGAGCCTTGCGGCCTTCGGCGTTGGGCGCGCCCGGATAGAGGTTTTCGCTCCAATCGTTTCGCATCCAACCGACGACAAGATCGCGATCCGTGCGCTCGACCCCCGCGATCATCAGGTAGACCTTGAGCGCCTCGTAGATGTAGCCGGGGTTCGATTTGTTGGCGTCGAGAACTTCTTCCAACCGGAACATCAGCCGCGGCCGGAACTGCCGTTCGAGGCTTATGTGATAAACCTGCTCGGCCGAAGTCTGGAGACGCTCCCGCTGGCTCAGCCCCAGCGTGGCGAGCAGCGGCGTCGGGGACTCCCGGGTTGCGTAGCCGGGCGGCAGATTGCGCAGCTTGTAGAGCAGCGGCAGCACCTTGTGCAGGTCACGGTCGCCGATGATGGTTTCGTGCGCATAGGGGCCGGCCTGCTTGACGTAGTCTGCGACCCCATATTGTGTCGCGGTGATCAGGTTCCGGTTGTGCGTGTAGCTCACCCACCACAAGCCTGTCATCGCCACGGCGAACAGGGCAAGGGTTGAGTAGAGGCAAGCCTTGATGATGCGGGCGCGGCGGACCGCGGCGCGGTCGGTCGAGACCCAAGCAGCCTCGCCGAGAATGACCTTGAGGATGAGGTCAGTGAGAAAGAAGCTCTTGCCAAGTCCAGAATAGGCCTGGGCAGTGACTTGTTCGGTACCGAAGCTCTTTGCCAGAGCCCCAATCAGGCGGTCGATTGGGGTGCCGTGCTGGGTACCGGAGGTGAAATAGAAGCCACGCAGCGTTGCGTTGGCGTGATAGCGGGTCGGCTCGAAAATCTGATTGAGGAAATCGAAAATCGACCGCTTGAGCGCTGCGATCTGGATCGGGAAGCCGTAGAGCAGCACGCGATTGCTTGGCGTCGGCTCCTCCTGCAACCGATCGGTGAGTTCCTGGTTCAGACGCTCGACGAGATCGTCGAACTCTTTCGGGATGTCGCCGACGAGGTTGCGGGTCTTGTCGTCGGTCTGGAACGTCGCGCCCCAGACCTGTCGGCGGCCCTGGTCGGACAGGTTCAAGAAATACTCGGTGAAGCCTGCAACCAGGTCGCCCTTGGTAAACAGCGCGTAGACCGGAAAATCGACTTTGAGGCGCTCATGCAACTCGAGCAGCCGCGCCCGGATCGCATTGGCATGGGCGGCGATGTCGGCGGGTGGAAGCGTCATCAAGTCCTCGAGGCTGATGGCGACGAGGACGCCGTTGATCGGCTGGCGTGGCCGGTTTTTCTTGAGTAGATCGAGGAAGGCGAGCCAGCTCTGCTTGTCTGCCGTGGCGTCGGAATCGTGTGTGGTGTAGCGACCGGCGGTATCGATCATCACCGCATCTTCGGTGAACCACCAGTCGCAATAGCGCGTGCCGCCGACGCCGGCGATCGCAGCCGGCGTCGCGCCGCGCGACAAAGGAAACTTGAGCCCCGAATTGATGAGCGCGGTGGTTTTACCCGAGCCCGGCGGGCCGATCAGCACATACCATGGCAAATCATAGAGGAAGTCAGACTTGCCGCCGCTTGCTGCCTTGAGCGTGGCCAGCGCATCCTTCATCCTGTCCTTGAGAACATCAGCATCGTCGTCGACCTTGTCGGGGGTTGCAATGCCCTCGGCGATCTTTGCGGTGGCCTTCTTGCGACGCTTCCAATTGAAGGCCATCACGGAAGCAAACGCGGCAGCAACCACCAGAATGGCAATTTCCCGCACGATATAGTTTTCGAACGGGCGCCAGCCGCCAATCGAGATCAGCGGTCCGGCCAGATAAATAAGTGCGCAAACGGAGGTGAGACCGATCCCTACGAGCACGATCCGGAGGATGTCCTTTGAGGAGATGCCGGTCATGGCTTGCTCGTCCGGCTGGAGTGGATTCCGGTCATGTTGAACCGCTTCTCCGGAGTCATGGCCGGGCTTGTCCCGGCCATCCACGTTTGGCTTGCTGAAGCTCGGCAAGAAAGACGTGGATCCCCGCGAAGACGGGGTCCCCGCCGCGTGACGCGGCGGGGTGTCTCTGCGCGGGCATGACGGCGGAGATGTGATTCGATCACATCGGAACGCGCTCTAACGGAATGAGTGTCGTTCATCATCGCGGGCACGTCTTCTCGGCGACCGGGCCGGTGTCGGTTCTTGGAATAAGGATTTCGACTCGCCGGTTCTTCGCGCGTCCTTCGGGGGTCTTGTTGTCGGCGATCGGCGCGGTTTCGCCCTTGCCGTCGGTCTGGAGGCGATCCGGCTTGGCAAGGAAGGGCTTGAACAGGGCCGCCACGTTCTTGGCACGCTCAATGGAGAGATGGTAGTTGGAGGGGAAGCGGACGTTGCCTCGGTTGATCGGCGTGTTGTCGGTGTGTCCGATCACCTTGATGAAGCCCTCTTCTTTATCGAGCGTCGTCGCGACGCGGGCCGCAATCGCCTTGAACGCGTCGAGCACGGTGGCGGAGCCCGAATCGAACAGGATGACGTTGCCGACCCGGACAGTGATTTGGTTTGCGGTCTGCTCGGCCGAGGCCTTGTCGGCGGCGACCTCAGGGCCGAGGGCAGCGCAGATGCGCTGCAATTGCGTAATCCTGTCGGGTGGGGGCGGCGGGGGCGGTGGCGGCGGAAGCGAAACGGGGCGCACGATCGAAAGCTTGCCGATGTCGTGGAGCGTGGCCAGTTGAGCAGCCGCGGCGTCGACGCCGCCGGTGAGCCAATAGAGCAGCACGAAATAAACGCCGAACAGCAGGAGGCCGACGAATCCCAGGACGCCCCACCACGGCACCCAAACCCGCAACATGCGGCTCGCCAGTTTCTGACCCTGCCATCGCGGCGACAGTTCGCGATAGACCTTCGGACGCAGCCGGCGCAGCGTCTCGTAAAGATCGCGCTGAATCTGCTGCAATGTGGCGACGCCGCCCGCCGAGGTGCGATGGATGCCATGGAATCCTAGCGCCAGGCAGGTGTGCTGCAGTTCGAGCAAGTCGTAGTTGACCACCGGATCCTGCTTGAGCCGCGTGAGTTCGTCGAAGAATCGCACGCCGCCGATTCGCTCACCGAAGAATCGGCTCAGCATGCTGTATTGCGTCCAGACGTGACGATCCTCGGTCGGGATGTTCTGGACGATATCGTCGGCGGTGGCGCAGATGATGTATTTGGCGGAATTTGCCTGCGCCTCGGAAATGCCGGCGGAACGGATGTCTTTCTCGAAGAACTTGATGGCATCGGCGACCTGCTCCATCAGGCTCGCGAACGACGCGCGGGCGAGCGCGACGCGCAGGCGGCCAAGCAGGAGCAGGAGCGGACCGGCGGAGCGCAGGATCGGATTTTCATTCGGCGCGACGAGTTCATCGATCCTGACCTCGGGGACGCGCACCTGGACGACCGGCTGCGGCGCCTGGGGCTGCGTTGAGATCCATTCGTCGGCACTGGGACTTCCCGGAGCAGTCGGCGGTACATAGGGCGTCGCTTGAGGTGCCACAGGCTGCGGCGGCCCCTGGACTTGCGGCACGGGATTGTAGGAAGCGGGCGGCGCGCCGGGCCCAGGCGACGGCGCGGCCGGGCGCCGTCCTCCCGGATTAGGCCGGATGACGGTCCGCTCTCCAGGAACGCCGAATGGGCTGCGCGGTGGAACTTTGTCGTTCATCGCCGGTCTTCCAGTACGGCCCATAATTCAAGTTCAAGTTCCGGCCAGTCGCCGGAGAAGTGCATTCCGATGGAACTGGCTGTCGAGAATTCCGGCCATAGCGGCGATTTGCGGTCGAAGAAGAAATAGACGTGGTCGGTGATCGCACGGATCTGCGGCGGGGGCGTCGGCAAGTGGATCAGCGGTACGCCCGGCAGATGGGCGTGCACGATCTCGTTCATCTTGGTGTTGGGGCCGATCTTGAAGAGGTGCGGAAATTGGCTCTGGATTTCGGTGAGCGGTCGGCGCGCCGCAACTTCGAGCACAAAAGTGGCATTGCGAAACAAGGTGCGGTCGCGGATCGTGGAAACGAAGGCATTGTTGGCGCGCTCGATGATCTCAAGACGGATCGCGCGGCGGCCGCGCGCATTGAGGAATTCCTGCAGATCGCGCATGACGGGCGCAAACACGTTCTCCAAGTCGTCCTGATCATAGTTCGGATAATCGCGGGCCCGTCGCTCCGATGTGGCGAAGGTGGCAAGTTCACCCACGATCCGCAGCAGTTCAGCGAACAGCCGCTCTGGATGGACATAATTGGAGCCGCGAAAGTGCTTGAGCACCGTAATATGCCGGTTCAGCAGCTGCAGCATGAGATAATCGGCGCTCTGCAGACCGCCGCCGGCGGTTGGATCAGCGGCATAACGCGCGAGCTCTTCGAGTGTGTTTTCGATCCAACCTATGGCACGATCGGTCCATCCGTCGGCCACCGGATGGGCATTGCAGACGAGAACGGGCGGTACGTATTTTTCGTCGAACACGATCTGCTTGTCGCGGACTTCCAGCACGCGGGCGATGCCGATGCTGATGTAACCAGGTTTGGTCGTCTTGCGTAGCTCGAAGCTCAGCCGGGGAAACGCAATGTCGACTTCCTCTTCGATGCGCAGTGCCGATGTCGAGTCGATGAACGTCTCGGCTCCGATCACGAATCGCGCGGCACTCTCGGATTCCCGGTCGTCCGCTTCGCGCATGTTGGCGGCAGCGATCGGCATGGACAGCCATGCGATCTGCTGCGAGGCGCTGTCCGGCACCGATATCGGCGGTGGCAGCGGGCTATCGGCCGGAATATCGAATGGCGTGCCGTCCGGCATGATACCGGCAGCGCGGCGCAATCCGAATTTGCTTTGCTGGGCGAGGTCGCGGTCGATTTCCAGATAGGAGAATCCCCACGGATAGGGGGTGGCGAATCGCACCCGCGATTCAAGTAGATGCTCGTGATAGCGGTCGTTCTGCTGAAAATGGTGGGGTCGAAGGAAGAGGCCTTCCGTCCACGCCACCTTGGTGTACCAGGACATAAGCTGTCTCGATGTTTCTAACTCTGGATGTTCCGATCCATTCGGCAGCCTGTGATAACTTAGTGTAGTGCCGCTAACGAACGGTTCAGCATTCCGGGCTGTCATGCCGAGGCCCGAACCACCGGGCCTGGCCGGAGCCCGTCATCGGGCCGGCCAGAGGCCGGACCCGTTGGGCCGGCTCGAGGACCGGCTCCGCGAGGGGGCCGGAACCCACAACCACAGCCCCGAAGTTGTGGATTCCGGGGCTCGCCGCATCCGATCTCGGGTTTACCCGAGATCGGTCTTATTATGCGCACATCGGCAACAGCCGATGTGCGATAGCGTCCCGGAATAACGGAAATTGAATCGACGGTCAGAGACGCAACACTGGCGTACCTCATCTTTCATCATGGTCGTAACATTCGGCGAAATAGTCCATGAAGGCATTGAGCATTCCGTCCGCATGGCTCTGGGTGCGGGCCTGCCAGCGCGCCACATAGACGTCCCACAAACGAGCTTTGCGCGACCCGACCACGGCAGCCAAGCCGCGGTCGCTGGTCGTTGTGTTCTCGATGACATCGGGGTCGAATTCCCCCAGCATCAACCTCAAGGCGTGCTGCATGGCGGAAAAAGTCCTGACTTGGTGGCCCTTCAAGTCGTCGAAGCTCTGAGCCAATGCGCGCCGGGCATCCAGATAGCTTCTGGTCTGCGGCCCGAACATGATCCGCAAGGCATCTTCGGCGCTCGGCGCGAACTTGAGGGGATTGTTGTTCAGTGCCTGGACCGTGGTCTGGTTCGAGCTGCGGGCGAGGCGCTTGGCCATTTGGCGCGCTTCGAGGAGTTGCTTCACGTTCTCGGTGACGAGGTGCATCAGTTGGCCGAGCTGCTCGGCGAATTCGGCCGGGTCTCGCGCCTCGAAGGTGTCGTCCGGCAGGCCGGCGCCGCGCGCGAACAGGCGAACGAACTCTTTCATCGCGGCGGCTTCCGCCGCGCCGACCAAGGTAGGAGCAGCGGAGGTTGTCTGACGCGCTGCTTCGTGTCGCGGCGCCGCGACGCCGCGATCACCCGGCGGAGGTTCGGCCGGAACCGGCGTGCCGGTCGCAGTTGCCGCGAGGGCTTGAGCGGCGGCCAGTACGCTTGCCGCCGCCTGTGGAGAGGCGGGCGGCGCCGCGGGCGGGGCTGCAGCCCATGGGCCTTCCGGCTCGGTTGATACCCAAACGGGACGGCGCGGGCTCGGCACCGGAACGACTTCAGGCGCTGGCGGCGGCGGCTTGGGTGTGCCCTGGGCCCAACTCATGTCGTCAGTCGCGGGCGCCGGCGAGGGGTCCCATGACGCTGGTCCGCGACCCGGTCGCGGCGATCCGGATGGCGGCGGTGCCGGTGCCCGCGATGGAGTGTGGGGGGTCGGGACATCGATCGCCCAATCGAGAAAATCCGGACGAACCGGTTGCAGGTCGCGGGGCGCCTTAAGCTGCTTGGGGTCGATGGGCGGTGCTGCTTCACCGATTGGATTCCACAAATCCTCGTAGCTTGGCGGCGTATCCGCAAGCGGGGCTTCGAGCCCGGAAGGGGAGCCTTCGTCGTCAATGTCGGCCACGATGATATAGTGGCCGACCGCAAAACGGTCGCCATTGCGCAACCTGTGGGGTTCCCTGAGTCGACTGTCGGCGCCGTCGAGGAACGTACCGTTGGTTGAGATGTCGTGCAGCCAATATCCGCCGTCGTGCCACCGCACTTCGCAATGCTTGCCGGAAATGAAACGGCTAGGGTCCGGCAAGGTCCAGTCGAGATACTGGTCGCGTCCGATGTCAATACCGCGTTTGCCCTGGATGGACACGCTCAAGGGGCCGCCGTCCGGCAGGCTCGGTTGGTTTTCGATTCTCAGCGTTAGGCCCATCGGCGAGTTCTTTGCGACAGATTCACGAGATCAATCGATGCCTCGCGGCGTTATGCCAAATTGTGGCGCTTGAATTGGGTTTAGGTCCAGTTCGTTTGCCGTTCAAGCTCGATCGGCAGTCGCCAAAATGTACGACTTATCGCGAGAAAATGGCGAGCACTGAATCATCCAGCTGCCAGAATATCACAGTCCGGTTTCCGCAAGCTTTATGCCGTCGGCGATGCAGGCCTGGAGACGGACCGCGCGTTGGTCCTTGCCTACCTTCGCGGCGCTCAACAGGACAGCGATGCGGGCGGCTCGGGCGGTCATGTATGTCGGTACCGGAACGGGTACGGTCGGGAACGTGACAAGCAACCCACCTGACCATCCGGCGGCGAGCGCGAGCCA
>Ga0257158_1000026_pt1 | contig 12549 bp, 12 predicted proteins | sample NL03A_FD_185992 | JGI IMG/M metagenome (GOLD analysis project Ga0257158, IMG submission 185992) | Soil microbial communities from H.J. Andrews Experimental Forest, Oregon, United States - NL-03-A | ecosystem: Environmental > Terrestrial > Soil > Temperate forest > Bulk soil | place: USA: Oregon...
GCCGTCAATGCGAGAGACGCGATGCCCGCGGGTGGCTCGTTGACGATCACGTGCCGGAATGGATCGGTCGGCGATCTGCGCGGCGCTCCCAATACATTGCCGCGTGGCGACTACGTTCGAATAAGCGTCGCCGATACCGGTGAAGGCATGGGCGAAGAAACGCTTGCCAAGGCCATGGAGCCATTTTTTACAACCAAGGGGATCGGCAAGGGGACGGGATTGGGCCTTTCGATGATTCACGGATTGACCGCCCAGTCCGGCGGCACCATGGAGATCACCAGTCAGTTGGGCAAGGGAACCGTCGTGACCCTGTGGTTGCCGCGTGCAAGACAGGAAGACGTACCTAATGCGATCTCAACGCGGATGGCGCCTACGACGGAGACCGCCGTCCGAAAGTTGAGGGTGCTGCTGGTTGACGACGATTCTCTCGTGCGCATGAATACCGCTTATGTCCTCATGGATCTCGGACACAGCGTCCTGGAAGCGCCGTCGGCCGCTCACGCTCTGCAATTGCTGGACTCTGACGCTCAATTTGATGTCGTGGTCACAGACTATGCGATGCCCGGCATGAATGGTCTCGACCTTGGCATGAAAATAAAGTTGATGAACCCCAAATTGCCGGTCATTTTGGCGACCGGCTACGCGGAAATTTCCCCGGTTGCAAAACTCGGATTCCCGCGATTGGGAAAGCCTTACACTCAGGAGGCTTTGGCCGACGCTTTGGCCAATGCGCTGACGCCGGCCTCTGAGGGGCGATCGTTGCAACGTTCCGGCTAGCCGGCGACGCGCGCCCTCACCAGGGGCGCGATAGCGACTCGCCCATGCGTCTGCTGGGCCGTCGCCAATGTGCCTGGGATCTTGAGAGCGGCGCCCGCGGGGATGATCTTGGCATCGGCCCGCTGCAGAGCGCCATCGGGCCGGCCCGATTTTTCTCTCGAAGCTGTGAGCTCCGTCACACCGAACCACCGTGTGAGGCGGTTAAGCTTAGCTGCTCTTGCTCAAGAGCGTGGTCCCGACCTCTTGCCCCCACCCCATCCACCCGGAGGTCGGGATCACAGTCATCCCGATGGTCTGAAAAGGCCCGCAGAGCTTTACCTACTGACCTGGACGCCATTCCAGCGTCCTGAGCCTACACTCCGAGCCTTCCACAGCGACTGCCGCCTTGTGACTAGGGCCGACATCGAGGTCCCGGAATCATCCAGCGGCTTGCCTCGACCGCGTCAGGCCGGGTTGCGAGCAGCATGGCGGGCTCTCCAGGCCTCAAAGACACGTCGAACCGATTCAAGGGCAAAGACAGGCCCTCCCCTCTCGCTTTGATGAACGCTTCCTTGCGGCACCAGCAGCAAAAAAATGCATTGCGTCGCTGGTCGGGAGGCAGCGCCGCCAGATCGGCCTGCTCGCCCGACGAGAAAAAGCGCCCGGCAATGGCCTCCGGTTCCAGACCGTCGCGGACGCGCTCCACATCCACTCCGATTTGGCGGTTGGCGCGAGGGCAATCAGGATGAGATCCCCCGAATGCGACACATTGAATTGGAGGCGAAGCTCATTCTGAGCGTCCGGGAGACGTGGCTTTCCGAAATCATTGTAGTGGAAGCACAGGCCGTCCGGTCTGGTATCGAGGATGCGGCCAAGAACGACCCTCAGGAACCCTCGGCCGATAACATGGCGTTCGCGATCCACCTGGAAACGAAACCGCTCCGCCTTTTGCCGTTCGTCCAACGAGAGAACATCAGCGAGCGCCCCAATGTGCCTGGAAGACCATCCCACACGCGTTAGCCAGACGTGGACCTCATCGTCGGGTATGGCGTAGCCCCTCGGCACCGACGGCAATACATCCCACATCGGCAGTAGCCATTATCGCCCCTTGCGGGGTGATCGTTTTACCGGAGAAGAACGACGCCCTGTGTGTTTTTTAAGCTAAGTATCATGGCGCTCTGCGCCTCCCATCCGTGACGGGCCGCTTGAAAGCCGAAAGAAAACCATGGGTTCAACATTTGTTATGATCCACTCAGAGAGCACCTGGCCGAAGCGACGGCCAGACCGATACGGAAGACCGATGGCACAAATACGGTTGGTCGCGCAGAGCGAGCGTTCGAGCGGATCGAAAAGAACGCCAAGGAAGGCGTCTCGATCATGCCCGACGATGTGCAGCACCACTGATGCTGTTCGCCCGAAGCCCGAAGTCTCAACCGAAAGTTCGACGCTGGAACTCTTCGGCGGCTTTCTGAGCGTCCTTTTCGGAGCGTTCCGCGTCGTCTAGAGCGTCTTTCCGATCGACACCGACATCATCTGGCAAGGTCGCACGCAGCACGATGTGCTCCGGAGTGATCTCGAAGATATACTCGTGCCTTGGCTCGGTCACTCGCCGGAGCAGGTGACGGTAGCTGGTGCTGGGCTCGACGACGAAGCCGTTGATTTCATGCGTCATGGCTTTCCTGCGCCTGATTGTGCCGAGGAGGAACGGCAAACCACAGAGATGAACGCCTGGGAAAACGCGACGCATACGAATAGAGGACCCCGGTCCATAGGGGGGCACGCGGGGGAGAGACCGGGGTCCGCACGACGATCGTGAGTATGACCGTTCGCTGCAATTTAACGCGAAGGGGCGTGAGGGGTTCCCGCGAAATCCTGCTTTTTATTTCTCGCGCGACCGCGCGCTGCTATGTGCCTTCGCGAGCAACCGACGGATCGCCTTCCGGACGGGATGCGATCTTGCGCGTTTTGCTTGCGGAGGAGGAGCGTCATCGCTTGCCCACCCTACGCGGCTTCTTCGGCATGATGGTACGCTGTAGCCGCCGGAGGTCTCGATCATCGAGCAACCTGCCGAGCATTTCCGCCGGGATCTGCGCGGTGCTCGCCTCGTCGAGTTCGTTGCCGTTGGCGATATCCAATCCGACATCGAGCCCGGCTAGAGCAGCCTTCAAGCGGGCTGTAACCATGTCACGAAATACCGTCCCTAGATACCTCCGGCGGGAGGGGTGAAAGCCAGGCTAGGGCGTTCCGGCCCGGCGGCCGCGTCTCAATCGCAAGCGACCGCCTTGGTACACACTTTTTTGATTTCGGCCTGGACATGAGCCACTCAAAGTAAGAGCCAATCTCTGGCTCGTCCTCGACCGCCGTGATCTCCTTGGCACGATGCGCCGAACTCATCTGAGGGTGACCGCCGGAAACGGCGCGAATTTCGGTTTGCATCGACATGGCTGGGTTTCCCTGTTCTCGATATCTTCATAACCCCTGAGCCAGGCGGCGAAAATTCAGATAATCCTCTTAAGTAAGCCGCCTTACGGAGTTTCCCATAGAGCGTTGATCGGGCCCGTGGTGCCTCGATCTTCAAAATGATGGACGTGAGCCGGCACAAGTCGATCGATACGCTCATCGGCCTCAGTCGCACATTCGATTTTCTCGCGCGCCGATGTCCTGATTGTCGACAACGCAGACGCGACAATCGCCCATCTGCCACCCCTATGGCGCTACCTACTTAGCAAGAGCAATTTCCAAGACCGCGCGGGTGCGCAAACGGACTGGATCGCGTTCACCTTGAGCCGCGAGCAAAAGAATGCGCACTGCCAGATCGGATTTGCTCGTGCGGGATTGTTGCTCAGGCAAAAGATTTACCCAGGCTTGATCAAGAACTGTTCGCAAAAGCGCAATCGTTTCCGGATCGAATGAACCACCCTGCCGAGTTTTCATGACCTTGTCGTCCCCGCCGGCTACCTGAGGTCGTTTTTTCTTCTATAACTCACCACATGTCTGCCAGATTTCCGACATATGAAGTCTTTTTTATAACGCCGATAAAATAAAATGGACAGCTACCCACAGTAGAATTATTTCTCTGGTGGTGACTCTGGCGGGCGGTGAGGCGATCGAAGCCGCCATGATCGGGCACGACGGCATGTAGGGCGGCTCGTCCGCGCTTGACGGCCTGGTTTCATTGAACAAGGCGATTGTTCAGCTTCTGTCGGGAGACAGCGATGATTATTCAAAAATCACGTAAGTTAGACCTTGAGGATACCTTTGATGATCGTGCGGCCAGCCTGCCCAAGCTGATCCGCAAGTTCTTGCAGGCGTAGTCCTTGTTGGCCGACCCTAAGACGATCGAGCTGCACAAGCTTTGCCTCGTCCAGTTCGACCGCGATCCGCGCCCAGAGGCTGTCGACGTTGTAGGACTCCCGGCCTGACGGCATCGCAATCGGCACGATCGCGTCCACGCGTAGATCGAGGGCACGAGCAGCGGCATCCACGGCGGCACGGATCGCCCGGGCCTTTGGCGCAGTCGGTGCGATGACGTCATAGGGTGGTGCCCATTCTGCCGCGGGGCGCAGTTCATCTATATGAGTCAATGCCACCAGAACAGACGGCGGACGCCGTGCGAGCTGCGCGTTGGCCCAGGCGCGAAACTCATCAAGCCATTTGCGATCCGGGCCGCGGGCCGGCTGCGTCGCGGAGACGACCCACACCATAAGGTCGGCACGCTCGGCCTGCACCTGCAGCTCCGCAGCTGATTCTGTGCGCTCGTCGAGCCCCGGCATATCCACGAGCACCACCGTCGGGTGCCCCTCCAATTCAAGAAGGTATTCTGCAGCGCTCGAAGTCACGGGTGTCGGCCCCGCGGCGCTGCGTACCTCTCGCGCCAAAGCATTTAGAAGACTCGATTTTCCCGCATTAACTTGTCCCATCAGGACAATCCGCACCGGCGCGGGCCGGTCGACGATGCCGGCCATGTCGCGCTCCCGCGCGGCGCCGATCTCCTCGTCCGAGAGCGCCAGGCGGCCGGCATAAAGTTCTATGGAAGCGCGGCCAATCTCGAGCACGAGCAGCCGCGTCGCATGAGCGCGCAGTCGATAGGAGAGCACCTGGGCGGTGTTTTCCATGAACATGCCGCTTGTCTCCTGACCGATAGCTTGAAGCGGATTGAGCGCGGCGCGGACGATACGCCAAAGACCGAAGCCCATACGCCAACCGGTCCGTGCGACGGTGCCATAGCGCTGGTTTTGCTGCTGCACCCACAATAGGTGACTGAGTCTAATCGCCCTCACTGCCGGGATGTGGCGCAACGCCTCTCGGCGAACGTCTCGGCACAGCCGTTCGACCAGCAGCAACAATTCGGGCAAGCTGAATTGCGCCCAGGCGGCATGCGCCTCGGGATGGAAACGGCGGGCGACGACCTCGACGATGTCACGGGCGCTGGCGACGAGCGGTTCCATTTGAGCGAAGGTAAACGGTGGGGTAGCGTCCGCGATTGCGAGCACCTCAGTCCAAGCCTCTCGTTCAACGACGTTCCAGCCACGCGAAGGCTCGGCCAAATCGCCAAGCGCGAAGCGGGCCTCCTCATTTGCGCGCCGCTGGACAGACTTTGACAGTGGCCAAGCCAGCAGGCCAAGGAGCGCGGCCGCAATCGACCACGCCCAAACATTGCCGCTTTGCCAGAGCCAGATGCCGCCGAGCGCGATGAGAGATAACCACGGAAGTGCGACCGTCAGGGACAGGAGCATCTCCGGCCAATAGCGCCGAAATCTCATACGCGATCTCCCGAGCGCTGCATCGCTCGACTCCTCGCATGCCGAAGCCCTGCCGCAAGTCCATCCGCGAAGGCGCGGCGGACCTCGATGTCGGGCGCCGCCAAGCCACGGCGTCGGTAGGCCAGCCAGACGCAAGCGGCCTCGCCGATGCCGACGGCCACCGCGAAAGCTGCCGCCGCATTGAGCGCTCCAGCCGCCACAGTGCCGACCATCGGGATAAGCTTAAGGATTTCCCTAAAGCCATACCTGAAGGTCCACCAGGCGAGCGCACCTCCGCCAACGGCTCCGCTGAATTGAGCCAAGGCACTTGGTGTCCATGCAACGCGGTAGCGGATCGCGAGGGTCCGCAGCATAGCAGCGAGGATGCCAGCGAGACCGCCCACACCGACTATAGGGATTGGAACAGCACCTGCGCTAGCCGCGGCGGCGCCATAGCCATAAATCAGGGGTCGGGCTTTCACCAGTATCGCCTCGCTTTCGGCGTCGGCCCGCGCGAGATGCAGTGCCTCGAATGCTGCGGGGCCGGTCTCCTGCAGGGCGCGCCAAAGTATCTCAAGTCCAAAGTCGTGAGGCGGATATCCATCCTCCGGGACGGTGAAGTCGATCGCAACGAACCGAGGTGGTGGCCCGGGCAACCGGTCGAACAACCGGCGTTGGTGCGCAAGTGCCTGCCGCAATGCGTGCGGCAAGGCAGCATTCGTCTCGTCCTCTGATCCGCCCGTATAAGGATATGTCTTCGGGTGCCCGATGCCCGACGGGTAAAGGCGGTGCAGGCCGGTCTGCGCGACGACAACCGGCCAGTGGGGATGCCGGCGTCGCGCCTCCTGGAGAACGCGCAGCACCGTTTGCTGAGCCGGATCCGCCACTTGCATGACGATCAGCAAGAGGTGTGACTGCCCCTCACACCAGGCAATGTCGTTCGCGGGATCGTAATCCGGCTCTCCAAGCCCGCGCGTATCGAGAAACCGAAGCAGCGGGACCTCGGGCGGCACGTCGTAGAAAGCGGCCGTTCGCGTGCAAGGCTCAAAACCTTCCCCAACCTCCGCACGAGGGTCACCCGTGAGAGCCGCGACAATCGCAGTCTTGCCCGCTCCGGTCTTGCCGAGGAGCCACACGATGGGCGCGATCGCCTGTGCAAGCTCGCGGGCTTCCTCCGGGCTGGTACTCGACCCCGGCGTGTTCCCGAACTGAACCTCGCTGATGGCTTTCCAGAGCTGATCGAGAAATCCCACGATTTCAGCTCCCTTGAGGTGGCGCAGCGTCCTGGCCGGGTTTGCGGATTGGTCGCCACTGAATGGCTAGCGTAGTTGCCAAGTTTCCGCAGCCTCATAATTGCACGGGTCACGGTTGCATCGAGATTGCGGTGCGTCGGCGTAGACTGGCGATCATTGCACGGATGCCGCTGTTGGAATTGGTTTGCCGCCCCGCTTGAGCGTGAATACGCGCGTGGACAAAGGCGAGCTTCGCGATCACTGGTGGGCTCAGCACGAAAGGATAGAGGTCCGGCAGACCCATGCTCCGATTCATCGAATTCACCGCAAAGGTCAACGGAATCCACGCTTCAATCAGTCGTTCCATGTCAGCCCTATGCGCATCGAAGTCTATGCGCGCCGTAAGGCCTTTCGACGTCTTCGGCGCCACCACCAAGCCGAATGAAGCGGCCGTCTCGAGCGTATCGACCATATGGAAATAGTGTGCCCAGGTCTCCGCGAAATCCTCCCATGGATGCGCAGTTGCGTAGGCGGTAATGAATCGCCCCGGCCAATCAGCGGGAGGGCCTGACGCGTAGTAGCGCTGCAACGCTTGGCCGTAGTCGGCCCGCTCGTCGCCGAATATCAGCCGGAATTCATCGAGCTTTGCGGAGGCAGCCACGAGGCGATCCCAATAGTAATGCGCGATCTCGTGACGAAAATGTCCGAGCAGGGTTCTATAGGGCTCGCGCATCTGGCGACGACGTCGTTCTCGCTCGGCGTCATCCGCCTCGGCCAGATTGATAGTGATGACGCCGTTGGCGTGACCCGTCATCACCGGGGGAGTGCTGGGCGAGGGCGCGGCAATGTCCGCCAGAAAATCAAAGGCCAACCCATCCGGATCTTCCGCTTTGGTCTTAGCCGAAAGATGAAGCCTAAGCAGAGTGTAGAACAGTCGGTGTTTGGCGATCTCAATCAGCCGCCAGTGTCCCAGATTCTCCGCTTGGCTTAGATCGGGAATGACGCGATTGTGGCGGCACGTCATGCAGAGTCGCTCCGGGCTATCCGCTGAGATCAACCAGTTGCAGACGTTGTGCGATGCATTTGCGCAATAGCGGTATGTGCCACGCGGATCTACCAATGCAAACCATCCCGTGTCACGGGGCTTGAGCGCCGTCACAGTTTCACGGTCCGGCAAATATCCAAGCGACAGCCCGCAGCTCTCGCAGCGCGTGTTCTCGAAATAAACCGGCTGTGCGCAATTCTGGCACTCGAATAGCTTCATGAGAAAAGTGCATCCGTGATAGGCAGGCCAATCAGTCCGTAAGCCGAAGAATAACTCCCAGCAACATTAGAAGCTTGCCAAGCCGAAGGTTGCGCGCGGCCACGGGCCTCGTAAGGACCGAAAGGAGGCGCCCGCACGCTGACAAGGCCGGGATTGATCGTTGCGCTAAGAACCAATGCAAATTCTGCCGACAGAATCGGTCCCATATAAGGCATGGACAAAGTTCTGGCGTGTGAATGCCGAGCGCTCAGAACGGAAGTTAAGTGTGGTACCGGATCGAGGCAAACAGGTTGGAACGACCAGGGTTCCGTTTTCCGCGCGATTTTTCCGACGGCCGGACGCAACTATAGACATCGCCCTCGATGCGATCAATCGAGCCGCTCGAAGGCGGCCACGCTGGCTCGACCGGGTCGAGGTTCTATCGCCCAGCCGGAGACGCCCGCCATTGGGCTAAGGCCGCATTGGTCGTGCGGATCATTTTCCAACCTTCGGCAAGCCGTCTCGCAATATCCTGCCCGCTCAGGGCGGTAATTCCACATGCCACATTGTGAGCGAGGCAGGCCTTCAGGATCGTCTGGAAGCCTTGCTCCACTTCAGGCGAGTTGATGTCGACTCCCAGATACTGGTGGAGATCCCCTCCTGCGCCCACGAAGATCGCGCCCACACCCGGTACCGCCGCAATCGCATCGGCGTTCTTCAAGCCCTCGGTCGTTTCGATCATCATGATGGCCAACAGGTCGCCATCAGGATTCAACGGCCACAGGTCCGCGCGCCGCTCGTACTCCGCGGCTGAAACGCCCCACCACCAGACAGCGACTCCCGGCGCATAGCCGCGTAATCCGGGCGGGTCGGGGTACTTCGAAGTCTTTCTTTGCGGGTAGCGCATGTTCCGTACGGCCAGCAGCGCCTGCTCGGCATTGTCGATTCCATTGAAAATGACGCCCATCAAACCAAGGTCGAGCGCCTGTTTCACGAACCACTGCGCCTGCTCCCGGCCGTAGGGAGCAAAGCGAGCGAATATCGCGACGTTCGGCTGGGCATTGCCCTTCTTGAGAAGGGCAGCTTTGTCGATCATGCCGACCGTAAACTGATGCAGCCCCGCAAAATCCATCGGCCCGTGCTCCATCTCCAAATACACATAGTCGATATCGGCGCGGGCCAGGGTGCGGGCGTTCTGGAGGGATAAATCGCCGGTCTGGAATCCGATGAATGGCTTACCGGCGGCGAGCTTTTCAATGACCGGGTTGAGATGCTTCACCTCCTGAGCCGACAACCTACCCGTTAGCGCGATAATCCCGACCACCAGCAACGCGATACCCAGGCACCTGGTGCGATTGGCTTCAGCCATGTCTTTCTCCTTGAGGGGGAATGGAACCGTCTCTCGGCTTTCCGTCAGAGCGCCACCGGCCCGCGCGGGCGCAATACCCACGCGGCCGGTAATTTCACTTACCTACGACTGGGCTATCGCACCGCTTACAACCCGAACACATACAGCACGATCGCATTGCGTTGCTCTTTGAGTTCCGGAGTGTTGATAAGCCTGCTCCTTGCTGAAGGGCTCGGCCCCGATACGACCGCGATATATTGCTTGCCGCCCGTCTCGAACGTCATGGGTGGAGCGGAGAAGCCCGAGCCCAAATTGATCTTCCACATTTCGTCGAGAGTGGTGTCGTCGAAGGCAGCGACCGTGCCGTCGAGCAGCGCCATGAACACAAGGCCGCCGCCGGTCGCGAGTGTCCCGCTATAATTGGGATAGCGCAGGTGCACGTTCTTCTTGATATCTCCGGTCGTCGGGTCGATGGCAGTCAGGTTGCTTTCAATGCGCTCGTCAGTCGTGTAGGAGCCGCCGTTCCAACCTCTTTCCTTGGTGTGTTTCTCCCGGTCGATCGCCACGGACATGCAGGCGGTCATGGCCGGGATGTAGAGGAGCTTGGTTTTCGGGCTGTAAGACGACGGCCAGTAGTTATTGCCGCCGGCGATCGAGGGGCAGACTTTCTTGAGCGGCTCCCCCGGGGTCACATTCCCGATGCCCGCATAGATCTGGATGTCTTTCGTCGGATCGTATTCGAGCGGCTTTCCGGTCTTCTGATCGATGCCCTTGGTCCAATTGACGTCCATGTATGGCTTCGCCAGCACGGGCTGGCCGTTGCTGCGTTCGTACGTATAGAGGAAGCCGTTGCGCGCCGAATGGGTGATGAGCTTGCGCGCCTGTCCGGCGATATTGCCATCAATCAGAATATGGGTGCCGACCTCGTCGTAGTCCCACATGTCGCCGGGCGTGAACTGGAAGTACCAATTCATCTTGCCGCTGTCGGGATCGTAGGAGATGGCACTGTTGGTGTAGAGGTTGTCGCCCGGCCGATGAAACGGATCGAACATCGGTACCGGGTTGCCGGTGCCCCAGATCGTCTGGTTGGTGGCCGGATCGTAAGTTCCGGTCACCCAGACGGCGCCGCCGCCGGTCTGCCATGCATTGGTGTTGCCCTTCCAGGTCTCGCTGCCGGGCTCGCCCGGCGCCGGAATGGTGAATTGGCGCCACAGGCGCTTGCCGGTTGCGGCATCGAGTGCGCCGATCCAGTCGCGCACGCCCTGGTCGCCATTGGCGGCCCCGATGATGAGCTTGTCCTTGATGGGGAGCGCCGCCGACGTGAATGTCACGTCCGGCGTATCCGGGAAGGAGGTCTCCCACACCACCTTGCCGGTCTCCTTGTTGGTGGCGATGATCCGCGGCGGCGCGATGCCGGCGCCGGTGATGACGAGATTGCCCCACAGGGCGGCGCCGCGGTTGCGAAGCTGGCGCTCCTGCTTCGGGTCCATGCGCCATACGATGCGGCCGGCATCACCCGAGGTGCCGTCGATCTTATAGAGCACGCCCCAGGAGTCCGTGACGTAGAGAAAGCCGTCCTCCACGAGCGGCGTCGCCACCGTAAATTCGTTGCCGGCGCCGCCGCCGAGCGGGACCGCATAGGCGAGCTTGAGGTTCTTGACGTTGTCCCGGCTGATGCGGGCGAGCGGTGAGTAGCGCTGGCCATCATAAGTGCGGTGATTCATTAGCCAGTTCTGCGGCTCCTTGTCGGGATTGAGGAGCCGCTCTGGCGTCACGTCGGCGGCGAATGCCGATGAGGTCATTGCGAGTACACTGCTTGCCAACAACATGATACGGATCGAATCATTGCGCTTTGTCATGACGTCCTCCCGATTGCGCTTTGGTAGAAGTCCGGCCGTTGGCGAAAGTTTACACCAGACCGGCGTCGAAGTCCGCAGCCCGCGGGATGGGTGGCAAAAGCGGGCCCTTCCTGTTCGCTCGGCCGAAGAAATCCAGCGCAATCGGCCGCCAGGGCTCATTCCACCATCTCAGAAGCTGCTAACATGCGACGCAGACAAAAACGACGATAGGGAGACAGTCATGCGTATGCCGATCATTGCGCTTTTCGTCCTTACCGCTGCGTTGCTGGGCGAAATGCAAATTAGCAACGCACAATCGCCGTATTCTTATCCATGGTGCGCACTCCATGGCGGAGGCAGCTCTGGAGGTGGTGGCGCCATGTCCTGCTATTACACGAGTTGGGAGCAGTGCATGACGACAATGTTTGGTGTCGGCGGCCCCTGCGTTGAGAGCCCCTATTACCATGCCCAACCAAAACCGTTGCCTCACCATTCGGTAACGAAGCCACGCCATCGCCGACACGCGCCACGGAACGTTGGGTGAAGCGTCATTGTCGTTCATGGAAGCGCTGACTTCCGCGTTCGCCTGGAGTAGTCTTGCTGAGCGGTGGACCGTGGTCTGCCTGAAGCTAACAATTGGGAGGACGAGATGATCGACATGAAATTGTCGCGCCGTGAACTGCTCGCCGGGACGTGCACAACCGCGGCGGCTGGCCTTCTGGGAGGCGCGTCGCCTGGTTTTGCCAAGGCCCCGCTGTTGAACACGCAAGCGCCGGCCTTCTACCGCTTCAAGGTCGGCAGCATTGAGGCGACCGTTATCTCTGATGGGCCTCTGGCGACGGGCCCGGTGGAGAAGACCTTCTTTGGTCCGACTCTGGAGGAGCTCAAGAAGATGATGGCCGATCGCTTTGTGGCGGCCGACAACGTCGTCCTCGACCAAAACGCGCTCGTCATCAACACGGGCGACAAGCTCGCCCTATTTGAAACCGGCATGAGCTCGGTGAAACGCACCAAGGACATGGGCAAGATCGTTCAGAACCTCAAGGCGGCAGGCATCGATCCGAAAGATATCGACGCTGTCATTCCCTCCCACGGCCATATCGACCACGTCGGTGGCATCCTGGCGGAGGACGGCAGCCGCAACTTCCCCAATGCCCAAATCTACATCGCGCAGGTCGACCTCGAATACTGGACCGACGAGGCGCGCAAGGGGACGGCGGGCGAAGGCTCGATGCTTGCCGCCCGAAAGAACCTCCTACCAAACCGCGACCGCATCATCTTCTACAACGACGGCCAGGAGGTCATTCCCGGCGTGCAGGCGATGGCCACGCCCGGGCATACCTATGGACATACTGCCTTCGTGGTCGATTCCGGCGGCCAGACGCTCTTT
>Ga0257158_1000027_pt1 | contig 12547 bp, 11 predicted proteins | sample NL03A_FD_185992 | JGI IMG/M metagenome (GOLD analysis project Ga0257158, IMG submission 185992) | Soil microbial communities from H.J. Andrews Experimental Forest, Oregon, United States - NL-03-A | ecosystem: Environmental > Terrestrial > Soil > Temperate forest > Bulk soil | place: USA: Oregon...
CTTCGAGTTGACCATCGACGACTATGCGCAGCCCTCCCCATCGTCGCGCGATGCACTCCGCTTCGGCCCCGCCCGAGCCGGCGCGGTGTCGCGCTGCGACATCGTGCTCGACCTCTCGGGCGGTGCGCCGCCGTTCTCCACGCCCGATCTGCGTGACGGCTATCTGCGTGCCGATCCCGGCGATCCCGCTGCGGTACTCAGGGCGGTGCTCAAGGCGCGCGATCTCGTCGGTACCTTCGACAAGCCGCGCTATATCGCCTTTACCGAAGATCTCTGCGTCCATTCGCGCTCCCGCATCCTCGGCTGCCATCGCTGCCTCGACCTCTGCCCCGCGGGCGCCATCGCGCCGGCGGGTGACCACGTGGTGATCGATGCGCAGATTTGCGCTGGATGCGGGCAATGCGCCGCCGCCTGCCCCACCGGCGCGGCGTCCTATGCGCTGCCGCCGGCCGACGTGCTGATGCGCAAATTGCGGGCGATGCTGCGCGCCTATGGCGAAGCCGGCGGCCACCACGCGATCGTGCTGCTGCATGACGATGCGCACGGCACACCGCTGATCGATGCGCTCGCCCGATTCGGCGACGGGCTTCCGGCCAATGTACTGCCGCTCGGCGTGAACGAAGTCACGCAGGTCGGCCTTGAGGCGGTCGCCGCCGCTTTCGCGTATGGGGCGTCGGCGCTGCAGTTCTTGCTGCGCGCAAAGCCGCGCCACGATATGGCCGGCCTCGCGAAGACGCTGGCGCTCGCGGAGCCCATCTTGTCCGGCCTCGGATTCGGATCGGGACGGCTTGCGACGATCGATACCGACGATCCCGACACGCTCGGCGCCAAGCTGCGGACGATTATCGCGCCCGCTCTCGCACCGCGTCCGGCGAGCTTCCTGCCGGCCGGGGGCAAGCGGGAGGTGTTGCGGCTCGCGCTACGCGAATTGCAGCGTGCGGCGCCGATACCCGCCGAGGTCATTGCGCTGCCCGCGGGCGCGCCCTTCGGCGCAGTGGAAGTCGATGTGAATGGCTGCACATTGTGCCTCGCCTGCGTGTCGGCCTGTCCGACCGGCGCCCTGCGGGATGATCCGGACCGGCCGATGCTGCGCTTTGTCGAAGATGTCTGCGTGCAGTGCGGTTTGTGCAAGGCCACTTGCCCCGAGAAGGTGATCGCACTCAGGCCGCAGCTTAATTTCCGTGCCGCTACCATGACGGCGCAAGTGCTCAAGCAGGAGGAGCCGTTCGCCTGCATTCGCTGTGGCAAGCCGTTCGGCGTAAAAAGCACGATCGAGCGTGTTGCCACCGCCCTCACCGGCAAGCACTGGATGTACCAGGCCACCGATCGTCGGCTCGACGCCATCCGGATGTGCGCGGACTGCCGTGTGATCGCGGTGACTGAGGCGGAGGATCATGCCGGAGCGCTATCCCGCCCCGCCCCGCGCACCAGCGAAGATTATCTGCGGGAGCGGGAGACGCGCGCGCCGGCGCCGAAAAAGGAGTCCTGAATTCGGCGCCTACCTCGCTGTCGCCTTCTTCAGGAAACTGACGAGTGCAGCACGGTCGTCGGCGGAGCCGATGCGCTGCTCTGGCATTTTGGTGCCCGGTGTAAACGCCGCTGGGCCGATCTCGAACAGCCTCGACACCGTCTCCGGCGTCCACACGATATCGAGCGTCTTGAGCGCTGCGGAGAAATTGTAGCCAGGCAACGTCGCGATCCTGCGCCCAAAGATGCCGGCAAGCGTCGGGCCGGCGCGATTGCCTTCGTCGGGCCGCAATGCGTGGCAGGCAATGCAGGCGCGAAACACCTGCGCGCCGGGATCGCCCGCATAGGCGGCGAGCGGATCATCAATGCCCCCGGTCGTGAGGCCGTCCATGGGCTCACCGGTCGTCGTATCCCAACGTCGGATCATACCATCGGCGCCGCCGGTGAGTAGCATGCGGTTGTCAGGCAGGAACACGACCGACCACACCGGCGGTCCGGGTCCAACCAATGTGCGTTCGCTCCGCCGGGCGGCACGGTCGAGGATGGCAACCGAACCGCGAATGCTCGCCGCCGCGATGTGCTTGCCGTCGCCGGAGAGCACGATCGCAACGATCGGCGCATCTCCCGCCGCGATGTCGCCGCGCCGTTCGCCGGCGGCCGAGAGCACATAGACCTTGCCGTCGGCGCCCGCCGTGATGATGTCCCCGTCCGGCGCAATCGCGACGGCGTTGAGCGGCGTCGGCAGCGCGACAATCGCGGATGCATCGTCGCCGGACAGCGGCCAGATGCGCAAGGTCGCGTCGTAACCGGCCGTGACCAGCGCCCGCCCATCGGGCGTAAACGCGACGCCGTTGACGTTCTGCGAATGGCCCGCAAGCACTCGCGACGTTCCGCCGCCGACTGGCCACAGACGCGCCGTGTGGTCCCACGACGCCGATGCCAGGAAACGCCCATCGGGCGAAACCGCAAGGGCCACCACGGGCGCCCGGTGTCCTTCGAGCACGATCCGCGGCATACGCTCGCCCGGGTTCCAGATGGCGATGCGGGCATCCTCGCCGCCGGCAGCGGCCCGGCCATCCCTGAGCAGAATCACCGCATTGACGGCGCCGTCATGGAAGCGCAGCACATCTTCCGCGGCGTTACGTTCGAGCGACCAGCGGATCACCGAAGTATCGAAGCTTCCTGATATCAGGCTCTTGCCGTCGGGCGATACCGTAAGGGCGCGGACCGCCCCACCGTGACCGCGCAACTGCGCGTTCGCCGCGCCGATTGCCAGCAGCAAGCTCGCCGCCAGCGCACTGCTACATAATGATGCGTATCTCATCTCATGCAGTCTGAAGGCTGGCGCAAAATTCCACAAGGCGTCGCTGTCGGGGAGAATCCGGATCGTCCATGCTGACGCGGCGCGGCGGCTGGTGCCTGCAACGTCGCCGGCTGTCGGGGATCACGCTAGCTGGTGCGGTGACGCTGACGGATAATTCGGTTTCCGTGTCATGCCCCGCGGAGGCGAGGCATCAAGCAACCACCACGCCATCGGCGGAACTCGTAGCGTGCCCCACAGGCAGCACCACACGACGCGACGGGCCGGTTCGCCTTTGGCCGGAGCGGATCATCCGGCGACATTGTTCAGATCAAAATGCGTCGTATTGCTGAACCGGGAGGTTCGTCGAGTTCATCATCAGCATAAAAACGTCGATCCCCACGGCAGCGGTTTTCGGGTGTTTTTGGGACCGCGTCTCGGCGGTGCCCCATGCCGTAATGGCGACGGCGGTCAGTATCGCGGCGATTCCAAACGACAGCACCTTGCGCATCCAACGTCTCCCACGGGTGAAGCGACCTGGCATCGCATCATCTCTTCGACGGCCCCGAATGGCCGCCTCGAATGTGTGTTGCAGATGGATGCAGAAAGGTTCAGAGGGTGAATGGACTCATCTAAACCCGAGCCTATACGCACCCCCAAGGGCGAAGAGACTAACCGCGGCCGCAAACATGAGGTAGTAGCCTGGCACCAGAGTGCTGCCGGTGATATCGATCAGCGACGCGATGATGAACGGCGCGGACCCGCCAAAGATTGCGACCGCCAATGAATAGCTCGTCGACACGGCTGTCGTGCGCACAGGGATCGGGAACAGTTCGCAAATAAGTGCAGGAATCGGCCCTGCGTAAACGGCCACGCAGATGCCGAGAGTCGCCTCCACAAACAGCAACCGCCCAATCGTCGGCATCGCGGCCAACCACCCGAACAACGGTTGGACCGAGATCAATATAGCGACGATCGCAGCAGCGGTGATCGGCAGCCGTCCGAGCCTGTCGGACAGCGCGCCGCTCACCGGTACGATCACGATTTGGATTGCGCCCGCAAGCAACCCGGCCAAGAATCCTCCGGCCGGCGGCAAACCAAGCTCGCGTACCGCATATGTCGGCATGTACACGTTCGTGTAGGCAGCGACGGTTACGAGAACGATCGTTCCGAGGGCCACCAACAGTCTCGTGTTGGCGTGGGTGAGCATTTCTCGAAGTGGTGCGGAAATTGTTTGCGCCGACTGGAATTCCAGCGTTTCATCGACGTGGCGCCGGATGTAGTAGCCGACAGGCCCGATCAACAGCCCGAACAGGAAGGGGATTCGCCATCCCCACGTCTCCATCTGTTCGGTGGTCAACACGCTATTGAGGATGGCGCCGAAGCCGGTAGCGAGAGCCGCCGACAAGCCCTGACCGGCAATTTGCCAACTCGCGTAGAAGCCTCGCCGATTTGGATTCTGCTCGGCCAGGAACACTGTTGCGCTGCCGAATTCGCCACCCGCCGAAAAGCCTTGGACCATGCGCGCGCAGGTGATCACGATCGGCGCAAATATCCCAATCGACGAGTATGTCGGCGCAAACGCCGTGATGGCGGTTCCGGCCATCATCATCGATATTGTCAGTGTCAGGGTTGTCTTTCGCCCACGGCGATCAGCGAGGTTACCCAGCACGACCGCGCCGAGCGGACGCACGACAAAGCTGGCACCGAAGGATGCGAGCGTCAGCAGGAGCGACGCCGTTTCGTTTCCAGTCGGGAAGAAGAGCTTTGCGATGGTCACGGCGAAAAAGCCATAGATGATGAAATCGAACCACTCGAACGCATTGCCGATCGATGCGGCGGTAACCGCGCGCCAGCTCCGGGCATGGTGCGGCAACCCTGTCGACGCCATCTTGAGTCAATCATCTAACCTGAACGAGGACGACCCCGATGGCCGCCAATCCCACGGCCGTCCATTGCAGCCTGCTGACGGGCTCGCGCAAGACCAGCACGGCGAGCGCGCCGCCAAAGACGATACCGCTCTCGCGCAATGGCGCGACCAGACCGATGGGCCCCTGAACATAGGCCCACATGCCGCACAAATAGGACGACAGCAGCAAGGCCGCCCCCGCATAGCAAAGCTTGGCGTGGCTCCTCAGGACGGCCAGTGGATTCGTGCGTTCGACACCGGACACCAATCCCAATCCCATTGCAGTGACAAGCGAACTCGTAACCGCATAGGGGATCAGGCAGTCGAATCCGCTACCGCACGCGCGGATGCCGTTCACATCGCACAGAAGTGCGAATGCCAGCGCTCCACCGGCCGACATTGCCAACAGCATTCCGCCTGATCCTCGATCGCAAATCGTTTGCCCAGAAAACGCAAATAGCAGCAGGCTCAACACCACAAGCGCCAAGCCCTGAACCGCATGCAGTCCGCCGGACTCGTTCATGAACATCCAGCCGATCAAAAATAGAATCGGCGGGATAACCGCTCTTACGACCACATAGGCAATTCTGAAATCGGTACGCGCGTAGGCCAGCAGCATTGCTTGCGTGAAAACGACGTTGCAGGCGCTTGCGGCCGCAACCCAGAGCCAGGCCTCGGGAGGAGGCAAGCCCACGAAGGGCAATAGGATGCAGCAGAGACTGGCGGTCGCGAAAACTATGCCACGGAGCAAATCTCGAGGCGCCGATTGGAGCTTTGCCAGGACATTCCAACATGCATGCAGAAAGGCGCTTGCAACGGCAGCAATGAACACCGCCCAGGTCAAAATCAATACTCCTAGCCGACGACCGGCCTTTGTCCCTTCTGACCGCTCTCGCCTGCTTCTGCTCGCTTGGTGTCGTTGGCTGGCGCCCTCACCTTGAACTCCACCACGTTGGCGACGGTGCGGGTGAAGCTGCGAAGCTCATCGGGCGAAATCGAATACAACTTCGTCTGAAGATCAAGCAAAGCCATCGCGAGCAGGCGCGCCGTGTCGTCAAGCGAGAGCTCTTCTGCCAGTCTGGCGCTACTCGAAAGTCTTTCGATCAAGGCAAGAATTTGTTGATTGCGACTGATAGTCATCGTCTTCCCCTTAGCAACTCGGCATTGGTCGGGCTCTCGCTGATCCAGGCGCGCGTGCTGACGATCTCGCCGTACACGCCGACAATGCCGGTTACGGCAATTTGCACGTCGGCGGCCGAAAGTTCTCCAAGTCCGTGGCTTGCGGAAGCGTCCGCCAAATATGAAAAACGGTGCCTCCGGTGGAACGCGTCGATCGCCGTGGAAAGGCATGCGGTTTCTCCGGCAAATCCAGCTAGAGCGAAATGACCTCCGCAGCCATCCATGAACTGCGCAAACAGCTTGCTGGAATAACAGGACGGATTTTCCCGCTCGAAAACCATGTCTGCGCCGGTTGGTTCAAATCCCCTGATCCATCCGCTGAACGCCGTGGCGGGATTGAAATAGGCTGATCGGCAGAACTGGCGGAGGAATGCCACCGGAAAACCCTTCGACCTGGCATGATCGAGCGCGGCACGGCAGTTGGCGAGCGCCGCATCAGCGTCCGGCAAAGCCATGAGGCGCGAACCGGTGACATATTCCTGCTGCATGTCGACCAGAACGAGGCACGGTGCGACCGACGAATCGGACAACGCGCGCAGATAAATGATCTGGTTCATGCGGCAGCCCCTTCGGCGGAAGGCCGGCTGACGCCGCGCGCCTTCGAGCGCTCCAGAATTCCGGTTTGCTGCCAACTGCCTTCGGGGCGAATGATCACGTAAGGATCGGTTTCGAACGATATTGTCGCGGCAGCCGGTGTTGTATCGCACACCATTTCGACATAATCGAAATCCGAGAAAACGAGTTCGCGGGACGCATCGGCAATCGAAAAGCCGCACTTGCCCCAGAACTTTACCAGCCGCTTTTGCGCATAGGTGCACATGCGGGTGTAGCCCTTCGTCCGACAAAACTCGACGCCGGTGCTGACGAGCTGCCGCGCCAAGCCCGAGCTTCGGAACTCCTTGCGGACCACCAACCGTTCCAATTTGGCAAAATCGGAAAAATAACGAATGCGCAGGCAACCGGCGGGTTCGCTTCCCACATAACCGATCAAGTGGGTCGCGGTGAAATCATTCCCGTCGAATTCCTCGTCATAAGGGCATTTCTGCTCGCCAATGAAGACGGCCCCTCGGATCACCGCCGCGCGCATGAAATCATCGATCGTCCGCGCGACCCGAACCGAGACGTATGGCTCAGGTGAGTGCGGGCTCGGCATCGCGCAAAGGGTGGCTTCTTGATGGCGCGGCCTGGAGCGGCGGAACAGGTGGAATTGGGGCGCCGTGCTGCCGGCGAGCTTAGGGGCGAGCCGCAACCCCATGCCCTCCACGAAGCGGGCGGCCTCGCTGTTAATCGACCAACTGTAGATATCGACATCTTGGCATTGCAGGTTCCACATCTTCTGCACGATGAGTGGCACCCCGGCAGCGAGCTTGCCGGGGGCATAGACGTGCCATACGTAGATTCCGGCCGGCTTCTCGTGTTGGGCCGAAATGACCGAAAGAGGCGGATTTCGACGGTCCAGGCTTCCGTCAAGAAGCTGGCTCAATCCTTGCTTTGTCAAAGGCAAGAACGCAACATACCCTTCGCCCACAGGCGCGTTGACGTTGAATCGGTCGCGATGGGCGATAGCCCAGAAGCAATCCGGATTGTACGAGGCAAGGCGCTGGACGACTTCCGCGCTTGTCAGCGTGGGAATTGTCTTTCGAGCCCGATCCATAAGCGCCGCAATCTGGTCGCCCGCGACATTGAAGACGACGAGCCGGCGCGCAAGCGCGAGAATCGCGGGATCATCGAGCCTGCGACTCGATCGCTGCGCATCGTCATCAGCAAGTTTGCCGGTACCGGAAATCCGAATATCATGTGCCGTCATCGCGAACCCCCTTTTACGCCTGCGACTTATTCTGGTATCTATCTAGCTCCACTTGGGGTACGGCGGTGCGATCAAAGTCGACTAACGGTGCTCACGAATTTGAGCACGCGCGCGTAAAATGCGGTGGTGCGAGCCCGGACTGGGAGAGCGTCCGGATTTTTCTTGAGGTGGCGCGGGGCAGCAGTTTCCGCACCGCGGCAAATCGGTTGCACATGACCGGCCACGGCATCGCGAAGCGGATTGAGCAACTGGAGCGTCAGATCGGCGCGATGCTGTTCACCCGCCATCATGATGGCGTGCGCTTGACCTCGGATGGACATCACCTTTTGTCGTGCGCGGAGCAGATGGAAGAGGCGTCTCGGGGGATCCTCCGAGGACGTGGTATGCGTGCACAACTACTTCGAGGCGAAATCAGGATCGCATGCACGGAGGGACTAGGCACGTTTTGGGTAACACCGCGGCTACTCGAATTTGCACGCGCGCATCCTCAGATCCTGGTCGACCTGCATTGTTCGATGCTGCGGCCCGACGATCTGGTGGCACGGGCGCAGGCCGACCTTGCGATTCAGATCGAGCAACCAGCGCCGCGCGACCTCATCATCCGCAGGATCGGCCGCATGCACATCATGCCCTGCGCATCGAAGTCCTACATCGATACCTATGGTTTGCCGAAGGCGAAGCAGGAGATCGAAGAACGTCACCGTATCGTCCTGATGTTCGCAGACCAGGGCAAGGCGCATGATTTGTACAATCAGTGGTATCCGGAACGGTTGCAGACCGGCTTCGTCGCGATGCGCACCAACGTCAGCACCGCTCTCTATGCGGCGGTCGTTAGCGGCTTAGCGGTGGGCTGGCTGCCGACATACTATTTCGCGATCGGCGCGCCGGTGATCCCGCTCGACATCGACTTGGTTTATCCCTTCGACATCTGGCTGAGCTACCATCCCGACCTCGGATCGGTGCCGCGCGTTCGCCGGATGATCGATTGGGCGATCGAACAATTCGACCCGCGGACGTGCCCCTGGTTCCGCGACGATTTCATTCACCCGGGCGCGTTCGACAAGCATTTGCGAGCAGGTCCATCAGGAGTGATTGACGCCGCCTTCGGTCGATCATAAAAAAGGACCGCTGGAGTAGTTGGTCACTGAACTTCCGGGGTTTATGAGAAAGGCTCCGCATATGTCGACCAACGAGTCATTTCTTCGGAACGGTGAAATCGGCAAGCGTCTCAAATTGCGGCGGCTTGAGCTTGGTTTGTCGCAGGAGTCGCTGGGTCATGCACTCGGCGTAACATTCGAGCAGGTGCAAAGATACGAAACGGGAACCGACCGCATCGGGGCCGGCCGGTTGCAGCAGATCGCCGAGATACTGAAGGTGCCAATTCTGTTTTTTTTTGGCGGTGCTTTCAGCAGAACCAACGATCGTGACGGTGGTGGCGACGTAGTTGATTTCCTCGATACCGCTTACGCGCTGCGACTTGTGCAGGCATTCCGACGGATACAGGATCGCCATATTCGGCAGTCCATCGTTGAGTTTGTCGAGCAAGTCGCCGACACCGTCGGCGACCGGGCGGGTTGATTTTTTTTAAATCGTGTCGTCCGCGGCACGCCCCGGGGTCCGGCAACAACTTTTTGCGTCTCGTTAATACGCATTGATTGCGGCGGCAACGGCGTCTGTGGCCCGGCTGCTCTTTCCTTGCCAAGCCACGATCGCCCAAGGTATTCGTGTTTCAAAGAGGGAGGGCGCAAAATGGTTCAGATCAACGTCAAGGTCAACGGACGTTCCGTATCGAGGCAGGTCGAGGATCGAACCCTTCTGGTCGAGTTCGTGCGCGAGACGCTGGGCCTGACCGGGACCCATGTCGGGTGCGATACCGGACAATGCGGGGCGTGCGTCCTCCATTTGAACGGCCGCGCGATCAAGTCATGCACCATGATGGCGGCGCAGGCGTCCGGCGCCGAGATCACGACGATAGAGGGGCTGGCCAAGGGAGACGAACTTCATCCGATGCAAGCGGCATTTCACCAGCATCACGCGCTGCAGTGCGGTTTCTGTACGCCCGGCATGATCATGACCGCGGTGGACCTGCTCAACCGCATTCCGCATCCGGACGAGGCCACGATCCGCGCGAATCTCGACGGCAATCTGTGCCGCTGCACCGGGTATCACAACATCGTAAAGGCGATTGCCGCTGTCGCCCAGAGCAGCAGCGCCGGCGCGTAGGAGGAGAAGCGCACATGGCACATGAGGGCATCGGGGCGCGGGTCCTGCGCAAGGAAGATCGGCGCTTCATCACCGGCCAAGGCAACTATACCGACGATATTGCGGTCAAGAATGCCGCCTATGCGGAGTTCGTCCGCAGCCCGCACGCCCACGCGCGGATCGTGCGCATCGACACGTCCGCGGCGCTCGGCGCACCAGGTGTCATAGGCGTGCTCACCGGCGCCGAGCTGGCGGAGGACAAGATCGGCGGCCTGATCTGCGGTTGGATGATCCACTCGAAGGATGGCTCGCCGATGAGGTCCGCACCCTATGCGCCCCTGACCCGAGATGTGGCGAGGTTCGTAGGCAATGCGGTAGCTGTCGTCGTTGCCGAGACCAAGAATGAGGCGCGTGACGCCGCCGATCTGGTTCAGGTCGAGTACGAAGAACTCCCGGCCGTCGTCGACCCCGCCAACGCACAGGCGCAAGGCGCTCCACAGATCCACGCCGAAGCCCCGGACAATACCATCTACCAGTGGTCTCTCGGGGACAAAGGCGCGGTCGATCGGGCGTTCGCGGGCGCCACGCATCGTGTCGATCTCGATCTTGTCAACAACCGGCTGGTACCGAATGCGATCGAGCCGCGCGCCGCGACGGCGATCTACGAACGCGCGGAGGGTCGCTTCACGCTCTACACCACCTCACAGAATCCCCACGTCACGCGCCTCGTGCTGTCGGCATTCATCGGAATCGCGCCCGAGCACAAGCTTCGCGTCGTGGCGCCCGATGTGGGCGGCGGGTTCGGGTCGAAGATCTTCATCTATCCCGAGGAGACCGTATGCCTGTGGGCGGCTCGGCGACTCAGCGTACCGGTGAAATGGACCTCCGACCGCAGGGAAAGTTTTCTCACAGATGCTCACGGCCGCGACCACGTCACCCACGCCGAGATGGCGTTCGACGACAGTCACAGGATCGTCGGATTGCGGGTAAAGACGATCGCCAATCTCGGCGCCTACATGTCGACCTTCTCGTCAAGCGTGCCAACCTACCTCTATGCGACCCTGCTTTCGGGTCAGTACGATATTCCAGCCATCTACGCTGAGGTCGACGCCGTCTACACCAACACCGCGCCGGTCGATGCCTACAGGGGTGCGGGGCGACCGGAAGCAACCTACGTGGTGGAGCGCCTGATGGACGTCGCGGCTGGCCGTTTGGGCATCGACCCTGCTGATATCCGGCGAAAGAATTTCATCCGCAGCTTCCCGCACCAGACGCCGGTGATCATGAACTACGACACCGGCGACTATGAAGCGAGCCTCGATGCCGCGCTCAAAGTCGCCCGATACAATGAGTTCTCTGACCGCCGCAGGGAAGCGAGCGCGCGCGGCAAATTGCGAGGTATCGGCCTCTCCTGCTACATCGAGGCGTGCGGCATCGCCCCGAGCCAGGCGGTCGGATCACTCGGCGCCGGCGTTGGCCTATGGGAGTCCGCGGAGGTTCGGGTCAATCCGGTCGGAACCATTGAGGTGCTGACCGGATCGCACAGCCATGGTCAGGGACATGAAACCACGTTCGCACAGCTCGTTGCCGAACGTTTCGGTGTTCCGATCGACCAGGTGAGCATCGTTCATGGCGATACCGACAAGGTCCAGTTCGGGATGGGCACCTATGGGTCCCGCTCCGGCGCGGTGGGCATGTCGGCGATCAACAAGGCCCTTGAGCGGGTCCAAGCCAAGGCCAAGCGTATCGCCGCGCATCTCATGGAAGCGGCCGAAACAGATGTGGAGCTTGCTGGTGGCGAGTTTGTCGTCGTAGGGACCGACAAGAAGATCGCCTTCGCCACCGTCGCGCTCGCCGCCTATACGGCACACAACCTTCCGGCCGGAACCGAGCCGGGCTTGAAGGAGGGTGCTTTCTACGACCCCCAGAACTTCACCTTTCCGGCCGGGACCTATGTCTGCGAGGTCGAGGTGGATCCGAAGACCGGCGAGGTCGCGATCGTCCAGTTCACGGCAGCGGACGATTTTGGGACGGTCATCAACCCAATGATTGTCGAAGGCCAGGTGCACGGCGGCCTCGCGCAGGGGATCGGTCAGGCCCTGCTCGAGGAATGCAGATACGACACGGACAGCGGCCAGCTCGTGACCGCGACCTTCATGGACTACGCGATACCGCGAGCGAGCGATCTTGTGTCGTTCGACGTCAGTACGACGGTGACCCCCTGCAAGACCAATCCGTTGGGAATGAAAGGTTGTGGGGAAGCCGGCGCGATCGGGTCGCCGGCTGCCGTCATCAACGCCATTGCCAATGCACTTGGTACAGAGCGGCTCGACATGCCGGCCAACGCGGAGCGGGTCTGGGAAGCCTGCCGCGCGAACCGGGCACCCGCTGCGGCCGAATAGGGGGAGCGCACGATGTACCAGACAACCTACGTCAGGGCCGGCAGCCTCGCAGAGGCCCAGCATCTGCTCAGTGACAATCCGGATGCAAAGCTGATCTCCGGCGGACAGACTCTCGTTCCCACGCTCAGACAACGGCTCGCGCGTCCGAGCCATCTGATCGATATCGCGCATCTCGCGGAGCTGCGCGGCCTCTCCCAAGAGGGAGACCAAGCGGTGATCGGCGCCACAACCACGCACGCCGAGGTGGCTGCGAGCGATCTGGTCCGACAAAAAATTCCGGG
>Ga0257158_1000031_pt1 | contig 12307 bp, 9 predicted proteins | sample NL03A_FD_185992 | JGI IMG/M metagenome (GOLD analysis project Ga0257158, IMG submission 185992) | Soil microbial communities from H.J. Andrews Experimental Forest, Oregon, United States - NL-03-A | ecosystem: Environmental > Terrestrial > Soil > Temperate forest > Bulk soil | place: USA: Oregon...
ACTGAAATCTATCGCGACCGTAGTCTGCGCCTTGCCCCGGTCGATGCCGACACGGCCCGCGAAATGATTGCTGAAGTGCGCGGGCTCAAATTGCTGACCGGCTATCGCGGCAAGCCAGTGGGCGACATAGCGGCACTGGCGCAAGCCGTCGCGGCGCTGTCGCAGCTTGCAGTCGAACCGGCTGTGATCGAAGCCGAGATCAATCCGCTGATCGTACGCCGGCAGGGCGAGGGCGTCGTTGCGGTTGATGCCGTGGTGCGGATGCGGTGACCTGTCGATTGCGAGTAGGGTGGGCAAAGGCGCGCTCTTCGCGCCGTGCCCACGCGGACCCGTCCACGGTGGGCACGCTTCGCTTTGCCCACCCTACGCTTCCGACACTTGACCAAACGACCGTCCCGGCGTCACGCTTCTTCCCAAACCTTGGAGCCCCCCATGACCCACGCGGAAGCGTTCCATATGCTGCAGCCGGCAGCTGGAGCCACCACGGCGCTGGTCGATTTCGTGGTCCGACTCTCCCATCACTTCCTCGACGACGAAGTGCGTCACTACGCCCGGCGGCATCTCCTCGACACCGTCGGGGTCATGATTTCCGGCGCTGAGGGCGATGTGGCAACGCGCGCCGAAGCCGCGCTTGCGGCGGTGCGCGGTGGCGGGCGCATTCCAGTGCCGGGCCGTAGGCGCCGTGCTGATCTGCTCGACGCCGCGTTCCTGGGCGGCACCGCGGCGCACGGCATCGAACTCGATGACGGCTACCGGCAAGGTTCGGTGCATCCAGGCTGTGCCGTGGTGCCGGCGGTGCTGGCGGTCGGCTACCACATGGGGGCGAGCGGCAAGGCGGTGATCGAGGCGATCGTGGCCGGTTACGAGACGACAATCGCGATCGCCCGCGCGTGCCATCCCGACCTGCGGCAGCGTGGCTTTCATCCGACCGGCGCGTGCGCGGTGTTCGGCGCCGCCGCGGCGGTCGCCAAGCTGCGCGGCCTGCCGGCGCCGCGGATCGCGGACGCGTTCGGCATCGCGGCAAGCAGCGCGGCCGGCCTGTTTGCGTTCGTCAACGGCGGCGCCGACATCAAGCGCCTGCATGCCGGGCACGCGTCGCGCCAAGGATTACAGGCTGCATTGCTGGCCGAGCAGGGCATGCAGGGACCGCCCGACGTGATCGAAGCGCGCGACGGCTTCATGCAGGCTTTCGCGTTCGGGCGGATCGACAAGGCACGGCCGATCGTGTTGCCGCCGACGGTCCCATTCGGTATCACGGACTGCTACATCAAGCCCTATGCGTGCTGCCGCCATCTCCAGCCCGCCATTGAGGCGCTGATGGAGCTGTGCCGGGACGAGAAGATTTCGCCCGATGAGGTCACCCGCATCGACGTCGATACCTACCGAATCGCCGCCGAGCACGCCCATACAGGCTGGGACGACTTTGCCAGCGCGCAACTGAGCTTTCCGTATTTGATCGGCCTTGCGCTGCGCTTCCGCGCCATCCGGCTCGAACATTTCGGCGAGGACGTGCGGCGAAATCCGGTGTTCGGCGAGATCGCCCGCAAGCTGCATGTGGTGGCAACACCAGAGGTTGACCGCATGTACCCGCAATTGCGCCCCGCGCGAGTCAAGGTGACGACAGCGCGAGGCGTTTTCACCCGCCATGCGGACGAAGCGCTGGGCTCGCGGCTGGTTCCGCTGGACGACGCCGGCCTGCGGGCAAAGTTCGACGAGCTTGTGAGTCCGATGCTATCTTCCGCGCGCGCGGGATCGCTCGGAGCCCAATTATGGGACATCGAAGCTTGCCCGGATGTGCGTGTGGTGGTCGAGGCCACGGCCAAACCGGGCGGGTAAGGAACAAGGACGCTGCCGTCCCGTCTATCCCACCCGAGCGGTGAGGCTTGACTGGGGTTCCGGGCATTCTTCTCACGTTGACAATCGCAACTCGCCTCCCTTAAGTGTTCGCGCTAGCCCAGATGGCGGAATTGGTAGACGCGCTGGTTTCAGGTACCAGTGGTGAAAGCCGTGGAGGTTCGAGTCCTCTTCTGGGCACCAGCAGCGCGTTCCGCGGTTGTTCGTGGTTCGCCATTGCTCCGCTATCGCGCTGGGCCGCGCTGACCCGCTACACCACCGATGGCCGTTTGGAGATGACCAACAATGCCGTCGAGCGAGCAATCAGGCCCCTCGCACTGACAAGAAAAAATTATCTCTTTGCCGGCTCCGACTCCGGCGGTATTCGCGCCGCTGCGATGTATACCCTTCTCGAGTCAGCAAAAATGAATCGCCTCGACCCGGAGGCTTATCTGCGAGACGTACTCGCACGCATTGCAGATCATCCGATCAATCGCATCGGAGAGCTCTTGCCCTGGAACTGGAAACCGACCGGCTGACCGTCCTCTCGTCCGTGATTGCGATGTCGTAGGTCGGCCTGGCCGGTTGGTCGGACGCTTACGAACAAAAAAGAGGGTGACGTTCCGCCACCCTCGCCGTCATTTGGAACCGCGCCGCTGCGCTGGCAGCTTAGCGACCTTGGTGTCGGTGAGTGTGATCCCGTAGTAACGGTTGCCGACTTTTTGGATATTGCCGGCTTCCTCGGGCACTTCGCGCAGGCCGTCAAACTCTTCCGCGAACGCATCAATCGAGACCGACTCAAGACCTTTGCCGAGGCACCACGTAACATAGTCGGCGTGAAGCAGGTCGAGTGTCGTTGCGGTCGTGAGGTCCGTGGGAGTGGCACGCTTGTGCATCCAATCGACGACACGGCCGACTGAAGGAGGACGCCCCTGCGTTTTCTGGCCTACGGTCGCAGGCAACACGTTCCGATGAGCGGCTCGCTCTTCAGTAGGGAAGCGCTGCTGCTGCGTGGTGGTCTCCGCTATTAGCAACACGGACATCGCCGCAGCCTCAACGGCAAGCGCAAACAACAGCGCATACCATGCTTCTGCGTCCTCGCGGGCAAGATGCAAGAGCCGCCCGATTACCTCGGCTTGCGGGTTGACGGCCCGCACGGCCGGCGCCGTTTCGAGCCTTTCGGTGAGCTGCTGGATTTTTTGATCCAACTCTGCGGCAGTCCTCGCCGCCGCGAGCTCGCCCTGCAGCCGCGCATAATCGGCGCAGAACGCGCGTGATGCGGTCGCTGTCGCATCGGCGCACGCGCTCGATGTGGTCCAGCGGCGATCTACGCGCGCCGCCGTCATGTCGCTTTCTATGGTTCCCGCCGGTCGATGCGCTGGCAATGCGCTGCGCGCACTGCGCACGGCTTCGAGTTCGTTCCGCGTGTCGGCGTAGCTCGCGGAAGCTCTCGCACGGGTAGCTTGCATTTTGTCTGAACCGGCGGCGATGGTGCCGATTCCGCCCGCGAGCGTCACGGCAAGGCAGAGTGCAAAGCCGAGCGTAGCAAGAAACGCAGCGCCCCACTCACGCACTCTCACGGCCCGCCAAATCCATGCCGGTCCGTGACAGCCGACGACCGCAGCGACACCGGCAGCGGCGGCTCTGATCGACGCGTCGGCCAGCGTGTCCGCGCTTGCATACGCGAACCGCATGGCCAACACGACTGATACAGCAAGAGCGAGATACCCAACGACCCACAAGAGGCCTCGCTGTAGCGGGCCAGCTCGTGACTCATTGTCTCGTTTCGTCATCTTCACGTCCGTTGCAAGCGGAGGCCGACGAACTCCCACCGGGAGCAGTCGGCGCCCCCGGCTTGGACGAATAGTCGTCGTCCGCTCTCAGGGTACCACGCGGCGCGGGGAGCAGATGAAGCGTGAGATAATCTCGACCGCGAGCATTCCAGGCGCGAGATGACCGCTTGGAGCATTTTCAAGCTCTTTACGCGCAGGTCGGCGATCTTGTCAGCTAATAAAGGTGTCATGTTCGCTTTTTCGAATCGCGATTATAGCACGCGCGACCGAGGTTGATGACTTTCTGGCAATGACCTCACAACCGATCCTGCGATCCTTGCGTTTCTGGCAGCGGAGAAAGCACTCCAGAAGCTGCCGTTGGCGTGCAGCTGGGACAAGACGACGGTTACCTTAAAGTTCGCCGAGGCGCTCGGACGGCCGCCGGCCGCGTTGGCGCAAAAGCTGTTGGAGCAGATCACGCCCGAACGGGAAGCGGAGTGGAAGCAGGGAACGTACGACCATTGGGCGATGGAGGCTTTCGACATCGCCTTCACCGACGTTTATGGCGAGACTCCACTTTCCAAGGACACGCTGCAGCACCTCGATGCCGCGTACGTCGAGCGAGCAGAGAAGGACGTGGCGCTGCAGTTGAGCCGGGCAGGCGCCTGGCGGACCTCCGCTTGGCGGCGGTACTCAACAAAGCGCTCGGGCGGCAGGTGGCCGACAAGCCGAGATAGTCCGGCGGTTCAAGGTGGGGCTTGATGCAGGATGTCATGGCCCAATGGGTCATCAATCTTCCAGATTGTAGCGTCCCCGCTACAGCAAAGTCGGGAAATTTACGTTACCCCTCTGCGTGAACGCCGGGACGCCGGCGCTGGGGATTTGTTCCGACTTGGAGGCGCGTATGAGGAGTGTACTAGGGCTGGTCGCGGCTTCGGCACAGAAGGCCAAGATGATCGCACTCGCGAGTGCAGTGTTAAGTGGACTTGCCTTCACTCCGGTCATTGCCGCGGAGCGCGAACAGGTCCGGGCGGCAATCAACCTCATTGCCGCCGCCAAAATGCCGTTTCCGGAACGGTTCGAGCGTAATGTCGCTCGAACCGAGTACGTACGGCTCGACGGAGGAGGCGAAACAGTTGCATGCCTGCGTATCGATGACAAAGTGAGATGGTGTTACGAGCATATTCCCGCACTGGGAGCGCGGACGGAGATGCTGCGGATCCGCAATGAGCCTGTGGAGGGAATACAGGTCGGCCAGCTGTTTCACTATGTTGTCGATTACGATCTGGACGGTCTTGCGGACGTCGGCAGTACAACGCGGATGGAACTTCCGGCCCACGCCCCGGTAGCAACGGTCATCCAATTTTTTGTTCGCGGCACCGGTCGCGGTGATCAATTCAGGACCGAATACCAGAAACTCTATGACGACGGCGTTCAGGTTGCCCTCAAATACCTAGGTGAATAGCTGCCTGATTAAGAGCAAGAGAACGCACACGACGGCATGCAGTCATCCACGCTTCTGTTTTCATCCTCTAATACCTGGCTCGTAGTGGCCGCACCGGTTAGGAAAGGTATTCCCAATGCTCCAGAAACCTGCGTATCTGATGCTGGCAATCCTGCTGTTAGGCACTGCGTGTAATCCCGTTTCCGCCGCCGAGCGCGAAGACGTGCGCAAAGTCATCAATCTGGTGACGTCTGTGAAAATGCCGTATCCGGAAACTCTAGCGAGAAACCGGGCGAAGACGGAGCGGGTCTGGCTCGAACGCGGCGGCACGACAACTGGCTGCATCAGGCTTGAGGATCGCCGGTGGTGCTATGAATACATTCCGCCGGAGGGCAACCGGGCAGAAATGCTCCGCGTCCGCAACGAGCCTTCCCGAGGCGTATATATCGGCGCCTTGTATTACTACATGGTTGACTTCGATCTCGACGGTCTCGTCGATGTGGGCTCGACGACGCGGATCGACGCGCTCGATCGGCCGCCTCGTACCCCGATTGCGAATGTGATCCAATTTTTCCATCGCAGCACGAAGCGTGGTGAGCAGTCTCAACCCGAATACCAGAAGATGTACGACGATGGCATCCAGATCGCGGTGAAGTATTTCGGAGAATAGGCCTCTCACGAACGTTGGACTGCTCCGGTCGATGTCCAGCCACGGGCGCTGCGACGCCGACAGCGATCCGCCGCTGTCCAAGGACACGCCACAGCACCTCGATTCCGCGTACGTCGAGCGCGCGAAGAGGGATTTGGCGCTGCAGTTGAGTCGGGCGGGCCGCGGTGCTCAATAGGGCGCTCGATCGGCATACTGGAGCGGCAAGCGGTGTCTGCGGCAGAGTTCGAATCTGCATAAAACAACGAAAACGCTCGGCAGCGTCCCACCGAGCGCTCGTTTGCTCCGTCAAGCAATGCCAAACGGGTACCTAGGACACCCGATGCAGGTCATGAGCCTGCGAAGGCAGAGACTTTTCAGCGCCTCGCTTGGCGGCTGACCTGATAGCCCATCCCCAGTTGGGGTGCCGAAGATATTTCGGGATGCTATCCGGGGTCATACCCTCCGATTGAAGCCACTCTGAATTGGATCAGCGAGTTTAATGCCCCCGCTGACAGCCCGCCCCATCAAGCAGGGCGTCCAGCAATCATCTGTCACCTGATTGCTGTGGAAGGTGTATCACGACAATTTCGGCAACTTGTAGGCGGCTCAATCCTCTTTCGACTTCTCAATGAAGCGCGCCGATGGCCCAGCCCGGCCCCCCTTGGGGCTTTGCCACGTTAGTAGCGCCCTGCAAGCCCCAGGCAAGAGGACTATGCGTAAGCCCGAGTAGCGGCTTGCCCCATCCAATCCATTAGCCGCGCAATGGGAGTCCTCTTCTGCACCAAGGCTTGGTTCGCAGAGTTGGGCAGGACCGTTCCGACACATCCGCGGAAAGCCGAGCAATGCCGCGAGCAAGCCCGCCGACTGCGGTGCGTCGAGCCTCCCGGCCACGCTTCAATCGCCACCGCAGTAGTACTCTCACCGGCCGCCCTCCGTAAGCAGCCGCGCGATGGCGGCGCGCAATTCCGGGATGCCGGCGCCGCCATGCGCCGAGGTGGCGAGCGTTGCCGGAAACGCGGCCGGATGCCGCTCGAGACCCGCCGTGGTAGCTTCGAGACAGGCGGCAAGCTCTGCTGGCTTCACCTCGTCGGCCTTGGTGAGTACGATCTGATAGCTGACCGCGGCGGCGTCGAGGATTTCCAGCACCTCGTCGTCGGCGGCCGCAAGGCCGCGCCGCGCGTCGACCAGCACGTAGACCCGCTTGAGATTGGCGCGGCCTCGAAGATAAGCGTGGATCAACGCCGTCCATGCCGCCACCTTGGCTTTCGGAGCCGCCGCATAGCCGTAGCCCGGCATGTCGACCAGGGTGACGCGATCATCGGCGGCGAAGAAGACGAGTTCCTGAGTGCGGCCCGGCGTATGTGAGGTTCGGGCGAGACCGTTGCGGTTGGTCAGCGCATTGATAAGGCTCGATTTGCCGACATTGGAGCGGCCCACGAAGGCGATCTCGTTACCGCTCATGGCGGGCAGCGACGCCGCCGAGCCGGCTGCCGAGACGAAGCGCCATTCGGGCGCGAACAGCCGGCGGCCGGCTCCCATTTCGGTGGTGGTGAAGGCGAGCGCGGGCATCGGACTGCCGACCTGCGGTGTCAGGCCGGGCCGCTCACGCCTGTGTTACTTTTTTTTTTGAACAGGCCTTTGATAGCCCGTCCCACGTCCCTGAGGTTGTCCAGCAATTCGATCTTGGCGCCGTGGCGGCGCATGATGACGGACTGCTGGATCACCGACAGCGTGTTGTTCCACGCCCAATAGATCACGAGTCCCGATGAGAACGACGCCAGCATGAAGGTGAAGATCACCGGCATCCAGTCGAACATGATCTTTTGAGCCGGATCGGGCGGCGCCGGATTCAGCTTCATCTGAAACCACATGGTGACGCCCATGATGAGCGGCCAGGCGCCGAGCACCAGGAAGTGACCGATAATAGGCACCTGCGTCGGATCGTAGGCCAAGAGGCCGAACAGGTTGAACACGTTGGTAGGATCGGGCGCAGAGAGGTCCTTGATCCAGCCGAAGAACGGCGCGTGGCGCATTTCGATGGTGACAAACAGCACCTTGTAGAGCGCGAAGAACACCGGGATCTGGATCACGATCGGCAGGCAGCCGGCGACCGGGTTGATCTTCTCGCGTTTGTAAAGCTCCATCAACTCCTGCTGCTGCTTGACCTTGTCGTCCGGATAGCGCTCGCGCAGCGCCGTCATCTGCGGCTGCACCGCCTTCATCTTCGCCATCGACGCATAGGACTTGTTGGCCAGCGGGAAGAAGAGACCCTTGAGCAGCACCGTGACCATCAGAATCGCCACGCCGAAATTTCCGGTCCAGCGGAAGATCATATCCATCAGCAAGAACAGGGGTTTGGTGATGAAGTAGAACCAACCCCAATCGATCAGCAGGTCGAACTTGTTGAGATTGAGCTGCTTGTTGTAGCCGCCGACCTCCGCCAGCGGGAAATTGACGCCCACGACCGCAACTTCCTTGGCGCCCGCGAACAGACGCGCGTTGGCCGAGCCGGTGGCGCCGGGCGCGACGACCTGCGGATCGAGCAAATAGCCGGTTTGATATGTTTTAGTCGTCCCAATCGTATCGGAACGAAAATCCGCCTGAACGTGGGCGCCGGTGTCCGGCAGCAAGGCTGCGGCCCAGTACTTGTCGGTGATCCCCATCCACGCGTTGGTGACGTTGAATTGTTGCAGCTTCTTGTCTTCGATTGCCTTGTAGGTGAACTGCTGTTCGCCCTGGTCCCCCATCACACCGATCAGGCCTTCGTGCAGGATGTAGTAGCCCGACGTTTGTGGCGTGCCATGGCGCGAGACCAGCGCGTAAGGATAAAGCGACACCGACGCGGAGCCGTGGTTCAGCACCTCGTCCTTGAGGGTGAATAGATATTTGTCATCCACCGCGATGGTACGTCGAAATTCCAGTCCCTCGCCGTTGTCGTAGCTAAGCGTTACGGGCCGCCCGGGACCGAGCGACCCCGTTCCCAATTGACGCCAAGTCGTGTCCGCCCCGGGAACTTTGACCGCGGCACCGACCGGAACGTACCAACCGAACTCCCCGTAAAACGGATCCGGGCTGCCCGACGGCGACAACAGCACGATTGCGGGGGACGTCGGATCGACGGTTTCATGATACTGGGCGAGCGAGACGTCATCAATGCGGCCGCCTTTGAGCGCGATCGAGCCCTTGATCCGCGGCGTATCGATTGGAATGCGTTGGGTCGAGGCAATGATGGCCTCGCGGCTCTTTTGCTCGATCGGGGCCGAGGCGCCGGGCTGTGTGGGAACCTGTGGGGCCGCGCCCTGAGCGTTGGGCGTGCCGCCCGATGGCGCCGCACCGGGCGCCGATTGTGGTACCGGCTGGACCTGCGTGGTCTGGGTCTGTCGCAGCAACTCATCCTGGCGTTGCTTCTGCGGCAAGGCGTAGAAATATTCCCATCCGATCAGCACGATAGCCGACAGCACGACGGCAAGTATGGTGTTCTTCTGGTCGTTCATAACCTGCCCTGATCGCCGGATGAGGTTCGCCGCGAGGTCGACGAGTTATCCCCGCGCATGGTCAGCGGAACCCCGGGCCGCCTTTTCTCGAGGCGTTTCAGCGCTCCAGTGAAATCCTCGGTCAGTCTAACGAAAGGAATGTCAAGCGCGGCCCGGCGCCCAACCACCACATAGTCGCTGCCGGCATGAAGGCCAGTCGCGGCCGAAAGCCGCACGATTTCCCGCAATTGTCGACGCACACGGTTACGCTCGACCGCGCCGCCCACCTTCTTGGAAATCGTGAACCCGACCCGCGCCGGACCACCGTCGCCACGTTGGCGCTCCTGCACCACAAAACCCGGCGTCGGAGCGCTGACTCCGGTGGCCGCGGCTAAAAAATCTTTGCGTCGCCTCAGTCGTTCCATTGCACCGACATGCGCCCCCCACCCTACCCTCCCCCGCTTGCGGGGGAGGGTAGGGTGGGGGTCGTACGGTCACGCACTGAGCCGCTTACGGCCGCGCGCCCGACGGGCATTGAGCACCTTACGGCCGCCCGGGGTGGCCATCCGGGTCCGAAAGCCATGGCGGCGCTTACGCACCAGCTTACTCGGTTGATAGGTCCGCTTCACGGCCTTCCTCTCTGATTGCTCAGGATTGTACCTGGGTTTAGCGCCCAAGGAGACTCACAGACAATAGTCGCCGCCCGGGGTCGCATGCTGCCGTTTCGGGAGGGATATCGCTTGATTGCAGCGGCTTATACGGGAGGGCCTCAGCCCCGTCAATGCGCGGCCCGCCGGTGGCATTCGCCCTCCCGATGCCCGAACCGGTGCGATCACGTTTGCGCGAGCCAGCGTCCAAAAAACTGTCAAATAGCGGTGAAATCCGGCCGGAGACGCGAGGCTGGTGTATATAAGGGCGTTCGCCCCTGACCGTTTGGCGCAGAAATAGACAGCGAGTGTCATGTCGATACAGATCGACCAAGCACAGGCGTCCCGGTCCGCGGACCGCCCATCCTTACTAGGACGGTTGGTGCCGCTGGGCGTGGTCCTCGCCTTGATGGCCTTTGCGGTTGCCATGGGATGGCACCGGCAGCTGTCTCTGGAAACCCTGGTCCATCACCATTCTGCGATCGAGGCTTTGGTCACCGCGCACAGGGCCCTCGCGATCCTCGCCTTCATCACCGTCTACGCGGTTGCCGTTGCGCTGTCGTTTCCGGGAGCCGCGCTCCTGACGATCGGTGGAGGTGTGATTTTCGGCACCTTGGCCGGAGGCCTCGCGGCCGTCACGGCCGCGACCCTGGGTGCGACCGCCATTTTCTTGATCACCAAATCTGCGCTTGGCTGCGTGGCCAGTTGTCGTTGGGTGCACCGCGCCGGACCGCTTGGCGAAAAGCTTGCAGCCGGCTTTCGCAAGCACGCTTTCTGTTACTTGGTTTTCCTGCGTTTGGTGCCGTTGTTCCCGTTCTGGCTTGTCAATTTGATAGCGGCGCCGGCGGGCGTCACGCTTGCACCTTTTATTGCCGCGACCGCACTCGGAATCATTCCTGCGACCTTCGCGTTTGCGTTTTTTGGGGCCGGCTTGAGCAGCGCCATCGAGGCGCAAGAGATTGTCTATCAGGCTTGCGTCGCAGCCGGGCAGGCGGACTGCCGGTTGGATTTCGATTTGCAGGCCGCCGCCACCCCCGAGTTGATCGGCGGTCTCGTGATCCTCGGATTGATTGCACTTATTCCGCCTGCCGTAAAACGCTATGGCGCGATGAGGAGCACTGACGCGCAAGCCAAAGCGGCCCCCACCCTACCCTCCCCCGCAAGCGGGGGAGGGTAGGGTGGGGGCCGGATGCCGGATTGCCGTGATTTGTCATGGAGTGAACCGCACGCTTTGTGGACATGCACGGGGCGGAGGCATGTTTGGCTGAATTGCTCAAGCCCGACATTTGCGTGATCGGGGCAGGGTCAGGTGGTCTTTCAGTTGCGGCTGCCGCGGCCGCATTCGGGGTCTCGGTCGTGCTGATCGAGAAGGGCCGGATGGGCGGCGACTGCCTCAACTACGGCTGCGTTCCATCGAAGGCATTGATTGCAGCCGCGAAGCGGGTCAGCGACAGCGCTGCAGCGGCAATTTTCGGGGTTGATGCACAGCCTAAAGTCGAATTCGCCCGTACGCACCGCCACGTCCGAAAAGTGATCGCCGCCATTGCGCCGAACGACTCGGCGCAGCGTTTCGCCGGCCTTGGGGTGCGGGTCATTGCCGGCACCGCCCGTTTCACCGACCCCGCCACCGTGACGGTCGATGGCAGTATGATGGTACAGGCCCGGCGCTTCGTCGTCGCAACCGGCTCCTCACCTGCCATACCGCCGATCCCAGGCCTCGCCCAAACGCCTCATCTCACCAATGAGAGCATATTCGACCTCTCCGAGCTGCCGTCCCACCTGGTGGTGCTCGGCGCAGGCTCGATCGGTCTTGAGCTTGGTCAGGCATTCCACCGTCTCGGCGCGCAAGTGACCGTGCTCGAGGCCGCGCGACCTTTGTCCAAGGACGACGCAGAGTGCGCCCAGATCGTCGTTGACGCCTTGATCCGCGAGGGCGTCGACATTCGGACGGGTGCGAGCGTGAAATCGGTGCGACAGACCAAAGGCTTGGTCGAGCTTGTGGTTACAAGCGGTGACGCCGAGGAGACCGTCACCGGCAGCCATCTGCTGGTCGCTGCCGGCCGCTTGCCTAACCTCGATGGACTCGGCCTGGAAAAGGCGGGAATTGCCTTCACCAAGGCCGGCATTGTGGTGGACCGCAGCCTGCAGACGTCGAACCATCGCGTCTACGCCATCGGCGATGCGGCCGCGAGCGGCATGATGTTCACCCATGTGGCAAATTATCATGCCGGGCTGGTGATCCGGCATGCGTTGTTCCGTTTGCGGGTCAAAGTGAGATATGATGCGGTCCCATGGGTCACATTTACGGACCCCCAGCTTGCCCATGTCGGATTGACCGATGAACAAGCGAGAAAGCAGGGATATCGAATTCGCGTAATGCGTTCGCCGTATTGCGAAAACGACCGGGCCCAGGCCGAGCGGACGACCGACGGTCACGTCAAAGTGGTAACCAGCGCGCGCGGCCGTATACTCGGCGCCACCATCGTGGG
>Ga0257158_1000032_pt1 | contig 12253 bp, 11 predicted proteins | sample NL03A_FD_185992 | JGI IMG/M metagenome (GOLD analysis project Ga0257158, IMG submission 185992) | Soil microbial communities from H.J. Andrews Experimental Forest, Oregon, United States - NL-03-A | ecosystem: Environmental > Terrestrial > Soil > Temperate forest > Bulk soil | place: USA: Oregon...
CTGGCCTCGAGCGCGGATAGGCGATCGGTGAAACGCGCCGCAACTGCATGAGCTTCGGTTCACAGGCCGCCCGGCGTCACGTAGCAATACACCTGTCGCTGTGGCCCGATGAAGATGATGCCGTGCCCGGTGGGATTGCCAGCGTCCCACTTCATCTTTTGGTTGGGCACCGGGATGCGCGTGCCGCTCGGAATCACGCCCTTGCCGTCGGTGATGATGGCGACATAGTGGTCGCCCTCGCCTTCGAAGCTGTCGGCCTCGAAGGCGTCGGCCTCGCCGCAGCAGGACAGGCGCGGATGGTCGGGCTGCTTGAGCGACTGGAACCACTGACGGACATTTTTTGGCAGGTCCGCCCACTGCCCATCATCGCGGGCCTTCGCCGCCACGACGCCGATCGCCACCACGATTGGGGTCAGGATCAGGATCAAAAGCGCCGCCCAAACGTCCCGAACGAAGTTCATAGGGCTAGCCTCCGGCCCTCCCATGCCCGGTCCGTGTCCTCCCCCAAGAGCTCACGACCACTCTATGCGGCCCAAAACATAACACATTTATGCAGCCCAAAACATAACACATTGGGGCATCGCTGCATGGCGTCCTGGGAGGGGCCCAGAGGGCGAGACATGCAATCGACCATTCCACGCTCCACATGGCGGCATTGCAAAGCGAGACATTACCCGACGCCGAGGGCTGTATGGCTGAAGGCTGATTGCTCCGCGACCGTATCGGTATTAAAATCCGCCATCGACTGTTGCGGCGGACGACGCAGATATCAGGTAGAAGAGGTTGGCGATGCACGGCTGTGTCTGGCGGGCCGGATGGGCTGCGATTGCAATTTCGCTATGCACGTTGCCCGCGGGCGCTGCTGCTGCGGGCCGCATGGTCCTGCTCGCGCAGAATGCTTCTGACGCGGATAGAGGGGCCACCGAGCCAAGCCAGTCGCCCGTGGCCGACGCGCCGGCGGCATTGCCGGCCAATTCGCCCGAACAGATAAGGAAGGCACAGACCGAGCTCCGGCGGCTCGACTGCCTTAAGGGCCGCATCGACGGCAAGCTGGGCGATCAGACCCGGCAAGCCGTGAAGAAGTTCTGGACCGGTGCCAAGCAGCCTGCTGTCGAAGTCAACATCACCGACGAATTGATTTCGGACCTTGCAGCGCGCGGCGACCTGTTCTGCAGGCCGGTACGGCCATTCTTTGGTTTCGGAGGTCGCTCCGGCGGGAATTCCGCGCGGTTGCCTCTGTTCGCTCCGGGCGCGCGGCCAGGTTCCGTTCCCGCCACGGCCGCGCGGCCTCTCTCTCCCGACGCGGCGCATTAGGCGATATCGAACGGATTCTGATGGTGCTTTCGATCCGCGCCGCGATCAAAGCGCTGTCCAGGACCGAAATCCGGACACGCCGCCAAAAGTGTAATTTTGCGTCAAAATATATACGAACGCTGAAGGGCATACGGAAGACGGCCTTTACCGACCCAATCGAGGGAATGCCACATGCTGAACACCGCCGCGCCGCGTACCGCCGAGCGCGCCATGCGCAATTCACCCAAGCAGGACCTGCGCGCCTGGCTCGCCCAGATGCGGGCGGCCGGCGAACTTGTGACCGTCGCGGGCGCCGACCGCGATGAGGAGATCGGCGGCATCGTCGACATCTACCAGCGCACCATGGGGGCACCCGCCGTGATGTTCGAGGATATTCCGGGATTCCCGGCCCGGCATCGCGTGGTGGCGAATATTCTCACCTCGGTGCGGCGCATCAACCTCACGCTCGGCATGCCGGCTGACACGAGCGAAATGGATCTGGTGCGCTATTGGCGCAACTACATGAAGAACCCCGAGACCATCCCGCCCGTCACGGTGGAAAGCGGGCCGTTGATGGAGAACGTCGCCACCGGCGCCGACATCGACATTTTGAAAATCCCGACGCCGAAATGGCACGAGCACGACGGCGGCCGCTACATCGGCACCGGCTGCATGGTAATCATGCGCCACCCCGACACCGGCTGGATCAACTACGGCGCTTATCGCATCCAGGCACAAGATAAGAACGTCGCCTCGGTCATGACGTCGAAAGGCAAGCATGGCAATCTGATCATGCGGCGCTGGCACGAACTAGGACAACCGTGCCCGATCGCGGTCGTGTGCGGCATGCATCCGGCGTTGTTCATGGTGGCCGGCATCGAAATCCCCTACGGCAAAAACGAGTACGATGCGGCCGGCCGGCTGCTCGGCGAGCCCGTCGAAGTGTTCCTCGGGCCCAGGACCGGCCTGCCGATCCCGGCCCATGCGGAGATCGCGTTCGAGGGCTTTGTGCACCCGGACGATCTGGTCGACGAGGGCCCGCTCGGCGAGTGGACCGGCTATTACGCCGGCGGCAAGAAGCGCGAGCCGGCGATCCGCATCGAGACGTTCTGGCATCGCGATGATCCAGTGCTGCTGGGCGCGGTGCCCGGTATGCCACCCAACGACGATACGTTCTACCGCGGCACCTACCGGTGCGGCGCGGTGTGGAACCAGCTCGAAGCCGCCGGCATCCCGGAGGTCAAGGGCGTGTGGTCCCATGAGGCCGGCGGCAGCCGGCTGTGGCTCACCGTCGCCATCAAGCAGATGTATGGCGGCCATTCCAAGCAGGCCGGCCTGATCGCGTCGCAGTGCCACGCCGGCGCTTACGCGAACCGCTGGGTGATTGTGGTCGACGACGACATCGATCCGGCTGACATGAACCAGGTGATCTGGGCGATGTGCACGCGGTTCGATCCGCGCGAGGACATCGAGGTGCTGCGGGGCTGCTGGAGCACCACGCTCGATCCCATGGCTTACAGCCACGAGGACCCGCGCAACGCCCGCGTCGTCATCGACGCCTGCAAGCCATGGGCGCGGCGCGATACGTTCCCGGTCGAGGCGCGTTCCAGCAAGGAGCTTGATGCGCGCATTCGGGCGAAGTTTGCGAAGTTCCTGCCGAAGGGAGCGATAGGGGGGCGCTGACTTGAATGTAATTCGGACTGCTATCCCCGTCATTCCCGGGCGGCCTGAAAGGCCGAACCCGGAATCCAGAGGTTTATGTGGGGTCGCATGGTACGGCGCAAGGGTATAGCGAGGACGATGCGCGACCGCACATAAACCTCTGGATTCCGGGTTCGCGCAAAAGCGCGCCCCGGAATGACGAGGCCGTGGGGTAACTCTTGACCGAAAAATTCGACATTACGCTCAACATCAACGGCCGCGATTATCTGGTGCGCGCCGAGGCGCGCCGCACCTTGGTCGACGTCATCCGCGACGATTGCGGATTGACGGGTACTCATATCGGCTGCGAGCACGGCATCTGCGGCGCCTGCACCATCATCCTGGACGATGAAGCCATGCGCGCCTGCCTGATGTTCGCCGTCCAGGCTACGGGCAAGAAAATCCGCACCGTCGAGGGGCTCGCCAAAGGCGACACGCTGCATCCGATCCAGCAGGCCTTCATCGACCATCACGGCCTGCAATGCGGCTTCTGCACGCCGGGCTTCCTGATGCTCGCCGTCAACGTGCTGGAGCGCCAGCCCGACATCGGCGACGAGGACATGCTCGACGTGCTCGCTTCGAACCTGTGCCGCTGCACCGGCTATCAGAACATCATCAAGGCGGTGCGCGCCGCTGCCGTGGAGATGCGCAAGGAAGGGCCTACTTCGCGCCTTCTGTGAAGATGGCCTTGGTCTCCGCCAGGATAGCGGCCGGCGTCGCGTAAAGCTGGTCGAGCAACTTGTCGAGATCGGCGCCGCTCACGGGATTGACCTCGAGGCTGCGCGCGGTCGCCTCAGCGACGAAGTCCGGGTCCACCATGGTGGCATCGAAGGCGCGGCGCAGCGCTTCCTTGCGGTCGGCCGGCGTACCCGGCGGCGCAACCAGCGGCCGGCCCATCGCCTGGCGGCTGAGCACCAAATTGACGATCTGGCGTTGGCGCTCGGTGGCGGCAAGGTCGAGGATGAACGGCACGCCGGGCAGTTCCGGGCTCGGCTGCGTGGCAAGTTGGATCAGGACGTTCAGCTTGTGACCGGTGACCCAATCGGGCCGCTGCAGCTTCACGCTCGACCAGGTCCAACCGCACCGGCCGTCGACCTCGCCGCGCTCGATCGCGAGCGTCATGTCGGCGCCGCCCGGATAGCCGGACACAAGCCGCATCTTGGCGCCGAACACGTTTTTCAGCATGATCGAGAAGATGTCGGGGTCGGAACCCGAGCCCTCTCCCGCCACCGTGAAGGGGATCGCGAGGCTGTCGCTCCAGGTCTTCACCTTCGCGGCGTGCCACGTGGCGCAGACGCTGACTTCATTGGTGCCGCTGCCGATCCAAGCGAATTTGCGCGAATCGAAGTTGGTGCCGCTCGCCCCGATCAACGGCTCCATCGCCATGCCGCGTGCGAATACGCCGAGCATCGTGCCGTCCTTCGGGGCCGCGTTGTAGATGTAGTTGGCGGCGCGCAGGCTGCCGGCGCCCGGCATGTTCTGGACCACGACCGACGGATGGCCCGGAATGTGCGTGCCGAGATGGCGGGCGAGCACGCGTGCGTGGGCGTCGTAGCCACCCCCGACGCTGTAGCCGACCACGATCGTCACGGTACGGCCGCGATAGAAGCTCTCGACCGATTGGGCATGGGCCGCGTTCGCGAGACCGGCCGCAAGAGCAACGATGCCGGCGAGCCATGTCTTCACAGTCTGCCCTCGACCTTCATCTTCCACAGCTCCCAGGCGCGGCCGATCTGCGCAGCGTTGGTAGCGGCGGCGGCGCGGCCTTCCGGTTCGGTGAGATAATTGACGGCGCCGAGCCCGATTGCCTCGAGCTGCAGCCGCGCGTTGACGTCCACATAGACGCCGCGATAGACCGCCTCCTGCAGCGTCGGCGCCGTCACCGTCACGCCATGGCCGCGCATCAGCACGACCGATTTCGGCCCCAGCGATTTCGCCAGCGCTGCACCAAGCTCGCGATTGCGGATCAGGAGATCGCTGCCGTCGCCGACGCATTCGCGGATTTCAAAGATCGGGGTTTGGGTACCGACGAAACCGCTCATATGAAAGATCGCCCGCAGCTTGTGCGACCGCACCACGCCGAACGGGATAACGGCGTGGGAGTGGCTGTGCACGATCGCGACCACGTCCGGGCGGACGCGATAGATTTCGCCGTGAATGAAGCGTTCGAGATAGACCGGCCGACCGGCGGCGGCGAGCGGATTGCCGTCGAGGTCGAATTCCAGGATATCCGCGACGGTCACCAGCGCGGGCGCCATGCTGCGGGCGAGCAGGAAGCGGTCCGGCTGCTTGTCGTGCCGGACGCTGACATGCCCGAACGCATCGACCACATGCTGGTCGTAAAGGATATGGTTCGCGGTCACAAGGTCGGCGACGAGGCGCGGGTCCGCTGCGGTCGTGGCCGCTTTGGTGTCGGCTACAACGGTGGCTACTGGTGCCGCATCGCCGTGGGATGGGATACTCATGGATTGATCCCCTGCTGAGGCGGAATGTTATAGTGTGTAGCCCGGATTGAACGTAGCGAAATCCGGCGGCATGCTTTTCCGCGTGCTGGAAATGCGACTCCCGGATAGAGCGACCGCAAGGGCGGTCGCTCTATCCGGGCTACGAAGATGTTACCCACAGCGCTCTTCCGCGCATCTTGAGGGATGGCCGCACGTCGTGCCCCCCGGCGCGAAGCCGCGTTGCCCTAGCTCCACAACTCCCGGCTGGCGAGCCGCGCGCCTTCCGCCAAGGCCCCGAACTTCGCCCACATGATGCTGGGATGAACCCGCCGGTACATCGGGCTCTGGGCGAAGCCGCAATCGGTACCGGCGATGACGTTCTCGCGGCCGACCAGGCGGGCGAACCGTACGATCCGCTCGCACACCAGTTCGGGGTGCTCGACGATGTTGGTGGCATGGCTGATGACGCCCGGCATCAGCACCTTGCCGGCCGGAAGCTTGACGTCCTGCCACACCTTCCACTCGTGCTCGTGGCGCGGATTGGCGCCTTCGATCACGTATGCGCCGGCGCGCACCTTGAGGATGAGGTCGACGATATCCCGCAGCGGCACGTCCGTGGTGTGCGGCCCCGGCCAGCTGCCCCAGCACACATGATAGCGCACCCGGTCCTCCGGGATGCCCTCGAGCGCATGGTTGAGCACCTCGACATAGTTCGCGACCCAGCGCCGGTAATCGGCAAAGCTCGCCGGAGGAACCATGCGGTCATAGGTGACGGCGGTACGGGCATCGTCGAGCTGCACCAGGAAACCGGCGTCGACGATCATCCGGTACTCGGTGCGCATCGCCTCGGCGATCGCCTGCAGGCAGGCGTCTTCGCTCGGATAGTATTCGTTCTTGCGGTCCGGGATCACGCTCGCGGGCGCCGCGACCGGCAGGAACGCCTCGACGACATTCACTTTTGCAAGCGCGGCTCTGAGATTGTCTATATCGCGTTGCAGCGCTGCCTGTCCCGTATAGGCAACCGGTCCAATGCAGGCCGCTTCCCATTGGGTCGCGGGCGCGTCGCGCGCGTCGAGCTCGGCATAGAACGCGGCGAAGCGGGTGCGATCGGCGCCGCGCGCGAACGGATTGACACCCCCCTTTATGGAGCGCCGCTCGAAACCCGAAAGCCGCTCCAGCGCGTATTGCGACCAGCTGATGGTCTTGCCAAATTCACCGTCATCCACGACGTCGATGCCGGCCTCGGCCTGTTGGCGCACGATGTCGGCGACGGAATTCGTCAGGCATTTCGAAAATGCAGCCTCATCCATCGGTTGTCGCTCCTGCTGGGCGCGCAGAAATTCGATCAGCGCCGGCGGCCGGATCAGGCTGCCGACATGGCTGGTCAGGATGCGATCGCTACTGCGTTTCATGGTGGTGCTCGCGGGATGGATCGGAGTGGTGCTTTAGGCTGTCATCGCCGACGTGACAAGCCGTGCAGGGAGGGGGTGGCCCGTCGTGCAAGCCGCGGTTGGCCCAAGGCGGTGGGAGCGTGATACGGTTCCTGGGAGCGCGGGCGTCCCGCCCGCTTTTTCGTAAGAGCGGGCGGGACGCCCGCGCTCCCAGGGCAATGGAATCTTCATGCACGAACTCGACATCTTTCACGAACACCTCACCATGTCGGATGAAGAGCGCGCTGCCATCGCGCAATACATCTGGAACCAGGAGAATGTCGAGCTTTCCACCATCGGGATCGATATCGGCAGTTCCACGTCTCATCTCCTGTTTGCCAAGGTGTTGCTGCAACGCCAGTCGCAGGGCCTGTCGAGCCGTTTCGTCGTCGTCCATCGTCAGGTGATCTGGCGCTCGCCGATCATGCTCACGCCGTTCTTGCCCGACGGCACCATCGATGCCGCCAAGCTCGGCGCCTTCATCGTGGATTGCTACCGCGAGGCCGGCTTCGCGCGCGACGACGTCGACAGCGGCGCCGTGATCCTGACGGGCGAGGCCATCAAGCGCCGCAACGCCCAGGCGATCGACGAGCTGTTTGCTGCCGAGGCCGGCAAGTTCGTCTGCGCCACCGCCGGCCATAAGCTCGAATGCACGCTTGCGGCCCACGGCTCCGGCGCCGTCAAACTGTCGAAGGAGCGCGACACGCGTATCCTACATGTCGACATGGGCGGCGGCACCACCAAGCTTGCCCTGATCGACAGGGGGGCTTTCGTCGGCGTTGCGGCTTTCGCGGTTGGCGGCCGGCTGATCGCCGCCGACGAGGGGGGCGACTTCACGCGGGTCGACGATTCCGCCCGCCTCGTCGCCGATGCGCTCGGCATCGGGATCGATGCCGCGACGCTGGCGAATCCCGCCGCCCGCCATGCCATTGCGCACCGCCTCGCGATGATCGCGGCCGATTACATTCTCGGCGTGCCGCCGGATCCGCTCGGTAAGGCGCTGCTGCTCACCGCCCCGCTGTCGCGCACCGCAATGCCGGCGGCGATCACGTTTTCGGGCGGCGTATCGGAATATTTTTTCGGCTATGAGAGTCGTGACTACGGCGATATCGCCAAGCTGCTGGCCGATGAGTTGCGCGCGGAGCTCAAGCAGCGCACCGCGCTCAAGCTGATCGATCCCGGTCAACGCATCCGCGCCACCGTGATCGGAGCGTCGCAGTTCACGGTCCAGGTCAGCGGCAAGACCATCCACCTGCCGCGGCGCGGCGTGCTGCCGGTGCACAACGTGCCGGTGGTTTCGATCGGTCTCGATCTCGGCGGCACGATCGACGGCGCTGGCATCACGGCCGCAATCCAGGCGGGCCTCGCACGGCTCGACCTCGCCCCGGATGCGAGGGTCGCGATTGCATTCTCTTGGCACGGCGATCCCGATTACCCGCGCATCGCGGAGGCCGGGGCGGCCATCATGGCGGCGGTTGCTCCTGGCGGCCGGCGCACTCAGCCCCTGCTGCTGATGATCGACGGCGATATCGGCAAGACCATGGGGCGCATCCTGACCGAGGAACTCGGCCTTTCGGGCGATCTCGTCTCGATCGACGGGGTGCAATTGGCAGAGCTTGATTTCGTCGATGTGGGGGAATTGATTTCACCGCCCGGGGTGGTTCCGGTGGTGATCAAATCGCTATTGTTTTCGTGACGATTAGCGGATTGAGTAGGCGTCTCTCGATTTTCACCGCGCTTCTGCTCCCTCCCCCCTTGTGGGGGAGGGGCGGGGTGGGGGGTCGAGAGGTGCGGCCCGGACGTGCCCCATTCGACGACCCCCACCCCCCGACCCCTTCCCCACAAGAGGGAGGGGAGAAGGAGGGAGAAGCAAAGGAACGAAACCATGAGCGAACAAAAGCCGCGCTACGGCGTCGATGCTTATCTCGACTGGGTCGAGACCGAAGGGCTGAGGGTGTCCGAGGACTATGGGGTCGATCTGTTCGCGGTCGAGACCGCGATGTGGCCGCGCTACGGCGTCAAGGCGGCGGCGGTGCATCTCAAGGGCCGCGGCGACTTCGCCAATATGTTCGTGTTCGACATCCCACCGGGCGGCGCGACCACGCCGCAGCGTCATCTCTATGAGGACGTGGTCTATGTACTCGAGGGGACCGGCTCGACCCAGATCGAGTTTTCCGACGGGCGCAAGAAGAGCTTCGAATGGGGGCCGCGCAGCCTGTTCGCGATCCCGCTCAACGCTCGGCACCGCCATTTCAACGGTTCCGGGCGTGAGCGCGCCCTGATCGTCAGCACCACCGATCTGCCGCTGGTCATGAACACGTTCCACGACGCGCGTTTCGTGTTCGAGACCGACTACGAGTTCACGGCCCGCACCGGCAAGAACGAATACTTTGCGGGCGAGGGCGATCTCATCACGGTGCGGCCCGGCAATCACATGTGGGAGACCAATTTCGTCCCCGATCTCGCCGCCATCGAGCTCAAATCCTGGGGCGACCGCGGCGCCGGCGGCACCAACATCATGTTCGTGCTCGCCGACGGTACCATGCACGCCCACATTTCCGAAATGCCGGTCGGCACTTACAAGAAGGGCCACCGCCACGGGCCGGGCTTCCATGTCATGTGTGTTACCGGCCATGGCTATTCGCTGTTGTGGTACGCGGACCAGAAGGATTTCCAGCGCCTCGACTGGAAGCACGGCGTGGTGTTTCCACCCGCCGACCAGCAGTTCCACCAGCATTTCAACGCCAGCAAATTCCCGGCACGCTATCTTGCCACCGGAGTCGGCGGACTGCGCTATCCGCTCACCATGGGGCAGCGCCGCTCGCTCCTCGGCGTCAAGCCCGGCGAGAAGGGCGCGGTGTCGGTCAACATCAAGGAAGGCGGCGACCAGATCGAATACGAGGACCAGGACCCGCGCATCCATCCGATCTGGCTTGAAGAGATGCGCCGGAACGGCGTGACGCCGCGCATGGGGAAGTATTTTCCGGAAGACGGGACGCCGGCGACTGAGGCGGCGGAGTAGGGGCGACGCCAAGACGCGGTTGGGCCTTGCACTGGCTCTGCGATGCAGGGGGCTCGCGCCAACCCCAAGGGCGCCACGTCCATGCAATCCGGTATCCCGCGCTTACAGCGCGGGTATGGCCACCTCCAGATAGCCGCTCATCACTTGATCTCCAGCGAAACGATCTTCCGGTCCTTCACGACAAAGCTGAATTCGAGCATCGCGGGGCTGCCGGGAAAATTTCCGGTCAGTTCGGCCGTAAGGAGTGTCTTGCCGCCCGAATAGGCGAGTTCGAGGGGCGCGACGGTGTGGTTGTATTTGCGCTTGGTCGCAGCCATCCATTCCTTAATGGCGGCCCGTCCGTCATAAGTCTGACCTTCATCGCGAACCGTGGCGTTGAAGGCGAAGCAGTCGGCCAGCGCTTCGACGTCGCCTGAATTTTCAAGCTTCACATAGAGATCAATCGGATGCGGGAGAGGGATCGACACGGTTCTGCTCCTCGATCTGTGTACGTGATGCCTAACATAAGGCCGGACAATTATTGAGATAAGCTGGACAAAGTTGGATATATTGATGAAAATATCGGAACAATGAAACGCGAAGCATTGGCCGATCTGGAAGCTATCGTCGCCATCGCACGTCGCGGCAGCTTTCGCGGCGCGGCCCGGGAACTCGACGTTTCGCCAACCGCGCTCAGCCACGCCATCGCCAGTGTGGAAGCCGGGCTGGGGGTCCGGCTGTTTCATCGCACAACTCGCAGCGTGTCCCTGACGGCGGCAGGCCATGCCTTCGTCGCCGAGATCACGCCGGCGCTCGCGGTGATCCGCAGCGCAATCGATGGCGTCAACCGCCACCGCGAGACGCCTACCGGCGTACTGCGGATCAACAGCTCCTCAAACGCGGCTCGTCAGGTTCTGGCGCCCGTTGTGTTCGAATTCCTCCGGCGGTTCACCGAAATGAAGGTGGATTTGGTCGTCGAGGATCGGCTGATTGATATTGTGGCGGAAGGATTCGATGCCGGCGTTCGGCTCGGCGACACGATCCCGGCCGACATGATCGCCGTGCTGCTGGGGAGAGAACAGGACTTTGCGGTGGTCGGCGCGCCCAGCTATTTCGTCGGGCGCAAGCCGCCGGCAACCCCGGATGAATTGCTGGGGCATGATTGCATCCGCGCGCGGCTTCCCAGCGGTGCGCTGTTTCGATGGGAATTCCTGGGTGGGGGCGACCCCTTCAACGTCGACGTGCCAGGCCGTCTGACGCTGGACAATGCAGATCTCATGCTCGAAGCCGCGCGCGCGGGCCTAGGTCTCGCATATTCGTGGCGCTGGTTGGCAGCCGAGGATCTGGCTGCCGGACGGCTCGTCGAGGTGCTCGCCGGCTGGACGCCATCCTATGGCAGATTGAGGCTTTATTATCCGAGCCGCAAATATGTCCCGGCGGGGTTGCGCGCCTTCATCGACTTGGCGCGCGAGATGGCGCCTTGACTCGGCGATGCGTGCATTTGACGAAATGCTCCAATCAGTATTGCATTTTGCGTGTATTGTTGTGAAATAAACCCAAAGGTCGCGCGAATCCCTCGGTGCCGTCATATTATTCTATTATGCTGACATTTTGATCTCTGTTGTATTGAATGGCCATATTTTTGCCGCCTGATGACCCTTTATTAATTGATGAATATTGGGCTTTCGTATCTCATTTTTCCTAAATGTTGCCTACGGGCGGTTGCTTAATGGGGGTTTACTACCAAAAGGGGGGCCCAAAATGATCGCGACATCGCGCCGAAACCTCATTTTATCTGCGGCCATGGCGGGAGCTGCGCTTGGCCTGGACAAGAGCTTGGCTATAGCCGCGCCGGCGCGACGCCAGCAGACGGCGGATCCGGCCCAGGGCTTTTTCCGGTACAAGGTCGGAGATGCCGAGTGCACGGCCTTGTATGACGGCATTTGGGAAAAAGCACATGATGCAGCCTACTTCAGCAACGCGACCGTCGCCGAGACCAAAGAAGCCCTCGCCGCTGCCGGGTTCATCACCGCGTTCGTGACGATTCCGATCACGGTGTTCGTGATTAAATTGAACGACAAGCTCATTCTATGTGACGCCGGAGGCGGCGACCAGGTGCAGGCCTTCAATCCAAAATCTGTTTTCGTTTCCGGCAAGATGATGGCCAACATGAAGGCGGCCGGTATCGATCCCAAAAAGATCGAGACGATCTTGATCTCGCACTTCCATCCCGATCACATCTTTGGATTGCTCGAGAAAAATACCAACGCACCGGTATTCCCCAATGCGGAAATCATTGTGCCGGCGGCGGAATACAAGTGGTGGACCGACCCATCGCTGATCGCCCGGTTGCCTAAGGGGCGCAGGCCGCTCGCTCGTCGCAT
>Ga0257158_1000033_pt1 | contig 12249 bp, 11 predicted proteins | sample NL03A_FD_185992 | JGI IMG/M metagenome (GOLD analysis project Ga0257158, IMG submission 185992) | Soil microbial communities from H.J. Andrews Experimental Forest, Oregon, United States - NL-03-A | ecosystem: Environmental > Terrestrial > Soil > Temperate forest > Bulk soil | place: USA: Oregon...
ACAACTCGAAGCGCTGGTCCACCCCGACCAGGAACTCCGGCGGGCCGACCCAGATTTGGATCGAGCCGAGCTGGGTGCCCTCGATCATGCGCGGAATGGCGCCGAGCTGGCTCGCGGGATAGACCTCCGCCTTGATGCGGCCGTTCGTGTTCTTTTCGATCGCGACCGCAAAGCGCTTCATCCATTCGTGCTGGGCGTCGTTGAGGGTCGCGGTGGCGAGCTTGATGGTGATGGATTTGTCTTGGGCGGCGGCGCCGCCGGCAAACGTCGTGATCAGCGCGGCGGCGAGCGAAAACGTGCATGCATGCAGGGCCAATCGCGCTCTCATGGAAAAGCTCGTAGTCATAGGTTCTCCCCGTGATGCTGCTCGCGCTGCCGCTGTTGCTATTAAAGTCAGTCTAATAGGGGCCCTGTGACTTGGAAAGCAGTCGGCCTGTGTCGATCCGCCGCTCGCGCCCGCTGCGCCTTGCCGGCAGCTGACGCCGCCATTTCCCTTCAGACGCTTTTCCGTGCTGGCGCAAAGTCCGAGCCTCGACTAACATCCCACCCGGACCCCCGTGGGGCCGAGCGCTATCTGGACGCGATCTCGCGGGAATGCTGAATTGGGATCCCGTCCCGATCCGGTGCGTCCGGAGTTTCGCGGTACGGATTGCCGGGATTCGCTCCGATTACAATTGGCAATGGGAGGAGTTGCATGTCTACAACAAGAAGGCTCGCTGCGTTGGCGTCAATCAGTCTTGCGGCGATCGCGATGCCGGCCCTCGCGGCCGATGTGACCTATGAGCGGCTGTTGAATGCCCCCAATGAGCCCGACAATTGGCTCATGGTTCACCGCGACTACAACAATTCGCGTCACTCGCCGCTGACGCAAGTCAACGCCGCCAATGCGAAGGACCTCAAGCCGAAGTTCATCATGTCGATCGGCGGGCGCGCCACCGGCGGCACCCTGCGCGGCAAGGAAGAGTCGACGCCCCTGGTGGACGACGGCTTCATGTACGTGGCGGACACCTGGACGCGGGTGACGAAGTTCGATGTCCGCAGCGGCGACGCGGCGGTGCCCTTGTGGCGATACGATCCCAAGATCAAGCAGGCCCGTACCAATCGCGGGATTGCGTTGTACGGAAACAAGGTTCTCATCTCCACCAACGACATGCGCATGATCGCGGTAAATCGTGATTCAGGCGAGTTGATTTGGGAAGTGGACGCCAAAGCGCCGACCGATCCGGCCACCGGAACGCCGTCGTCCACGACACAAGGCTTCACGGGCGCGCCCGTGGTGATCAAGACCAAAGGCGGCAAGGAACTGGTCTTGCAAGGCGAGAGCACCGGCGGCCAGCTTGGCACCAGAAGCTGGGTCGGCGCCTGGGACGTCAATGACGGCAAGCTCGCGTGGCGCACCTTCACGATCCCGGCGCCGGGCGAGCCTGGCTCGGAAAGCTGGAAGGACAATCACAATGCCTGGCGCGTCGGCGGCGGCGGCGTGTGGCAGTCCGCTTCCTACGACCCAGCCACCAATCTCTTATTTTACGGCACCGGCGACGCTTTCCCGAGCTTCGACCCGCAGTTCCGGCCGGGCGATAACCTTTTCACCGCCTCGACCATCGGGCTCGATGCCGATACCGGCAAGATCGTATGGTACTTCCAGGAGACCCCGAACGAGCATTGGGACTTCGACACGCCGAGCCCGAAGATGCTCTATGACGTCAACATCAACGGCGAGACCCGCAAGGTTGTCGCCAACTTCTCGCGCAATGGCTACTACTACACACTCGACCGCAACAACGGGCAGTTCCTGCGCGCCGACCCGTACCAGGAGAAGATTACCTGGACCAAGGGGATCGACCCGAAGACCGGCAAGCCTGTCGATTACAACCCCGATACCCCGGTGCAGGTCTATGCCGGCGTCGGGGTCATGCGTGAAAAGCCCGGCCAGGAGTCGTGCCCCTGGTGGAACGGCGCTCCGACCTTCTTCCCGCCGACGCTCGATGCCAAGCGCATGATCGCGTATGTGGCGGGCGCCGAGGGATGCATCTCGAGCACCGCCGTCAAGACCCCGATGGACGACAAAAAGGATTACGTCGGCCTGCCGCCCTGCTGCACCGAGCAGGGCCGCGTTACGGCGCACGGAGCGTTGTGGGCGATGGACCTGCGCACCGGCAAGATCGTCAATAAGGCGACGTTCCAGCCACCGACCGAGTCGGGAATGCTCAGCACCGACGGCGGCCTGCTGTTCACCGGACACATGACCGGGAAATTCGCCGCCTATGACGCCGAAACCCTCAAGGAGGTCTACAGCTTCAACCTCGGCACCCCGATCACGGCTCCGCCGATGACCTACAGCATCGGCGGCAAGCAATATATCGCGGTCGTCGCTGGCGCCGGTGTTGGGGTCAGGGGCCAAGGGCTCTATCAGCCCAGCGCGTTCGTGGCGGTGTTCGGTCTCTGACGGGCGGGTGAGGGGGCCTCTCCACGAGTCTGAGCTTGTGGAAAGGCCCCTCTCCATAGCCCGTCGCAGACGGGCGTAAACGCCCTGATGGCAAGCGGGGAGGGGGAGCGGTCAGTTGCGCGACGCGATGATTTCTACCTCATCGAAAAGCGTTCTAGCTGGTCTGCGGGCGATGTTTGACGACGCGTTCCCGGGATCGATCCAGGATCGGCACCGGAGTTTTGAGCTCGACGACGGAGGGCTGCGACCATGCGGCGAACATTGCTTTCCATCAGCGCAATCTTTGCGATGTCGCTTGCCGGCGGCGCGGCGCGGGCGCAGGATTTGCCGCCGAAAATCTGGGATATCAAGCTCGGCATCCCGATCAGTGCGCTTCCGCTCAAAGACTTCGTCGACCCGGCCTGCGGGACCAATGGCGGACCTCCGGCACGGGTGCTCAAGGGCTTCGAGGAATTTGCGGTGTGCCCGGTGGAACCGACCACGGGGCTGCGGGAGATTTGGTTTCGTTATGACGATGAGATGGAATATGTCGCGCGCGCGCGGCGCTCCGGGGTCTTGATCCGTCAGTATCAGGCCAATTCGCTTGCCGGCCAGCCGATCATTACGTCGCTCTTGATCGACAATGCCGGCCTGGTGCAGGGCTACCGGATCGTCAACGATCCGCGTGTGGACAGCAGCACCCGGATTGCGGCCTTCGACATCGCGAATTTGTTCAAGGGCATGGCCGGCATGGGAATGCCCTGCACCGATCTGCCGCCGGCGGAAGGCGAGCGGCCGATCGACGATATCTTCATCAAGGAGATCTGCGAGCTCAAAACGGACGACAAGGTCACGCGCGTCGAGTCGCGCCGCTACTACAAGCCGGGCCAGTTCGCCGTCGATCCCAACGAAAATCGCCTGACTGAAAACCAGTTCGAAAGTTCCGCGCGGATCGAGGTCTACCATCCGCCGCGCGACGCGCGGTAGCTGTTTGCCTTGCATGGAGTTGACATAGGCCGCGATTGCGGTCCTCACGTCACGCTGGCCTGGGGTGAAACTTCAACGCCGCCTGCACGCGGTTGCGAACGTTAAGCTTCTGCATGATGTTGGTCATGTGATGCTTTATGGTTCTTTCGGTGCAATTGAACCTTCTCGCGATCTCTTTGTTTGACATGCCCAACGCCACAAGTGCGAAGATTTCCTCTTCGCGAGACGTAAGATCATGGGGATTGTGATCGACGATTGTTGCGGTCCGCTGGCCCTGTTTGATCAGCAACCGCGCCGCGAGGTTCGGCGCCACATACGAGTCGCCTCCAGCGACAGCTCGCAATGTCTGCACCACCTCATGTCCGCTACTGCCCTTCAAAATGTAGCCCCGTGCACCTGCCTGCAGCGCCGAAGCAACATCCTGCTCGTTTTCGGAGGCCGTAAACATGATGATCCGCACGTTTGGACAAGTGCGGCCAATGCTGGCAGCTGCTTCAACGCCGCCTCCCGGCAGGCCCACATCGAGCAGCATGACGTCCGGAAGGAGTTCCTGTGCGACCCTGAGGGCCTCCGCCGCCGTGGCGCCTTGCCCGACAACCTCAATACCATCCACGCTCGTCAGCATGCTGACCACGCCTTCGCGAAACAATGGATGGTCGTCAATGACGGCAACGCGGAGTAACTTTGACATCTATCGCTTCTCTCGTGATCGAGGAACTCATTGCGTTAATCAGATTTGAATATTTAGACCAAAGGATTAGCTGAACAGGGTCGGCGCACTTCGGTACGCAGGAAAACGATGTCTAAGGACTTATACCTTATACCTAACGGAGCTTCTGCGTATCGGCTATTTCAGCATTTATTCATTCGCCGATGTTTATCTGGCATCGCCGGGGGATGGGATGGGCGGTTTTCGTTTTATTTTTGAACCATCACGGATGAATCGTATTGTCCGGCATCATCGCGCCAGTGAAGACCGTGCCGGTCTGATTGGTGTTGCCCATATTGGCCGAGCGCAACACCGCGTGGTTCAGGTCGGCGCCGCTCAGATTCGAGCCGCTAAGATCGGCGAGATAGAATACGGATTCCCCGAGCTGGGCGCCTGAGAGATTGGCGTCGCGGAGATTGGCCTGGGTGAACTCCGCGCCGTTCGCCACCGCTCCGCTCAGGTTGACGCGGAGCATCCGGCCCTGATGTAGGTTGGCGCCGTTGAGCGTGGCATTGGCGAAGTTCGCTTCGTTGAGCAGCGCCGCCTCGAGATCGGCTTCCGTGAGGATGGCGCGGTCGAGTCGCCCATTGAGCAGGCGGATGCTGCCCATCAGTGCCTCGGAGAGATTGGCGCGGGAAAAATTGGCGCGGCTCGCGTCGGCTTCGAACAGCATGGCGTTGGCGAGCTTGGCACTCGACAGGTCGGCCTGGATGAGATCGGTTTTGTTCAGGTTGGCGCCGGTGAGGTCGGCGCCAGCGAGGTTCGCGCCGCGCAGCACCGCGCGATGAAAACTCGCGCCGGCGAGATTGGCCCCGGCCAGATTGGCGCCCGTGAGGTTCCGCCGTTTGAGATTGGCGCCCGCAAGATTGCAGCCCGGGCAGTCCTTGGTCTGGCCGGCGAGGAATGCCGCGGGATCGGCCGGTTGTGCCGACGCGCGGTGAGGTGTAGCGCTGCCGCAAACCGCGAACGCGAAGGTGACGGCGGCGATGATCGGCGAGGCGGGGCGCATTGCTGAAAATCCGTGATCAAGAGGTCCTTACCGGGAGACGACCAGGCGAAGGCATCATACCGTATCGGCCGTCACGACAGTAGTGCCGCCTCGAAGGCGCTTGCAATCGCCGGTCTGCTCTTGCCGGCCTTCAAGGCATCGCCGATCACCACGATCTTTTGTCGCGGCCGGGCGATGCGGCGGGACGCCTCGCCGGTGCCTCGCCGCGCCTTGTGGTAGAACCAGTCGCGGAACGCGTCCGTGGCGAAAATCCAGCGCAGGACAGGCCACCTGCCGGCGCCTTGGTCGAGCAGCAGGTTCGGCAGGCGACCGAGGCCGAAGCGGTAGCGTGCGCCGGTCGCGATCACGACGCGGTGGTAGGTCGCGAGCGGCTGCGGCGTCTCGACGACATCGACGCCATAAAGGAAAATGACGCCCTTGTGCATGCACGCCGCCACCATGCATTCGATGTAACGGTCGAACGAGGCCTGGTCCGCCGCAACCTCCTGAAACAGCGGCGCCTTGCCGGCACGGCGAAACGCGCCGCCAGGCGTCGTTTCGCGCTCGAACACCGTCACGCTATTGGCGTCGGCGACGAGAGACGCATAGGTGAGCCCGGCGGGCCCCGCGCCGATAACGGCGATGCGCTCGCCTTGCGGTGGCTTCGCCGCCGCGAAGCGGGTTTCGTCGCCGGCGATTGCATTGACGACGCAGCGGAGCTGCGTCCCGCCGCGCATCTCGTTGACGCACGTGTTGCACGCAAGGCAAGGCCGCGCCGGCTCGCCGCGGGCGAGCTTGGCCACCCAATCGGGCTCGGCAAGCAGTGTGCGCCCGAGCGCCACGAAATCCGCCTTGCCGGATGCGATCGCGTTTGTCGCGACCTCGGGATCGCCGAGCCGGCCGACGGCGATCACCGGCACTGCGACGTCTCGCTTGATATCGGCCGCATAGGACAGGAACGTCGCGTCGGAATACTGCATGGGCGGGATCATGCGTGCCGCCGACGGCAGCGAGCGGTAGTGGCCGGCGGCGATGTGCAGGGCGTCGGCGCCTGCGAGCGCCGCCCGGATCGCAACCTGTCGGCCTTCCGCAAACGCCATGCCGTCCGGGAAATAATCGTCGACCGAGATCCGGAAGATGACCGGAATGCTGACCGCGGCCTTGACGGCCGCAAGCACTTCGAGGCCGAAGCGCGCGCGATTTTCCAGCGAGCCCCCGTAGGGGTCGGTGCGCCGGTTCTCGAACGGGTTGAGGAACTGCGAAATCAGATAGCCATGGGCGGCATGGATCTCGACACAATCGAAGCCGGCCTTTTCGGCGCGCACCGCCGCGGCCGCGAAACCCGCGATGGTGAACCCGATGTCGTCGAGCGTCATCTCTTTGGGGATGATGGTCTGGTTGGTGACCTCGAACACCTGATGCGGGATCGCCGACGGCGCGACCGGCGTTTCGTCGCAGATGTCGGTCCGGGTGTGGCCACCGCCATGGCCGAGCTGGATCGACGCCTTGGCACCGCCCGCGTGGATGGCGGTGGTGAGCAGTGTCAGGCCGTGCAGGAAGCGGTCATCATAGATGCCGAGTTCACGCCGGCGATGACGGCCGGCACGCGTGGGCGAAGCCATCTCGACCGTGACGAGGCCAACGCCGCCGCGCACCCGCGCCATGTAGTAATTGACGGTGTGTTCGGTGACGAAGCCGTCCTCGTCGGCAAGCCGCGTCGTCATCGGCGGCATGACGACACGGTTCTTGATCTCGACGCTGCCGATGCGTCCCGGAGTCAGGAGAACGTTCATCTGGAGCATTCCTGTTTGGGCAGATCCTACCAGTGTCATTGCCCGGCTTGACCGGGCAATCCAGTATCCCCAGTCAGTGCTTACTGGATCGCCCGGTCAAGCCGGGCGATGACAACACGGTGAGTGCCAACCTGATCGGGAAATGCTCCAGATCACAAGGTCGGGACTTCGCCGCCGTCCATGTCGATGGTAGCCCCATGGAGCCAGCGCCCGCGCCGCGATACCATGAAGGCGATGAGGCTGGCGATGTCCTCGGGCGTGCCGAAACGGGTGACATTGATGTCCTGGCGGTGCCATTCGCGCACCTCCGCCTCGGTCTTGCCGGTGCGCTCGACGTCGGCCTTGATGCGCCGCCAGAACCGCTCGGTTTCCACATAGCTCGGATGGATGGTGTTGACCTGCACGTGGTCGGTCTTGCCAAGATCGGCGAGCGCCTTGGCAAAGGCCGCGCAAGCCGCGTTCACCGAGCTGCCGATGGTGAAGGCCGCGATCGGAATGCGCCCGCTGGTGCCGCCGATGGTGACGATCGAGCCCCGGGCGTCGCGCAGCATCTGCCACGCGGCGCGGGACAGCCGCACATGGGCGAAGAATTTCAGCGCATAGCCTTCGGTCCAGTCGGCGTCCGTGAGGGCGAGAAAATCGCCGCGTTTGGTGGTGCCGGCATTGTTGACCAGGATGTCGAGGCGACCGAAGCTCTCGTTGACGGAAGCGACGAGCGTGGCAGCCGCATCCTCTTTGCGGAGGTCGATGGCCTGGTATTTCGCCTTGCGGCCAAGCTTTTCGACGCCGGCCGCCGCCTCGCGCAACGCGGCCTCGTCGCGTCCGGTCAACATCACGTCGCAGCCCTCTTGCGCGAGCGTGAGGGCCACGCCGCGCCCGATGCCGCGGCTCGAGCCGGTCACCAACGCGACCTTTCCGGTCAATCCGAGGTCCATGCCGATCTCGCCCCAGGGAAAATGATCCGGCTTTCATCCTCGATTGCGATCGGCATAGCAAGGGCGAAAGCCGGCTGTACGCTGTAGCCCGGGTTGAGCGGGAGCGAAACTCGGGAACGGCATTGCCGTATTGGAAGGGCGGTCCCGGGTTTCGCCAAAGCGCGTCGAAGACGCGCGCAAACGCGCTTAAGGCTCAACCCGGGCTACGGTTGCTACGGTTGTGTGCGATGATTCATCGGCGCATAGCATTGTGGCGAGACGCCCGACGGGGCACAATCGTTCGCAATAGCCACGTCAATTCATGCGTGCCTCGGGAGGCACCGCAGCGGAGGGCCCAAACATGTTGTCACGACGCAGCTTCCTCAACCGCACCATCGGCGCCGGCGCTTACGCGGGCGTGGCGTTCGCAGCCCAGGGCGCGCAGCCATCGGCCGCTCAGGCGCCCGCCGTCCAACCGGCGCGGCGTCGGATCATCGTGGATTCACAGGTCCATTTGTGGCTGGCGCAGGCGCCGGATCGCCCCTGGCCTGCCGACGGCCCGGCACGCGCTCACCTGCCGTACCCCTTCACTTATGACAAGCTGTTGCCGTTGATGGACGAGGCCGGGGTCGATCGCGTCGTCATCGTGCCGCCGTCCTGGGAAGGCGAGCGCAACGACTACGGCATGGAGGCCGCACGAAAATTCCCGGATCGCTTTCGCTCCATGGGGCGCCTCCTGCTCAACAGTCCGCAGGCGCGCGAGCTGTTGCCGAAATGGCTGGAGCAGCCCGGCATCGTCGGTGTCCGTCACACCTTCAACGGCGCCCAGACGTCGTGGCTCATCGACGGCACCGCCGACTGGTTCTGGCCGGCAGCCGCCAAATACGGCATTCCGGTGATGACGCCGACCGCCGGCAGGGCGGAGGCATTCTTGCGCGTCGTGGAACGCAATCCGGATCTCATTTTCATCATCGACCACATGGGCATATCGGAAGACATCGCCAAAGCGGGTAAGCTGGTGAGCGCAGTCGACGGGACGGTCGCGTTTGCCAAGCACCCGAACGTGTCGGTCAAGCTGTCGTCGGTGCCGGCCAAATCGGCCGAGGCCTATCCGTTCCGCGACATGACTCCGCATATACGCCGCGTCTTCGACGCATTCGGTCCGCAGCGCTGCTATTGGGGAACCGACCTCACGGCGGCGCTCAACAAGTCCACCTACCGTCAGCGCGTCACCCATTTCACCGAGACACTCGACTTCCTGTCGGAGGAGGACAAGGACTGGGTGATGGGCCGCGCGATCCTGGCCCGCCTCAAATGGACTTGAATGCCGCATGATCGACGTCAACGAGCAAATTCATGCCCAACTGGTGAAGGCAGGCGTGCGGCTCGCCGCAAGCCTGCCGGACGATTGGGTCAATGGCTTGATCCGCAAGGTCACGGCCGGCAATCAGATCAAGCACATTCCGGTCGGGCGCGAAGCCGAGACCATCGCGATTTGCGCCGGCGCGTTCTTCGGCGGCATGCGTTCGGTCGCCATCATGGGCAACACCGGGCTCTTCACCTGCACCGGCGAAATGGCGACCTTGTGCCTGCGCCACATGATCCCGGTGTTCTGCATCGTCAGTGCGCGCGGCTCGATCGACGATCACAAGGTCTATCAGGAGGTGCAGGGCCGCCGCACCGTGCCGCTGCTGCAGGCCTATGATTTCCCCTACCAGGTGATCGACAAGGCCGACGAGATCGAGCGCATCCCCGACGCCTATGAATGGCACCGGCTGCAGAAACGCCCGTTCATCCTGTTCCTGACCAAGCGTCTCCTCGGAGTGAAGAACGCATGAAGACGCGCGAGGCCTTGGCGGTGCTTGCGCAGCATCGCGGCGATGCGATCGTGGTGTGCGCGCTCGGCATGGCGGCCAACGAGTGGTGGGCCGTGACCCAGAGCGAGGACAGTTTCTACATGCATGGCGGCATGGGCTTTGCCGCGAGCTTCGCGCTGGGCTTGGCGACCGCGCTGCCGCATGTGCCGGTGTGGGTGCTCAACAGCGACGGCTCGCTGTCGATGAATCTCGGCTGCCTGCTCACGGAAGCCGGCCAGCAGCCCGCGAATCTGAAGCATTTCGTGGTCGACAACCAGCGCTATCAGACCGTCGACACCATGCCGATGGTGAACCAGGACAACTCCGATTACGCCATGATCGCCAGGGGCGCCGGCATCCGCCAGGTCGCCACCATCGACAATCTCGCCGACCTGGAAAAGCAGGCGCCCGGGATCGCGGCGGCGCCGGGGCCGTATTTCATCCGCCTGCGGGTCGAATCCGAACCCGAATACCAGCGCGCCCCGCCGGCTACCTATGAGGGGCCGGAGATGAAGTATCGCTTCGGCCGCGCGCTGGAGAAGAAGCTCGGCATCAAGGTGTTCGGGCCACGGGGGTTTTAGAATCCCTCCCCGTCTTCGGGGAGGGAGGCCGAGCAAAGCGAGGTCGGGTGGGGACCTCGGGCACGGCCGTGGCGGGGAAAGAACCCCACCCTACCTCCCCGAAGACGGGGAGGGAAAAGAAAGAAGTGCATTGCGCGGCGGTTCTGCCATCTTCGGAAGGCGCGTAAGCGCCGAGAGGGATAAACTTCGCCGATGCCAAACGAGGTCGCTCGTAAATCCATGACCTTACGGTCGTTTCGGATTTGAATAATCTACATCCGTCGATTCCATCAGGCAGCCTCCCCGAAGGCGTGGCGGGACGGGGGCTCGCGCTGAAGAAGGAGACAACGATGAGCGCGACGAGGCCCGTCACGAAGGATAGCTGGAAGCAGATACTCGCGTCTGCGGTCGCGATCTTCAATGATCTCGAAAAGAAAGGCCTGGGAAGCCCTGACGTGGTGATCGGCGGAGGCACCGTCCTGATGTTCAGATTTGAACATCGCGTGAGCAAGGATATCGATTTTTTCATGCACGACGTGCAATGGTTGTCGTTGCTGACGCCGCGGCTAAACGATACTACGGCAGCGATGACGACGAACTACCTGGAGCAGGCAAACGGCCTCAAGCTGGTTTTGCCTCACGGAGACATCGACTTCGTCGTATCCGGTCCGGTGACCGATGCCAGGGAGATTGATCGCCTCGAGTTCATGGGACGTACGTTTCTACTCGAGGCAACCGAGGAGATTCTTGCGAAGAAGCTATTTTATCGTGCGGCGCGGTTTCAGCCGCGCGATGTCTTTGACTTCGTCGTGGCCGTGGAATCGGACCGGGAATCCGCGGCACGTGCTTTAGCGGCTGCCGCGTCCCAGCATGACCTTCTGGCCCGTCGCCTTGAGCAGTTGTCCCAGTTACCGCTGGACATGCTGGCCGAGGGTATTTTGCCGATCGGCGATTTTTCTCGTATTGTGCCGGGAATGATTGAGGCGGCCCGCCGATTTATGCAGGGTGTAGCGAGTCGTTGAATTTGTTCCGGAGGCCAGCCATAATTGCGGGCCATGACCAAGACTTTCGATCCCGCAGCCATCGCGATTTCGGCGATTGAGAACGTCAGCCGAATCCCGGTCGCCAAGGCAGATATAAAAAGAATGCTTGCCACCGGGACGGGGGAACCGTCTCACATCATGGCGCTTTTCAGCGACGTCGATTACTCGGCCATCCTGCGACTCGCAATCGCCTTCGATATATCCGACGCCGATCTGGGACGCGCTTACGTCCATGCACGGGATACCTACGCGGCGTCCAATGCCGAGATGGATGAGTTTGTGCTCGAAATGGAGGCCGCGACGCGGTCTACCAATCCGGGCGCAGGTCGGAAAGCATCGTAATCTCAAGGCGGATTTCAGCGTCGGCGGCGAAATATTATCGAAGGAAAATGAGGTAAAATCGGAAACGAAAGCGGAGGCAGCCAAGTACTGCGGTGTTCATGAGGCGCGCGCGGGGAGTCCCCGTACATCCATGAAGGGAGGTTACGATGCATTGTCGCAGTTTGATCGGTGCAATGGCGGTGGCGACGCTGGTGCTGCCAATCGGCGGCGTTCAGGCGGCCGATGGTGCGAAGTACCCCGACTGGAAGGGCGCATGGGCGCGGTTCGTCGTCCCCGGGCTTGGGGGCCAGCCTTCGTTCGACCAGACGAAGCCTTGGGGGTTCGGGCAAGAAGCCCCGCTGACTCCGGAGTACAAGAAGGTCCTGGAGGACAGCCTTTCGGACCAAGCCAATGGCGGGGAGGGCAATTTTTTTGACCATGCCGTCCGATGCTTCCCGGGAGGCATGCCGCTCAACATGATCGCATTTCGACCGCTGGAATTCGTCGTCACGCCGGAGACCACTTATGTTTTGGTTGGCGGCGCAGAGCACTATCGTCGCATCTTCACCGACGGACGCGACTGGCCCAAGGACATCGAGCCAACCTTTGTGGGCTACTCGATCGGCAAATGGCTCGATACCGACGGCGACGGC
>Ga0257158_1000035_pt1 | contig 11697 bp, 10 predicted proteins | sample NL03A_FD_185992 | JGI IMG/M metagenome (GOLD analysis project Ga0257158, IMG submission 185992) | Soil microbial communities from H.J. Andrews Experimental Forest, Oregon, United States - NL-03-A | ecosystem: Environmental > Terrestrial > Soil > Temperate forest > Bulk soil | place: USA: Oregon...
CGTGAACATCCGAGATTTTCGTTTTGCGCGGTACGTCGCTGACGGTGCGGAAATATTTGCATCGAGGTAGCCGAATTACGATCCGCGAAACGGTCTGAACCGCCCCAAATGATCTTCACGGTGACCAGGGACAAGGGTCATCTTCTTCCGTCACGGCATGCCGCTGCCGGCGGCCGGTCTACCTTCGTAGTTCGCCTACATCTCGCGGCAGCAAACTTACCGAGGGCGCGCCGTATTGAAACGATCGATGTAGAGGGTTCGGGTTCAGCGGTTGCGGCAGGTGGCCACGAGAAAGCCATCAACTTATTTGGGCGGCCACGGTCTTGTGGTAACCTCGAAATTCGACAATGCATGTTGTGGCGCGACGACGACATCGCGCCCTTCAAAGCCAAACTGCTACCAGTGAACGCCAGCCCCGCCAATAGAGAGCGTGATGAAAATACTGGCTGCAATCATAGGAACCGTCGTGGCCCTATCGCCGGCTCCTTACGCCAATGCCCAGTTCACGAGCCCCAAAGTGACCGACGCCAAGCCCGGCGATGTGCGGGTGATGGTGACCGCTGCGCTCCGGGAGCCGCTCAACGCTGTGCTGAAGCAGGCGGAAGCAGCCGTCGACAGGCCAATTGTCGCGGAATACGGCTCGGCACGGGGGAATCTAAAAGATAAAATCCTCAAAGGTCAGGATTTCGAGGTCGCGATCCTGCTGCCGGATGTCGATGACGAAATCCAGGCCGCAGGCAAGATTGTGCCTGGCAGGTTCGAAATCGCGCGCGTACCGGCAGCGTTCGGCCTGCGCGGCGAGGCGCCCAATCTCGATGTCAGTTCACCGGCCGCGGTTAGAGCCGCGATGTTGAACGCGAAATCGATCAAATACAGTCCGACCGGCGCGGCGCTGATGACCGTAAAGAAAATCCTGTCGACGCTCGACATCGGCGACAAGATTCACGATTCCAGCTCGGTGCGGGGAGAGATACTACTCGCTCCCGGGGAATATGAAATCAACATCTATCCCTTGAGCGAGATCATTCCCAACAAGAAGCTCAAAAATCTGGGCGCGGTGATTCCGCAGTTGCAGGCGCCCGCCATCATCGAGGCGACGGTCGGCAAGAATGCCGCTGATCCGAAAGCGGCGCGCGCTCTGATCAACTTCCTGCAGGGGCAAGCCATCGACCAGGCGCTAAGGGACTACGGCATGGAGAAGGGCCATATCGTCAAATAGCCGGACCAGTGAAGAATGGACCGTACGTCCGCTCACTGCGCCGGCTTCGGGTGATCTTTGCTCGTCACGATGCCACAGCGTCTCTGATTTCCATTTTCAGCATGGTGCTATCAAACTCGTTGAGCGACAAGGCGCTTAGCCACCTTTTCCGCTCACGCCCGTCGGGCCCGCCAACAAGTGGGCCATGAGCTGCCGTCGGGGCCCACCGCGCCCATGCGCTCCTTCCAGTTCGGATACTTCGCGCCGTCGGTCGCGTGAACCGCGCCGACCATCATCAGTGTGTGCGGTAAGTGCACGGCAACAGGGCGGGTTGAGCTTCATCGAAGACTACCGCAATACCGCAAAGAATCGCCAAAAGCGTGCGTTGATGACCATACCGAAAAGGTGCATTCTCAATCAAAATGCGGCGTCATTTGGTGTGGACCAAAGACCGGGACCGTGTCGTTCTTAAAACAGTGACGTCGAGGTGATGGACGCCAAGCCCGAATACGGGCGGCGGTGATAAATAACATATGGGAGTATGTCACATGGCTCGCGCCCGCGGTTGCGTCCTTCGTGCCGCCGTAGCAGGAGCGATCATCTGCTGGGCCATTGTGGACGGGGTTGCGGTCGCGCAGGAGAGCGCGGAAGTCACGGAGGAACTCGGTAGCTCCTATCTTCTGGCCCGCCGCGCCACCGGCGGGGGATCGATCATCGAGACATTACTGTTCGACGGCCGAGTGATCGTCACCGAAATCGTGTGGCCAGGTCCGGACACGGGCACAACCGCCACGGGGGCTGGTCCGATTGCGCGGACGATGGCCGGTGGCGTGACGGCCGCAAGGGGGCGCCTTGCCAATCTGCCGCCGGGCGTGGCGCCTGGATTCGGCGGCACTCAACTGACCGCTGAAATCCAAGACGGCTATCTCATCTTGCATCGGATCCGCGCAAGTGGCTCGGTCACCCATGAGGTTTTCCGCGACGGCGCCAAAGTTGGCGTAGTCACCGAGGTCAGTTCGACGGTCGGAAGGTCGCCGGGCCAGAATGTGTTTGCGTTCGAATCCGGTGACGATCGTTTCGTGGTGTACCTGACACAGCCCGACGGAATGAGGATTCGCGCAACCACGGAGCGTGGCCAGTTCTCCGGTCAGGTGGTCGAGCGTGCCGCAGCGATCGCGGCGGCGCCGCGTCCTGCGTTACGTCCCGCCGCCATTGCGGCTTCGCCGTCGGCCGCCGCCGCAACTCCGCCGTCGCAGCCGTCAATTGAGCCGCCCAGTTCGTCGATCAGCCGCGTTCCCGAGTCTGCGCCGCAGCGGGTTGCTAAGCCTTCGGCGCCGACAGAGCGGATCGGATTAGAGGATCCCACACGGCAGTTCGTTCCCGAACTGCCGCAGGTGGTGCCGCTTCCCCGTGCATCCCCCACCCCCCCGCTGAGGCCAAACGTTTCCGCAGTGCCGATTCAATCCCCGAGCCCTTCCGCCAGCCTCTACAGAAGCGAACCGGCCACTTCGACAGCCGTCGCGGCGGTCAAAAAGGATGACGACACTTCGACAGCCGTCGCTGGCGGACCGACCGAGATGGCAGCTGCCCAACCGGCGGCGCGAACCAACACGACAGGCCGAGACGAACCACACGACAAGCATGAGGGCGTGGAGGTCCCTAACGGGGTGATCGAGCCGAGCGCCGCCGCAGCCGCAACGAATGGCGGCGACGCCCAGGTTATCGCCGATCGCCGGCCGGCTCTTGGCCTCCCATCGAACGATGCCAAATTCTATAGAGAACGAGGAATCGTCTCGTACAGCAGCGGTGATTTCCCGCGAGCGATCGTCGACTTCGATAAGGCGATTCAGCTCGATCCCAATGACGCGCAAGCCTACAATATCCGCGGCAACGCCTGGGATGAAATAGGCGCTTTCGATCGCGCGCTCGCCGACTACGAACAGGCGATCCGCATTGATCCAAATAATCCCGCCGTATTCCATGACCGGGCAATCCTGTGGCAACGCAAAGGGGCCCTTGATAGGGCACTCGTCGACCTGGATCGGGCGATCCGATTCAGTTTCTCTGATGCCAATGTCTACTGCGACCGCGGCCTCGTCTGGTATGAAAAGGATCGCCATGATCGAGCGATTGCCGACTTCAATCAGGCGATCAAACTCGACCTGAACTTTGCCGCCGCCTGCATCAATCGCGGCATCACCTTGCATCGCAGGAGCGAATTCAATCTCGCGTTCGCCGCCGTCCATCCAGCGATCCGCGTTGATCCGAAAATATTCGATGTTAATCGGCGTACGAATATGCGTCCCTGAGCTGAGTCGCACCGGATAATTGCGCACCTCACCCGGTCGCTTTCGGCGCCGCCGCGCGAAACGCCGTGACGGCGGTGCGCCCGAGCCGCTATAGTACTAGCGGTACGACATGGGAGGATCATCATGACGTTTTGCCTCACGCGCCGACACATGCTGGCGTCGGCGGTGGCCGGGGGCGCCGCCTTCGGCACCGGCCTGTACGGCGTGGCATCTGCACAAAGTGCAAAGCGGATCGAGCAGTTCGCGCCGGAACTCGACAAGATCATTGGCACCAGCGAGCCAATCAATCAGCTTGCCGACGGCGTCGGCGGCGACAACGGCCCGGCCGAAGGTCCGGTGTGGTGGAAGGAGGGCGGTTACCTGCTGTTCAGTGACATCAATGGTAACCGGCGAATGAAATACACGCCCGGTCAGGGGACGGTGGAATTCAAGAAGCCGACCAACGGGGCTAACGGGCTCACGCGCGACGTCCAGGGCCGCCTCGTCGCCTGCGAAGGCGCCGGCCGTCGCGTGATCCGTGAAGAGCACGACGGCACCATCACGGTGATCGCCGCAAGTTTCCAGGGTCGGCGCTTGAACCGGCCCAACGACGTGGTCGTGAAATCCGACGGCGCGATCTACTTCTCCGACCCGAACACCGGCAATGCAGTCCCGGACCAGACCGATCTGACTTATGCAGGCGTCTATCGTGTCTCCCCCGATCTCGGCACACTCACGCTCCTCGTCAACGACTTCATCACCCCCAACGGCCTTGCGTTCTCGCCGGACGAAAGCGTGCTTTACATTAATGACAGCCGGCGCCGGCACATTCGCGCCTTCGACATGGCACCGAACGGCACGCTGGCGCGGCAGACCGATCACGTGTTTGCAGAGCTTGGCGGCGCCGAGCCCGGCGTGCCGGACGGTATGAAGGTGGACAGTGCTGGGAACGTCTATTGCGGCGGCTCGGGTGGCATCTGGATACTCGACCCCAAAGGCAAGAAACTCGGGCGCATCGTCCACGGCCAGCCGCAGACCACAAACCTCGCCTTCGGCGGTCCAGACTGGAAGACACTCTATTTCACCAATTGGAATTTCCTGGGCTCCGTGAATCTCAGGACCACCGGAATGCCGGTGCCGGCGGTCAAAAAGGCATAAATCGCGCTAACATCGTAAGCTGATTAATCGTGGCGCCTCGGCCGTAGCTTGTAACTCGGACGAAGGCGCCTCGATAGCCTTGTTGTCGTTGCCGCTTCTGCAGCATGGCCCAGGCGGTAACAAGTTGGGAAGGCCGCGTCGACTTCTGCTAACGTCGTCCGCTCGCACCAGGAGCGTCCCCACAAGTCGCGTCCCCGCGACCTCCGTACCAACAAGAACTCACGGGCTCCCATTATGACCGCAATCGACGTTGCAACTGCGCTCGCCTGCGCCCTCGTTCCTCCTCTCGTCTGCACTGCTGCCGGTGCGGCCGTCGGCCGTGGCGCGAGCCGGCTGCCGGGCGCGGACATGCTGGTCGGCGCCGGGCTCGCAGGCGGCGCGATGACGATCCTGGCGGTTACGACGCGCGTTCCGCTGAGCACCCTGATGCCCTGCATCGCCGGCCTCGCGGTGCTCGTGCCGCTGGTGCGGCACAGGCTGCCCGGGGGGCTCGCGACGTGGATTGCGCTCGCTCTCGTGGTGCCGCTCCTGGTGCGCGCGGCCGCGACGCAGGCGACACTGTGGGACGAATTCTGGCACTGGCTGCCCAGCGCCGCCTATGCCTATACCCATGACGCGCTGGCGCGGCGTGGCCTACCGCCCTCGTTCTCGCAGTTTCCGGCCTATCCGCAGGCGATCCCACTCGCCATCGCGGCCGCCTCTTTCCTCGCGCGACGTTTCCTCGAAGGGGCGGGGCCGGTGATGAACGTCGCGCTGCTCGCAGCCTATAGCGCGCTCCTTGCCGACACGCTCGTTGCCGTGCGCGGGCGAGAAAGCCTTGCGACTTCGCCGCTCGTCGCAATGACGCTCACCGCCGGCGCTGTCGCGGCGGTTCTGGTAGTCAATCCGGGGCTCGACGGCGAGGTGGTGCTCTCCTCCTATTCCGATCCGGCGACCATGGTCATGGTCGGGGCGCTCGGCCTGCTCGGGGTCGAACTGCTTGCGCGCCTGGCCGGCCGCAGCGCCGCCGACCCGGCGGAGATCGCCTGGCGCTTCGGCTTCGTGGCCGCGGCACTGATCAACCTCAGGCAGTCGAACCCGGTGCTGCTCGCCCTGATCGGCGCTGGCCTCGCCGTCGTCGTGCTGTGCGACCGCGACATCCGACTGCGCGGTGCGCTGGCGCTGCTTCCACACTTGCTCGGCCCCGCGGTCGTGCTCTATCTCGCTTGGCGCTGGTACGTTGTCGAAAACCTGCCTTCAGGCGAGGTACATTTCCGACCCATCGACACCTGGAGCTTCTGGGCGATGCCCACGACCTTGGAATCCATCTTCCACCATATCCGCGAGACGCCGTTGTTCCACGGCGGGATGTGGCTTGTCACAGCGGCGGGCCTCGCCGCCCTTCCCGCGCTGCGGCGCCGGGGCGAGGAAGCATGTTGGCTTGCGGTCATCACGGCGATCGTGTGGCTTGGTTACAATGCGTTCCTGCTAGTCGTTTATCTCGCGGCTTTCAGCGAAGAGGAGGCGCGCCAGGCGGCCGATTACTGGCGGTACACGCCGCATGTGGCGCTGCTCGCACTGTCGGCACCCCTCGTCGCGCTCGCGCGCGTTCGCCTTCCGAGCTCCGTCCCGAGGGGCGCGATCGCGCTCGTGTGCGCCGCGGTCGCGCTCGTCGCTCCGTTCCTGCGCAGCGACCTCGGCACGACGCGCGCCAAACGGTGGCCGCTGTTCGTGCGCGGCGTCACTGCAGAGCTGAAGTTTCTGCTGCCGTCCGGCGCCGGGCTCGTCCTCGTGCTTGGCTACAATCCCAACCCGTTTCCGGTCATCATGCGCTACGACCTGTGGCAGTTCGGCGACCCGGCACGCGCGATCTATCCCACCATCGTCTGGTACGGTGAAGATCTCGCCCGGGTCGACGATCTGTTGGCACGCGGCGAGGCGCAATATCTGATTCTGCACGACGGGCAGGGTTCGGTCGCCGCTCTTGCCGCGCGGCTCGGCGTGCCGCCGCCCGATGGGTTGGTTCTGTTCATACGCCGGAACGGACAGTGGGAGAAGATGAAATCCTGGCCGATCCCGCCGACAGTGGACAGGCCCGCGTGAGAAGGGCCGCGCACTCACGCCCCTATTTCAAGCAGGACCGAAGTCCGGATTTGGCCGCCTCCCTCGGCGGCGAGTTCGCCGAGGGAGATCAGGCTGAACTTTAACGAAGGTGTGATATCTCCGCGATGCGCGCCGCATCGTCCAGCGTGTGCCTGCTGGCGGGCGCTACCTGGTCGACGCATCAGATCGCTTTTCTGTCGTGGCCGTCGCCCGTGACGATCTTGGCGGTGCCGAGCGCGCTGGACTTTTCCTCGCGCAACGTCCGAAAACCTGCACATCACCAGATTTCGACAGACAACGTCGACACCTCGCACGGGCGTCAAAGAGAGGATGTCGGGGTCGAACCTATTCGTGGCGATGCATTGCCGAATCGGCCTTGGTGTCGCGCATGAACAGGTAGACCACGAGCGAAATGCCGATCATGCCGGTGAGATAATAGTAGAACCAGTCTTCGTGGCCCAGCGACTTCAACCACAAGGCCACCGAGTCCGCGGTGCCACCGAAAATCGACACCGTGAGGGCGTAAGGAAGCCCGACACCGATGGCGCGGATCTTGGTCGGAAACAATTCTGCTTTTACCACCGCGTTGATCGATGTGTAGCCCGACACGATTATCCAGGCTGCCGCGATCAGCAGGAAGGCCGTGAGCGGTCCCTTGGCTGCCTGGAGCGTCGTGAGCAGCGGGACTGTGAACAGAACGCCGCCGATGCCGAAGGCGATGAGCAGCCACTTGCGGCCGATGCGGTCGGAGATCGCGCCATAAATCGGCTGCAGGATCATCCCAAACACAAGCGAGCTTACGGTCACCGACGTGGTCTGGTCATCGGTGAGGCCGACCGAAAGCTTGAGAAATTTCTGCATATAGGTCGTGTAGGTATAGAAGGCCGCGGTACCGCCGGCGGTCAGTCCCACGACGAGCAGAACTTCACGCGGATATTTCATCAGGGCGCGAAGCGAGGATGTCCGGTTTGGAACTTTTTGCGCTGCCTCGAAGGCTTCAGTCTCATGCAGATTGCGCCGCATGATGAGCGCGATTACGGCGAGCAGTCCCCCAATGAAGAACGGGATGCGCCAGCCCCAAGCCCGGATTTCCTCGCCGGTCAAGAAGACTCTCTGCAGAAGAAGTAGCACGATCAGCGCGCAAATCTGTCCACCGATCAGCGTTACATATTGGAAGCTGGAGTAGAAACCGCGATGGCGCTCGTCGGCCATCTCTGTGAGATAGGTCGCGCTCGTTCCATATTCGCCGCCGAGACTCAAGCCTTGTATGATGCGCGCCGCCGCGAGCAAGATAGGCGCCCAAATTCCGATCGAGGCATAAGTCGGCGCCACTGCGATCATCAACGAGCCGAAGCACATCAACGAGACGGAAAGCATCAGCGCGCCGCGCCGTCCATGATGGTCGGCCAAATAACCGAACAGCCATCCTCCCAGCGGGCGCACCAGGAATCCCGCCGCGAAGAGCAGCGCGGCATTGAGCTGCTGCACCACGGGATCGGAATTCGGGAAGAACGCGCCCGCGAAATAAAGTGCGAAGGCCGCGTAAGCATAGAAGTCGTACCATTCGACCAGATTGCCGACTGATCCAATGAAAATGGCCTTGATCCGCCGCCGCATGTCGCCAAAATCGAGATGCTCGTCGCTGGCGCGGCTTGCTGCGGTTGCGGTGGTCATTGTTCACTCCAATCGGCTTGATACATCGGACCGGGAGATGAAGCAGTCCCATCGATTGCGCCAGCTACAGCCTTATCACCCGGAGATTGTTGGTGGTTCCGGGGCGTCCAAATGGGACCCCGGCGATGATCACGATACTGTCGCCCTGCTTGGCTGCGCCTTGACTGAGCACCTGCGTTCGAGCGCGGTCGACCATCTCATCATAACTCGCGATGTCCTCGGCAACCATACTGTGAGCTCCCCACAACAGCGCCAATTGCCGCGCCGTTCCGGCTGCCGGTGAAAGGCTGACGATCGGTACTTTCGGACGCTTTCGTGCGACGCGCAGTGCGGTCGTCCCGCTCGCCGTGAAGGCGACAATCGCCGCCGCACCGATTTGGTCCGCGACATCGGCCGCCGCCGCCGCGACGGCATGCGGAATACTGTTTTCCGGCGCGGGCTGCAGGGCGTCGATGATGGACCTGTAGAGCTTATGACCTTCGGTGTGGCTGATGATGCGATCCATCATCGCCACTGCCTCGACGGGAAATTGGCCTGATGCGGATTCCGCAGAAAGCATGACGGCGTCCGCGCTGTCATAAATTGCGGTTGCCACGTCGGACGCTTCAGCTCGCGTCGGCGACGGAGTCTGGATCATCGATTCGAGCATCTGCGTCGCGACGACGACCGGCTTGCCGACCCGACGGCAGAGACGAACCAATTCCTTCTGCGTTCCAGGCACATCTTCCGGCGGAATCTCGACCCCGAGATCGCCGCGCGCGACCATCACGGCGTCCACGAGCGTGACGATATCTTCGATGCATGCGAGCGCGGCCGGCTTCTCGATCTTTGCCATGATGCCGGCGCGTTTTTTGATGAGGCCTTGCGCCTCAATGATGTCCATCGGACGCTGAACAAACGACAATGCAATCCAATCGACGCCCAGAGACAGCCCGAACGTGAGGTCGGTGCGATCCTTTTCAGTCAGCGGAGACAGTGGAAGATCCGTATTTGGCAGATTCACCCCCTTGCGGTCGCTGAGCATGCCTCCGACGAGCACGCGTGCTTCGAAATAGTCGTCGCCGCACTGCGTCACCTGGAGTCGCAATTTTCCATCGTCAATCATCAATAAATGGCCAGGCAATATATTGCGCACGACCTCCGGATGCGGTAACGGAACGTCTTGCGCGTCCCCCGGCTCGGACGACAGGCGAAAGCGAACCATGCTGTCCGGCGTCAGCTTGACGGGACCGGATTTCAAAATGCCGATGCGGATTTTCGGACCTTGCAGGTCCTGCAGAATCCCAATCGGGTCGCCGACCTCTCGTTCGATGACGCGAATGGCGTCAAAACGCCGCTTGTGGTCGTCGTGAGTGCCATGGCTGAAGTTAAGCCGGAACACATCGGCTCCGGCATCGAACAACGCACGAATCATTTCAGGGCTTGAGCTGGCGGGTCCTAGCGTGGCGATAATCTTGGCGTTGCGATTTCTGCGCATGGCGGTCCTGGTGAATGATTCTGCGTTACGAGATGCTGCGCGGCACAAGTCAGTAGTGTCGGGACAGGCAGCACACTCCCAAGGGTTATCATTGAGCCAATAAACTAGCAACTTGCAGCGTTGGACGACGCTCACGCAAATCCGGCCGAGGAGAGAAATCGATGGATGCTGTTTGGACCTGTCACTTGGCTATTGTTGCCGCGATCGTCGGTCAGTCGGCCTGCTCCCAGGCGCAAAACGCTTCGACCGACCCTGTCAGGGTAGCCACCACGTTAAGCAGGCCCGAGGGCAAAATGCGCAATTGGTCAAGTTTGATTGCCGTATCTCTCGGTTACAGCTGAAGCGACGAATCTCTTGCGTCCTTCACCGCCCGGGCTCGTGCCATGGGCGGCGCACCAGTCCGGAAATGTGTTGGGGTCGATATAAACACGCATAACCACGTGTCCGTAAGCCTTGAGTCCCCGCTCCATTTCCTCGGCAATCTTCAGCCACTCTTTCCAGGTCCGTGGCATCTTGCTGCCATCGTCGGAAAGTTTCAGCAGCGCCGGATAGTCTTCCTCTTTGACCCAATAAACTCCGACCGCTGGAGGCGGCCGGTCCTCAAAGTTAGTCATACCTATCATCCCACAAATGTTGCTTGTTTCTGGCACAAAAGGTGAAGTGCAGAATCGTTCGCTTTGACAGTCGACTAAGGGGCAAGCAGAATATCCGCAAAGGGTGGCATATGAGGCCGATCACCTTAGCTGCCCTCAGCTGCCCTCTTACTTTTGTCGCTACTTCTTGAAACCTCTGCGGAACATTCTGCCAAGTCGAAACGCATGATGTGTCCAATCGGTCTTTGGAGAGGGCGGCGATCTCATCGCTCTAATGCCCTGGCCCAACCGAAACATGATTCCGGTCCACGCCTCGTCGGGTTTTGCTTCCTGACCGAGTTGCTGTTCTAGCCGTCCCTTGAGTTCCTTGGCGTTGGCTTTCTCGTGTTCAGTTGCGGCTGGGTCCGCGAACACGGCGGCAAGACCTCGCAATTTCCGGTGAATAGCCGCAGCAGACCTCGCACTCTCGCTTATTGGCATTTTCCACATCCTGCCATCGAATCCACCACCTGGACGCCCACAATCTAACACGAAACCGTTGCTCCGCGGCCGGAATTTCATCCCACCGGCCGGTCGTCGGCGCGCTCCTCAAGTTCGAGTCCGAGAACGAGATAGCTCCAGGATTTTCCGTGAGAGTCGAGGTTGAGGGAGGGCATGCCCACATCGGAAAGTACGCCTGGCTCGTCCATGAATGGCTGGTCGTGCGGCACCAGGCTGGAAACGTCATCGCCTTGTATGCACGCGACTTTGAGACCCTTGAGGCCGAGTTCGCACGCAATCTCGACCGTGCGCTGTGCCGCTGCGCGGGGATTGGCCGCTCCCATATTGGTGATGATCGTCGCTGTGTCACGCGCCTTCGGCGTCAGGCGGGAACTCGACGGCGCGTCCCGCCCGCTTCACATTGAGCAGAGAATTTCTGCAAAAGCCCTTCACAGTGGTTCTCGGGAAATAGCGACAGCGTTCGCGACGCCGCAACGCCTTCGTCCACGACCTCGATCGACGTGCGCCACGCGTTCTTGCGTGCCGTTAATCTCGCCCAGATACAACACATGCCGCTGCACCACCCGCCTGTCATTCACATCAATCAATCAATGTTAGTCTCAAACGCAAGTGTTCCTGCGTCACATTCTTGCCGCGTTGTAACCACTATCATACCTTGTACTATCTCACGACCTCCCCACAATCGTTCGCCCGCGGATAGACGATCGTTCGGTTCGGCCGTGCTCA
>Ga0257158_1000036_pt1 | contig 11689 bp, 10 predicted proteins | sample NL03A_FD_185992 | JGI IMG/M metagenome (GOLD analysis project Ga0257158, IMG submission 185992) | Soil microbial communities from H.J. Andrews Experimental Forest, Oregon, United States - NL-03-A | ecosystem: Environmental > Terrestrial > Soil > Temperate forest > Bulk soil | place: USA: Oregon...
GACGCCACGCGTGGCATCCTCACGTACATTCGCGTGCCCTATGACGTCGACGCCGCGGCCCGCAAGATCCGCGATGCTGGATTGCCCGTCGCGCTGAGCTATCGCCTCGTTGAAGGCTATTGAAAAACGAGGACGAAGTCCGGGCAGGACCGTCATGGTGGCACACGATCTGAAGGAAGGCCAAATTATCGACGGATTTAAGCTCGACAGAGCGCTCGAACCGGGCGGCATGGCTAATTTTTGGCGTGTCAGCAGGACGAACGCCGAAGTTGTCGGTACCGACCGGGCGGAATTCCCGATGGTGATGAAAGTGCCGCTGCTGCGGCGCGGCGAAGATCCGATCACGATCGTCGGGTTTGAGGTCGAGCAAATGATCCTGGCGCGGTTGTCGGGCCGTCACGTGCCGCGGTTCGTCGCCGCGGGCGATTTCGAGCAGCCCTACATCGTGATGGAACTCGTCTCCGGGCGACCCCTAAAAGGATTGCTGGGGAAAACGCCGCTGCCGCCCGACGAGGTCGCCACAATCGGCGCCAAAATCGCCTTCGCGCTGCATGATGTGCACCGACAACACGTCATTCATCTCGATATCAAGCCCTCGAACATCATCCTGCGCGATGACGGCGAGGCGGTGCTGATCGACTTCGGCCTATCACGTCACGATCAGCTTCCGGACCTGATCGCCGAGGAGTTCGAGGGTGCCGTCGGCACAGGCCCTTATATCGCACCTGAGCAGGTGCTCGGCGATCGCAGCGATCCGCGTAGCGACATTTTTTCGCTCGGCGTCATCCTCTACTTTTTGGCCACCGGCGAACGGCCGTTCGGCGAGCCGCTGCGCGAGGCGGAATGGCGGCGCCGGCTGTGGCGCGATCCGCAGCCGCCGCGATGGCGGAACAGGAAGGTTCCGCCCTGGCTGCAGGAGATCATCCTGCGCTGCCTCGAAATCAATCCCGCTGACCGTTACGCGAGCGCGGCCCAGCTTGCATTCGACCTGCAGCACCCGGCCGAGGTCTCGCTGACACAGCGCGCGGAGCGGCGAACGCGCGACGGCTGGGGTACGGTCGCGATGCGGTGGTTCCGCGCCCGCACTGCGCCGCCAAGACGCCGTAACAGCGTGGCCGGACAGGTGTCGCGCGCCCCGATCATCATGGCGGCGGTCGATCTTTCGCCCCCAGCCGAACCGCTGGCCGACGCGCTCGCGATTGCGGTCCGCCGCCTGCTGGTGACCGAACCCGACGCTCGGGTGACTTGCGTCAATGTGCTGAAGATGACGCGGCTCGCCCTCGACCCCTTGGAGGATGCCGAGGGACGCAATCCCCATCTGCAACGGCTGATCGAATTGAAGCATTGGGCCCGGCGCCTCGCGGTGGCGAGCGACCGCATCACCTACCACGTGTTCGAATCGACCGACCCGGCCGGCGCCATCATCGAATATGCGCGCAACATCCAGGTCGATCACATCGTCATCGGGGCGCGTGGCAGTTCGACACTGCGCCGCTATCTCGGCAGCGTCTCGGCCAAAGTGGTCGCGGAGGCGCCATGCACCGTAACGGTGGTTCGCCTGTTGCATCAGGGCCATCAATTCGCCGCGGCGTAACGGCGACCACACAGCGCGTACAGGAACGGCGCGGCTTGCCCGGGCCGCCTTTTTATGGTGTGGAGGCCAGCGTGACGAAAATACGTCAATTCGATCACTTCCTCAGTCGTGAGTTGCAATCAAATTGACCCGATGCAGGAATTTGCCCCCGATTCCGGGTTAGCCCGGCAAGTCAGACCGTCGCCCAACCATGATGAGCGGATGCTTCCGGCCGACATCCTGCTCCTCCACTATACCGGCATGACGAGTACCGCGGCCGCCATCGAACGCCTGTGCGATCCTGCCGCGAAGGTGTCGTCGCACTACGTTGTAGAAGAACACGGAAATGTTCTTCAGCTCGTGCCGGAAGCGCTCCGCGCCTGGCACGCCGGCCTGTCGTCATGGCACGGCGTGAGCGACATAAATTCATGCAGCATTGGGATCGAGATCGCCAACCCGGGCCACAGCTACGGCTATCCGGATTTTCTGGAATCCCAGATCACCGCCGTCACCGCATTGTGCCGTGATATCGTAAAGCGCCATCGCATCAGGGCCGCGCGCGTGCTTGCGCATTCCGACGTGGCACCGCAACGCAAGCTCGACCCCGGCGAAAAATTCCCGTGGGCACGGCTGCGCCACGCCGGCGTCGGCGCCTGGGTCACGCCGTCGCCGATCCGGCCCGGCCCCCAGCTGGCCCCCGGCGATAGCGGCCCCGAAGTCGCCGAACTGCAAGCTGCGCTCCGGCGCCATGGCTATGGGATCGAGGCTACCAGCGTATACGACAATCTGACAGAGGCGGTCGTCACGGCATTTCAGCGTCACTTTCGCGTGGAATGTATCGACGGCCGCGCCGACCAATCGACAATCGAAACCCTGCGGGCGCTGCTGGCCGCTGACGGTCGGGTGAGTTGACAAATGAGCTGAAAAATGGGGTCCATATAACGTCCCCATTGCGATGAGAATGGTCGGGGTCGGTACCGCACCAACTTTCTATGCAGTCGTATTTTCGGATTCGGGCTCCTCGTCTGCTGCCAGCGTGGCTTGCACGAACGCAAGCGAGGCGGTGTTGACGATCACGTCTTCGTCCGAGGGCTGCTTAAATTTGACGAGAGGTAATAAAACTTCGACAACTTCGCAGTTGTCGTAGTCGGTGAGCACTCCGCCTTCCTCGCCCTCCTCCCACATTCGGATCGTATAACTTTTTCCGACTTCGAACATCGCGCTTGTTCCTTTTTGTTAGAGGGTCGTCACGTCACTGCGCCGGTGGAACGGTCGCGATTACGAATCGGGCCGGCGCACCAGAGATGCCGAACCAATGCGGCGTCAGCTCGACCTCGCGACGCCGCGCCCCAACGCGACCGGCGGAGCGCGCGTTCAATTCCTGCAGGCATTCCTCATCATCGGCCGGACACACCATGGCGATTCCGGAGCGCGCGATGCGTCCGACGTCCACCCAGGGGGAAAGGTAGTTCGAAAAATCGGAATAGATGGATGGCCGATCCCGGAGATAGAACGCGGTCGTGGCGACAAGCACGTAGCGCCCGCCGAGCAGATCGAGCGGCGCCGCGGTGGTCTGGCGCCATTCGGGCTCGATCTCACGGGCAAGGAGCCGCCCGTATTGAGCATAATTCTCGGTGCCCGTCCAGAGGATGGCCACCGCCACCGCCGGTGAAACGAGAGCGGCCCCAACGGTGATCGTCGCGGCCGTCGCGGCCATGCCAATGACGGCGTCGCGCGATACCTTCACCAGCGGAGAACCCAGCAACATCACCGGAAGAAGGGCGAGCGCCGGCATATTCCACAGCGGAATCATGCTGATCTTCAGGATGGCGGCCATCACAAACGGCACAGCAAGCGGCAGCCAAAAGACGATTGCGGCGATGCGTCGATCGTCCCTGGGAATGAAGCCGTCACGTAGCCCGGCTGGCGATGGCCGCACCAGGGCGAGTACAAGGCCGATCGCGACGATTGCATATCCGACGGTGCCCAACCCGTATTTGAAGGCGGCCTCCATGCCTTCCGAAAGCGAGTATGCCGCCCGCTTCACAGCCCAAGTCAGAGTCGGAAAATCCTCGCGAACGAGCCACAGCACATGGGGGGTCACGGCAGCCGCTGCTACCAGCGCGGTGACCCACGGGGCAGCGGAGCGGAAGTAGGCGTAACGCCGCCGGCAAGCCAAGGCTGAGACCGCGAGCGCAAGGAGCAGGAACACGGTCCAGTACTTCGTCAGCAGCGCTGCGGCAGCCGCAATTCCGGCAAGCGCCGCGTAGCCTAAATGCGATGTTTTCAGCGAACGAACGAAGGCCAGGATGGTGAGCGCCCACAGCGGTATCAATGCCGAGTTCTGGTCAAACTTGAGGCCGAGGAAATTGTAGAACGGAATGAGCGCCAGGAGGAACGGTACCGCCGCGCGCTTCGTGCCGTCGATCCACTCCCCCGCCAACTCGAACGAGAGATAAATTCCGGCCGCGATGGTGAACACTGCAAGCACGATGTACGCCCAATCGGCCTGCGGAAACAACATGAACCAGCCGCGAACGATCCAGGCAAGAAGCGGCGGGTGCTTTGGATAGCCAAATGCGGGCTCATGCGCCCAAACCACCATTTCCGCCATGTCGGCATTGATGTCCTGGCTGGACTTGGCGATGATGCCGTAGGCCGTCCAAATCATGGCGTAGAGCAAAACAAGGCCGAGGACGGCAGGCCGGCGCCGCGCTGGATCGCACAACATGTCGACGAGTCGGCCAAGCCGATCAACGACTCGGCGATGGAGCCGAGCGCGAACCGGTTGGGAAATTGTCATTTGGTGAGGCGCAGAGATACAAACCACCATGGCGGCAAGCGACCGCGGCACGCAAGGAAGGATCGAACGCCGCAATAGCCGAGGCGGGGAGACGCGGCAATAGCCAATCGCTGGACGAGGCGGAACCCGTTTCCCCTCATGCATGTTCCTCGATCACGCTCACCCGCACATCGTCCTCGATCAGCCGCCAGATGCGATCCACATATGCCACGAATTCCGGGGCGCGTTTGATGGCGAGCGCACGCGGGCGCGGCAGGGCGATGTCGATGTCTTCCCGGATGCGACCCGGTCGCCGCGCCAACACCAGCACACGGTCCGACAGGAACACGGCCTCGTCGATTTGGTGGGTGACGAACAGCACGGTCTTGCGACCCTCCTCCCAGATGCGCATCAGCTCGGTCTGCATGATTTCGCGGGTCTGGGCGTCGAGCGCCGAGAACGGCTCGTCCATCAATAGGATGTCCGGGTCGATCGCGAGCGCGCGCGCCAGGTTGACGCGCTGGCGCATGCCGCCGGACAGCTGACGCGGAAAATAATTCTCGAAGCCTTCGAGTCCGACAAGGCGCAACAGCTCGCGGATTCGATCTTTTTCCACGGCGCCGGTTCGGCCCGCAATCTCGGGGCCGATGATGGCATTGTCGAACACGGTGCGCCATGGCAGCAGATTGTCGCTCTGGAACACGAAGCCGCGGTCGCCACTGGGCGCACGCACGGCACGGCCGTCGAGCAGCACGGCGCCGGCGCTTGCCGGTTCAAGCCCCGCCACGATGCGCAGCAGCGTGGTCTTACCGCAGCCGCTCGGACCGACCAGCGAAATGAATTCGCCGCGCTCGATCGTGGCGTTGATGTCGCGCAATACCTCCAAGTCACCGAAGCGCTTGGACAATCCGTTGAGGGAGAGCTTTGACATGGTGTCCTGATCAATCCCGCGTCCACGGCACCAATACGCGCTCGAGCCAGGTGAAACCGGACGTCATGACGATCCCGGCAACCGCCAGAATGAACACGCCGGCGAACAGCTCCGGCATATTGAAAGCGTCCGCCGACTGGCTGATGAGGCGGCCGAGACCCGCACGAGACCCGAACAGTTCAGCAACGACTACGCCGATGAGGCCACGTCCGATGCCGAGCTTGAGACCGGCGAGGATGAACGGCATCGCGGACGGCAGCGAGAGTTTGAAGAAGATCTGCCGCGGCGTCGCGCCAAAGCTGCGCAGCATCTCGATCAGCCGCGCACTGGTGGTGCGCAAGCCCGCCTCCGTGTTGATGGTGACCGGGAACAGCACCAGGAAAACAACAACCAGAACCTTCGACCATATTCCGATGCCCAGCCAGAGAATGAACAGCGGTGCGAGTGCTATTGTGGGGGTTGCATAGAGCCCCGCAATCCACGGCTGCAGGATTTTCTTTCCCAATTCGCTGCTTGCCATCACAAAGCCGATCACGATCCCGAGCAGGCTTGCGATCACATATCCGATGGCGAATTCGGCAGCGCTGATCGCGATATGCGGCCACAACTGGCCGCTGATCGCGAGGTTATAGATCGCGGCGAAAATCTGGGTTGGGGCGGCCAGGAACAGCGCATTAGCGACCACCACGCGGCTCAGGAATTCCCACAGGGCAAGCCCCGACAGGATCGAGAGCAACCCGGCAAAGTGCAGTCCCCGCAGGCGCGGATGCGCTTGGGTCTGCGGGCGCGGGGCTGCTCCGGTTTCGCCCAAGGAACTGGTTTCAATCGTTGTCATCGGTCCGAAAGGGTTAATTCAATCCGACACCGCTGTCACGCCGGGCAGCAACAGGCGATTGACGTCCATGCCGGGCGGCAGATCGCCGAGGCTTTCGAGCGCTGCCATCAACGCCTTGAGCCGCGCGATCGAGACTCGACCGGTCGGCTCGAAAAATTTCCCCTTGCGATAGAAATCATAGGCCTTCTCGACCTCATCGGCCTTGAGGCCGCTGGCCTTCACCATCATGGCGACGGCATCCTGGCGATTGCGATCGTCCTCGAACCAGGCGATGGCCTTGGCATGGGCATCGAGCAGACGCTGCAGGACCGCCTTGTGGCCGTTCGCCCAGGGCACACTGACTACGGTGCCGGAGAACGGCAATTCAGGCGCGAAGTCGGCCGTGAGCCCGAGCTCGTTGAACCCGTTCGCCACCGCCTGGAAATTGGACGGCGGCAGCAAAATCGCGGCATCGACCGCGCCCGACTGCAGTGCCGCCGCACGCGCCGCGGTGGCACCGGCGAACACCATGTCGAAGTCGCCGGGCCTGATGCCGCTCGGCGCCAGCATGCGCTCAACATAGATGCGAGTGATGTCCTTCGCGCCGCCGAGCGAGATGACCTTGCCCTTGAGTTCGCGCAAGTTCCTGATGGCGGGCTTCGCCACCAGTGCATAGGGCGGCGACTGGGATTCGAAGCGCACGATCGCAACCGCCGCGCCCTTCTCGATGGCGCGGATCGGATCGACCAGGCCCGTCGATATGGTGACGTCGAGCGAGCCTGCGGTGAGTTGCTGAATCACGGCGGCACTCGACTGCACAAAGACGAGGTCGATCTTGATGTCGTGTTCGGCAAAAAAGCCCTTATTGATGCCGATGAAGACCGGCCACAAGTTCGCCGACGCCGAGCCGACCGTACCGACAACCACGGTGTCGGCGGAGTGGGCGACGGGCGCGACTGCGAGGACGCAGGCGAATGCCAGTCCGCGTACCGCGAGTCGCAATTTTCCAGCCGTCCGCATGATGCCCTCCGTTCCTGCCGCCCGCCTCACTATCAACATCGTCATGGCCGGGCTTGTCCCCATAGGCGCTAAGCTAAGCTGTTGCCGCGCAACTTCACCTCGCCCCGCTTGCGGGGAGAGGTCGCCCCCACCCTACCTTCCCGGGGAGGGTAGGGTGGGGGCGGGTGAGGGGGCCTCTCCGCGAGTCTGAGCGTGTGGAAAGTCTGCGCCCCTCACCCCGACCCTCTCCCCGCAATCGAAATCGGCTATAGCCGATTTCGACATGTTTGGTGCCGAAGTCGGGTAAACCCGACTTCGGATGCGGGGCGAGGGAGCAGAAGGCTCGCGGACACCTTATGTTAGCGCACATGGGGCTTGTCCCGGCCAACCACGTCTTGATTTTCACTCTACCGCGAAAAGGCGTGTATGGCCGGAACAAGTCCGGCCACGACGAGTCAAAATTTGCCTCGTCCAACCTTAGGGCGTCACCTTAATCGCTCACCTGCGTCAGTCCCGGAATGAACAGGCTGTCGACCGGCATGGCGGGTGGAATGTCGCCAAGCTCCTTCAGGGCATCCAGGACTTTGCCGAGCTTGGCGCGGGAAATTTTGCCGGTGGTCTCGAAGAAGTGACCCTGGTGGAGAAATTCATAGCTCTTCTCGACATCATCAGGCTTGAGGCTGCTCACGGCGAGCATGATGTCGATGGCCTCCCGACGGTTGGCCGGATCCTCCAGCCACAGGATCGCTTTCGAATAGACGGCGAGGTAGGTTTGCGCCGTCTTCATGTTGCGGCCGGCCCAGTTGCGATTGACCGACACGCCGGAAAACGGCATGTCGACCGTATCAGCCGTCATCCCGAGATTGCGATACCCGGCCGCTTCGGCGTGGAAATTATAGGGCGTGGTGAGGAGCGCGGCATCTGCGGCTCCCGATTGCAGCGCGGCCATCCGGGCGGAGGTGGCGCCGGCGAAGATCAAGTCGACATCGCCCGGCGCGACGCTGCCAGGAGCTAGCATACGCTCGAAGAAAATCCGCGTAATGTCCTTCGGCCCGCCGACCGAGACGATCTTGCCCTTCAGGTCCGCCATGGATTTGATTGCCGGCTTGGCGAGCAGCGCATAAGGGGGCTTTTGGGTCTCGATGCGGATGAGCGCGACCGGCGCCCCCTTCTCTACCGCGCGGATCGGATCGACCAGGCCGCTGCCGACGCTGACATTGATGGAGTCGGCGGCAAGCTGCTGGATCACGCTCGCGTTCGATTGCGCGAAGACGAGATCGATCGTGAGACCTTCGGCCTGGAAGAAGCCCTTCCTGATACCGATATGGATCGGCCACAGATTGGTCGAGCCGGACGACACGCCTCCGGCGACGATGGTTTCGGCTCGCGCGGCTGACGCACATAGAAGCGCGGCGGCGAAGGAGAATGCGATCATACTGGGAGCGCGGGCGTCCCGCCGCCCCCACCCTACCCTCCCCCGCTTGCGGGGGAGGGTAGGGTGGGGGATTTCGGGCGGGACGCCCCCGTTCCCACAGCAAGCCATCACATCTCCCCGCGGTGCGCCGCGGCGGCGGGCGACAGATAAAACTCTGCAATCTCGGCGCCGGTGGCGTGCCAGACGCCCTCGTGGCGACAGATGTATTCGAACGCAGCGTCGAGTGCCCCGATGCGGTGGGGCACACCGCTGATATAGGGGTGCAACGCGATCGGAAGCACGCGGCCGGAATCGGCGCCCTCGCGGTACAGCACATCGAAGGTACGGCAGATCATGTCGCGGAACTCGCCCGGCGAAACGTACATGCGTTCATAGGCGGGCTTGTCGTTGGTCTGCTGCGGATATGGCACTGAGACCAGGCGGCGGCCGCCGTCGAGATGCATGATGTAGGGTTGGTCGTCGTTGCACCAGTCGCACACGTATTGGCAGCCCTCGGCGGCCAATAGATCGAGGGACTCCCAGGTCTCCTGCAGCCCCGAACTGAGCCAGCCCTTCGGCCGCGTCCCGGCGGCACGTTCGATGGTCGCGAGGGTGCGTTTGATGATCTGGGCCTCCTCACCGAGCGGCGCCTCATTCAGCCGGCGGGTGTTGCTTTCATTGTGGCCCATCCATTCCCATTTGCGCTTGTTGCCCTCCTCGATGATGACGGGATGGTGGTCGCACAATAGGCTGTTGAGCGCGACGGAGCCGCGGATGCCATAACGGTCCAGCACCTCCATCAGGCGCCACACGCCGACGCGATTGCCATAGTCGCGCTCCGACCACATCACGACGTCCGGGATCTTGCCCGTCCCTCCGTAGCCCCCGGGGCGCTCTTCAAGCGAGAAATATTCGATATTGGGGATCACCCACAGCGCCACCCGGGCGCCGTTCGGCCAAGTGAGCTTGGGACGGCGGATGATGGGCGAGTACGGAAACGGGCCGTAGGCACGCGGCTTCATGTCGGCTCACTTTGCGTGGGGTGTTCCGGCCTTTCATCAGAGCCGTTCCGCGACGCGGTTTCAATAGCTGCACCTCGCCCACTGTGCCGCCTGGGACTTGACGCCCGACATTTGTGCCCCCATTCCTTGACGGGTCAGTCGGCCGGACGGCCGTCCCGGCAAGCGCCGAAAGGCCGCCGGGGAGGAAAGTCCGGGCTCCATGGACATACGGTGCCGGATAACGTCCGGCGGGGGTGACCCCAGGGAAAGTGCCACAGAGAACAGACCGCCGCGGCCTCCTCCCTTACCCTCCCCCGTAAACCGGGGGAGGTAGGAGGGGGCGCCGCGGTAAGGGTGAAACGGTGCGGTAAGAGCGCACCGCGCTTGCGGCAACGCAAGCGGCACGGCAAACCCCACCGGGAGCAAAACCGAATAGGGACGGCGTGGAGCTCGGCGTCGCGCAAGCGGCGACGGCGTTCCAGGATCGATGTCCGAATCCTGCCGTCCGGGTGGGTTGCTCGAAGCGCCGGGCAACCGGCGTTCCAGAGGAATGGCCGTCACGCGTCAGGCTCGCGCCTGGCGCCACACAGAACCCGGCTTACAGGCCGGCTGATATGTGAGGGAGGCCCGGCGCCGCAACGCGCCGGGCCTCCGCCAGTTTCAGGCCGCGATCCTTGGATTCCCTGGGATTGGCGGCCCGGATGTTCGCCTTCCGTGCACTGATTCCATTGGCATTTCCCAAATTAGTTCGTTTCCACAAAATCGGGTCGGTGCGTGGCCACGCGTTCGGGTGGGCTCGAACGTAGTCGATCGTCGATCCGGCATCGTCCGGGTTCCCGAATAGGCATCAAATTCCGTTTGATAGGCCTATTCCTATATGTCAATCCCTCCGACCCTATCCGATTAAGCGCGCCCGGAGGCCGCTAGGTGATCAGAGGATCATCAATCAGCATCCAATCATGCACGGCATCGGCATGCCGGTCGAGGACGTGGCGCAGGCCCGGGTGGCCATGGCACGAGATATCGCCGACGCCCTCGCCGCCGAACGGGTGGGGTGTCCTCAACGTGACGCCCGAATCACGTGGCCATAATTGATATTCCGGGAAGCATGCCGGGAGGTGACCGGTCGAGGAAGCCAGGAGGTCCGTGCCCGGAACCCGTCAGGTGCCCATGCCGCGTCAGGCAAGCTGCCTCAAGGCGACTTTGATGCGCCCGGCCGGGCTGCCGTTGCGCTTCGATGCGACACTCTCGCCGTGCAGGGCCACTCGCTCGTCGCCCCTGGCTTTCGACTCAGTTTGGTTTTTCTTTTCGGCCTGATGGTTCTAGTCGCCGTGGCGCGCCCTGTCAGCCAGCCGCGCCTTACCGGCCTGACTCTTCGGCTCGCCGCGGTGGGCGAGATACTCCCGGCCGTCGAGCGGCCCGACATGGGGTGCATCGCGGTCGCGGTAGGGCCGCCCGATGCCGAGCTCCTTTTCGTGCGTGTCGATCCATCTCCACAGCACGTTGCTCGACACCAGCCGGTCGGCACGCGTCTGGCCCTTGACGCTTACGATATCAGCGGCCTGCCCGTGCCCATAGCCGCCATGGAAGTTGCCGCCATGATACGAGCGGTCGCTCGAAGCCTTCTGGCCGGTCGCGATGGTCTGCCGGTAATTGTCGCGAAAGCTGCTGGTGATGCCGGGCATCAGGCCGGCGGCGTCGAGCGCGCGCAGCGCGCGGTAGAGCGTGACCCGGAAACTCCGATCCATGCCGCCGATCACGTAATCCTGGGTCGCCATGCCGGCCTTCTCGGCCGCATCGGGATCCTTCCAGCCGAAATCCTCAACCACGAATTTCGAAACCATCTTGGTGACGATCTTGATCTTGCCTTCGCGCTTGACCGCCACCTTGATCTGTTCCGGCACGCGGACCGTATCGACCTTGCGCGTACGCTCGTAGAGCGACCACAGATAACTGTCGATGCAGGCTTGGGAGTCGATGCATTCGTCGACACGGTCGATCTGGCTGCTGGCGGTGACGCTCGTTTCGACCGGAGCCGTAGGATCCCCGGCTGCCTCGTGCTGCTTCAACGCCGCACGGGCGACGATCAGCATTACCAGGCCGACGCCGACGGCGTAGCAGAGCTTGCGCATGAACCTGCCCCCTTCCCCGACCCGTTCATCCAAGCCAAATCAC
>Ga0257158_1000038_pt1 | contig 11389 bp, 10 predicted proteins | sample NL03A_FD_185992 | JGI IMG/M metagenome (GOLD analysis project Ga0257158, IMG submission 185992) | Soil microbial communities from H.J. Andrews Experimental Forest, Oregon, United States - NL-03-A | ecosystem: Environmental > Terrestrial > Soil > Temperate forest > Bulk soil | place: USA: Oregon...
GTGGCGGATCGATGGTGACATGAGGTATCGATCCTGATTGCCTGTGGAGCCGGCGAAGGGCAAAGGAAGAAGCCCTCGGCGTCGATCCGGCCGATGCCGCGGGCTATTCGACCACGAAAGCACGCGACGCCATTATGGCGGGAACGGCGATTCCCAGCGCCGATGCGGTCTTCGCGTTGACAACCAGTTCGAGATCGCCCCCGGGCTCGATCGGCAAGTCGCGAGGTTTCGCCCCCATCAGGATTTTGTCGACATAATCCGCAGCGCGCCGATAAAGGTCCGTCAGGCTCGCGCCATAGGAGACGAGCCCACCCGCGTCGACAAAATCCCGAAAGGTGTAGATAGCGGGCAACCGATGCGAAGCTGCTAATTGAATGACGAGACTTTGATTGGTCTGAATGAGCGTGTCGCTGCCGACCAGCAGCGCGCTGCCATCCCAGGACCGAGCCAGATCGAATGATCTTTCGATATCGGCGGCCACGCGTAGGTCGAGGACGCGCGGCTCGATCCCTAAGGACCGCGCGGCCGCTTCGATCTCCCGCCATTCCGCCTGGCGCGATGGATTGGACAGGTTGGTGATGGCGGCGATCCGCGAGATGTTCGGCAGCACCTCCTTGAGAATTTCGACGCGCTTGCGCTCCGCACCGCGCGCCGAGGCACCGAACCCCGTCATGTTTTGCGCTGGGCGAGTCTGGCTGCGGGCAATCGCCAGAGGATCGCCGGCGGCGGCCATCACCAGCGGTATGGTCGCGGTGGCGGAGCGCGCGGCTAGCGCTGCGGGCGTTCCCCGCGTCACGATGACATCGACCTGCAGGCTCACCAATTCGATCGCCAGTTCCGCAAAACTCGCGTTGCGGCCACTCGCCGAACGATATTCGAAGGTGAGGTTCTGCTCCTCGGTATAACCACGCTCGACAAGCACTTGCTGGAAGGCGGCAAAATTGACGTTGCGCTCGCGCGGGGCCGTGTCCAAAACCCCGACGCGATAGCGCCTGACGGGCGAGACAGCCGACGCGGTCCACGGCTGCGCAAGAAGGCTTCCTATTCCCGCCACAAATGCGCGTCGCCTCATGCGCCGTTCCCTGATGGTGCCCGATAGCTACTGCCTGTCTCGCAAAGCCGGATAAAATTGGACCCAAACGTTGTCGATGCTGGCATGACGCTGATGGCAATTCGCACAGGCTTCGTCTGGAAACGCAGCTGCCGACGCAAGCACTTTGGACCGGTCTGATGGGTCGGTGAAGTTGTAATAGGCCCAGGGCGTTGTCTTGCCGTCCGGGCGAGACGCATTCTTCACGGCGACCTCAAGCCCGACCCTGCGGCCGTTGAACACACCGGCCGCCAAGACGCCCTTCGGCTCCTTGTCGGCAGCCTCGAAAACCTGCATCACCAGAACCGTCCTTTCGGGAAACCGGTCATTTGCCAGGAAATAATCATATGCGGCTCTGTTGATAGACACGTTGTGAAATTGCTGTCTGGGCGCGCGCGGAGGCGGCGCAGAAGCCACCGCCGCGGCATCGGGCGTGTAAGACAATCCAAGATTGGAGCCGACGAAAACCCACGTTTCGAACCCGTCCGGCAGCAGGAGGTCGCCGCTCGGCGCATACCGCGGCTCGTCGGCGAGTTGCACTTGAGCCTGCGGTGGCAAAGCTGCGAAGGTGAAGCAAAGTGCAGTTGCACCGATGACAAGGCCGCATCGGCGGCTCAGCTTTCCAAGAATGTAAACCATTCGTTGCCTCGGGGTTTGGCATGTCGGAAGTCGGCACGCGATTCGATCTGATCGATTCATGAGCTAGTGCTCCAACGCCTCATCCTCGCCTCCCCGTGGAGGGAGCTCGGCCGCCGACGGTCCGGCCTTGGCTGGCGCGATGACGGGCTCCGCGGCCGGGAAGGAGTGACGACCGTACCGCAAATGCGGAGAGGCCGCATCACCCCGCCGGACACCTTGTCGAAGTTGACACGGCGAAGGGCTTACCAGCACGCCATTCCCCTGTGCCATCCACTCCAGCGGATTCTTCTCTGCCAAGCGCTAAGCGTCAGCCGGGCAATGGCCTCCATGGCGATTGGCCTTTGCTCTGGTTCTCACGATCGCTTCAGATGCGGCTTTTGCCGACTGCACGTGCGGCCTGGTTGGTGGCATCGTCGTTCCCTCGCGCAGATCGCCTCATTGCCCGTATGCGTGGGCACGCAAGCCTAAGGGGGCTGAAGCTCATTTGATAAAGTCGGCTAGCAACATGATCGCGTGCAGCAATATCCATTTATAAGTGCAAGGGGGAAAACATCTGCCCGGTCCGAAGTCTTTCCGGGTTTAATCCGAACCGGACTCCGGTGATAGAAAATTCCCGCTAGCTGGAGGCGAGGCCGGAGCAGTTCCCTGCACGCCCTCTAGTCCAATGAATACGGCAAGAATCTTTACCGGGTGCGGCCCCGTATTGCGACCGTTGTGCGCCTCGTTCATCGCCTCGGCGAGGCCGTTGCCTTTGAGGTAGATCCGCTTGCCCTTCGCCCCATAGTCGACCGTGAGCTCGCCCTCAAGGATATAGCCGAAGAGGGGCACCGGATGCGTGTGCCATCCGGTCTGTTGCCCCGGCTGGAGCGTGATCTCCACGACGGTGATCTGGGCGGGCGCGCCGGAGGGATACCGGATCGGCTCGCCGGTCACGGTACTGCCGGTCGAGAGAACCGTTCGCACCTCGGGAGAGACAGGGGCGGGCGCGTTTGTCTCGGCCGCAGCCGGATTCAGCGATAGAGCCAGCCCGAGCAGGCAGGCGGCCAGCCGTTGTGACGGCTGCAGACGCCATTCCGGGTCGATCCAGGATTGCGACATGGAAGCTCCGCGTGGCAGATATCAAGTTGTTACCTGTCTGGCGCCGTCGCCGTCGGTGTGGGACCGCCATCCGGTCCCGGTGTGCCGAACGACATGAGGTCGCGGATCGCCTTTCGCTGCGCAGCACCCCACTGAGCGAGCTGTCCGCAGATTGAGGGCTTTGGCGCGTTCGCGTCTTGAGCCTTCGGCGCGCAACGAAGGGAAATGAAGTTCTGCAGGCTCATCGAAAGCTGGAGCGAATAGTCCGAGGAGTAGAGCTGAACATCGCTGAAGACCGCGCCGGAAGCGACGTTCCCGTAATACATCATGCGGAAGCTTTGCTCGGTCTGCGGCTGTTTGGCGGCATCGAGCTTCAGGAGCCCGCCATTCGCCGAGAACTCCGGCAGGATCGCGACTCCCGGAAAACCCGCGGTCTGGTGGCATCCCATGCAGGACGCTTTCGGGTTATCGACCGGACCCGCGAGCCGCCCGGCATAGCCAAGATGGTCGAAGTTCAGCGGAGGCGTCGTCAGCTCCTTGGCGGCCGTCTCGTTGATCCACTGTTCGGTCAGCTTTGTCCGATCGCAGGGCCCGTCGGGGCCGGAACAGGTTTCCGCATAGGTAACCTTCGGACTATTGCCCCATTGCAGCCCGAGCGGCACCATTCGCTTCCAAGCGGTGGCCCCGTTTGTATTTCCGTCATAGCCGAAAGTGCCCATGAGCCACCCGGTGGTGCTTCGCTCGTCGCGAACCGATACGTCGATCTGAATCAGCCGGATGAGCTTCGTGGCGCGCTCGTAGCGGGAGATCGGTCCCTGATTTCGCCAGCGCGGATCTTCATTGACGTAGACGTGCGCATTCCACTCAATCGCGTTCTTCACGATCGGCAACTGTTGTTCGTTGACCGTCGAGAACAGAAGCTTGATGACGTATGAGCCGTTGGCCATGTTGTTGAGGCCGGTCGGGTCAGGATTCAGCGCCCCGGGGCGGGGATCGTCCGGGTGGCAATAGACCTGTCCGATGCCGAAGGCGGCGCGATCGTTGAAATAGCCATTCGACCATGTGTCGACGAAAGACTTTTGGAGAGTGCTGAGCGTCTGGCCGGACGAATCAAACTCGTGGGTGAGCCCGTGGACGAATTCGCGACCGTCGGTTCCCGGCCAATCTGACGCGACCTCCGTATTCCAGTCCATCCACGGCATTCCGTACCATTTTCGTTTCTTGTTATCCTCGACGTAAAAATCGACCTCGACATTGCCCTCGAGGCCATAGTCGAGCAGAGCTTGGAGGTAAGCTCTTGGATCGACAGGGGCGCCATCCTTGAAACCGATCTTGAGCCACGGATAATTTTCCATAGGCGGCAACTGGTCTGGATAGGCCTGATTGAGTTTGTAGACCCTTCCGGTGTAGCCGGCCGGCGGATCGCCGCCTTCGGCCTGACGGTAGTAATCCTTGAATTTCCCGCGCACGCAGTCTTTTTTTGCGAGCTGGTTGCGATCGGCGTCGCTGGTTGCGAAAGCGGCCCCAGATCCGAGTATGGTGCCGGCGCTCATGAAGGACAGGGTGGTCAGAGCGAAGAGAGAGCACGTGCGGCTACGACTTGACATAGTGTGAATCCTCTACAGACGTGCATCGTGAATTTAGGCGGACGAAACTTCGTATGACCAAGCCTGAGTTCCGCCTATTTGGCTGGCGGCATTTTTCCCGTCGGGCCATCCACCAAGTTGAGGTCCCATGGGCCATCGACCGTGATAAAAACCAGATTTCCTTCATCTGGCTTGGACCACGCCTCGTGAATCATCTTGCTCGGCATGCGGTTGTAGGAGCCGGGACCCAATTCCTCTCGCGCTCCGCCGCTGTGCTGCATGATGAAGGTGCCGCTGATGACGGTGTGCGTTTCGTTCGCCGTGTGCCAGTGCTTTGGCGCATGATAATTCTTTGGGCTTCGGATCATGAGCTGTGTAGCCCCTGATTCTGGATCCACGTTCAGGATTGTAATTTCAGCCGAAGCGGCTCCCAACTCCGGTATGAGTTTCTCCCACTTCAGATCGGGAAATTTCTGGTAGATGGCGTGGGCAGGACCATCGTGGGACGGTGGCGCACTCGTTTGCGCGGCTGCCGGTAAAACAGCGATCATCATCAGCAGCATTGTATGACGCAACGATTTCATGGCTACCTCCAGCGATTGCTTTGCACATATGAGATTAAGGATGGCGCTTGTGCCAACATTGGCAGCAGGAGACTGTGCAAAATTGCTCACTTGGATCGGCAAAGCAAAAACTACGATACCGGCAAATTAGCCTGCTAATTCAAATTAGGACAAAAGCCTTGGAATTATGACAGCACCTCGACAGGCATTTGAATACGGCCGGTCAATGGAGGCTCCGCAGCGATGGAGATGTCGACCCAATGAAAAGCACATGGCACGCTGCGGTCTGGACCCATTCACCCCAGTGGACACCCCGGATAGGTCTGCACCCAAGCGAAGCGCGACACGGCCGGGAGCGCGGCAGTGCCCGAGTGCAGATGCAAAAATTGTCGGCGGGGAAGTTTCATGGCGGCCCCTCTCGGAAATGCTTACAACACTCTGGCTTCACTCCGCCTTCGGCGGGCGAGACGCGGGCGTATTTGTCGAATTGTTTGCCATTGTGCCTGCCGGCGGCGCCAGTGCTGCCAATTGCGAAGAACGAGAAATTCGGCACGTTCTCGTTTTATGAGCAGTTCTTGGCAAGCGGAGCGGAAATAACATAACCTATGCGTACAATGTACAGCGTTTGCGAACTACGCGCCTGCCGTGTGGGGCACGATCGTCCGGCACCACTTTTAGCGGGAAAGTACCCATGGGGGTTTTCGGCGCAGACCATTTCAGGTGACTCGCCCCAACGGGCGCCGATAGCTTATCGCCGCCGACCATGGCTTGGTGAAGACGCCCTCGTCCTCGACTATGAACTCGAGCCGCAGCCCCGGACCATTGTAGTCTGGACTGCATGCAAAACCGAGATCTCGCCCGAACCGGGAAAGCTCTCGCTGGCCGCGTTCAGCGTTGCGCAAAGGAGTGTGGGTGGCTCAGCATTCTTGCATGGTATATGTCTGATCCCGCTCGCGGACCACAGCATGCTTTTCTGAAAGCCGACGCCCAGGCTCACCGACCGAAAGTTTCCGCGAACGGGTAACCGCGAAGTACCGATTCCGAGCATAGCCTAAATCAAGCCCGATGTGTCGCCCAATCCTATTCTAATCCGTTTCAACGCGGTTGCCCGCGAGCTTCTTCATCACCTCAGCACAGCCAGCCACATCACGATATACGTACATGCACGTAGTATATATTTCAGTGACAACGGACACATCACGGGGCCGGGAAACGGATACAGTTAACCGGCCAAGGACGACACCAACACCAAGGCAGATGATCCCAACAACAATCACGATTCGCCATTCGCGCCACAATCGCATGAGCTTTCCCCCGTCAGCGCTCGCGAGCAAGGGCCATCGCCATCCGATGACAGCAATGCCATCGTTGATAGCTTCCCTACCAAACTACCGCAAAACAGCGCCGAAGCAATAGGGGGCGGGTCGATTACTTGATAGGTCGCGCGGACCGAGCCGCCATCCGAATATTCGAATCCGGAAATGAGCCGGCTTTTGTCGCCGGCGATGGCGGCGCGCGAGTCGCTTTGCAGCTTGCCGAGATCGGCGCCTTCCTGATCCCAGATGATCAGATTGCCGCGCCGGTAGAGAGGCCAGTATTCTGGCGGCGGCTATACCATCATGCAGCAATTGCTCACCGACGTAACGGGTACTTGATAACCAGTGCTGGTTGAGACAGGATGTTTCGGATGTTCGCGAAGTCGCACCGTAAATAACAGTGTCGCCGGGGCCTTCCGGCAAGTGCTGGCAGCCAACGCTGTTGGCTGATCTTACGGAGAATTCCCATGCGTTATCCAGCCTCGACGTGTGCAGTTGCGCTGGCAACCGGACTGCTGGCGACATCGGCGATCGCGCAGGTGGTCGATTTTAGCAAGTATCCTGACTTCAAAGGTCAATGGGATCGCACCGGCCCCCCGAATAACTGGCGCCAGCTCGGAGGCCCGCCTCCGCTGACGCCGGAATACCAAAAAGTATACGACACGAGTATGGCCGAACAGCGCGCCGGCCGGCCCGGCAATTGGCCATCGACCTTCTGCATGCCGGAGGGCATGCCGGCGATGATGAACCTTTACAATCCAATGGAAATCATCGTCACGCCGGAGACGACCTACATCCTGATGAGCCACAACAACGATGTGTATCGGCGGATCTACACCGACGGTCGCGATTGGCCGGCGGATGCCGAGCGCACGCTTGTGGGCTACTCGATCGGCAGGTGGATCGACGAGAACGGCGACGGCAAGTACACCGCGCTCGAAGTCGAGACCCGATACCTACGGGGGCCACGCGCTTATGAAGCTTCAGGCATTCCGTTTCACGAGGACAACCAGACCGTCATCAAGGAGCGGTTCTATCTCGACAAGGCCGACCGCAACACGCTCTATGACGAGATCACCGTGATCGATCACGCCCTGACGCGGCCCTACGCCAAAGTCCAGAAGGCCGTCCGCAAGCCGGATCCTCGCCCGGTGTGGCTGTTGGAGACCTGCCCGGAGGACAACATTTGGGTCAAGATCGGCGACGAGGCCTACGTTGTTAACGCGACCAATGGCAAGCTGATGCCGGCCTATAAGAATCAGCCCCCACCGGATTTGAGTTATTTCGAGCAATCGCGGAAGTAACGGCGTCGGAGGCTCGCCACTCGGCAACGCGACAGGTTACGCCGATGAGGATGCGCTGGCTTACGCCGCAAAGCGCAGCCCGAACGACGCTCTGGCGGCGATCTACACCAAGGCGCCATACGCCGCTCTGCTCGAACAGCGCTGGAGCTTGTGGGCGGCAGGCTTCGGCGGGTCACAAACCACTGATGGCAATGCGACGCTCGGCTCCAACACAGCGACGTCGCGCTTTTATGGCACGGCCGTCGGCGCCGATTACCGCTTCTCGCCGTATACGATCGCCGGTTTCTCTATGGCCGGTGGCGGCACCAACTTCAGTGCTGCCAATAACGGCACCGGTCGTTCCGATCTGTTCCAGGCCGGCGCGTTTATCCGTCACACGGTCGGACCGGCCTACATTTCCGCTGCTCTCGCCTATGGCTGGCAGGCCGAGATGGCCATGAAGAAAGGAAACGAGACCATGACGATGAGTGTCAGGAAGACCGAATACCAGGCCATCACGATCAGAAAGACGAAGGTGAAGAACAGATTGATGACCAGCATCAGGGCCGAGCTCGTCAGAAAATTGCGGATATTCTCAAGCTCGCGCACGCGCGCCACACTGTCGCCCGCGCGGCGTGATTTAAAATAGGCGATCTGGCAGGGCGACCAGATGCCAGAAGAGCCGCGCCCCCAGCTCGACATCGATGCGGTTGGCGGTGTGCGAAAAGACGCAGGTGCGCAATGCAGTTAGAACGCTTTCGAACAGGGCGACTGCCACAAGCCCGAACACCAGCACATGGAGGGTCTTGCGGACACAGATTATCCCAGTGTCGTTTTGAGTTCCCGCTGGAGGTTCGCAGCCAACTTCTTGATTTGGCTGACGGAACCGCGTTGCTCCATGGCGAGCCAGTTTTATTGACCAAATAAATGACTGTGATATAATAATAAGTTTCTTCCAACATCGGATGATTATTATATGAACTCTAGAGGCGATAATTCAAAATCAGCTTCTCATTCTTTGCAGGAAGCCATACAGCATCTTGAGCTTATTGAATCCATTAAACCCGGCTCGCCGGAAGCCCAGCTTTTACAAGCCCATACCAACATTCGTTGGCAAGCGGCTCGCGTCATCAACTTCCACCACGCATGGCGCTACGCGGCGTATGTGACAGTAGGGGGATTAGCGGGAGCCTTTTCCAGTTATGCTCTAGGATGGACACCAAGCATGAAGGACATCGCTTCACGCAGCCTTCATCTTACAGGGTCAATAATGACAGGTGGAGGAACTCTTTTCACTAAAGTAGGCGATTTTGTAGACACAGTGGGACACTATGTGCCGCCATACGTGGCGGGGCCTGTTGCAGGAGTTACGCTCGTTATTATGCTCGTTACAGCTTATAGAGTTGCCAAGTCACTCAATTTCGTCGCACCAGCTATTATCCTCGGAACTTCGTGGAGCTTTCTTGGCCCTATTTTAGGCGCTTCCACAGCGTTGGCGATAGGTGTTGGCGGAGCCGCTGGACATTACGCGCATGTTGTTTCCAAGGACTATCAGTCAACACGGAAAGTAATGCGGGATGTAAAAATTGTGGGCAAGGCATTCTTCAACCCAAGAATAGCTTGGCGGGAGAGCCAAATACGTAAGCATGTTCGAGCAAGACATGCGGCAGCACTTAAGAAATTGGGGGTTGGCTAACTGGAATCCTGTTCATGACATCCGATGGACCACCGTTTGGAAAAACCTGGAGCCGCGTAAGCCTTATCCGCACCCTAACAGGGGCTAAGGCACGAATCTTCGCAGGCGCGGGGGTAGGGCTGCTGGTATGGGCCGATGTTATAAGCGTGAAAGTTCCATTTTATTTTCTTAACAAAGCAGCGTTGGTCGCCAGGGCAGCGGCTTCTTTCGTTGCAGCGGAAGCGACGCATATCATACCGGATATCCTTGATCAGTTTGAGCAAAACCAATTTTCCATTGCTGACACGGCGCACATAGTGGTGGCGACGGCTGTATTTTATCTGGGGTACAGGTTTTTTAGGCGCATATGGCAGGCGTTGAAAAAAATAAGTCCGACCCATTGGGAAATTTGGCCACGGTTTGGTTTGCGCCGCAAATTACTCCTGGCATCCTTGCTCGCAGCTGGCGTCGTTGCCGCATGGCAACTCGGGACATTTCCGTGGATCGGCTCTCAATTTCTGGAGCTTGGCCATCAAACATTCGGTCAGCTTTCATTGCAAAATCTGTCCAATGTCGGCCGGTGGCTAGGGCAGGGATTTGTGGCCATATATGAAAACAAGGGAACCATGTTTCCCGCTGTCAAGGGTGTGCTTGCTGCGCTTGCGACCTATGCAACGCTTGAAGTCGCCCGAGCCATGGCTGATCTTGTATCGCCCGCTGTCCGGTTGGGTCATGCCGTTTACAGCCACGCATATCCATGGGTACCGGACGTTAAGCTTTCCCAGAGCCAGAAAGATTGGTTGCACGGCATGGGCAGCGTAACGGGGGGATTGATTTTTGGTTTCAGTGATCTGTCTTTTCCATCGGTTCCGGTCTGGGCGTGGGTGGCGTTAGCTCCTGAGCTTTTTCTTTTCGCCAAAGAGAGGCCTAATTTGGCTTCTGCAGTATCGAAGGTCGGTTTAAATCTAAGCCGATGTTTCCACACGGCGGCAGAACTTACTCTCGCTCAACTTAAATGGGCTGGTGGTATTACCGCCGGTTTTGTGGTTGGCATCGCTGCTGCGGATGCTCTTTTTGCCTCTAATCCATTTCTCGGGTTTGCAATTATATCGGGAGTGATCAAATCCGCCTATACGGGAACCACAATTGCTTTGCTGATTGCGGCGGGGCGCGGATTAGCTGCACTTGCCGCCCATACAAGACAGGTTACTGGCCAGTTGACTGTTCGTGCCAGCGAAGTAAGGCGAGATATGCTTCGGGCGGCAGCTAAAATCACGAAACCTGTTCTGAAATTAGGAAAGGCGGCCCTGACCCTTACGTCGCGCGCAAAAACGGGGACGCTTATTAAGCGGGAACAGGTTCGGGACACGACGCCCACGCGCGCATACGATCAGATTGCTCCTGGCTAGGGTATAAACGAAGCAGCTCTTGAGGCTAAGCCGGTGCCCGACGCGTCGTAAGGAGCAACGGGCACCGGCTTTTTATTTGCCTCGTGCGGCTCAGCTGTCGTTTCAGGCTGTGGATTGTTTCCAACCATACCTTTAAAAGCCTGGGCAGCCTTTTGGGATAGGGCATGAATATCGCCAAATATTTCATCGGCTTTTCGGTTTGCTTCCTCTTTTTTACCATCGCTGGCAAGAGCGTTGACGTAGAGACTTCGCAAGCCAACCAAAAACTTGCTGGCGAGCGCCTCACGTTTTGTTGCATTTTCACGCAGGGCTTTTACTTCTTCCGCCATGAGCTGTTCTCGTTGCTTCCTGCCCAAAGCTGCTTCGTGGGCAGGCTCGGCTTCAGAAAGAGCCCGGGCGTACCACATTGTGCTTGCGGCATTTAGAAGGACAAAAAGGGCCCATGCGTAACGTTTGACGTTTTCACGGAATGGATCGGCCGTTTGCGCCGCTTCTATTTTGGCTTTTAGCTGGGCTTCCTGTCCGACCATATTGCTCAGTTCATTGCTTGCAGTCTGATATTGTGCGCTTGTTCTACTAAAGGTTGTTTTCCTATTGATGGCATTAGCATTACCTTGAACTGTCGCATCGGTTTTTCGTGCCTGTTCAACGGCCTCTTTCAAACCGGCAACTTTATCTTTCAGCGCAGGTAATTGAGCCTGCACTTTTACCAACTGCTCGTATGTTCGAGGGTCAAGTTTGTCATCGCTTG
>Ga0257158_1000039_pt1 | contig 11380 bp, 11 predicted proteins | sample NL03A_FD_185992 | JGI IMG/M metagenome (GOLD analysis project Ga0257158, IMG submission 185992) | Soil microbial communities from H.J. Andrews Experimental Forest, Oregon, United States - NL-03-A | ecosystem: Environmental > Terrestrial > Soil > Temperate forest > Bulk soil | place: USA: Oregon...
CCCGCGCAGAGCAGCGCTGCCTTCGTATGGTTCAGGATTATTCTGCGCCGAACGTCTCCGACAAGGTCGTTCGAATTATTCACAGCTACACGGACCACGTGAAACGCACAGTGTGGAAGCAGTATTAGTCAGGCCTATGCAGATTCTCTACGCGACGCAGTGGTTAGAGCCCGAGCCCATCTTGAAGGGCATCTACTTTGCGAAGTTGCTACGCGCGCGTGGTCACGACGTACGCGTGGTAACCGGATTTCCCAATTATCCCGGCGGCAAGCTTTATCCCGGATACCGGCTCAAGCTGATCCGCCGTGATGTTGTGGATGGCATTCCTATCGACCGCGTGCCGCTCTATCCCAGCCATAGTCGGTCGGCGGTCGGTCGAATATTCAACTATCTTTCCCTTGCTGTCTCGCTGATGGTCTACGGCCTGGTCGTCTTGAGGCGACCTGACGTCATGTATGTCTATCATCCGCCGTTGACTGTCGGGTTAGCGGCAGCCGTGATCGCGGCGGTCCGCCGCATTCCCTTTGTCTACGCGATACACGACATGTGGCCGGACACGCTCGCAGCTACGGGGATGATCTCCAACCGCGTCGTGCTGCGAATTGTCGATCGGCTATGCCACTGGGTCTATGCCAGAGCTGATCGGATCGTAGTGGTGTCGCCGGGTTTCAAACGCATTCTCTGTGAACGAGGAATTCCCAATTCGAAGATCGAGGTGATTTACAACTGGGCGAACGAGGCGGACACGCAGCCCGGAGGCGACGGTGATCTTACGACCTTCGCCCTTGAAGAAAGATTCAATATTGTCTTCGCCGGAAACATGGGGGCCGCTCAAGGGCTGGACACAGTGCTCCGAGCAGCGAAGATTGTCGAGAGTGTTGCGCCCAAGGTGCAGTTCATTCTTGTCGGCGATGGTATCGACGCGGACCACCTTCGTATGTGTGCGGCCGAAATTGCTGCCCAGTCCGTTCGCGTCATGCGGCGGTTGCCGCAGTCGGAGATTGGCAATCTGCTCGCAGCTGCCGATGTGCTCCTCGTGCATCTCAAAGACGATCCTCTGTTTCGCGTCACTATACCTGCGAAAACACAGTTCTATCTCGCAATGGGAAAGCCGATTCTCATGGGTGGGAGCGGCGATGCCGCTGACCTAGTTGAGAAGGCGACAGCCGGTATTGTCGTGAAACCGGAGGATGCACAGGCGCTTGCCGCCGGAGCGCTGGAATTCGCCCGGTTGCCTAAAAAAGACCTCGTTGCGATGGGAGCGCGCGGACGTGCCTTCTATGAGAAGGAGCTAAGCGCTACCAAAGGCGTCCTAGCCACGCTGGCCGTTCTTGATTCTGCTATCTCTACGCGTAAGCGACGATACATTGCCAAGCGCGGCTTCGATGTGACGGTGGCCGCCGCTGCGCTTGTCCTTCTGGGCCCAATTATGCTTGTTACCGTGGCCGTGCTTATGCTGGATCTCGGTTTTCCTGTGCTTTTTAAGCAGACTCGCCCCGGACTTCACGGTCAGCCTTATTCCCTCTGCAAGTTTCGAACGATGCGCGAACTGCGCGACGCGACAGGGCGCCTGCTGCCCGACGCTGAAAGGCTGACGCCGCTGGCCAAGATTGTTCGCGGTTTAAGCCTGGACGAGTTGCCGCAGCTATGGAACGTATTGCGCGGCGATATGAGCCTGGTCGGTCCACGGCCCTTGCTGATGGCTTACCTCGATCGGTACACGCAGGAGCAGGCGCGCCGCCACGAGGTCAGGCCTGGCATCACCGGATGGGCTCAGGTCAACGGCCGCAATGCCATTTCCTGGGATAAGAAGTTGGATATGGACGTATGGTACGTAAATAACTGTTGCTTCGGTCTCGATGTGAAAATCCTCGCGATGACGGTGATGCAGATGTTTCGCCGGCAGGGCATTTCCGCCGCCGGCCATGAGACGATGCCCGAGTTCCGTGGCACGCTAGACTCGCATAACGGACCGAGCGAGCCGAAGAAATCGTGAGTCGTCCTCGATCTTCCATTATGATCCTGCCGCGGATCGCATGAAAAACCCTCGGAAGCTGTACGATGCGCATCCTTATGTTGTGCACAAAGTATCCGCTCGATCCGAATGATCGGTTCATGACCAACGAGCTCGCCGGTGCTCTGGTCGCTGAAGGCCATCGCGTTCAGGTGGTCGCGACCGACTGGGATGCGCCGTTCGGAGCGCCAACAACTTCCGTGCGTTCCGAGGATGGCGTCAACGCCCTCGTCATCTCGCCGCACGGCGTCACCGGCCTCGGCCGCTTCTTGGAGAGAGTTAGCAAGTGGACCCTCTCCTCGCTGTTTGCGCAGCGCGAGATGCGAAAAGCGCTCAGCGAGGAGTATTTTGATATGCTTATCTGCTTTACGCCCTGCGTGACCGTCGCTGCCCAGTTGCTCTGGGCAACGAACCGCTGGCGGATGTGCAACGTGTTGTTCGTGCATGACTTCTTTCCGTACCATCATCGCAGCATCGGCCTCGTGCCCAGGGGGCCAGTGTTCGAGTTGGCGCGCCAGCTTGAGGGATACCTGATCCGAGTGTTCCACGTGATCGGTTGCATCTGGCCGGACAACATCGTCTATCTCAAGAAGCATCACCGCATTCGCCCTGAGCAGCGCGTCATTTGGACGCCGCTTTGGGGCGAGATCGCCTCCCCGCCGCCTCGACCAAAGGAAGTCATTCGGACGGAGCACGGCTTGCCGCTAGATCGCAAGATCCTGGTCTTTGGCGGACAGATCACCGAGGGACGTGGGGTCGAGGAGATACTCGCCGTGGCGGCGATGGCAAAGGAGGCGCGGCCGGACCTCGCGTTTCTTTTCATCGGAGAGGGCCGTTTGGTGGAGCTTGTGGAAAGTCACATTACCGCGGGGTATAACAATGTGATCTACCGTCCGCGCATCCCGCGCTCAGACTATCTCGGTCTGATCTCGGCTTGTGACTTTGGGCTTGTGTGCACGGTCGCTGGCGTCGAGTCGTCAAGCTTTCCCTCCAAAACTATTGACTATCTGCGGGCAGCGCTGCCGATCGTCGCTGCCGTCGAGCATAACAGCGACTATCGGGAGTTTCTCCGCCGGTGGAACATCGGCGTCTCGATCCCAGCCGGCAATGCGACGGCACTTTTCCGGACCGTCGTGCGCTTGATCGACGATCACGAGATCACCGCAAATATTGCGCGAAATGCCCGGGCCTGCCTCGAGGAAGCGTTCGACGTGAGGCCGGCTGTGAAGCGCCTTATGGATGCGGTCGAGTCGTCACTTGTCAGGTAACGGCGTTTCTCGTGGCGCGCATGCTGATCATCTAGTCCAGTTGAGGGTCTCGTCAGCCAATAATTCGGAGCAGAAAACAAATGACGATCCTGGTGACGGGAGGTGCGGGATATATCGGCGGGCATATGGTGCTGGGGCTCCTTGAAGCTGGGGAGGAACCGATCGTCATCGATAATATGTCGAACGGTGTGCCATGGGCCGTCCCGCAGGGCGTGCGTTTCGTCCGAGGTGATATCGGTGACTACGAGACGGTTGCACGCGTGATCGAGGACCACCGCATTGACGCCGTCATTCACTTCGCGGCGCGGCTGATTACGCCAAAGTTCTGTGAAGCCCCCCTCGAATATTATCATACCAACACGGGCAAAAGCCGTACCCTTCTTTCCGTTGCGCAGAACCTTGGAATCAAGCACTTCATATTCTCTTCGACGGCCGCGGTGTACGGCAATCCTCCCATGAACCCGGTCTCGGAAACAGCGCCCCTCGCTCCGATCTCGGCCTATGGCAGGTCCAAGCTGATGACGGAGATGATGCTTGCCGATGTTGCCGCGGTGTGCGATCTGAAATACGTCGTGCTGCGGTACTTCAATGTAGCGGGCGCTGATCCCAAGTGCCGATACGGCCAGTCTACTACGAACACGACACTGCTCGTCCAGGTCGCCGCCCAGGTTGCGATTGGCATCCTTCCCTACATCGAAATCTATGGCAACAATTATCCAACTGCGGACGGCACCTGCATCCGTGACTACATCCACGTCACCGACCTCGTTGATATACACCTCGCAGCGCTTCGTCACCTTCGAAGCGCGGGCAAGAATCTCATCGCCAATTGCGGCTACGGACGCGGCTACTCGGTCAAGCAGGTACTCGATATGGCCCAAAGAGTTTCCGGGCGCAACTTCGACCGCAGGATCGGGCCGAGGCGGCGTGGCGACGCAGTTGAGGTGGTGGCGGAAGCAAAGCTCATCCGCGCCGAGTTCGGGTGGGCACCCCGGTACGCAGATCTGGCGACGATCGTCGAGCACGCGTTGCGATGGGAGGAAAAGTTGCATAATAGCCATCGCTTCGGCAGCCGCGCGTAAAGGCGACTATGATGTGGGGAAACTGGTGCGTCCCTTCGCGACGAGCAACAGCGCGATCATGATGAGAAGCAGGGCACCATACACTGCAGCGTAAGCATAGATCGGGGCGATTGCGCCGTAGAACGGAGCTAGCACGAGATACATCACGTACAGAGCGATGCCCAACATCAGTTCCGAAACGAAAATGATGAACATTTGCTGCCGCGACATGAAATAATATTGCAACAACAAGAAAGCGACCTTGAGCGAGTCGCCGACGAGTTGGGGCAGAACGAGGTCTGACGCGATCAGGAATTGTTTCGAATAGACGGTCAACAGGAGGTAGTCGCGAACGAAATAAATTATGCCCCCTGCGAAAACAAATACGCCGAGCATCAGCCCACCGAAACGCAAGAGCATGCGAAGCGCGCTTGCAGCCTCGTGCCTTTTGGAGAGCTGCGGCAGCAAGAAGTTGATGATGATCACGCCGACAAACAGCATGTATGCGTCCGATAGCTTTGCAATGGCTTGCCAGTATCCGACCGCTGTCCATCCGAGGCGCTCGCTCATGTCGATGCGGATCAGAAGGTGGGCAACGGGTACCGCTGTCACCGTAGATGCCATCACTACGCCATAAGAGAGGAGGTTCTTCAGCAACGGCGGGTCCCACACGATGCGGAACATGCCGCGGTGTGCCACCCGCCGAAAAATGTACCACAGCGCGACGGCGCCCGTGGCGGCGGGAGCGATCACGAGCCCGGACACGGCGCCGGTCCGCCCTAGGCCCAGCGCGAGCGCGACAAGCAACAGCAGCGATAGAATGTTAGCGACGATTTGAACCACGGCGAAGGCCCGGTTGTCGCCGATTCCGCTGAAATAGGCGAGGACGAGATGACCGAAGCCAACCGGGATCTGCGCCGCCGCGATCCCGACGAACACGGGAGCGAAGTCCGGCTCGCCGAAGATGGCGCTCCCGCCGAACAGCGCGAGCACGACGGCAATCGCGGCAAGCGCAAGCGAAGACAGGACGGTGATCGTAGCCCCGGCCGACATCCAGCGCTGGCGTTCCACCTCTGACGTTGCCGCGGAGACGTTGCGGATTACGCCGTTGGTGATTCCACCACCGGCGAACATGTAGAAAATTGCGGCTGTTCCCATGATTTGCGTCAGCAGGCCGAACGTGGACGGTCCGAATTGCCAGGCAAGAAATTTGAGGAAAATGAGACCTGTAGCCAGCCTTACGGCGGCGGAAAGGATTAAATAGAAATAAGGAGACGCATCCAGCAGGGCACCTATCCGGTCGTTTTTGAAAAAACCATCTTTCACGCGGGCACCGATTTTGATGACGTGAAGGAGGACGCGGAGATGAGGTGCAATAAAATGCCTCGCGCGCTGATTATGCGGCGGAAACGGTAGCCGACCGTGGCGCGAATAGCATTGCAGGCATTGCCTTCGCGGTTGACGAGATAGTTGCGATGCGTTGGATGCTCGGCCCTGAGATGGCCGATGGCGGGGCGACATCGCACCTCAGGTTGAATTTGCGGTGTCACGCGATGCTCTTGTTTAGAGTTAAAGATTTTGAATGTGCAATCGGACAGTGCACCGTCGCGCGGTACGGAACTCTCAACGATCTTAAGACAACCTTGTCGGTAACAGGTCATTCGTTCGACGGTTTTGCGCCTTGCAACCGGGGCGCCAATGTTCATCTCCTCTCGGATGGGATAGCAATTATGTATTGTCGGCCGTTCGAATTCGGATCTGAGTTATCCGAAGAAGAGAAAACCACGCTATCACCAAAATGCGAGAAACGGCCAAAGCCCATTTTTACGATTTCGGCGTGGAAGGTATGCGGTGGCCCTAAGATCTCATTGTCTTCGCACAACAATGCAGGTGAATGGAAGAGATTCGCATTGGAGTCGCTCAGGCTTGCCAACGACGGAAGCGCGGCTTTGTACGCATAGCCCTCCAATAGCGGGTAAGGTTTGGTTAGAACAGTTTTTGCCCCGCCCGGACATGCGTCAGGATCTGTGAGCTCTTTATCAGCGCTTGTGTCCAACAGGAACAACGTGCCCCAAAAGCAGAGCAAAAACACTGCTATTCCGCCAGCAATCTTGAACACCGCGGAACTAGCTCCGGGGGTGATGGGCTCTTGCACTCTGTGTCGACGGAAAGAGGCCATTTTAAGCCAGCGATGCGAGCGCGGATAAACTGAGTCGTTTCTGATGGCGCTTTTGCGGCAACATGGCGGACGACACTGAACTCTGGTGAATTTTGTCATCGAGTCGGAAATTTTTTGGAAAAGTTTCCTGATCGTCCGCACCGGTGCACTCTTCAATCCGGGCGCCACGAAATGAACTAATCTGGTACACGATACTGCCCCGACATAGGCCATCTCGTTTGGAATGTTGATCACCATTGTGATTCATTCAAGTTTGGGGGCTTCATGATGCGGGCCGCCGTAGCGGCGACAAATGTCCGGCTCGCGGTCGATGGGGGGGTGCCAATCCGGGTCACACCGCCGCCGTCGTGGCCGAAATTTGCCTCCGACGAAATCGCGGCCGTTGTCGAAACCTTGCGCTCAGGCAACGTAAATCAATGGAGAGGCCATAATGTAAGCTTGTTTGAGCAGGCGTTCGCCGACCTGCACGAAATGCCGTTTGCTCTCGCGGTGGCCACCGGATCGTTAGCTCTGGAGGCTATTCTTAGGGCATATGGCATTGGGCCAGGAGATGAAGTCATTGTTACACCCCGAAGCTTCATTGCTTCTGCGTCGTGCGTCAATCTTGTCGGTGCGAAACCTGTCTTTGCGGATATTGACATTGATACAGAAGCGATTAGCCCCGCCACCGTGAGCCCATTGATAACCAAACGCACGCAGGCGATAATTGTTGTCCATCTCAATGGCCGTCCCGTCGATATGCCGAGTTTTGTGGACCTTGCTAAGCGGCGCAACATTCTGGTTTTTGAAGATTGTGCGCAGGCCCATGGTGCACGGGTCAACGGCAGTCTCGTCGGCTCCTTCGGACACGCCAGCGCATTTTCCTTCTGCCACGATAAGATCATTACGACCGCCGGAGAAGGTGGAATGGCGCTGTTTAGCGACGAGACCAGCTGGCGGCGTGCGTGGTCATACAGGGAAAATGGCAAAGACTACGACTTGACATCCAACCCCTCGCCTTCGCCCGGCTATCGCTGGCTCTATACGGGTTTCGGTTCGAATTGGCGTCTTACTGAAGTACAAGCAGCAATCGGCCGGCGACAGCTCACTAAGCTATTTGCGTGGACGGCGGCACGCACCGCGAATGCCCAAAAGCTGATGGAGCAGCTGGCAGCGTATCCTTCTGTTCATGTCTCTCCATTGCCTCCAGGTCACAACCACGCCTATTACCGCTTAAATTTTCGTGTCAACCCAAAGCGGCTCAAGGAAGGCTGGAACCGCGATCGGGTGATGAGGGCTCTCATCGCTGAAGGAATACCTTGCCTCTCCGGTACATGCCCTGAAATTTATCGTGAAGGCATCTATGCAAAATCTATGGTGGAGTTCCGACGCCTCCCCAACGCAGCCTATCTTGGCGCCGTGTCACTTGCCCTCCTGGTTCATCCTACTCTGGATGAGGACTTTCTCAATGATTGCAGCGCCGCCATTGCTAAAGTGTTTGACGCGGCAACAGAATGACCCCTGCCCCCCTCGGCCTGAGGACGCCCGATCAGGCGCATTGCGGTCGGAGCGACGCAATCCCACGGCATCCGCCGGAATCCCCCGATTCGATGACGCCGCCTCTTCAATGCTCGCGGTGTCAATCATCACGATGGCAACTTACCGTTGCGACAGAGTCGCGAGGTCGCGCTGCAGAATGTCCGACGGTCGCGGCCGTTGTGTGTTTTCAGGCCAAGTCTAAAAACGGCTTCCTCGACCGAGCTAATAAGCGATACGCCTGCACCATGTAGTATCTTGGATACATGCGAAGATCGAAACGTCGGCCAAAGCGCAGCTCCAGCTCGGAAGCCTTCGGGATAAGCATTTTTCGAAATGCCTTCGCGGATGAGGAAATCACGCCATAACAAATCAGGCCCCTTAACCGCCTCTCCGTTGGGCGTATCTTGTCAAGCCGAAGCAGGCTCGCTTCCGTCAGCACGCTTAAGGCCAGCCTCGTATGCGGCGATGGTGAATCCGCGGCCAGACGTCCTACCGTCGGGTGTAGAGTGAACAGTCGCTCGCAAAGCCGCGCCGCGACATCGACAGTCTGCGCCATACCGAGGGCCCGCGCCGTCCGTCGCAGCCCGTCGATATCGATACGCTTGCCGAGCGTCACCGCGGAAAGGTAGAAGTCGACTAGAGGTTTGATCTCTTCATATTCATGAACCTGAAAATGACTCGCCAAGTTGATCAAGGTCAATTCGGGTGACATCCGCCAACCCGGCAATTCTTGAGATGTTTCCGGCGCTTGACAACATCGCCATATAATTTCGGGATCGCTCGGCCGCATTTCATAGCCTTGAATTGCCCAATGCAGATCAACAGAGGAGCCATCGGAATGGCGCATGTTGGCGCCGAACTTGTCCCGGACCAGGTATTCTTGTAGGCTTGCATATTGGACGGGCGAATAGCCGAAGTCCTGCAGGATCGCGTATGCGGCCTCCAAATGATCGCGCTCCACCAGGATGTCGCAATCACGAAAGGTGCGCAGCGACAGATCGCGATAGACCTGCTCGACCAGAGCCATGCCCTTGAAAATGACGAAACGAACGCCGCGTGCCGCCAGGACCTCAGTTATCCGTCGTGCGGCATTGCGGTAGACCAGCATCTGGACGAGGTGCCGCTGACGCCAAGCCCTCGCTCGGTCCAAGATCGAGATGGGCACTCCGGTTCGCGCGTGAGCCCAATCGAGATTGCGGGCGACTAGTCCCAAGAGCCCGTGCCGCATGGCGAGGTTGATTACGATCTCCCAGGCGCGCGCATCGACTGTTCTGAGAAGTGTCTCCTGCCCATCCCAGTCCGCTGGATGCAACGACGCGCAGGCGCGCAGAAAAACCTTGCGGGCTAACTCGATCGTGACAGGCTTGGTCACGTCTTGAGAATCCCCTGATTCGACCCCGACGGGACATGCTCTACCTTCGGCCATACGCCTCGTCCGTCAGATAGGGTGCCATTGCCCGGCGCACTTCAGGCTGCTTAAAAGCCCAAAATAGGCTGTCGAGGTAGAAGTGCAGCAACACGAGTGTGATCGTCACTGCCATCAGGTTGACCTGCAGCACCATGAACAGTGCACCGGTGGCCACGAGCGCAGGTACCAGCACCCACGGATCGCGCCACAATCGCGAGAGGGCGCGCTGGCCCAATGAGCCGGTCCCGTCGGCGAGCTTGCGGCTATTGAGTAGCCAGACGATGCCGAGATACTGGATGAAATGCCCTACTAGCATGCCGAGAGTCGCTAGATCGGCATCGTGCACCCAGAGATAGGGGTGAAACAGCAGCAGGCTTGTCGCCAGAAAAGCGAGTTCTGCAGCCCTAAACGACGGGCCTTGACGGTGCCGCTGGAACATGGCGATGGCGAGCCGCACCACAGAAACGGCCGCGACGAGCACTGCACCGTTTGACAGGAGATCAGGAAGGTAGGGAGAAAGCTTGGAAAGGAAGCCGTACAGAGCTGGGTACCAGTCGAGATGTGCCACAGCCATCGCCATATTGGTGGAGATGATGGCAGCATTGGTAACAGTCTTTAGACGAGGATCGAAAGCACCCGCGCGATACCGATAGATGGACTGGATGCCGCAGCTTTGCCGCGCCACGTGATAGGCGTTCCAGAAATAGATCACGACAATGATGACGACTGGAATTTTGAACCATGCGATGCCGCCGACAGCTAGGATGATCAGGATCGGGACGACAAAGTACGCAACCCAGCGTCGCCGGTGGTACGCGGCGGTATCGTCCCAAAAGTAGAAGGAATAAGTGGCGAGATAATGCGGGCCGCCGATCAGGGTTGCGGCAGCGAGGTGAATTACTTTGGTTCTGTCGAGAGGGGAGATGAACAACAGGGCAAGACCGGCCAATGGCGACAGGATGAAAAAGGTCAGATCGAATCCCGGAGACGCGATCCAACCACCAGGGGTGCATGGAGCGCGAGTAAAGTCTCCACTTAGCGTTTCAACCTCAGTCATCATCGCTTTGTAACCGGCTATGCTTGTCAAAAGTAGGGCATTCGCCAACCGCGGCGTCCAGCGTGGGTGACTGGTCAGCGCTTCACCAAGTCTGAACACGCCGGCCGCTAGGGAATGAAAGATGTTGGAATATTTTCTTTGCATCATTTTGGAATATTTTCTTGCATCATTTGTGTGCGACCGATGGTGGAAATTGGGCGCCCCAAGGCGCCCCAAAATGACCCAAACTGGCCCGTGAAATGGCCCCGAAGTCGAGCGATGGGTGGGCTTCGCAAATAAGGTTTTCCTGACTGCTCAGGATCGATATCTAGGTTGGGGGATAAATATGGAACCGACTAAAACCACAGACGTGACGACCAATGATTCGACGATTTATTCGAGGGATCGCGGCCAATTGCCCGGCTATCAGAAGCCCAATATCCGCGTGATGGATGAAAAAGAAATCCTGAGTGCCTTTCAGGTGACGGTGGCCGGCATTTCGTGGTGGGTGTGACGACCGATTTGGTGGCCGGTGATGTCGATGCAAGCGGCGTGGTGGCTTCGGGCATCCGAGATCCTGACGACGAGTACCCGGCGACGGGTGCTTGGCTTTCGTTCAAGCCGGTATCGACTTGCGTGTGGGAGCCTTGTGCTCGACTGCGAGGACGAGGCGCTTGTGCGTCGGTTCCGGGAAATCTATCCGGAGGGCGCTGACGAAAATACCGACTCCGAAGCGTCCACGCGGGTGACGTGCACCGTGCGCCTCCATAATGACGCCGGATTGGCGGAGGTGGTCTTCGACGACCCCGAGCCGCTCGACCCCTTTGCTTTTTGCCGGAGCCTGTTTCCAGACCGTGGCTATGTAGAAGGGCCTGCTAGTGCAGACGGTTGGCGCA